>Ga0193753_10000251_pt1 | contig 53294 bp, 46 predicted proteins | sample H1c2metaG_FD_144925 | JGI IMG/M metagenome (GOLD analysis project Ga0193753, IMG submission 144925) | Soil microbial communities from a riparian zone of the East river system, Colorado, United States - H1c2 | ecosystem: Environmental > Terrestrial > Soil > Riparian zone | place: USA: East...
TGCTAGCTGCACGCGTATCTGATGAGACCGGCCTGTAACCGGCTTTATCTCAAGTAACCATTGGTCATCGACAGAGCCGATGGTCGCATAGCTAAGTTCTGATCGAAGCGCACCTTGCGTTTCATTTTTGAATGCTGTGGTTTTGTTTTTCGCTTCGTCCTTAACGAGCCAATGAACAAGCGTTCCTTCCGACCTGAGCGGTTTGTTTTTGACGATTGCCCAATAGGTTTTGTCGGCTTCCCTTTCACGAAACAGGGCATTCATCCTTTCAAGCGCCTTGGAAGTACGGGCAAGAACCACAACACCACTCACAGGACGGTCAATGCGATGAACAACTCCTAAAAAAACCTCGCCAGGCTTATGATACTTTTCTTTGATGAATTGTTTGCATTGTTCGACGAGGGGAATGTCACCAGTTGAATCGCCCTGCACAAGTACCCCTGATGCTTTGTTCACCACCAAAAGGTGATTGTCCTCATAGATGATTGAAAATGGCTTTCGGCTATATGACATGCTCGGGTGAATTTGCAAGATAAGGATACCCTAAATAATAACGCATAAAAAAAGGACTGCGAGGTCCTTTTTTAGATTAACAGTAGACTGAATTTCTATGCAACGATACCAGTCGCCAGAAGGATAACTTTATTTTTTAAGACCTCGACGATACCCCCTGTTATTTCCAGATTGTCTGTTCCTTCCTTGCCTTTATATTCTACCCTGCCCTGTTTAAGGAGACTGATCAGTGGAGCATGATGGTCCATTACCTGGAAGGATCCATCCGAGCCAGGAAATGTTACGATAGTCACTTCACCTTCAAAGACCTTTCTTTCCGGCGTTAGTATTTCGAGATGCATGCGATGTTGTTCTAAAAGCTGAACCGAACGTTTATGATATTATTTTCTGGCTTCGGCCATTATTTTTTCACCTTTCTCAGCGGCGGCCTCAATGCTACCAACAAGGTTGAACGCCATTTCAGGCAGGTAGTCGTATTCGCCATCCATGATGGCATTAAAGCCCTTGATTGTGTCTTTGATATCAACAAGAACACCTTTCAATCCTGTAAAAGCCTCAGCCACATGGAACGGCTGTGACAGAAACCGTTGCACGCGACGTGCACGATGAACAATCTGTTTGTCCTCGTCGGAAAGCTCGTCCATCCCGAGAATGGCGATAATGTCCTGTAATTCTTTATAACGCTGCAGTATGCTTTTTACTCTTTGCGCACAGTTGTAGTGTTCTTCACCTACAATTTCCGGCCGAAGAATGCGTGAGGTAGAGTCCAATGGATCCACCGCTGGATAAATACCCAATTCTGAGATTTTACGAGACAATACTGTGGTAGCATCTAAATGGGCGAACGTAGTTGCCGGGGCCGGATCCGTAAGATCATCTGCAGGAACATATACCGCCTGCACGGAAGTGATCGAGCCATTTTTGGTCGAAGTGATACGCTCCTGCATAGCACCCATTTCCGTCGCCAAAGTAGGCTGATAACCAACCGCCGAAGGCATACGGCCAAGAAGCGCCGAAACTTCAGATCCGGCTTGTGTAAACCGGAAAATATTGTCAACGAAGAAAAGTATGTCGCGGCCTTTGCCGGTTCCATCACCATCACGGAAATATTCGGCGACCGTCAGTCCTGACAATGCAACCCGGGCACGAGCTCCAGGAGGTTCATTCATTTGTCCAAATACAAACGTTGCCTTGGAGTCCTTAAGCTTTTCCTCGTCTACTTTTGAAAGATCCCAACCACCGCTGTGAAGGGATTTCATGAACTCTTCACCATAATTAACAATTCCCGCCTCAATCATTTCCCTAAGGAGATCGTTTCCTTCACGTGTTCTTTCACCCACACCGGCAAACACAGAAAGGCCAGAGTAAGCTTTCGCTATGTTATTGATCAATTCCTGAATCAGTACTGTCTTGCCAACACCTGCGCCACCGAACAATCCGATCTTTCCTCCTTTTGCATAGGGCTCGATCAGGTCGATGACTTTTATTCCTGTAAAGAGCACTTCAGTAGACGTCGAAAGATCTTCAAACAACGGCGCCTGACGGTGAATGGGCAGCGTTGATGTTCCCTTCGGTTGTTTGATCCCGTCGATGGCATCGCCGACAACATTAAAAAGGCGTCCTTTGATATCCTCACCTACGGTCATCTGAATAGGTGATCCCGTATCGGTAACCTTCATTCCTCTTACAAGGCCTTCCGTACCCTCCATCGATATTGTGCGCACGCGATCTTCACCGAGATGCTGCTGACATTCCAATACCACTTTTGTTCCATCGCCTTTTGTAACTATAAGAGAATCAAGAATGTTCGGAAGCTTTGTGCCTTCTGTGTCGAAGGCCACATCCACTACCGGACCGATTACCTGCGTGATCTTTCCAATATTTGCCATGTTGTCTGGTTTTTGAGAATTATGGTCTGAAAATTCGAGCGCAAAAGTAGCCTATAAAGAACTAAGTACAAAGGGACGGATACGAATTATTGAGTGATTTAAGGCACTGAAAAACCGCGTTTTTTACTACTCCAGAGGGGTCATTTAATAAGTGCCTCATACGGGGTAGCTTTTGCCGAAACCCTCGCATGCATCAGCTCCTAAGAGGATCGTCTGAGCGATGGTTTCAGGCGGCGTTAAGCACTATTCGAAAAGTAGTACCAATGTTTTCTTCAGAGGATTTGACAAAAATCTTCCCGTCGTGGTAGGTTTCTATGATTCTCTTCGCCAGCGTCAAACCGAGACCCCACCCCCTTTTTTTTGTGGTGAAGCCAGCCCGGAACACATGTTCAACCTTCGAGCGGGGAATGCCCTTCCCCGTATCGGAAATATCGATAAAGATCTTGCCTTCGTTGCCACGCAGAATCTTTATGGCAATCGTTCCAGTATTGCCCATTGCATCGACAGCATTTTTTGAAAGGTTTTCTATTACCCACTCGAAAAGCGGCGCGTGCACGTTGGCAGTTATATTCTCCGACAAAGTAAAAACTTCCATGTGTACGCGCGATGAAACGCGTGGTCTGAGGTAGGTCACGACATTATTAATGAGCGAAACAACATTTTCTTTCTTTAACGCCGGAATAGATCCAATGCTTGAAAAACGTTCTGTAACAATCCGCAATTTTTGGATGTCTTTTTCCAGTTCTTCCACCATTCCCTTTTGCTTCATGTCTGGATCATCGCGGATTACTTCCACCCATGCCATCAAGGATGACAACGGTGTGCCTAGTTGATGGGCAGTTTCCTTTGCCAACCCTACCCAAACGCGATTTTGTTCTGCAGCCTTGGAATAATTGAACGCGAGGTAGGCGATGAATCCGAAAATGGCGATAACGGAAAGTTGGATGTACGGATAAGAAATGAGCTGCTTTAACAGAAATGAATTCTTATAATAAATTAATTGCGTACCGAAGACCTCCTCCGTCTGAGGATCGCGAAGTGTCACCTTGATAGGCTCGTAGGCTTCCGCCATTAGCTTTAGCTCAGCTTGAAGAAAAGTGTCTTTGCGTTGGTCCGACCAAGCTGGGTTTACATCAACGTTGCGTGATGCCAAAACTTTTCCATTGTCACCAACCTGAATTATCGGTATTGAATTATTCTGAAAGAGAATTTCCTGGGCAATGAAGTTAACATCGCCGAATGTATCCTCACCGTTGGCCGTATACTCGATCGCTTTGGCGTATAACTGTACCTGTTGCCGTTCGCGTTCCTTGAGCTGATCTACCAGAATATTGGTATAATAGATCGAACCAATACTAATGAGGACGGAAGCAACTAGAACCACCCATTTAAGATTTGAATTATTCCGGTAAAAATCAGTGGATGGTATAGCGACCTTCTTGCTCATTGAACTAGAAAGTTAATTAAAAAACCGGTTGGCGTTCATTCAATCGCTTCTAACAAGGTGCAGGGCGGACTAACCTTTCATCATGAACCATTTGGCCATAACCTTATAATTAATCTTTGTGCCGTGCATTAGAATGCCTACCCGGTAAATCCGGGCGGCAACCCAGGTTGTGAAAATGAATCCGGCGATAAGGAGAACCATCGATAACAACAGTTGCGGCAGAGGGACACCAAAGGCTATTCGGCCCATCATCGCGATTGGAGAAGTGATAGGAATAATAGATAACCAGATGCTGATTGTGCCATGTGGATTGTCCAGGACGAAGGTGAAAAGCCCGAAGTACGAGATCAGCAGCGGAATTGTAATGGGAAACATGAACTGCTGCGCTTCTGCCGGGCTATCAACCGCTGACCCAACTGCGGCAAAAAGCGCTCCATACAATAAATAGCCGCCGAGAAAATAAAAGAGGAAGGTGAAAATAATATAGCCAAAGGGTATCTGCCCCAGTACCCCCAGGATGTGCATGGCGCCTTGATTTTGAACCATGGCTCCTTGAGCCCCGAACTCATTGACCATCTGTTGCTGCGACGTATCCAATCCAAAAGCAGATAATACTACTGATGAAACGGTGGTGATCAGGATGATCCAGATAAGGAACTGAAGCAACCCAACCGAAGCGAGTCCCACGATCTTACCCATCATCAATTGAAACGGTCTTACGGATGAAACGATAACTTCGACAACCTTACTCGTTTTCTCTTCAATGATCCCCTGCATGATTTGAGCGCCGTATATGAAGATGAACATATACATCAGGATACCGGCTGCCATGCCGACGCCAAACATTACACTGGAATCAGACGCCTTTTCTTGGCCATCCGCAATGTTCACGCTTTGGATTGAGACATCCGTCTTTAGGCTATCGAGCACTTTTTGCTCTATCTTAAACCGTCGCATTTTCAACTCCTTGATTCGGTTTTCTAACATTCGTTCAAGATCTCCTATCTCATTCGGCCCGGGATTCTCTTTCGTGAACAAAGAGAAACCGTGGGGATTTGAAATATCAAATTGCGGAACATACAAAAGCCCATAGCTGTCGTCGTGCTGCAACGCCTTCTTGGCGTCGCCGATCGTGCCATTGAATTTTTTGAAAATGAACTTTGATGTGTCTGGAGTGAATAAACCACTCTCATCAACATAATAGATCTTTTCCTTTGTCGCGTGTTTTTTTTGCTCAATGGCAACATACACTAACACCGCCATGATCGCCGGAAATATCAGCGGCAGCAAAATTGTGGCAATCAGAAAAGACTTCTTCTGAACGCGGTTGAGAAATTCGCGTTGGATGATCAGGAATATCTTATTCATCGCTTCCTCCCTTCACCAGATTAATAAAGATTTCGCTCATGGTTGGAATTTTTTCAATGAAACTATGTACCTCCGTCATTGTTGTCAGATCCCTAATAAGTTGGTTAGGAGATTGCGTGCCATTTACTTTTACAACGGATTTGTAGAACTGATCCTCCAAAGGACGCTGCTCCAGCACCTCGTAAGATTGATTGTTAAAACTAAATGCGCCCTGATGCTCCACCCAAAATGTATTTGTACGATACGAATCCTTCACCTGCTTTTTTGATCCTTCCAATATTTTTTTTGACTTATTGATCAACGCAATGTGATCGCACAGGTCCTCGACGGTTTCCATTCTGTGCGTAGAAAAAATGATGGTACATCCGTGTTCCTTTAGTTCCAGTATTTCCCTTGTAATGAGTTGGGCATTCACCGGATCAAATCCTGAAAAAGGCTCGTCTAGAATGATCAATTTAGGTTCATGCATAACGGTGCTGATGAACTGAACCTTCTGCGCCATTCCTTTGCTCAGGTCTTCGACTTTCTTATTCCACCAATCTGTTACTTCAAATTTTTTTACCCAGGCTTTACTCTTTTCTATCGCGGACTTTCGGCTTAAACCTTTCAAGCGGGCCAGGTAGATCAGTTGCTCACCGACCTTCATTTTCTTGTAGAGTCCGCGTTCCTCGGGAAGATAGCCAATGGTTCCTATGTGCTTCTCCTGTAAGGGTTCGCCAAAGAGAGATATTTGTCCACTGTCCGAGTTAATGATCTGATTAATGATCCGGATCAGCGTTGTTTTACCGGCACCGTTTGGGCCCAAGAGACCAAAGATGGTTTGAGCAGGAATGCTCAGGCTTACATCATCGAGGGCAAGGTGATTGGTATAGCGCTTGGTGACGTTTCGGGCTGATAATGCTTCCACAAGGTTTATGATTTTGACGCCTGATTAGTGTCAAAAAGATAAGAAGTATTACGCAAAGGAATTAAAGAAACTATTCTGACGGATAACTTAACTACTTGAACACGATGTTTCCCATGGAGACGTCAAGATCAAATATGAGAGAGTTTTTGGCACCTTTCGTATATGCCTTATTCGCAAAGGTGTTATCGCCGATTTTTTTAAGGTAGGACGGAACCTTAACGCTGCACAGCCATGAATCCTGGATCTTGACAAAAACCGGCGTTTCCTCGCTCGGAAGGATGATGGTGAGATTTCCCGCCCCCACACTTCCTTTGATCTTATTGCTTACTGCAGGCTTATTGCTGAAGTCTAGGGTCATGTTTCCAAATCCCACGTCCGCCATTACGCAATGTGTACGCGAAAGATTAAGATTCTTAACGTTTAATGAACCGAGATCGACCTTGATGAAGAAAGTATCCATGTCGATCTGATTTTCGAGGGCCGAATAATAACCAACGTTGACGTCGGCGCTGCCGGTGTTGATCTTAAGCTTATGGATGGCAAGCCCTGATAGATCGATGTTCGCATTGCCTACCCCATAGGTTAACTCGAGGAAATAAGGTTTGGCGTTGGTGAGGTACATTTTCCAAAGCTTGTCGCTGGCCGCCTTTTCGCTTGGCCCAAAGAAACGGGTGGATATTGTCTGGCTTAGGCCTTCGGCCTGCACTTCTTCAAGGTTGAGATTGACCTCGCAAGTCTTGCCTTTTACTTCTTTTCTGAAATTGTGAGCATATGCCGTTTCAGTCTGGTTACTGTAAACGTTGAGAATTTCGGGGCTCTGGCTGGGTTTAATATAACAATTACCGCTATTGGCTTTAACGCTCAGACGGATATTCTCACAATATGGAGTATCCTCTACTGTAAATTGCTTCTTAATCTGCCCGTATGCCAATCCCGCAATCGCAATTGCCCAGCATGTAAACCAAATCTTCTTCTGCATGACGAATATTTACGGTCCTGCGCTTACGAAGTTGCCAAGTGTAAGTTTTAACGTTAAATCGTAAAAAAGCCCCGTTTAATCTTAGTTAAACGGGGCCCATGCGAAATGGTTTATAGTTTTTTCAGTTGAAATACTCCTTCATTCGCTCAAAAAATCCCTTTTCGTTCGCATCCGGATTTGGCTCGAAATTCGGTGAGGCGCGCAAACTCTCCAATTTTGCCCTTTCGTCGGCCGTAAGTTTTTTCGGAGTCCAAACGTTGACATAAATAAGCTGATCTCCAACCTCGTATCCATTAACGTCTTTTAAGCCCTTGCCTCGCAATCTCAGGATTTTGCCGCTCTGAGTTCCAGGATCGATCTTGATTTTAACCTTTCCATTTACCGATGGGACCTCGACAGAAGTGCCGATTGCAGCATCAACGAAGTTGATGTACAGGTCAAAGACAAGGTTATTGCCATCCCGCTTTAAAAAGCGATCCTCCTGCTCTTCGATAAGAATCAAAAGGTCACCAGCAACACCACCAGGCGCCTCATTGCCCTTGCCCGACATCGAAAGTTGCATTCCATCAGCTACGCCGGCGGGAATCTTGACACTAATGATCTCCTCTTTTGAAACCAATCCGGAACTGTCAACACCTGATGGCTTTTTCTCGATGATCTGTCCTGAACCATCACAGGTAGGGCATGTGCTCGAGGAAACCATCTGACCCAGCATGGTATTAACGACTTTACGAACTTGTCCGGACCCTTGACAGGTCGTGCAGGTCTTGAACGTAACACCTTCAGCTCGAATAAGTCGGTTTACTTTTATTTTTTTCTCTACGCCGTTGGCAATCTCATCCAGCGACAGCTTGAGTTTAATTCGAAGGTTCGAACCTTTCCGCTGTCGGCGTCCGCTCCGGGAATTACCTCCAAAGAAGCTTTCGAAGGGGCTGCCGTTTCCGCCAAAAATGTCTCCAAACTGGCTGAAAATATCATCCATGTTCATTTCGTGGCCACCAGTGGGACCGCCATTGCTCCGAGAATGACCGAAACGATCATACTTGGCTCGCTTGTCGGCATCACTCAGCACTTCGTAAGCTTCAGCAGCTTCCTTGAATTTTTCTTCAGCCTCCTTATTGTCCGGATTTTTATCTGGGTGAAACTGAATGGCAACCTTCCGGTAGGCCTTCTTGACTTCCTCCGGAGTTGATGTTTTGGTTACACCGAGTATTTCGTAATAATCCCTTTTTGTTGACATGGATTCGTTATAAGTAAATAGGGGTGGAGATCATGGCTACTTTTGTCCAATGACAACCTTTGCATGGCGTATTACCTTGTCGTTTAACAGATAGCCGTTCTCAACCACATCGACCACCTTTCCAATCAGCTTGTCATCGGTAACCGGAAGTTGTGCTATTGCCTCATGAAGATCCGCGTTGAAATCTGAACCAACCTTAATCTCCATCACCTTTATGCCGGCCTGCTCAAGCGTTTTCCTGAATTTGTTGAATATCAGAAAATAGCCTTCAAGGTCTTTGTCATTCTTCGTCTTAAGGGATTTTTCTGCCCGGTCGAAATCATCCACTACGGGCAGGATGTTCTTTAGCAATTGCTCATTCGCAGATTGGATCATGTCAAGCTTTTCCTTGGCAGTCCTTCTTCTGAAGTTTTCAAATTCAGAATACAATCGAATGAACTTATCTTTTTGCTCGGCCAATTCATTCTGAAGCCTGGCTATGTCAGATACTTGCGCAGTTTCTTCGGCGACCGCAGATGGTGCAGACGGATCTGCCAGATTTTCTGCAGCGTCATTGTTTTCAGATACTATTTCTTCGTTTTGATTCATTTTCTTCTTTTTATTGCATGATAATGCCGTCAAAACGGCCAGGAATCGAACGCGAGGCAAAGAGTCAACAATTTTGCCAAAGGACTATTAAGTGCCAAACTGACATTTGCCCTTCGCGATCAAGCCAGAAAATTGCCTAACATTTACCCTTTACTTAATGCAGATTCTTCCAAATCAGGTCTTTTAGGGCGGAAATATTATTATTTGTCGCAGATGAAATAAAGACGGCAGGAATATCACCCGGCAGCTCCTTCGCGATCGCCTCTTTCAACTCATCATCCAGAAGATCTGACTTAGAGACAGCCAATATTCTCTTTTTGTCCAATAGCTCAGGATTGTATTTTGTCAACTCATTGAGTAGAACATCGTATTCGCTTTGTATATCTGGCGAGTCTGCAGGGATGAGAAATAGCAACAACGAATTTCTTTCAATGTGCCTGAGGAAACGAATACCAAGACCTTTTCCTTCCGCTGCTCCTTCAATTATTCCAGGAATATCCGCCATGACAAACGACCGGTCGTCCCGGTAAGAAACAACGCCTAGGTTAGGGGTCAATGTTGTAAATGGATAATCTCCGATCTTGGGCTTCGCTGCGGATACTACGGATAGTAACGTCGACTTGCCTGCATTTGGAAGGCCGACAAGACCTACGTCAGCGAGAAGTTTTAGCTCAAGAATGATCCACTCTTCTTTTCCTGGCTCACCTGGCTGGGCATGCTGAGGAGCCTGATTGGTGGGCGTTGAAAAGAAAGCGTTGCCTTTTCCGCCCATTCCCCCGGGGGTTAGAATGTATTCTTTTCCGTCCTCTGTAATTTCGAATAGTACTTCATCGGTGTCGGCGCGCCTGGCGATAGTGCCGAGGGGAACTTCAAGGATCTCATCCTTGCCACTTGCGCCAGTTCTATCCTGCTCTTCGCCTCTGTTACCCGATGTTGCGATAACATGTTTTCTGTATTTGAGATGCAACAAGGTCCAAAGTTGGGCATTGCCTTTTAGGATCACATCTCCTCCACGGCCGCCATCGCCTCCATCAGGGCCACCGTGTTGGATAAATTTCTCGCGATGAAAATGTAGATAACCGGCACCTCCATGTCCGGAACGGGAGCAGAACTTCACATAATCGATAAAATTTGGTGCAGACAAAGCGGGAACTGTTCTTGAAAAATGTGGCGAAAGATACGCTAATTGATTGGTTCGTGTTTCAGGTGTTGCCAGCACCCCCGAAAGTGGACTTCAAAAACGCACCAGGAAACTTGTTAACCAGGTTGCTAAAGCAGCAAACTCTTGTCGATTTCGCGCACCAGATTCGAAAATATCTGGCTGATCTCGCCAACCCCTACAACGGAAGAATATTTACCGAGCTTCTTATAGTATTCCGCGACTGACATTGTTTCTGCCTTATACACGGATATCCTGTTTGCTATAACCTCTGGTTTCGCGTCGTCAGGACGGTTCTCCTTGATCGCTCTTTCGGCCAGGCGCTTCTTGAGTTCATCTTCAGGTACGACCAGTTCGATGAGGACCTTTATTGGTGCATTCTTGGAATTCAACAGACTATCGAGTGCTTCTGCTTGTGGAATAGTTCTCGGGAACCCGTCGAAAATGATTCCACCGATCTGACCGCTGGTGCGGATCTTATCATCAACCATATCGATGACCAACTTATCAGGAACGAGATTTCCCTTTGTCATATATTCCTGAGCAAGTTTACCCAGAGAGGTTCCTTCTTTGAGATGTTTTCGAAAAAGATCGCCAGTGGATATGTGTACCAGTGAATACTTCTCAATTAGTTTAGCACTTTGTGTGCCTTTGCCCGCTCCAGGAGGGCCAAAGAGAATGATGTTGATCATGAACTAGTTTTTGATTATTTGTTGGTTGGTACCTTTTTGAAAAGGGGTTAAGCCGACGAAGATAACGAATGGCGATAAGATTTATAAATCGGCGTTTTCGGAATTTTGACCATTTAACTGGTAGATATCGCTGTAGTTCCGGCCGAGGCCATCATAGTCGAGGCCATAGCCCACAACGAACTCAGTTTGTATTTCAAAGCCGACATACTTTACGTTTATCTTTTTATCTCGCGCTGGCTGCTTCCTGAGCAATGCCACAACTTCAACGGATCTGGTGCCAAGGCTTTCGAGCTCGACGATTATCTTTTCCAACGTAAGGCCTGTATCAACAATATCCTCCACAATGATCACGTCCTGATTGAAAAGACTTTCCTCTAAGCCAATAAGGGTTTTAAGCTGACCAGTGCTGGCCACGCCGGCGTAAGAAGAAACTTTTACAAATGAAACCTTGCACGGAAGCTCGATGTGTCTCATCAGGTCGGACGCAAACATGAATGAGCCATTTAATACCGGAAGAAACACCGGAGATCTGTCATGATAATCTGTATTGATCTGGTCCGCCAGCGATTTGACCTGCTGATGTACTTTTGTTTTTGAGATAAATTTCTCAAACTGAAGATCCTTAATCTGCATGCGCTTCCGTTGTCAAAGGAGTGCAAAAATAGCAGAATCTTGCAAATTGACCTGAACCGTTCCTATCCACCGCGTCAAATCGCGAAGCAGTCGCATCGTTTAGTACGAATCATTCAATGCAAATTCATTCTTGCGGTACATCCATTGACCCTGTGTGAAATCAGGGAAATCTACAGTTTCACCGCCAAGGCGGATCGAAGTCTCCGATAAGGGAACTATCGCGCTCCAGGTAACAGCGTCGTAAACATCCTGTGGTGTGTTGGTTTTCAATTTGACAGCTTCAATAAACGCATTCAGGACAAACCAGTCCATTCCTCCATGGCCGGCGCCCGCGGCATCGCTTCCATACTTTTTCCACAGTGGATGATCGTGCTTGGCAAGCCATTCATCGGCTTTATCCCACTCGTGCTGTTCTTTGCTCTCTCCTTCAATGTATATGGAGTTGTTAACGTCCATCCAGATGCCCGACGTACCCTGAACGCGAAATCCCAGTGAATAAGGCCTCGGAAGGTTTGTGTCGTGTTGCAAAAGTATGGTTTCGCCTTTCGAGCATTTTATCATTGTTGTCACGATATCTCCAAGCTTGAAATTGATCTTGGCATTTGGATGATTTTCACCTCCACCTTTTACAATATAGTTGTGCAAGCCTCTTGATTTGGTTGAAAAAGATACGAGTTCAGTCAGCCGGTTGCCGCGATTGATGTCGATCATCATTGCGACAGGACCAATGCCGTGGGTTGGATAGAGATCTCCGTCGCGGTTGACAGAGTGCTTGGTTCTCCAGCTGGCCTCAGAAAATCCTTTTTCACCGAACTCGACACCTCCGCCAGATGCCTTTGTTCCATCGTTGAATTTTATGGCTCTGAGGTCGTGTTGATATCCGCCTTGAAGATGGATGATCTCACCAAAAATATTTTTTCTGACCATGTTCAACACAGCCATAACATCTCTGCGATAGCACACATTCTCGAGCATCATCAGGGGCATTCCAGTCTGCTCTGACGTATGCACCAACTGCCAGCATTCTTCAATTGTCATTCCTGTAATCACCTCACATCCTACGTACTTCTTGGCGTGCATAGCGTCGAGACACATGATGCTGTGCCACTCCCAGGGTGTGGCAATGATTACTGCGTCGATATTTTTGTTCTCAAGCAACTTTTTATATCCGAACGGGCCATCCATAATTACTTGTGGCATTGGCTTTCCGGATTTTTTGATCATCTCCTTACTGCTGTCGATCATCCTTTGCTGAATGTCGCATATGGCGACTACTTCAACATCATTTCTTCTCAACGCCAGATCAAGGTGATTCTGTCCCCGCAGTCCAACACCGATAAAGCCTAACCTGACTTTAGGATCGGCGTCACCGGCAAATAGTGCGCGGGAGGAAAGGATAGATAGTCCAGCCCCGGCCATAGCGGAGGTTTTGATAAAATCTCTTCGGGTTGTTTTATTCTTTTTCATAGTGTGTAGTAGTCGTTTGATTGTTGTGCTTAAAGATCTTTCATCAACCAGCTGTAGAGTTCAACCATAGTTTTAATGTCATGCTTGTGAACTTTTTCATTGGGGGTGTGTGCATTTAACTCGGGTGCACCTACAAAACACCAGTCAAACGGATAGGGCGAGACCTGCAATTCCCTGCCATCGCTCGAGCCGCCACCTTCCACCTCGAGTTGGAAATCGACTTTGCGGCGCTCCGCGATTTCAACGATCCGCTTAATAAAACTTTTGCGAGGTATGTTCTTGTCGCGCATGGAAATTGCGACGCCTTTTCCCGGATGTACGCCGTCCGATATCCAGGTTATGTCTGAAATAAGAGCCTGCGTAACGTTCCAACGCTCAACAATGAACCGGGCGAGATATGGGACTGAGCCACCGCCATGTTCTTCCCAAGTGCTAAATACGATCAACCCGTCTTTCAAAGTCTCAGCAACCTTTAAAACATTGTAAATGCCAAGCCTGTTATCCAGATATGGTGTTTGTACAGAATCTTTTGTCTCCCTGAAATCAATCTTATACGTTAGTTCAGTTCCCCGGTCAATTTGTCTTCCGAATTTATAAAAGGCGTGATTCTCTTTATCGAATTCCAATTCGCATTCAATAGGGCCATGAGAATCGACACCAACCAATTTTGTACCTGACTCCGCGTCGGGACTACCAATGGGGAGAAGTTGATTGAAATAACGCACTGTAAAACCAATGGTATCCATGTGTGCAAATATTGCAGTTCTGGGTTTCCCGAATTTCAGAATGACGCAGTCTTGCAATTCATTACCTTCAAATATCTCTGGTTTGGTCTTCCATTTCTTTGCTTCTTTTTTTACGTATGAAAGTAGGAATTTTTTCATTTCTATCTCATTTCCAGCAGGAGCGGAAACCTCACACAATTGTTTCAATAATTTCATTGGCAGCCTACACTTGGGTTTCGTCGTGAATTAGTTCTTCACACAACTTTATTCTAAATTTTGGTTAGAAAAAAGTTCTCTCATGCTTTTCAATCTCAGCGATCAAAATTCTATTGCAAATCAGTTTATCTCCGAACTGCGCGACCGCAACATTCAGCAAGACCGGATGAAGTTTCGAAAGAACCTCGAGCGGCTGGGGCAAGTAATGTCTTATGAGATTTCCAAGACGTTGAGCTATCAGACGTCAACGGTTAAGACTCCTCTGGGGATCAGCGCAGTATCATTGGTGACCGAAAAGCCTGTGCTGATTACGGTTATGCGGGCTGGATTACCTTATTTCCAGGGTTTCCTCGATTATTTTGATAATTCTGATTGTGGTTTTATTGGTGCTTATCGTCGAGAAGGAACGGATGAAGTAGTTGTTAACCTCGAATATCTGACGATACCATCAATCGCGGGAAAAATAGTAATTCTGATTGATCCGATGCTGGCAACCGGAAACTCTCTGGTTCAGTCAATCAATGCGCTGACCGCTCATGGAATACCTGCGCATATCCATGTCGCTGTGCTTGTGGCGGTTCCTGAAGGAATTGAATTTCTTTCCAGGAACATCGTGCATCCTCACACACTCTGGACCTGTGCGGTGGACGAAACGTTAAATGATAAATTCTACATTCTTCCTGGACTTGGGGACGCTGGAGATCTAAGTTTTGGCGAAAAACTTTAATTGAACAGTGAAACATGAATGCATGTCACGATTAACTTTTCACTTTTCCTCGTCCGCCGAAGCCCCGATATATCGGGGCGAAGGAGGGCACTATTCACTATTCACTTTTCACTCTTAATAAGGTATGTGGCAGGAGATCCTCAGGGCAATACCGATATATTTTTCGTCTATGATCAAGTTTATATTCGGGCCCGTAGGAGGCTACGCGGCCCGTTTGAATATTCTGACCACTATTATCGTAACCATTGCGGGTATGATGACCGTTGTATTTCTCTTCTCATTTTTTGGTCACTTTATGCGTACAAAGATTCTAAACCGCTTTATGCGCAACAAGAAAAAGTTCTCAGAAAAAAACAGAAGGTTTGTCACGATCTGGAAAAAATATGGACTGGTAGGCGTCGCAGTTTTGACACCGATAATTTTAACACCTATTGGAGGCACCGTTCTTGCGATAAGCTTTGGAGCACCGCGCGGTAAGCTGATTCTTTATATGTTCATCAGCGCTGTAGTGTGGTCTACGGTATTCAGCGTTGCGATCTACGCCTTTGGAAATGAATTCCTGCCTGACTACATGAAGTAGCACGGGATACGCTGCTCAACCTTTGTCATCATCGGGAAGAACTTCAATGTCTCTAATCAACACCCTTCGCGCTATGGCCTGGCCGGTTTTTGTAGCCGCGAGTCCGCCCAGCGCTGTTTCTTTGTATCGCGTTTCCATCGAAGCACCAATTTCACCCATTGCTTCTATAACTTCATCCACCGGAATAACGCTGCTTACATCAGCCAGCGCTATCTGTGCTGAACTGTTGGCGATAGCCGCAGCGCTCGCGTTCCTGACAACGCAAGGCACCTCAACCAAACCCGCCACCGGATCGCATACAAGCCCAAGCATGCATTGGACGGTTATGGCAACGGCGTTGAAGATCTGGTCTGTATTTCCCTCAAGGCAATATACGATGGCACCCGATCCCATGGCTGCGGCCGTTCCCGTCTCCGCCTGACATCCACCGACCGCACCGGCAATGGAAGCTTTCTGTTCCATAATAAGAGCAATTCCTGCAGCCAACAACATTGCATTTAAGATCATTTCGTCGGGTATGCTATGTATTTCCTGTAGCGTATAAAGAACGCCTGGCATGATCCCACTGGCTCCAGCGGTTGGCGCCGCAACGATCCTTCCCATACATGAGTTCACCTCCTTAGCAGCCAATGCACGTGAAATGAGATTTTGGAATTCCCGTGACAGAACGGATTTTGGATAACGGAAAACTTTCTTCGCTCCATTGTTGATCATACCGGAACGCGAGACCATCTCCTCTTCCAATCCGGCGTGGACTGCCTCTTTCATAACCTGCCACGCGGTTGCTAATCCTTTTAAAGTGTCGGCATGACTTCTTCCTTTTTGGGCATTTTCATATTCAAGAACAACCTCAACCAATGACAGACCCTCTTGCGTGCTGTATTGTTTCCATGCCTCGAAAGACTCGAATAGAAAAGCCATGATCTTTTTGCGTTATGCGAATTGAATATAAACTTTTAGGGGCATTTATGCACCTAATAGTTAAAACGTTTACAATCCTTGTGCCGACGCTACCACGTTCATTTTGAAGAATGATCGAAGTTTGACTATTTTGAAGGTATGCGAGGCTAATCAGTTTTGAAAAAGAAGCCCGTCATCTATTTACTATTAAAATTTGTGAGAATGTATTCGAAACAGATCTTGTTGGGGTTACTATGCATAATCTCCTGTAATCTTTCTGCACAAACACAGGATGCGGAATCGATCAAACAGATCTTCAATGAGACGTTGGTCAATGGTAAGGCATATAGTTGGCTTGAATACCTCACTACAAATATCGGTCATAGGTTGAGTGGGTCTGTAGGTGCGGCTTCAGCAGTTGATTGGAGCAAAACAGAACTTGCGAATATTGGCGACTCGGTGTGGCTGCAGCCAGTCACAGTGCCCCGCTGGATACGAGGAGAAAGCGAGGAAGCGTACATTAAGGGGCGAGGAAAGAAGGACATGATCAAGTTGAACGTTTGCGCACTTGGCGGAAGTGTTGGAACGGGACCAGATGGTATCGGGGGAAATATTGTGGAGGTGCAAAATTTCGAAGAGCTCAAAGCATTGGGAGCAAACCGGATCAAGGGAAAAATTGTTTTCTTTAACAGACCTATGGATCCCACGGCCATCCATACCTTTTCGGCGTATGGCGGAGCCGTTGAACAACGCGTAAGCGGCGCATCGGAGGCTGCTCGCCTGGGTGCCATCGGCGTGGTTGTAAGATCGATGGGATTGGATCAGGAAGATTATCCTCATACAGGTTCTCTGGTTTATGCCGCGGGTGCGCCACAGATTCCGGCCATTGCTATAGCTACAAAGCACGCGACGCTGCTAAGTCAACGACTAAAGGCGAATGTGGATTTGCAATTTTTCTTTGAAACGCATTGCGAGATCATGCCAGATGTTCAGTCGTACAACGTGATCGCAGAATTAAAAGGGTCAGAATACCGCGAGGAGCTTATTGTGGTTGGTGGCCACCTTGATTCGTGGGACCTGGGACAGGGCGCTCATGACGATGGATCAGGATGCGTTCAATCTATGGAAGTGCTTAGGATATTCAAAATGCTAGGAATTGTTCCAAAGCATACTATACGCGTCGTCCTTTTCATGAATGAAGAAAACGGCCTACGAGGCGGCATAGAGTATGCAAGAATTGCCGGTGCGACCGGGGAAAAGCATATCGTCGCCATCGAATCAGATAACGGAGGATTTACGCCGCGAGGATTTAATATGAATGCGTCCACGGAATTCAGAAATAAAGTATTGGGATGGAGGCCTTTATTGGAACCCTATGGGCTCACCGATTTCACCCGCGAGGGCGGAGGAGCTGATATTTCTCCGCTCGCTGGAACAGGCATTCCCTTGATAGGATACATGCCCGACTCCCAACGCTACTTCAACTACCACCACACGGCAGAGGACACCTTCGATAAAATCAGTAAACGCGAGCTAGAGCTGGGCGCCGGATCAATGGCCGCGCTCGTATTCCTCATCGACAAATATGGAACGAAATGAGAGTTATGAGTTATGAGTCATGAGTTATGAGTTACGGGGCCCCGTGGAGGGGGCCTCAGGCCTTCGGCCTGTCGAAGTGCTCGGAAATGAGATTGGCTCTAGCGACGACAGTTTATTGTATCCGTTTATGCCGACGGCATAAACGCAAGCGTGCCCTCCACGGCACCGTGGAACTCATAACTCATAACTCATAACTCATGACTCATAACTCATAACTCTATTGAAAGCTCATTACATCCAGCACTATCTTCCAGTTTTTCGCCTCTTCTTTTTTCCAAATGCGCAGATACGTTGCTCGCTTTGTTTGCTGCTTGTTATCGATCATCAGAATCGCATCGGCCGTACCATAGACGTAACCCATATCGCCAGAAGAAGCGATTCCACCATCCACCAACGCTGGATTATAAAAGCTGTTTGGACCTTTGAGAAAGGTGATACGTTCTTTAGGCGTAATGATAGGTTGCTCGCCTTCACGGGCGAACCGTATTTCGGGTGAAGCCACATCGTTGTAAGATGCGAGTCCCTTCTTTTTGTACGCCGCAAGAAAAGTCTTCTCTGCATCCATGAGCGAAACGATCGCTGTAACTGCAGGTATGACTTGATTTTGTAGCTTCAACGGTCTGTTTGATGTGCTCAGTGGCGGTTTTATGGATGATGCTGGGTGCCGGATACCTATGTCAACAATATTCTTCCAGGAACCGTCTGATTCTTTCCTCCATACCGAATGGAACTCACCAAAGGCCACGGCATTTTCGTCGGCCCTGTCATTGCGAAACTCCCACGGTCCCGTATCATAACCGAAATCTCCTGAGGAGGCGATGTCGCAGTATGAAACGTCCCAGGACAGCAAGCCCGCATTGACGGCAGATTTTTTCAGCGCACTTTTACCGACAACCGGTCCGTAGGCATTTGCCGTGACAGCTTCATCGCTTAAATAAAATAGAAAAGCATCGCGGGTATTTTTATCCTTCGCCATCGCTGCAAAGGCGCGCTCAGCGTTAACCATCGACTGAAGATTGACATTCTCCAATTGCGGGAACGCGGTTACTGGAAGAAGTAGTAAAATACAAAACAGCACAGCTCTCACTGAATGAGCGGAGGTTTAAATTACAATGCGGATCGGAGGCGTTGCATCATATTAAACTGACGCAGCCTCTTCCTTACTAATATACTCTTCAATTGGCAGACAGCTACAGACCAGGTGACGGTCCCCATATGCGTTATCGATTCTGCTCACCGACGGCCAGAATTTCGCTTCTTTCACGAAAGCAAGAGGATACGCTGCCTTCTGACGGGAGTATGGCCTGGTCCAGGCATCAGCGGTAATAACGGCTGCGGTATGTGGCGCATGTTTTAAAACGTTATTGTCCCTGTCAGACTTCCCTTCCTCCACTTCCCTGATCTCGTTTCGTATTTCAATAAGCGCATCAACAAATCTATCGAGTTCTTCCTTTGGTTCGCTTTCGGTCGGCTCGATCATCAACGTTCCGGCTACTGGAAAAGAAACTGTTGGTGCATGGAACCCATAGTCCATCAGGCGTTTTGCAATATCTTCGACCTCTATTCCGGATTTTTTGAAATCACGGCAATCAACGATCATTTCATGCGCGCACCTCCCGTTTGATCCCGTGTAAAGGATCTTGTAGTGGCCTTCCAGGCGTTCTTTAATATAGTTTGCGTTGAAGATCGCGAACGAAGTTGCCCGTGTCAGTCCAGGGCCACCCATCATTGCGATGTAAGCGTATGATATCGTAAGAATGCTTGCGCTGCCCCATGGTGCGGCCGAAACTGCATGAATGGCTTTTTTGCCACCGATGTTGACTACCGGGTGACCGGGCAAATAAGGCTTGAGTTTGTCGTTGCAGCAAATCGGTCCCATTCCCGGTCCGCCGCCACCGTGTGGGATGCAAAACGTCTTATGCAAATTAAGGTGGCAGACATCCGCGCCAATATTCGCAGGGGAGGTTAATCCCACCTGTGCATTCATGTTTGCGCCGTCCATATAAACCAATCCGCCGTTAAGGTGGATGGTTTCACAAATCGCTGTTATTGCTTCTTCGAATACCCCGTGCGTTGATGGGTATGTCACCATCAGGCATGATAAATTGTCTTTGTGCTGAGCGGCCTTGGCATGCAAGTCTGCTACGTCAATTTTTCCATCTTCATCTGACTTTACCACTACCACACTCATTCCAGCCATGACTGCGCTGGCGGGATTGGTTCCGTGCGCCGATGCGGGGATAAGCGCAATGTTCCGATGACCTTCGCCCCTGTCTTCATGATATGCGCGAATAACCATCAATCCTGCATATTCACCCTGGGCACCGCTGTTAGGTTGCAGCGATACTCCGCTGAAACCAGTGATCTCCATCAGTGCACTTTCCAGACCGCCGATCATTTCCTGGTAACCCAAAGTTTGATCTGAAGGCGCAAACGGATGTATATTTCCCAACTCCGGCCATGTTACAGGTATCATTTCTGCCGTGGCGTTCAATTTCATTGTGCATGATCCCAATGAGATCATGGAGTGAACCATAGAAAGATCTTTATTCTCCAGCCGCTTTATGTAGCGAAGCATCTCGTGCTCCGAATGATGAGCGTTGAAGACAGGATGCGTCATAAATGGTGACTTCCGAACCAGTGCATCAGGCCATCTCAGCTCTTGACCATTGGCAGACACAGCCGAAGATTTTTGGCCGGTCGCCTTTGTGAAGACGTCCAATATTATGTTGACGTCTTCTATTGAGCAAATTTCGTCCAGTGTGATGCCAATGTGATTGTCATCAAAATAACGCAGATTGATTTCGCGTCGAGCTGCTTCTTTGGCAATAGCAGACTTGTCAGCAACTGCGACTTTAAGCGTATCAAAAAAGTTCTTGTTGACTTGCTGTATTCCTAACGCTTTTAATCCGGCATCCAACGTAAGTGCGAGTCCATGGATCCGGCCGGAGATCTTTTTCAAACCTGAAGGTCCGTGATACACGGAATACATACCGGCCATCACAGACAATAGTACTTGAGCTGTGCAGATATTGGACGTTGCTTTTTCTCGTCTGATATGCTGTTCCCTTGTCTGAAGGGCCATGCGATAGCCCGGATTGCCAGACGCATCAACGGAAGCGCCGATTATCCTGCCAGGCATCTGTCGTTTGAACTCATCCTTGGTTGCAAAGAATGCAGCATGCGGACCTCCGAAGCCCATCGGAACCCCGAATCTCTGGCTCGAGCCTACAACTACGTCTGCGCCCATTTCACCAGGCGATTTCATAAGGACAAGGGCCATCAGATCGGCCCCCATTACCACGTGAATGCCTTTGTCGTGCGCCAGTCGAATAAGATCCGTGTGATCCGTAACGCTACCGTTGTTATCCGGATTCTGAATGTATACTGCAAAAAGCTCGGCGTCATTTACATCGAGCATTGTTACATCGCCAGTTACCAGCTTAACACCGATCGGAGTAGCTCTTGTCTTGAGAATGTCGAGTGTCTGAGGAAATGTGTGTTGGTCAACAAAAAATTTTGTAGCAGCTTTTCTGGTTGAAGTACGCGATGCAAACATGAGGTGCATCGCTTCAGCTGCGGCAGTTCCCTCATCGAGAAGTGACGCATTGGCGATCTGCATCCCTGTCAGATCGATTACCATCGTTTGATAATTGATCAACGCTTCCAGACGTCCTTGTGCGATCTCGGCCTGATATGGGGTGTAGGCCGTATACCACCCTGGATTCTCTAAAATATTCCTGAGGATAACACCTGGGGTAATGGTGTTGTAATAGCCCATTCCTATGTATGACCTGCAAACCCGGTTTTTGGAAGCAATATTCTTGAAATACTGTAGAAATTCGTATTCAGACTTCGCGGCTGGCAGGTTCAACGTTTTTTTCAATCGAATGCTGGCCGGAATCGTCTGGTCAATCAATTCGTCTATTGAAGCCGCCTTCACAACCTTTAGCATCTGCTCAACCTGTTTTGCATCCGGCCCGATGTGTCTGCTTTCAAATTTTTCCGAATAATGGGAATCTATTTTCATTTGAATGTTTTGATTTTCAATGAGTTGATTATTATTCAAACAGTTTGCCTAACAAAGCCCAAAGGTAATTCAGGAATCACAGATTTAACAGCCCGCCACCCCCTACGTAGTAACAATTATGAGGATTCTGAAATTCTTTGGCTTTGCCGATCTCGATGAACGTGCTCATCTTGCCGCCTCATCGTTTGAAATATGACCAGATCAATAACTTTTGCTTGTGCATGTTATTTTTTAGCAGTTTGCGTCGCTAGCGCGCAAGACCCCGTGGCCAAAAGCTATGGCGATAAAATATCGGCAGTCGAGCTGCGCGAATACCTGTCCATTCTCGCCTCTGATGCCATGGAAGGTAGAGAAACCGGAAAGCGCGGCCAGAAAATGGCCGCAGCCTTTATTCGCGCGCATTTCGAAGACCTTCAGCTAACAAAGCCTGTCGCTAACGATTATCTTCAACCGCTAGAGGTCTATAAACTCACACCCGGCGAAACATACGTAAAAACATCCAAGGCAACTTATGTCAACTTTAAAGACATCGCTTACTATGGAACAGACAACAGCAACGGCGAAGTTTCACTGCCGTTGACATTCATTGGAAATGGAAGTGAAGCCGATCTTAGTCAGCTTGATGTCAATGGCAAAGCTGTGCTGCTATTGGCGCAAAGTCCGTGGCTCGCAGGTAACAAGGAAGTGGCACTTGCCAGAGAAAAGGGAGCGCGGATGGTTTTTGTTTGTAACACGCAAACGCAGGATGAATTTGATAAGCTAGGCCATCAGATCAAATTGATGACAAACAAGGGCGGGCTAAGTCTCACTAAACCTGATGTGTCCGAATTCCGCCGCCCAGGTCTTTATGTGGTTTCGCCATTAATAGTCGAAGATCTGATTGGAGTTTCACTGCAAAAGTTAAAGGCCGCAGCCGATGATCCAAAGAAGAAGTCCGTAAAAAAGATCAAACCCGGCAGTATTAAATACAAAAGCTCAACCGAGGTGAAAACAATAAATACTGAAAATGTTTTGGGGCTTGTTGAGGGCACAGACAAGAAGAACGAAATAGTTGCCGTCACAGCTCATTACGATCACGTAGGAGTAAAGCCATTCGGTACCGGAGATTTGATCCATAACGGCGCAGACGATGATGGTTCGGGTACTGTGGCAGTCATGGAAATGGCCAAAGTTTTTGCACAGGCTCGCAAGGAAGGTCACGGCCCACGTAGAAGCATGCTTTTCATGTTAGTCACCGGAGAGGAAAGCGGACTGCTCGGCTCAGAGTTTTATACTGAGCATCCAATATATCCTCTGGCAAATACGGTGGTCGACCTTAACATTGACATGATTGGACGCCGTGACATGAAGCATCAGGAAGGGGCGCCTTATCTATATGTGATCGGTGCGGATAAATTGTCGTCTACGTTGAACACAATCAGTGAATCGACGAACAATACGTATACAAAGCTTGACTTTGACTACACCTATAATGATGAGGCACATCCTGAAAGGTTATACTACCGATCTGACCATTGGAATTTTGCCAAGAGAAATATCCCTGTGATATTTTATTTTGATGGGATCCACGAGGATTATCATCGCGTAACGGATGAAGTGGAAAAGATAGATTTTGATCTGCTGGCTAAGCGCACCCAGTGTGTCTTTTATACGGCGTGGGAGGTTGCAAACAGGGAGGAACGGATAAGGCCGGACAAAAACTAAGAGTGAATAGTTGATGGGGAAAAGTGCCCTCCTTCGCGAAGCGCTACGGCGGACGAGGAAAGGGTGAAAGCACTTTTAAATAAATTCGGCGGCGTTTGGTTTAGCCTTCAGGTCGTTAACAAATCTGCGGAATTGCTCCTCCTTGTCTTTTTCGCATACGATGACAACGTTTCCGAACTCCCCGACCAGGTATCCATTGAGTCCTTGAACAACAATTAGCTTATCAGCGGATCCGCGTATGATGGAATTTCTTGTATCATATGTCTGCGCATTGGCGGTAATGGCGTTATTGTTCTCATCCTTTTCAGAGATCTCGTGAATAGATGCCCACGAGCCCAAATCGGACCAGGTAAATGTTCCAAGACATACGAAGACATTCTGTGCCTTTTCCATAATGCCATAATCGATCGAGATGTTTTTGCACTGAGAGTAAGCGCTCATTATGGCTTCCCTTTCGCCCGGCGTTCCTAGCTTAGGGGTGATCTCATCAAATACCTCTGACATTTCAGGGAGATATTCATGGAAGGCCTTGACAATCGCTTGCACGCCCCAGATAAAAATCCCGGAGTTCCAAACGAAGTCACCGCTTTCGATGAACTTCTTCGCGAGCGACAGTTCTGGTTTTTCAGTAAAGGTCTTGACCTTTTTGATAAATGTTTTTTCAGTATGATATTGAATATAGCCGTAGCCTGTCTCAGGTCTGGTCGGCGGAATTCCAACGGTGATCAGTTTATCCTGTCCCTTGGCTTGATCGCTTGCTTTTCGGATGATATCATGAAATTCATCTTCTTTCATGATCAGGTGATCGGAAGGCGTCACGGCAATTATGGCATCCGGATTTTTCTGAGCGATCTTGTAACTCGCGTAGGCAATGCATGCAGCTGTATTTTTGCGCATGGGCTCCGCGAGAATTTGCTCGTCTGTCAGCATCGGCAATTGTTGTTTTACGAGGTGCTCATGTTCTTCATGTGTGACAACATAAATATTCTCAGGTGGGCACAGTGGAAGAAAGCGGTCACAAGTAGACTGCAACAAGGTTTTACCGGTTCCAAATACGTCAAGAAATTGTTTAGGCTTGGAATTCCTGCTGTAAGGCCAGAAGCGAACGCCTACACCACCTGCCATTAGGATTACGAATAAATTTTTGTTCATTTATTTTTCAGACGTAAAAAGTTTGGTAAAAGACGACAGTTGCGGAATATTTTGAAAGTAATTTGTTCAATTTATACTATGCCTTCCTTTAGCAAATCGTGAAGGTGGACAAATCCGGCAATTTTATCTCCATTCATCACAACAAGTTGCGTGATATTGTTCTGCTGCATTTCATGCAAGGCAAGGGCTGCAAAATCATCTTGTTCAATTTTCTTTGGGTTTTTTGACATTATATCCTTGGCGAGGATGTGACCGATGTCTGTATGTTTTTGTAGCATTCTGCGCAAATCGCCATCAGTTATGATACCCAGAAGTGTTTTTTGATCATCTACGACCGCCGTACAACCTAATCTTTTAGATGATATTTCAAGGATAACATCCTTTAATAGCGTTTCAGGACCTACAAGGGGTAATCCATTGTTTATGTACACTTCAGATACCTTCAGATAAAGTTGTTTCCCCAATGAACCGCCAGGATGACGTTCCGCGAAATCAAGCGTTGAGAAATCACGCAGTTCCAGTAGGCATATAGCGAGTGCATCTCCTAATGCGAGGTGTGCAGTAGTGCTTGTAGTAGGGGCCAGGTTGTGAGGACAAGCTTCAGCTGCAATCGTTGCATTCAGAACAAAATCGGCTTGTTGCGCAAGATATGAATTTGTATTGCCCACTAAGGCAACAAGCTTTGATCCTCTACGTTTGAGTAATGGAACGAGTACCTTGATCTCTGGTGTGTTTCCACTTTTTGAAAGGCAGATAACAATATCTTCCGATTGTATCATACCCAGATCACCATGTATTGCATCTGCAGCGTGCATGAACAAAGCAGGTGTACCAGTTGAGTTAAAGGTGGCGACAATTTTATTTGCAATTATGGCACTTTTGCCAACGCCGGTAACGACAACACGGCCTTTTGCAGAATAAATTTCGTTAACACAGTTTTCGAAACTATCGTCAATTAAATGCGTGAGGTTTTCAATTGCCCGGGCTTCATTTATTAAGACATCCCGTGCAATTTTTTTGATATTTTTGACTAAATTCAATTCCTTTTGAAGGTTAACTTTGCTTGCGAAGAGCAAAGATACAATTTTAGGTTTATTAAGATGAAAATGATGTTGGTTGAAGAGAAAGATGCACTCAAGGAAAGACTAAAGGAAATTTTTGGGTACAGTCAGTTTAGAGGTAACCAGGAAACGATCATTCGTAATTTGCTGGATGGCAAGAATACGTTCGTGATCATGCCAACTGGCGCTGGAAAATCCTTGTGCTATCAATTGCCGGCAATGGTGAGAGAAGGATTAGCGATAGTTATCTCCCCGCTTATTGCGCTGATGAAGAATCAGGTCGATCAGATGAATGCCTATGGCGTCAACGCCAGATTCCTCAATTCCACCTTGAGTAAAGGTGAGATAACGCGGTTGAAAAAAGACTGCATGAATGGCGTCGTCAAGCTTCTATATGTTGCACCGGAATCGCTGAACAAAGAAGAAACTATTGAGTTTCTCAAGAAAGTGAATGTTTCGTTTGTCGCTATTGATGAAGCGCATTGCATTTCGGAATGGGGCCACGACTTCAGACCCGAATACAGGAAGATCAAAACCATGATCCAAAACCTCGGCGACATGCCTGTGATCGCGTTAACTGCCACGGCTACGCCTAAGGTTCAAATTGATATTCAGAAAAACCTCCAAATGGAGGAAGCGGATGTATTTATCTCTTCCTTTAACCGCAAGAACCTGTATTATGAGGTTCGTCCAAAGAAAGAGACGAAGAAACAACTCATCAAATTCCTCAAGGATCACAAGGGAAAATCCGGCGTGATCTATTGCCTTAGCCGCAAAAAGGTGGAAGAGATAGCGCAGCTGTTAAATGTCAATGGCTTCAAGGCTGCCCCTTACCACGCAGGTCTTGATCCTGATGTCAGAATGAAGAATCAGGACGACTTTCTGAATGAAGAGGTTGATATTATCGTAGCCACCATCGCTTTTGGAATGGGCATCGACAAGCCGGACGTACGATTTGTCGTCCATTATGATGTTCCGAAATCCCTTGAAGGTTATTATCAGGAAACCGGTCGTGGAGGTCGTGATGGCCTTGAAGGACTTTGCCTGATGTTTTACAGCCACAATGACCTTAACAAACTGGAAAAATTCAACAAGGATAAACCAGTGCAGGAGCGTGAGAATGCTCGCGTGTTGTTGCAGGAAATGGAGTACTATGCCGAATCTCCAGTATGCCGCAGAAGACAGCTACTCCACTACTTCGGAGAAGAATATAAACAGGAGAACTGCGGTATGTGCGACAACTGCGTTCATCCACGTGAACGCTTTGATGGCACAAACGCCGTTAAGCTCGTTATTGAAAGTGTCAAACAAACCAATGAACGATTTGGCCTCAATCACCTCGTCAATGTGATCCGTGGCGTCGAAGATGAATATGTGAAAAGCTATGGTCACTTTGACCTGGCCGTATATGGCAAGGGTGGTGACGAGGATGCAGACTATTGGAAATCAGTTATCCGACAGACATTGATCTATCAATATCTTGAAAAGGATATTGATAATATTGGTGTGCTCAAGATCAGCGATAGGGGCGAGGCATTCCTTAAGCGTCCTCATTCCGTAGAACTTGCACGTGACCACGACTTCACTACTGAAATTGAAGAGGAGGAAGAATCCGCGGAAAAGCCAATCAATACAAAGGCCTACGATGTCAAGTTATTTGAGATCCTAAAAACACTCAGAAGAAAGATCGCAAAGGAGAAGAACTTGCCTCCATTTGTCATCTTCCAGGATCCGTCACTTGAAGAAATGGCCACTACCTACCCAACAAGCAACGATGACCTTGCACAGGTTAATGGTGTGGGAATGGGTAAAGTCAACAAGTTCGGCGAGGAGTTTCTGGCAATGATCAGGAAGTATGTTGATGACAATGATATTGAAACAGCCAATGAAGTTGTTATCAAATCCTCCATTAACAAGTCCAAAACAAAGATCCTTATAATTCAGCAGATCGACCGGAAGGTTGACCTTGAAGAGATCGCTGAAAAGGCAAGGATGTCTTTCGAAGACCTGCTTACTGAAATCGAGAACATCTGTTATTCCGGCACCAAGCTGAACCTGAACTATTATATCGATCAGGTGATCGATGCTCACAAGCAGGATGACATTCACGACTATTTTATGAATGCGGAGACGGACAGTCTTGAACATGCCCTGGGAGACGGCACCATGACCGATTATTCCGAAGAGGAAGTAAGAATGATGCGCATCAAATTCATGTCTGAATACGCCAACTAGCAGGAGCGCAATTCGTCAATCATTTTAGGCAATCAATACATTGGACGTGAATGGCAATTGTCATTCACGTTTTTTATTTGCGGTTATGGACCGCTACGTTCTGTGCAGAAAGGTTTTCAGCTGTTGTTGACATCTGTTTTATTTAACCGAATTCACGTTATCTTTGGCATTGAACTGAAAACCCATGAACATTCTTGTTATTGGCAGCGGAGGAAGAGAGCACGCTCTCGCCTGGAAGATCGGCGAAAGCCCGCTGTGCCAAAAGGTGTATGTAGCCCCGGGTAACGCCGGAACGGCACTCGTTGCAGAGAATGCACCGGTGGATGTGAATGATTTTGAGGGCCTGGGTAAGCTGTGCCTCGAAAAATCTGTTTCGATGGTGGTTGTAGGCCCGGAAGGTCCCTTGGTGAACGGTATTCGTGATTATTTTGAAAACGATCCGGCACTTAGGAACATATTAATGGTGGGTCCCGGTAAACTGGGTGCTCAGTTGGAAGGAAGCAAGGATTACAGCAAGCAATTCATGCTTCGCCATAACATTCCAACAGCCAAGGCAAGAACCTTCATTGCATCCGACCTGGTACAGGCCTTGGATTACATTTCCAGTTGCAAACCTCCGATCGTCCTTAAGGCTGACGGCTTAGCCGGTGGCAAGGGAGTTATCATCAGCCTAAGCCAGGGTGAAGCAAAAGCTGTTATCAAGGAAATGCTGGTTAACAAAAGATTTGGAGCAGCGAGTTCGAAGGTGCTCATCGAAGAATTCCTCAATGGAATTGAGCTTTCAGTGTTTGTGCTGACCGACGGGAAGGATTATGTTCTGCTACCGGAAGCCAAAGACTACAAACGAATTGGTGATGGAGATACTGGTCCCAATACGGGTGGGATGGGTGCCGTATCACCAGTGGTTTTTGCAGATCAAGCTTTCATGTCCAAGATCGAGGAACGGGTGGTTAAACCAACTATAGCTGGTCTGAACCGGGAGGGGATCGATTATAAGGGATTCATTTTTGTTGGGATCATGAATGTTGGCGGTAACCCTTTCGTGATTGAATACAATGCCCGCATGGGCGACCCCGAGACACAGGCCGTCATGCCGCGCATTAAGAGCGATTTTGTAGAGATTTTGATGGCAGCCGCCAAAGGCGAGTTGAAGGACAAGAAGCTGGAAATTGATGAGCATTTCGCGGTCACCATTGCCATGGTGTCTGGTGGATATCCCGGCGAGTATGAAACTGGAAAAGTCATCCATGGTTTGAAGAAGGAGCAATCGATCGTATTTCACGCAGGGACAACAAAACAAAAAGAGGCAATACTGACCCACGGTGGCCGTGTCCTGGCAGTTTCGGGTAAAGGAAATTCACTGGCGGAAGCGAGGGCTAAGGCCTACAAAACTGCAGGAGAGATCAACTGGGAGGGTCTGTACTACAGAAAAGATATCGGACAAGATTTACTGAATTATAAAGGATAAGCGGGATGGGATGCTCATGTGGATCAACAAAGGATGGCGCGGTCTCAGGTTGCAAGAACAACGGCGCTTGTAATACTGGTGGCTGTAACAAGATGAATGTATTCGATTGGTTGTCGAACATGGATATGCCGCGCGAAGACAAATTCAATATTGCTGAAGTACGATTCAAGAACGGCAGAAAGGAGTTCTTCATAAATTCTGAAAGGATAAACCTCACTACCGGTGATGCCGTTGTCGTTGAGGTTCCAAGCGGCCACCACATTGGCTACGTATCTATGCAAGGCGAACTGGTTCGCCTTCAAATGCAGAAAAAAAAGATAGCGGTGGATGGCGAGATCAAGAAGATTTACCGGCTTGCCCACCAGAAAGACCTGGAAAAATTCGAAGAAGTAAAGAAGCGGGAGTTGCCCACACTTTATCGCACACGCGAGATCATCCGTGACCTCAAGCTTGAAATGAAACTTTCGGACATAGAGTACCAGGCCGATAACGTCAAAGCGACATTTTTCTATTCTGCGGATGACAGGGTTGATTTTCGAGAGTTGATCAAGTTCTTGGCAGGCGAATTCAAGATCCGGGTTGAGATGCGGCAAATCAGCCTGCGGCAGGAAGCAGGTCGTCTGGGAGGAATTGGCGTCTGCGGTCGCGAATTGTGTTGCTCAACGTGGCTTAGCGATTTCAAAAATGTCGCCACCAGCGCTGCACGTTATCAGAATCTCTCCTTAAATCCAAGCAAGCTTTCCGGCCAATGCGGACGGTTGAAATGTTGCCTCAATTATGAGTTGGAAACCTACATGGAGGCATTGGAGCATATCCCTAAGATCGACGGACCACTTTTGACAGAAAAAGGCGAAGCCACATTGCAGAAAACTGACATCTTCAGAAAGATCATGTGGTTCGGTTTCGTGGAGGAGAACACATGGTTTCCCCTCAACGTCGATCGTGTTAATCAGATCCTAAGACTGAACAAGGAAGGTAAGAAACCTGCCAACCTCGATCTTGATGTGCTCGCGGAAAAGATACCGGTAGAAACCCTCAACAGTGATCTTGCACGCATGGATCAAAAATTCAAGGGCAAGTCAAAAAAACGAACCAAGAAGAAAAGACCAGGAGGGGATAATCGGAATAACAACAATAACAACCGTAACCCGAAACCCGGCAATCAGCGATGAGGATCTTTTGTTCATTGTGCATTGTATCGATAGTACTGTTGGGATGTGAGGATAACCGGGTTTATGAACACATAACAGATTTCGACCAACGTCAATGGCTTGTATCTGAGAAGCCCACATTTGAATTCGTTATCGACGATACAACTTCCAATTACAATCTGTATGGAGATGTTCGCAATTCTGTATCATATCCATACTCAAGATTCTTCTTTACCTATTACCTGCAGGATTCCTCTGGTGTAGACGTGCAAAAGAAACTAATGACCGAATTCCTGTTTGATGCAAAGACCGGCAAACCCTTTGGCAAAAGCGGTATCGGTGATCTGTATGACCATCGCTTCCTCTTGCTAAAGAACTATCAATTCAAAACTAAAGGGAAGTATCGAATGGTATTCGAACAATTCATGCGCATGGATGCACTTCCCGGAATTCTCGCCGTTGGACTAAGGGTCGAGAAAGTTGTGCCAGGCAAGGAGACGGACACGTATTGAGAATTGGGTGATTGGGTGATTGGGTGATTTAGTGATTGGGTGATTGGCTGTTGCCCGCAGTTGTGCTTCTTTGATCCGGTATTGCGTTTGATTCGATCATCTCTTTGAATCGCGACAGGGGAATCTTACCGCTCTCAAAATAGAATTCGAATCCAAGTTCCTTTCATTTCTAATTTTACAGACCTGATCTCGCTATAATATTATTGATATGAAGAAGTTTACATTTTTAGCGCTTGCGCTTAGTTTGTCTTTTTTCACGTACGGCATGGTGAAATTGCCGAAGCTCATTAGTGACGGCATGATCATTCAACGTAATAAGCCGATCGTTATCTGGGGTTGGGCAGACCCCAACGAAAAGATCACCGTTCAATTCAAGAATCAGACTAAAAAAAGCAAAGCAGACAATTCGGGCAAATGGAAAGTAACGCTCCAACCAGAATCCGCCGGCGGTCCTTTTCAACTAGTAGTTAAGGGAACGAATACGCTAACAGTGAATGATATTCTCATTGGGGAAGTGTGGATATGTTCTGGCCAATCCAATATGGAATGGCCGGTCAGCAGCGCGAACAATGCCGAAGAGGAGATCAAACAGGGGAATTTTCCGGAAATCAGGCAGTTCCTTGTTAAGAAAGAAATTTCGGTAAAGCCCGAGGAAGATGTAGCAGGCGGTGATTGGAAAGGCGCAACACCAGAGAACGTGGGCAACTTTACCGCTGTGGGTTACTTCTTCGCAAGAGAACTGTACAACCAGCTTAAGATCCCTATTGGTCTCATTAATACTTCGTGGGGAGGAACACATTCGGAGACATGGACCAGCCGCGAGGCATTTGAACAAAGTGCGGAGTTCAAGGACATGATCGCCACAATGCCGCAAATAGATCTGGACAAGCTCAATCGTGAAAAAAAGGAAGCTCAGATAAAGAAACTCGGTGCAATGGGTATATCTCTTCCGGCTCAAGGTGTAGCACAATGGAAGGAACCAGACTTCAACGACAGCCAATGGAAGCCGATGACACTTCCCGGCCTCTGGGAACAACAAGGACTACCAGACCTGGATGGTGTAATTTGGTTCAGGAAGTCGCTGAATATCGACACCAGGAGCGCGGGAAAGGATGCCACATTGGAACTCAGTATGATTGATGATTCAGATGAAACATTTATTAACGGTCAGCGCGTCGGATTAACGAAAGCCAAATACAATGAGAAAAGAAAGTATTCGGTCCCTGCAGGATTGCTGAAATCAGGTGCAAATGTGATTGCCGTCCGTGTTGAAGATACTGGTGGTGGCGGTGGAATTTATGGAGATGCTCAGGATATGAGACTGACATTACAAGGTGGTGAGGTTATACCACTGTCAGGAAATTGGACATTTATGATCGAAGAGATTGGAGGCAGCACCTCAATAGGACCAAATAGTTACCCGACGCTGCTCTTCAATGCGATGATCAATCCATTGCTTAATGCTGGTATTGCCGGGGCCTTGTGGTATCAGGGAGAGTCTAACGCGGGCCGGGCATATCAGTATCGCACTGCATTCCCATTGTTGATCCAGGATTGGCGCAAGCATTGGAAACAGGGTGATTTCCCCTTTTATTATGTACAGCTTGCGAGTTTTAATTCAGACAATGGCACGAGTGAGCGCGGAAGCACATGGGCTGAACTGCGTGAAGCTCAGACGATGACACTGTCGTTGCCACACACCGGCATGGCGGTGACAACGGACATCGGTCAGGCGAACGACATTCATCCAAGAAACAAGCAGGACGTGGGTAAAAGGTTGGCCGCGATAGCCCTTCATAATGAGTATGGGCAGAAGGTTGTCTATAATGGACCAGTCTATCAATCGTTAAAGGTCGAGGGCGATAACATCAGGGTGTCATTTACAAATACCGGTACGGGGCTAATGGTGAAGGATAAATACGGGTACTTAAAGGGATTTGAAATCGCCGGCCCTGACAAGAAATTCTACTATGCAAAGGCCTCGATTGAAGGCAATGACGTCGTTGTTTCAGCAGCGCAGGTGCATGGCCCGGTCGCCGTTCGGTTCGCATGGGCCGATAATCCCGAGGACGCAAATTTATATAATAGTGAGGGGTTCCCCGCTTCTCCGTTTAGAACGGACGACTGGAAAGGGATTACGACGGAGGCGAAGTTTTCAATAGAATAACAGTTACAACGCTATGGCTATACACGTTGTTAACGATTCGGATAGCCATCATTTCACCAGTTCGGTTGATATTGTCGGGGTTATTTTTTACATTTCTTAAGTCTGCCGCATTCCTTGGGCAGCTGATTGACAAAAATTCTGTACTCGCAATTCTGCGACCGAAACACATGGCAAGTGAAAAGGCGAGGCCGGAGTTCGAATGTCCTGATTTTAGTGACAGTCGTTGCAGCGACAAACCGGTTTTCAGGTATTGAAAATTTTGCGAGTAACCTATAACATTGTGCAGTAGTTACATCGGCGTTGTCCCGCGTCATTTCTTCAAGTGCTTCTATTCGTTCATTTTACACCAAATAATTCCACTTCTATGAATCCTGAAAATTTCAATTCACGTCGCAATTTTATGGGTGCGATGGCCGGCGCTGCCGGACTCAGCCTATTGTCAAGTCCCATGTTTGGTGCCGCGCCTTTGGACGCTGGCGCTGTCGAAGATGCCGAGACCTGGTTCAAAAAAGTAAAGGGTAAGCATAAGATCGTTTACGATGCGACGGAACCCAATGATGGATTTCCGATCATCTGGTCATGGGTTTTTTATCAGACCAACAATCAGACCGGTACGCCAGACAATGAACTCAGTGCCGTGGTTGTATTGCGTCATGGTGCGATCCCTCTTGCGATGGAGGACAAGCTTTGGGAGAAATATAAATTTGGAGAAACCTTCAAGATCACGGATCCCAACACTACGGCCGCGGCGACAAAGAATCCATTCTATGTTCCCGAAGCAAAAATGTGGATAGACTTTGGTATTCAGGGGATCAAAACCCTTCAGACCAGAGGAGTTATGTTTTGTGTTTGTGATATGGCACTCACGGTTAACAGCGTGAAAACGGCTGCCGCGATGAATCTAAAAGCGGAGGATGTTAAGAAAGAGTGGGTTGCCGGACTTCTTCCAGGCGTTCAGATCGTACCCTCGGGTGTCTGGGCGGTAGGTAGAGCACAGGAAAAAGGTTGTGCGTACTGCTTTGCAGGTTAAAGTAATGTCAGCCGTCGTATGGTCAACGTACGACGGCTATTAATATCTATTCGTTAGATTGCGTTTGGAGTAACTTTAATAATCCATTCACTCGTTCTCAATGTTCAATACTGGAGTGATAGTATCTTTTACTGATGATACAAATCCGTGATGACAGCTAACTGCAGAAATCGTCAATGAGCCAGAACACTCTCCTACGATTAATCCCGTATTTGAATTGCTTGTTCCTTGTATTTTTAGTGTACGTGATTGTCAGTGTTGTGCTGCTGCTGAATCCGCCCTCGGCAAAGGAAAGTCAACAACCCGAAACCAACAATGCAACGATACCTCTACCTGCAGCGGCGGCTGCCAAGTCATGGCAGGCGCCGGATTCTACCAGGATTCCACAGACAGCTGAGGGGGATCGCATTCGCTACGGACGGGAACTGGTAGCACATACAGCGGTCTATTTAGGACCGGAAGGAAAGGTAAGGTCGATCAGCAACGGCATGAACTGTCAGAACTGCCACCTCCACGCCGGGAAAAAGTTCTTTGGCAATAATTATTCGGGAGTGGCTTCAATGTATCCCAAATTCAGGGCAAGGTCAGGAACAGTAGAAACGGTTCAAAAACGTGTGAACGATTGCATCGAACGGAGCCTCAACGGAATGCGGCTTGAAGATGACAGTGAAGAAATGAAGGCATTCGTTGCCTACATCTTATGGGTGGGGAGTGAAGTACCACGCGGCGAGTATCCCAAAGGCGCCGGAATAATAGATCTTCCGTTTCTCGGTCGACCGGCAAGTCCCCCTCTTGGAAGAATAGTCTATGATGCCCAATGCGTCCGCTGCCATGGCGCAAATGGTGAGGGGAAGCGAGAGCGTGGCACCGTTGAATGGACCTATCCACCACTTTTTGGCAAGAACAGTTTTAACATTGGGGCAGGTCTATTCAGACTATCAAGGCTGGCAGGCTATGTAAAAGCGAATATGCCGTACGGTGTTGAACATGATAAAGCGCTCTTAACTGACGAGCAGGCATGGGATGTAGCAGCGTACATCACTTCCTTGCCAAGGCCTGTAAGAAAATTTCCAAAGGATTGGCCAGACATTGCAACGAAACCCTTCGACCATCCTTTCGGACCATATGCAGATGCATTTACGGAAAATGAACATAAGTATGGTCCGTTCGGACCCATGAAGACGAAAAAAACCAAATAGAGGATTTCGGCACCCTTCTCGTAATGTGAAAGCCTAAATGACGTGTGATTTCCGAGATCCCAAATCCGAAATGATTACGCTTCTTTGCGCAACTCGAATCGATAGTAGAGTCTTGAGCCGTGTTTGAGAGTTTGGTAAAACTTTGAATCCACAACGCCGGCAAACTCGCCAAATAAACTTTGCCATCTGGAAGGTATTAGCTTCTTGATGCGTTCTTTTTTTGACTCATCCTCGGCTTCAATGGATCTAATGACATTTTCTGTGATATTTTCCTCCCTAAGCAACTCCATACCAGTCTTGCGTAGCTGAGTTTTAAGAGTACTCATGTTTTCTACATTTTCTTCATTGCGGAAATCAACCATCAAAAAGTGGCCTCCGGGTTTTAGCACCCGCCTTACTTCCTTAAGAAAATTATCCACTGAGCCATAGGCATGACAAGATTCTACGTTGATTACCACATCTATAGAATTATCTTCTATGGGCATGGATTCTGCGCTTCCTTGAATGAATTTCAAATTGGACGCAACGTGTATTTTGTTAGCGAGCACTACGGCGCTGTTGGCGATGTCCATTCCAGTGTACGACGCCGGTTTAAATCTTTCTGCAATATATTTGGCTCCTCCTCCCCGGCCGCTGCCGACTTCCAAAACGCTTTTGCCAGTGATGGCCGTCATCGCCGCCAGGTAGTGATACATTTGTAAGGGATACTGCTGAACACTTTCAGGGATCTCGTCCGTATGCTTGCATTCTTCAGCATTTGGAACATATCCATAATTCATAAAATGCCAATCTGAAGCCGGAATATGCTTTGCTAAGATTTCGTACGTCACCTTTGCATTGAATTTCCGAAACCACGAATAACGCTTGAGTGCGCGTATAACTAACTTTATCATATTCTTAAAATGCCGATCGCAAGATACTACAAATGATTTCGGATTCGGGATTTCGGATTTCGGAATTTGCTTCCACTTAACGAAATCCGACATCCGAAATGACCGTCATTTGAGGCTCGATAAGAACTCCACCATATCCCGTATTTCTCTTTTCGTCATGAGCGTGCCCATGGGCGGCATCGCGGAGGTGACATTCTCCCGCTTGGCGATTCGGGAAGTCTTCAGTTCAACGGGTTCAGCGTCCGATGTTTTGACAATGAGTTTGTCCTTCTCTTCTTCCATCAATATTCCAGATATTACCTGCCCGTCCTTCAACGTAATTTTTACGGATCCATAGCCTGGTGATATCCTGGCACTGGGTTCAATCAACGCACGAAGCAGTTCTTCGCGGCTTAACTTGTCGCCGATGTGTGTGAGATCGGGACCGACCGTGCCACCCTCACCGCGGGCCGAGTGACAACGTACGCATTGAGCTGTTGAATTTGTCCTGAAATACCTCGCCGCTCTGCCGGCATTACCTCCATAAAGCGCGTCCAGGAATCCCTCTGTCTTAGAGCCACTGGCCCGCAACGGCTGGAGTTTTGCGATGAGCTTTTCAGAATGTGTTGAATCAACTGCTTCAGCAAGATCTAACGCAATGGCTGGCGGTAGTTTTTTAGCGGCAAGCTGATCAATCAATTTGTCCAGCACAGGTTCACTTTTTTCTACGTCCATCTTTCCCAAAACCCTTAGCAATTGTTGTTGTTCAGCAACTGTGCCCTTTTTAAAAATTGGTTCAACAGTGGAAGGCAGTTTTTCTTTGCTGATGTTTAGCTCGTTTAATAGCCCTACCGCTACTGTTCTTACCGACTCATCTTTATCATCCATTCCTCGCTTGATGACGCTTTCGATCTGATCATACTTCAACGCATGCAAAACAGTTATCATGGCGGAACGAACCTCCGGAGCTTGATTTTGCTGTTCGATCTTAGCAAATGAATCGTTGAATTCCGGAATTCCGAGATGGCTGATCATTTTTGAAGTTGCAATCAATATTTCGGGATCGGTACTTTGCAAAAAGGGGCCGGCCATTGATTTTACTTTTGCCTTTACCAGGGCTGGGTTCCGTTCAATTTTGCCCCGCAATCTTCCATCAACACGATCCAACACGGATGGACTGGCCCATACCCCTAACGTTGCTAATGCTTCCCCCCTCAGGACGCCTGAAACATCCGTCCTTTTGGCAAATGCCACCAGCATATCCATTTCCTTTTCAGTGCCAACGCGCAAGCACGCATTGATTGAACGGCGGAGCAAGGGCTCTGACGTAAAACGTTTTTCGTTCAACACGGCTGCCAAAGCGGGTAGTGCCTTTTCGATAGACGTGTCGTCGTTTATGGCCCGGGCAGCTTCTGTAACGACATACTCATCCCGGTCCTGAAGAAATACTGAAATCTTTTCACTCTTAAGCCGACGCAATACTAGCACCGCTGCAGTTCGCAACGCTCGCGATGGACTATTGGCCAGCGCTGCTATCGGCTCATCCTTGCCAAGGCGAGCTAATGCCGTTACGGCAGCGTGGCGGATGTAGTGATCTGCGTCGTTATTCTTTTCAATCAAGGTAATCAGCGGTTTCGATGCCTCTTGTAAGCCAATCCTGCCAAGGGCCTGCGCGGCGAAGAACGCCGTCCGTGGGTTATTGCTTTCCAGCAATGCCAGCAGATCTTTGCCAGCTTCATCAAATTTAACATCACCAATTGTTTTGGCTGCCTGCGCTACTATCTCCAGGTCACTATCCTTTAACAGGTCCTGTAATATTTTACCGGTGGTTTTGTCCTTTCGTGTTAGTTGTCCGACGCCCCAGATTGCATTCACACGCGCCAATTGGTTGTCACGCTGAGCCAGGGCAGCTTTGAATATTTCAAGGCCTTTGTCACCCCGGCTGACGAGTTCAAACTGCGCCTTTTGTCGGATGCGCATGTCACCATAGTAGAGATTCTTTGATAGTTCTTCAGGCGTTTGAAAGGTGTAATCCAACCGCATTAGACGTTTAGTTTCTAAACGTTGTTCTTTCAGATCGTTCTTATCTTCACTTACATCAATTTTCCATACCCTGCCATAATTTTTTGTATCCCAACCATTGATCCAGTCTGCAGCATATAGAGCTCCGTCAGGTCCAAAGTCGATGCCGGTTGGTAGTATGCCGCTCACCATATCAAGATCTTCAGCCAGGTCAAATGAGGCGCCTTTAGGTTTAAGACTGAAAGCCCAAATGTGAGAACGGCTGGGGTTGCCGACAAACTCAACAAGGAAAAACTTATTTCTCCAAACAGAACCCAGTGCGGTTCCCGGATTATATACCATTCCAGTTGGACCGTTGTGAAAATTGACGATAGGAGGTATTATGTATGCCGCCTGGCCTTCCCACCGCGGTTTATACAAACCTTCGTCCATCCAAACTTTGTAATTGTTATTCTTTGGATCCACATACTTGCCATATTGCCAGTTTGACCGCCATCCCTGATCGCTTCCATCAACGATGTACACAAGGCGTTCACTTTCCCCAGGGTGATCTCCATCATTATCTGAACTGATAATGTTTCCATATTCATCAAAAACAAATTCGTGCGTATTTCGAATTCCCGATGCAAATACCTCAAAGTCGCTGCCATCTGGCTCCGAACGGACCAGAATACCCTCATTTGGATAAGCATATTTCTTACCATCGGCGGTAGTAATGTTGGCTCCGATGTCGCCGATCTGCCAATAGATCTTTCCGTCTGGCCCCTCCGTTGCACCGGACATTCCATGGCCGCTAAATCCAATATGTACGGCATAACCGTGACTTATCGACTTCTTGTCATCGAGAACACCATCACCGTTGGTATCTTTGAGGCGCCACATGTCCGGCCCTATCGTGACGAATACATCTTCGTCACGAACGAGTATGCCTCCTGCAACATCTGTTACCTCGTCATGAAAATCACTAAGAATGCGCGTCGAGATATCGGCTATGCCATCGCCTGATTGATCTTCAAGTTTCCAAACTTCATCTTTTTCAACGGCCAGGTCATGCCAGTCGTGACTGCCATCGTTGTTAAGATCGGCAAGCCATTCATTCTCCTTGCTGCGCTCAGGAGCAAATGTGGCGTGCAAAAAAGCTCTCCTTTCTTCCACCGTCTGAAGGCTGATGGATGGGATCATCCAATCGCGGTGGCCCCTAATGTCAAATTCGGAATTTTTTTGACGGTTCGTTCGCGTGAGATAAACCCGCCCCTCATCGTCGATCGATATTGCCACAGGGTCAGGAGCAAGAGAATCGGATGCCCACAGACTGAGTGTGATGCCGTCTGCAAGCTGTGCAGGTGTGTTCTTACGGATATCAACAGCTTTTGCACTTGCCGTGGCAGGATCCTCATGTACCACTATAGGTTCTTCTTTTGGCGCTTGTTCCTTGCATGAAAGCAAGATGGAAAGGATCAAAATGAGCGTGAATTGAGTGCGCAATACTTTCATGGTATTTGTTTACTGCTAATTTGTATTAATTCAGCCTAAGAAAACGAAAAGAAAGCAGTTTGTAAAATGCTATTATTACGGCGGGTCGCGACTATTAGGGCAACTCTGCCGGGTGTTCCATCGGAGGTAAGGTCCTTGGCAATCTGCTATTGAAGTTTTGTCAGCACGTAATTGGTGCGGCTGCGATGAATTGTCAAACCTTCCATTTTTGCTAAACTAAATCCTTGCCTGGTTGCAATGTCATTGATCGCCTCCAAGGAAATGGAGAGCAGCTTGCTTTCTGCGGAAACCTTTCTGTAGTCTGATGAGATGAGGTAAAAAATGAAGCCGAAGAATGCTCCTACTTTGTTTTGTCTGACAGATTGAACAAATAGAGAGATGGTATCATTCAGTGGTTTAGTTCCTTCGGCAATGACGTCAGCCAATATGATCTTCCCGGTTGGCAAGGTATAGCCATGTAGAAGGCGAAGAACAGATTCAACCTCGTTGATTTCTTTGAAATATTGCAGGATGCTGAGTAGAACAATCACATCGAACTGAGTACCTGCCAAGGCATCGGCCAGCAACCTTTCCGTGATATTGATATCCGGCGAAATCTGAATGAACTGGGAACGAGGATGATTTTTTTGGCATTGTAAAATGAAATCGTTGTTGATATCCACGCCAGTGATAGAGAGATCGTCCGGCGCCAGTTGATCCGCAAGAAGGCCAGGTCCGCAACCATAGTCTAGTATGCGCATCCGGGGCTTCAAAGCAAATTCCTTCTTTAGTCTGTCACCAAAAAAAGCTGTGTTGATCTTCATGATCGTACTGAAAGCATCGCCCTGACCCTCCCAAAATTTTGCCCAGCCTGATGACTTCATGTACGGAGATTAATAATGCGGATTGCGTTGGGAAAAAATGACGGTTCAGCGACGATTATTCCTTGCCAGCTTTCAGGCCCGGAATTCTTCCCCGCAAGAACGCAATCTGTCCCCGGTGATTGGATTCGTGTTCACACACATGAAACCATTTCCAATAAGTATTGAGATCTTGCTCCTTCGACCATTCAGGGTCCACGGCCATCAACCATTTATCATCCTTTGTCTTCAGCAATTGCAGGGTTTTCTGTCTTACTTCAGCTAGCAAATCGAGATAATACTTTACTTCCTTACCCTTGATGTTTTTCCGTCCCTCATCACCAAGATTCATGGCAGAATCCCACAATTGTTTTTCTTCTTTATTGAATTCCTGACGCCCCTCAAAAGTATTGATCTGATAGAATTTCTCAACCGCACCGAGATGCATTACCAATGCGGCGACGGTGTTCGCCTTATCATCAAGCAGGAAGTCGATCTGTTCGGTCGTCAAATCCTTGACACTTTTGATAACGGTATCGCGATTGTAATTGAGCATGGATACCAGGGTGCCGATCTGGGGAGAATATCCTTCGAGCGGACCAATCATAAATAAACTTCTTGGAGCCGCAAAAGTTGATTCATTTGCCCAGAGTTGTGTGTTCAGGGACAGGGCACCGATGGCCAGGCTTTTCTGAAAAAAGCTTCTCCGCTTCAGCGTGTTGTTTTGAAATTTCATGGGAAATTGAGGGTTAAGTTTGAGAGAATTCAATGCATGACGTCGTACCAATATGCCATTAAACACATTCTCGCAGGTGCAACATCAGACGAATTTAATAAAATGTCAGGGCTTTTTAATACTATAGGAATAGTAAAGGTATGACGAATCAATGTCTATTCGCTTTTCAAATCACTTTAGGGATTGAATGATCTTTGCGTCAATCCAATAGATTTCTTTGTTGCTGGTGTAGAAGAAATATTTGCCGTCTGCCGTAACAAAAGGGCAAAGCTCATTGTCTTGCGTATTAAGCGTCCTTCCCATGTTTTTTGATTTACTCCAGGAACCATCTTCCATCCTGAAAGAGACATACAGGTCCCCGCTTCCAAACCCATCAGGTCGGTCTGCACAGAAAATCAAGTATGATTCGTCCGGAGCTATGAATACATCGGCTTCGTATGCGTCAGTATTGATGCTCTCGTCAAGCCTTACGGCTGGAGCGAAATCTTCTTTGATTTTTTTAGCCGAGAAAATGTCGTAGTTATCGCTGTTGGTATTTACCCGGCCGTTTGATGAAAAGTACATATTGCCGTCGTTTGAAAGCGAAACATAATATTCATTTTGACCTGAATTGATCGCCGGTCCTGCATTAACTGGCAATGACCAAGCCTTTCGCTCCCGTTTTACATACCATATGTCGTAGTCTTTTTTTTCACCAACACCCGTTAACGGCCGGTCGGAAATGAAATACAACCTTTTTCCATCCTTTGACAGGAATGGATCGTTATGACTATACTTATCACTTGTTAATATCGTTACTGGCTTCGACCAGCCATTGGCAGATCTGGCGATGCGTCTTATCTCGGCAATTGGGCCAACATTCACAGCATAGTAGAATTCACTTCCATTCGATGAGAAAACAGAACCGAATTCATAATCCTGAGGAAGCGATACAATTCCCGGGGCAAATACCTTTGGTTTTAAACCGGGCGGATCTTCTCCCAGGTAATCTCCTGTCCTTTTAGAACCAGTCTGTGAATTTGCTGAAAACGCAATGCACAAGGTTAAAAGGGCGCAAAGCAGGGATTTTTTCATAGTAATGTTCGCGGTTAGAAGGGGTTTCTTTCCGTTTTTGCACCCGCGGGGAGTGCAAAGATCTTATCGTCAAGTTTCATCGGCAAAACTTCAGTTGCCATTGCCTCAAGGATCATTTGAGGATTGTTAATAATCATTTTAAGTGGCAATGCATTTGAGCGCTTAGTGAACTCGTCCCAATGATTAAATTTATGATTGATGAAGAGCTTTGCATCTATTTTAAATTCCGAGGAAAAATAATATTTCTCCACTGCGTTCTTAGAAGTTAAGACCAGCTCATCACAAGGATTTCCGAGTATCGTGATTGCGTTCTTATTGATTTCAGCTTTCACAATTTCGTCGGTGTTAATGCTGACGTCATTCCAAAGCAGGGCTTCAGAACTTGCCATTTTGTTATAGAGTTTGCTATCCTTGTTGATAAATATCTGCCACAAAAGAAATGTGCCGTTAGTCGTGGTTTTATAGTTGCCACCCTTAATGAAGAACTGCTGTGACGTTCCCAACATCAGGCTCAGTTGTTCATCGGACATGCCCGGGATATTGCTTTTGTAAGCAGTCTCGTATGTTATTTTCCCCTCGAAATCCTGGCCGTAGCAATTAACCAATGCGATAAATAACGCTATGGCTACACAACATAAGGCTTTTGTCATATCTGCGATTTTGAATGCAAATTCAGTTGCCGGAAATATTTATTGTTTTCAGGTACACCCGACTACAATCGGAATCACTTTGCCAGGTGCCCGACTCAATGCGTCAATGGATGGCCAATCTCCCAATGGTGGCCAAAAGGATCTTCAAGTCTGCCCAGCCGCCATCCGTACTCTTCTGCAACGGCAAATACTTCCCTGGCTCCGGCCTTTATTGCCACATTGAATAAAGTATCTGGATCATCGATAGTGATGATCATTCTGATTGATTCTGCCTTATTAGTTTCGCTCCCGACATCATCCGCGCCTCCACTTATCCAAAACCCTGCACCTTGAACGATCAATTGGGCCACCAGTCCGCCGTCTGGAGTCTCCATTTTATAAGCAGTTATGGCGCCAAAAGCTGCGGTATAGAATTCTAACGCAACTTTGCCATTTGAAACGGTTAGCCAGGGTTCAATTGAAACGCGGGAAAGTTTATCCATAGTAGCGTCTGCAGATATTTGATTCATAATTTAATACTTTTCGCTCTAGGGTCAAGTCGGATTAACGATATCCCCGGTTCCTTACAGAGAAAACAAATGCAAAGCGTGAAAATGATTTTTCGTCAAAGGTTTGACGGTGCGGTTGGCTATTTTTCGGCGATAATAAGGGTGGAAGGAATATGAGAGAGCCATAGGCTTTTGGCGTCCAATAATTTTTTCCAGCTTTCCATCGTCAGCAACATGAGGTGGTGGCCGGCGAGAGATTCCTCGTCAATCTTAGTGCCACTGATCAGACGGACGTGATTTGGTGCTATTTGCTCAATCGCCCTGATAGATTCCTTGAGATGGACCTGGTTCTTGATTTGTCCGGCTGCGTCGAAAAGGGTGACATGGGCGCCTGCGTTGTTAATCAGCTTTTGCGCATAATTGAGTAATAGTGAATCACGTTCAGAAAATAATGGGATAAATACCGAATCCAGGCTATTAAACCCTTTATCTATGAACACGCCCACCGGTACATGAGCTTTCAGGAGGATTTGTCGGGTTCGCGCATCCACATGGAAACTTTCGAAGAGTTTCTCCTTTCCCTTGACCTGGCTTATCAATCGATCGGGATTGATGAAGCGTGTAGTAAAGCCGAGGATCCTGCCCAACAAGCTTCCTTCGAAAATAGATTGGCCCACGCCAATGAGCAAAATATCATATGCGCCTTTGTTCGCTACTTCGGCGATATCTGCATCAATATCATTAGAGCCTTTGAACAGGGTTTGCAGTTTCTGATTGAGACGATGCGACTCCTGAATAATGGGCGCAAAACTTTCGGTTTCATACGCCTCCATGTTATAGGAATGAAGCTCTCCACTCGGAGAAAGATGCATCGCCGTGACAGCAGCATTTCCATTTAATTTTTTCACCATTCCATTAGCCAGCCGAAGAAGTGATTTGCCGCGTTGTGGATTACCGAATGAAATTAGTATTCTGAATTTGCTGTTTTCCACGGTATTGGTGGCAACCACTTCCTTGCCAGTCTTAAAAAAGCGGTTGATCAGATCGAGTGCGGGCCCTGTCATAAAGGTTGTGACCAGTGCCATTAACACCATCATCGCAAAGATCTGTGGTGAAAGGACCCCGAGATCGTATCCTATGTTGAGCACCACCAGCTCCATCAATCCCCTTGTGTTCATCAGTGCACCGATGGTGAGACTGTCCTTCCAACTCTGTCCTACAAACTTAGCGGCGATCGCACTTCCCAGAAATTTGCCAGATACAGCGACGACAATTATCAATCCCGTTATCTTCCACAGGTAGGGGTCATTCAGCAATCCGATCTGTGTTCTCAAACCTGTGAACACAAAGAAAAGCGGCAAGAGTAATACGACAGATACGTCCTCAACCTTTTCAATAAAAATATTTCTGAAGCGAATGTTTTCGGGCATGATAGCTCCCGCCATGAAGGCACCAAACAGTGCGTGGATACCCAGCATCTCCGTTGTAAATGCCGAAAGGATCAGGATGAGAAAAAAAATTGCTACAATAGGTTTGCTAAGGTTTTCTGCCGAAGAATGCAGATCCCCAATGCGTTTCAGAAACGGCCGTACAATCTTGATCATCAGAAAGACATAGATAACCGCAAACAGAATAACATACATTCCGCTTACGAATGAACCAGCTTTCACGATGGCAATCACAGCGGCCAGTAAGCTCCAGGCAGTTATATCATCAGCCGCAGCGCATGTGATTACAATTGTGCCCAGCCGAGTTTTGGCAATTCCTCTTTCCTGCACGATACGCGCTAACACGGGAAATGCCGTAATACTCATCGCGATACCCAGGAACAAGCTGAACGAGGAGAATTGAATGTTTTCGGGAGAAAAATTCTCGTAGATGAAATAGGCCAGACCAATGCCTAACGCAAATGGCACAATGATGCTGGCATGACTTACGACGACGGCCTCGTGCGCCTTATTTCGCAAGACCTTAAGATCAAGTTCCATTCCTACGATGAACATGAACAAGATAAGTCCTATCTGGCTGAGGAATTGAAGATTGGGAAGTGATGCCTTGGGAAAGAGCACGGCAGAGAACTCGGGAAAATACAAGCCTAGCAACGAAGGACCCAGCACGATGCCTGCGATCATTTCGCCGACCACGGTGGGTTGACCCAACTTCTTGCAGATCCATCCAAATATGCGAGCAACGACAATTATTGTAAGAATTTGAATGAGCAGCGTCGCAAGGGGATGAGTTAAGTTGTTGCCAATGGAATTTGTGAACTCATGCCAGGATGTCTTGTCGGAGTCGGGGAGGGCAATGCTCCTTCCGTGTTCCAGTTTACTCCCCTGGTAAAGGATCCAATAGATCAATCCGGAGAATGCTCCAATAACAACAACGTAGAAAGTATTGGTCGCAGCCCTTTTCATGTGTGATACCCTGGTCACGGTCGGCAAAAATGTCAAGCATTTTCCGCATTATGAAAAAAAACAGGAAGAGGGTGCCGAATAATGTAACAAGGCCGGCGAAAAATGTAACCAAACCCTTATTTCATGTTTGAAAGGAACGCTGGTCGATATTTTTCGCTCAGTACACAGTGTAAAATTCCCCCAAAGGGCGCAGGTATTTTAATTTCGATGGCGCTAGCCGTAAACGACCGAACGGTGTCCAAGGCAATGATCTGTTTCTTATTTATTCGTGCAAAAATATTGGTTGGGAGTTGCATTTCCAGTTTTTCGAAAGTGATGTTTTTCAGGACGATGGACCTTCCTTCCCTCATCACGACGACTTTATCGCGACTATCGCCTTCGGCAGTGGTTATATAACACACCTCATTGAACTGTAAAGTGACTTTACCCTGATCCGAATTGAGATAGATGGCAGGTCTTGTCAGCGGATTATGTGTTGTCCTGGCTACTGCTTTGACGACCGCTTGTTGAAGTCGTTCCTTACGAACCGGCTTCAAAATATAATCGACTGCATCTATATCGAAAGCATCTGAAGCAAAGTGTTTGTGAGCGGTCGTGAAGATCACCGCTTTTGTTTTCAAGACGTGGGCTACCTCCAATCCATTTGATCCCGGCATTTCTATGTCCAGAATACACAGGTCAAAATCGAGATTAGGCGCTTCGTCGATTAGCCTATGAGGATCATTAAAGGCTTTTACAACTTCTAGTTGTGGGATCTCCTCACAAAGCATCTTCAGCAGTGTTAACCCGGGGATCTCATCATCAAGAAGCAAGCACTTTAGTTTTTTGTTCAAGCAAATTGATTTTTAAGTGAGCGACATGAACATCACCTTCAATAAATTTATCCAATACAAATTGGTCTTTATAAATGATCTTCAACCGCTGTTCAAGCGTTGCTGAACCAATTCCACCGTGTTCCTTTCGGCCTGCAGATTTCACAGATATTTTATTGGATACTGTCAATGAAAAATTGTTGTCTTTGAATTCAAAGACAATGCTTATGAAAGCGTCAGGACTTTGTATGTCGGCATGCTTGAATGCATTTTCAATGAGATCGATTGATATTAGTGGCGCCAGCAATGGCTGTTCGAACAGCGGTTCGCCGGGATTTATCCGGGACTTAACCTTTAGCTCGAACAGGGGGCTCAATTTGATCTTGTTTATCTCGATCAGATTGAGCGCAAAGGCAATCTCCTCCTTTGGTGTTACAAACTTGCTTTTGCTCTCATACAGAATATAGTCCAACACGTTGGCGAGCTTGTCCAATGCGAAATAAGTTTGATATGCGTGTGACTGAATAGAGTTGAGAATGTTTTTGAATAAATGTGGATTGAGTCGTGACTCCAGATTTTCCAGCTGAAGAGCATTGACATTATTTTCGACCTGCTGAAATTTCGAAATAAGGTCCAACTTTTCCCTATCCGTCCGTCGGAGCTGAATCACCAAGAATACAATAATGGCGCACAGCAGCACAAGTGACGAAGCCACGATCGCAAGAAAAACAGAAGAAGTCACAAAAGAAGACATTGCGTTTTCTAACGAAGTAAAGATAACGCATTTGAAAACAACCGGTTACTACCGGCCATCGCCATCCTTTATCTTAGGATGAATCGGCAGGATATAATTTTCTTTGAAGTCAATGATGATCACGCCGTTGCGGCCTTTTTCGCCATAATTCAGCGTTGCGTCGGTTCCGGTGATTATCTCAATTGATCGTATCCACTGGGGATCGAATGATTCCATGTCTGGATTAACGGCAGGATCAACTTCTATTGTTTCACCATCAACATGAAGTATGAACAGTGGTGCGGGCGGTTCTCTCAACTGGAACTGAGCCTGTTGTTGGGTAGAAACATCCAGCTGTGCGTTGCACAAATAGCCTGAGGCCAGCAGTGCCACTAAGATTAATGCCGATTTCATAGACCTGATTAAGGAATTTAAGGTACAACTTTAACGGAAACCGGCATCAGGCAGATTTATTTTTTTTTAACACTGATTCAGAGTTTGAAAATCACGCTGAAAATCGATGATTCTGTGAGTGGAGGATCTGCAGGAAAGTTAGAAAAGCCATGTAAAAGTAATTGGCCAAACCATTGGCTGAGGCAGACGTTCAGACCGTGGTCCTCTCAGGCACCCCATGAGTGGTAATCTCTTTCAACTTTGCCACCGCTGTGTCCGCATGATGACGGCCGTTGATGTATTCTGTTCTGATGCTTCGAATATTTTCTAGTATTCCGCTATCAAACGTGATTGGCTTGGGTATAATATAAATGGCCTTGCCATCCATGAACCTTGAGGCATAATCATGAATCTGTCTTACTGTTACAAGTTCCTGAATATCATGGTTGACAAGTACGTGAACAGTATTTAGCTTGAAATAATATCTGACCAACTGAAAAATATTCAAATCGCTTTTATGATAGTTGATATACCCTCTGATGCGAGCACTGGTCAACGTATCCCTGAACATCTTTGTTGTGTAGAAGTCTGAGGGAACCTGAAATGCAATTTCCTCCCCGTCAATCTTTACTCTGATCCGTTCCAAGAGCAATTCACAATAAACATTCATAGTCGTACTATTTTAGTTGATCCGGCCATTACACATCGGGCCTCTCGGCCCGTAAAACTACAAAAATTGGTCCGAACGGGCTCTCCTGGTTTTAAGGCGACTTTCGAAAGAATCGCCCAATGAACGTAATCGTTAGTAGAACGTGCAATACGGTGCTTCCGTATTTGAGTTAAGCTATTTTCCAGCGCCGGATCAGTTCAAAATCAACAATCATTATGTAGCAAAACATCCGAGCATTTGTGAAAATTCTCCACACCCACAGTAGGACATATCATAGCGGTTGGCCTTTACCAAAGGCAATGGGACCACCTTGAATTCATAAATCAGAACTCATAATTCACAATTTTTCACCAAAGATGTCCTTGCTCCACCCGCGAAATTCATAATACCTCCCCTTTGGTTCGCCAGTCCAACCGTTGATGCCCTTCTTTTTAGGTAACCAATAACCGTGCACGTATAGGACTGGAATGAACATTAAGCTAAGAAGTATCATGGCAGTGGTTCTGCCAGCGTACGCAGAAAGAAGTACTACCACAACTGTCGTTAAGATATACTTAGCAACTTTTCGGAGCCGCGGTGTTCGTTCTTCAAACTGACCAAATATCATGTTGCCAATGGCAAAGATGATGCTGACTATAGCAACTTCAAACCAGAGTGATTCGGGTATGCGCATTGAGATGTGAGAATTTAGTGATTTAGTGATTGACGATTCATTGCCCGCCGAAGCGTTTCGCGAAGGAGGGTGTGATTGGTCATCATGGCCGTTCGACGCGAAGCATGAGTTGGATTTTTTCGACTTCCGGTTCGCGCTCGCCTTCCTTAGCGACAAAGATCAGTTCATAAAAATATTTGCTGGTGTCTTCATATTTATCTCTTGGTTCGACAATGGCACAGCCACGGTATTCAATTGAAAAATCCCGTTTCACTTTACCAGTGACAGGGTGAGGTGTGAGGTTTCTGATCGTGTCAGCCCGGCAGTTATCGAACTTCAAACCTAACACATCATAAAAGGCCTTCGATAAGAGGCTATCTTCGTTGAAAACGGTCCGCTGGGTTAGGTAGAATTCAAGCATGTTAATCGTTTTGCTTTCTGGAAGGCCAGATATCCGCATAGAGAAACCTTCTGGCCTGCGTATTAAACTTTCACCCGTACCGAGCGAGTCTCCTATCTGTTTTTTATCCTTTACCCCCAGTATTCTCTTTATGTCCGCGAAGTTTGATTTAAGATAGCGTGGTGCAGCACATTTCTTGCAGGGTTTGAGGTGATCCACATTTTTCGTTCTTCTAATCTTACCGCCTGAACACATCTGCAGGGATGCGCAGTTTTCGCGATCATGGTAGACGTCAGTTGACTGAATGCAAACGTAATGATACTTGCCGCCGGACTCCTTTTTCTGACCATGGACTATTTCAAAAGAACACAATGCGAGCAGAACGAATATTACTTTTTTCATATAGCGAATTAGCAGAACAAACCTAAAACAGTTTATTCATCAATAGCAATTTATAGTTTGATCTTTATCATTCCTGATCCATACATGTCACTCGGCCGTTCCGTGAACCCAAAGGCTTTATAAAAATCTTCTCTGCCCTTACTGCACATCAACCCAATGTTGGTATTTACTATCGCTGTTTTGTCGATGTATTTGAGCAGCTCAATCATGATTAGCTTGCCGATGCCTTGCTTTTGGAATTCCGGTCGTACGATTACATCTTGTATGTGCAGGTAAATGGCGGCATCGCCAATGACCCGGCCCATTCCTAGTATGACTCCTTTGCCATCCAATACGACCACTGCGTAAAGGGTGTTTTTAAGTGCAACCTTGATAACTCCTGGTTGAAAGGCAGGCCATCCTGCCAATTGACGCAGTTCTGCATATTCTTCCACTGTAGGTTTGCGAAGAAGGATCGTAATCTCAGGGTGCATCGATTAACTATGCTTATTTGTTAATCTTGTTTCAAAACAAAGGAGAAGTTTTAACCGACGGCAACCTCGACAAAACTGTCTTCCTGAAAATACATGTCACCGATCTGCAGCAGATCGTCCGCACTGATCCGGTCGATGCGCTGTATCAGGTCCTGATAAAAGGTATCAGGCAGATTGAACAGGAGCAAATTTTTCACTTTGTCAGCATGAGCAAAAGAGGTTGTGATCTCTAACTGCAGATTGCCGATAAAATGATTGCGCGCAGTTTCCAACTCAACGGCATCAATTTTTTCCGTTCGAAGTCGCTTGAGCTCGCGCATGATCTCGTCAAAGGTGAGATCGACATTTTCCAAATTGACGTCGGCACCAATGGCCATGTGGTTTCCATGCAGCATGGAAGAGATTGAAGAAGAGATGCCATACGAAAGGCCCTTTTCCTCGCGGATGTTTTTCATTAGCCGCGATCCAAAGTATCCGCCCAGAATATGGTTCAGAAAAATGACAGCGGCATAATGTGCATCGGTTCGTCCAACTGAAAGTTTTCCCATGCGTATTGATCCCTGAACACTGCCATCTTTCGAAACAACTTTTCTTTCAATTTTTGGCATTGCCGGCTGAGCAGCAATTTCGTGCTTTAGTCCATTGAGCGAAAATGGACCAAAAATGTCAGTGATGAATTGTTGATGGGCCTCCGAAACTTTGCCTGAAACTACAATCGTAGTGCCTTGAAAAAATGATCGATAATGATTCATCAATTGATCCGTGCTCAGTGAAGTGACTTCATCCTCCTCAAGCTCTTTGCCATATGGATGATCGATGCCATACATGATCTTCCGGAACAGCACAGAAGCCTGAAAACTTGTCTTTTCCTTATTTACCTTCAGGTTTTGAAGATAAATGGATTTCAACTGTGATAACTCCTTTTCTGGAAATGTTGAATCAAGAAGTAGTTCAAGTAATAATGTGAGTGAAGGCTCTAGATTTTTATTTAAGCTATAGATTGATACGGAAACGAAGTCCATTCCCGCACTGATCTCAAGATGCGCACCATAGTGATCGAACAACTGAGCAATTTCGTAGCTCGTTTTTTGACTGGTCCCCTTGGATAAAAGTTGAGCTGAAAAATAAGCAGCGCCCCAGACATTTTCGTGCCACCGGCCAGCTGGAAAGATAAGCTCTACCTTGCAAACATTCTGACCACCTCCAAGCACGAAATAAATTTCACACCCATTTTCTGAGATGGTCTTAACCGGTTTGATGAGATCAAACGTGGTACTCCTAATGAACGGGGGAGCCAATGTTCGATCGAGCATCAGTAATTATTCGGGAGTTGTAACAGATTCTTTTCTGTCGATATCTTGCAATGGCACTTGGAACAGCAAGGTAAAGCGCAAGGTCTCCGCCAGGGGGCTCTCGCGTTTATTGACAGGTACAAGATAGGCGACGTCTATGCCAAATTGTTTCTTTCTGAAGCCCAGTCCAAGTGTCATGTATTTACGATTTCCCTTTGTCTTCGCTTCATTGAAATAGCCTAACCGTGCCGCGAACAGGTCATTATACCAATATTCTATGCCAACCGATGTCATGATCTCATGCATCTCTTCGCTAAACCCGTCAGGAGCGTCAGTGAAAGAACCGAACATACCACTGAGGAGTGGCCGATTGTCCTCCCTTCCATGGATGACCGTTCCATCCGTATCGCGTATGGGTGGCGTTGGCACCATGAGCTTGCTAAAATCGAGTATAAAGGTGAGCCTGTTATATGGATCAAGCTCAATGTTGTAGGCTCCTCCTAACCGCAGGGTTGTGGGAAGGAAGTCTTTGTTCTGATTGTCCGTATAAGAAAGTTTCGCCCCAATGTTGGTAATGGTTGCGCCCAAGGACAAAGTTGAAATCTTGGCTGTCTGGAAGCTTGTTGTATAATAAGTGCCGATATCCACAGCAACGCTGTTTCCGGGCTTTGCGTCAATTCCTGTAAAGGCTCCCGTTAGGTTAGAGTAAATATAGCGACCGGTTATACCGACGCTAAACTTCTCGGTTAACAGCCTGGAGTAGGTGGCATCGAACGCAAATTCCCGGGGATGGAAATCGCCCAACTGATTATTCTTATCGTCGCGAAAGCTGATATCGCCCAGATCAAAATATTTGATAGACGCCGCAACTACCTGCTCATGCGTGATCTGATAAAATCCCGAGAGGTAAGAGATCGACATATCGTTAACGATCTTGCCTAGCCAGGGTGTGTAGGAAAGCGATCCACCATATTTTTTGTCAATAAAGGCAAGCTTACCAGCATTCCAGTAGGAAGAATTGGCGTCAGGGCTTGTAGCCACGCCGGCGTCGCCCAGAGCCGCATGCCTGGCGTCTGGCGAAATGGCTAAAAAAGGTACAGCCGTGGTAATAGCGTTTTGGGCCCCCAGTAACTCGTCAGGATTAGCCACTACCGTGCCACCACCACCTGGCGGCGGAGATTGCGAGAAACAGTACTGAACGTTAATAAGTCCGATAGCCAATAAAGCGAGTGCGCGATAAGACATCAATGTTATTTTCAAAGGTTCAAAGATAATTAATTCACAACAATAAGTTTTGTAACACGCTCACTTTTAGAACCATTCGATAGTGAACGAACGGCCAGGCGAGCTAAGTATACGCCACCGGGAAGTTTTTTCCCAAAGTCTATCAGTCCATTGATTTCAAGCAATTCCACGAAGTATGGACTTGTGGGAATGTCGAATTCATAGGATTTGAGTTCCTGCCCCGAAATGCTGTATATGGAAAGCATGGCCTGGAGGTCATCACCAGCCCGGTTATGGGTGAAAAAGATCTTTGTCT
>Ga0193753_10000252_pt1 | contig 53174 bp, 100 predicted proteins | sample H1c2metaG_FD_144925 | JGI IMG/M metagenome (GOLD analysis project Ga0193753, IMG submission 144925) | Soil microbial communities from a riparian zone of the East river system, Colorado, United States - H1c2 | ecosystem: Environmental > Terrestrial > Soil > Riparian zone | place: USA: East...
ACGACGAACGCGCCAAGGCAGCCGTTTGGTGCCGGGAGCATGGGGGCGTGAAGTGACTTGGGCCTTCGGCGCGTTCGTCGTCGGCTTGTTGGTGTGGGCCTTTTGGCGCGGAGTACTTTCCGATCCCACGTGTCACCACTGCGGTGCGCCGAAAGGAACCTGCTTCCACACCGACCACTTCTGACAGCCACTAATGAGCGTGAAAGGAAGACATGACCAACACTGAAGAACCCGGGCACCACGAACCTCAATCGACCCTCATGACGATCAAAGCTAGCGGCATGCTGGCCATCGAGCAGACGCGCTTCACGAACGGCGCCAGCAGATGGCTGATCGGCCCCGAGGATGGCCCCGGCTATAACTACGTCACGAGCAGACCCGACGACGTGAAAGAGGTCTTGGCAACCGTCGCGGTCGCCTACAGCTGTGGTGTTCGAGACACGCGGTACGCGATTCGCAAGGCGCTGGGACTCTAGAGAGGGGCGCTAGCGCGCTCGAAAGGGAAAGATGCTGGCACCGGTCCGAACATTTCAACTTCTGGCAGAGCAAGAGGTGCGCACCTTCATGCGCGCCAAGCTCTGCGCGGCGATCATGGTCGTGAGGCGCCTCGGTCACTTCGACACCGCAAACCAGGTAAGCGAGTGGCTACATTGTTGGGAGCGTGGATACGAGCCGTACCGATTGCACGGGTTTCCACAGCCGAACGATAGCGGAGGACTCAAGCAGCCATGACACACGACGAACAGAAAACCCTGATTGATGCCATCGCGGCCGCGCTATTTGGTTGGCCAAACGACGGCACGCTCCGAACGTACGCGCCTCAAGAGTTGCCATCCGTGGCTGCGCGTTTACGCAGAAAAGCTCAGACGCAAGCGGAGCTGCGTGAGGAGATTCTGGCCTACGACTTCGAGCGCCCCGAGCAAGAGCCCCAGGGCGCCCCTACTCAAGCCGAGATAGCCGCGCGCATCTCGCCGATCGACGGCAAGCCCATCGGCGCAAAGCGCTACAACGGCTCGACTACACCTGTTGCCGAGCAAGCGCCCCAGGGCGCCCCGCCTTGTGCGGCGCAGGGGTGTCCTAATCGCGCGTTTCACGCGAGCGGTTTTTGCTCCCTCTGCCAACCCGCCCACTAGCCCCGGCAACAATTGGCATACCCCATGCAAAATAGGACCATCATGCGAAACATCATCCTAGTAATTCTGGCAACACTGCTCACTGCCTGCAGCGGCGAGGCCTTTGAGGCTCAATTCGACTCGGTGGGCGGCGACGCGGGTGGTGACGCTGGAGCACCTGACGTAACAGCTGCTGGCGGAAGCGCAACAGCTGGTACGGCGAGCACTGGCGGAATGGCCGCTGGTGAGCATGCCGGCGGCAGCGCCGCTGGAAGCGCAGTGATGGGCGGAGCGCCACCTGTGGCCGGTTCAGCGAACGCTGGCGGCGCCGGCGACTCTTGCGAGTTCGACACGGCGGACCTTGCCGCGGTACTGCCAAGCACCCTGACGTGGAACAGTTTCGATCTCGCCAAGAACGGCATGTGTGCCACGTGTGCTTACGAGCCCTGTGGTGAGCTGAAGCTCACCTGGGGTAAGCCCGTCGTCGATGGCAACGTCATAACTTACCAGGTGTCCTATGCCCCGAACCGTGCGGCGCCGATGACCGTGCGCGTCGCAAACTCCAAGACTTGCTCCACTGCTAACTACGGCATGTGTGACCTGAGTCTCACTACGGCCCCGATGAGCCTTACGGTCACGCGCCAAGGCAACGGTTGGGTGGTGAGCAAGGCGACGATCACCGTGTGGTTCGCGGACGACAGCTGCGCCTCGGCTATTGATCAGCCTGGTGATCTGGCCGAGCAACTGGACATCGACCTGCAGAGCGAGATCGCTCCCCTTCTAATCAACCTCAAAATTCCCTGCGAATGATGAGCCCGATCCCCGAACTTGGAGGTTTTGACCTACCCCCGGTAGCATCCAGGTATGGCAATCGGAGTAGCTAGCATTGTTTCGCCTAAGACGGCGGGTCTCGGTCTCAACGTCAGCGGTCCGCTATTTGGCAGCGTCCAAAGTGGAGCTGGACCCTTCGTGGTGCTCTGGTTCAACGGCGAGAACAACAGCGTCGTCGCTACCAGCCTCGACGAGATCCTTGCTGGCAGCGGCACCGTCGCGGCATCCATCGTGGGTCGCCAAGTGAAGGTGCTCAGCCCCACCGGAGAAACCAACTACGGCCTTTGCGTTTGCGTTGCCAACTACCAGCGCAACGGTACCGATGTGGCGCTCCTGCGAAACCCCGCGGGGTTTTTCATCGAAGTGCCCTCGGCGCAAGTCGAAGCTGCTTGATCCCATGTCGAGCGCACCCGCCATCTCCCTGGCGCCAGCCAAGCATGGTGAGGCGCTCATCGACGCACACACGCCGCTGCATGCCATCGTAGGCTTCGCAGCAGGCGTGATGGGAGTCGACCCGCACGTGGCGATGATCACGTTCATTGGCGCGCGCATCGTCGAGCAAGCGCTCCGCGCCGGCACCAAGCATGCGCTGTTCGAGCGCGAGGAGGGGCAGTCGCTCGGCAACGAGATGACTGACCTGATCTTCGAGCTGGGCGGCCTGCATGCAGGCGAAGTGCTCCGCGAAAGACTCCTGGCTGAGCACGAGGCGCCGACCGCCGGGCTTGGTCGCATCATCGTCAACCCCTACACCGGCGCGCGTCAGGTCATTCCATGAAAAAGCTCTTCCGCAAAAACCACTGGTCCTCTGAAGACAAGATGCTCGCTGCCGTGGGCGTCGTCGCCATCGTGGGGGTGTTCGTGGTCATGAAGCAGAAGCGCGACGCGGTCGTCGCCACCGCTGGCCTCCGGGGCCTGCGCGGCATGGGCGCGTACTTCCAGGACCCCATGAACATCCCGATCTCGGGGCTCGGCTCGAACTACGTCGGGGTTTGAGGTGAAGCCAAACGGCCGCCGCACCGGGATCCTCTCTGATGGGACGCGCGTCAACGCTTACCGTTACGGGAGCGAGTGGACGGCGGCCCTGCATTACCCGGATGGCGGGTACTCGGCGCTCGTGATGAGCGGATCCGCGGTGGAGTTCGATGAGCACAACGTCGAGGGTCCGCACATGGGAACGTTTACCCCATGGGACGCGGTCCCCGCCAACATCAAGCGCGACATCGAGCAGCGCGCAGTGGAGTCCAGCATGGTAGCCAATACGTCGCGATACCGTCTCCAACGCATCAAGACCTGCGTCAAGTGCGGCCATCACAGGTCAGCGCACCGATACGAACCGACCGCCGGACGGAACGCGGGTCCGCAGCATTGCGATGTTCCTGGGTGCTTATGCGCCTCGTTCAAGCAACCGGAACCAGGTGAGCGTATTCGTCACGAGCCCAACGGTCGCAAGAAGAAGAAGCTCACGGTTGCCGATCTGCCAAGCAAGAACCGCATTCTGAAACCAGGCGAGCGCAGTAAGGTTCTCGCGTGTCCCGGATGTGGCCAGGAATACAGCGCCGATCCTTCCGACTATTTCATGATGCGACCGGGTGAGCCGTTCAAATGCCAAGCTTGCGGCGAATTTCTTCAGCTTGCCGACCGCAAGTCGCAACCGCGTGCCGCGTCGCGGGTCGTGAGCACGCGAGGCGATGACGCTTGGGACGATGCGGAGGCCGCTGGTCTTGTGCAGATCATCACCGATCAGGATGAAGATCCGGACGTGAGTTGGGCGGATGAGGATGACCTGCGCATCATCAATCAAGACGGCGTCTGGTGTTACGCTTCGCAGTTCCGAAACTCGGAGGGCGCCGCGTGGCAAACTGCTGACAGTATCTGTGGCGTAGTCGGTGCACTCGATGATGGCACCGAGAAGGAGCTGCGCAACGCGGCACTAGAGGCACTTGGGGGCCATATGCGCAACGGTCGCGCCACCACGGTCGACCCCATTGCCGCACGCGAGCTGGATCTGTACATCGCCAACACGTATGAGCTAGTCGGTGCCCCGAACAGCATCGGCAAGTCGATCGACGCGAACCTCCGTCGCAAGGTCGCCTCCGGCAAGTACGACTCGGTGCTCGCACCCAAGGCTTGGCAGCACCTGGTCGACGAGGGCGCAAAACGTTACCAGAAGGAGTTCGGGAGCGACTCACCGATCTTCAATGTGGCCACCCGCCGTCAGGTAGCGGAGGACTTTTCCCGGGCCTGGGATGAAGAAAACCAGTATAGGCCCGGGCCAAATCACCTGGGCGATCGTCGGTAAAAAAGACCAGGGTAGACATTCGGTCTACAGTCCGTATACACTGTCCATGGAGAGAACAACCATGGGACAAGTAGTCGAGTTTCTTGGCGGCGCCGTTGCGTTCGAGGGCGTACCCAGCCCGAGCCAACTGAGCCAGGGCCAACAGTACCTCATCCGCCACCATGAGGCGATGCTGCGCCCACGCGGCATTGAATGCGCCCTCGTGGCGCTGCGCTCGGGCTTGCTGCAGTACGCCATTGAGTACGCCGAGCGCTTTGAGGGCTGCGAGCTGGGCCATGACGGCGTCATCGGGGCCGCGTGGCTCGAGATGGCGCGAGGCTACATCGGTCTGCTCAATTGTGAGACCGGTCGCCTCGACTGCGGCACGCTCGACGGTGAGCTGCGTCGCTGGGCGGTGCGGTTTGGGTTTCAAGAGGAACTTTGAGCGACACCGAGATCGATCTCGAGGCCATCATCGAGCGCGACCGCCACTGGTTGGGCGAACCGACGACGGATTGCCCTGAGGCCGACCGCCGCGCGCTCCTCGAACACGTCACCGAACTCGAGGCCATCACCGAAGAAATCATGGCGGATCTGCGGGCGATCAAGGCGCTGGTGCCAGCACACAAAGTGCTCACGCTGCCCGAGTCAATGAGTAGGAGGGCTGAATACAAGAACAACTGGGCTCGGAAAAACCGACTGTCTGCGCCACAGTGGCGCATGCTGGAGGAGCTATCGGAGTCCAATAAAAATCCCGAGAACGAGTGGAGCTTCCCACACAAAAACCTGCGCACCGGACAGAAACTGCGGCGGATGGGGCTCGCAAAGGAACACGACCACAATGCGCACCGGTGCTGCTTCAGCATTACCGCCGCCGGGCGCGAGCGAATTGCCCAGCGGAAGAATCCTGATGGTAAGATCGCCTCTCATGAAGATCCCGGAGATGCGCTTCGAGACCCACCACCAGTTTCGAACAGCCTACCTTGACGGGCTTGGTGCCCTGATGCGGTTCCGGTGCCCCAAGTGCAGCGGCAGTGACTTCGGGTCGAGCGGCCGCTACCCGAACACCAAGCGCGCCTGTCATGGCAGCGACGCCAATCTGGCCTGCGGGTTTACCTGGAACGCGAGACACGACTACCTCTACTTCACGATGCGCCAATGAAACACCCTGACGATACCGATGAGTGCGCGAGCTTCGTGCGATCGCGAGCCGTCTTCCTCATCAACAACGGAATGCAGGAAGATGACGCGCCCGAAGAGGCCATCGACCACTGGCGAGATTCGCAGAGGCGCCAGCAAGCAATCGTGCGCTTCAACGCCGATCTCCGTGCTCACGGCAAGCCAACGCTGCATGTGCCGCTCTTCGAGGCCGCGGAGCTCCGATGAGCAGCAAGGAGGAAAAGCTGCGACGGTCGGTGCTCTCGCGGGAGTCCGCCCCGCCCCGTCACGTGTCAAAGCAAATGGTGCAGGCGCTCGCGATGGCCGGTGTGCTGGCATCCGGCGGAATCATGCCGGGCGCTTCCCGCATTGACTTCAGCGCCACGCGCGGGCGCTTCTCGGGCGGCGACTTTCATCCGGACAAGTGCTCCTGCGCCAAGTGTGCGGCCTGGCGCAAAGCGGAGCGCCACCGGTGACCGAGGCTCAGCTCAACAAGCGCTGGCAAGCGCTCTGCGCGGACATCGCGACGCTGGCGCGACAGCGGGGCGCCAAAGAACCGTTCATCTTCGCTTGCGAGGGTGGACTGTGCATCACTGATGGCCCACCGGCTAGCGGGGCAGATGTCCTGTTCACGCTAAGAAAACCACCATGCGCAGTCGTCAACTACGACGCGGGAGGCTGGTGATGAGGAAGCGCATCACGTCGCTCGCGGTCAAGGCTCCCTACATGACCCAGGGCAGAGGTAAACCAACCGAACCCGTCACGCGCATCGCGGCGAAGTAGACGCGCGCGCTGTCACCCCAGGAGCGCCCGCAGGAGCTGCTCGAAGAGCGCCGGCAGCGCTCCGGGTGGCGCGAACGCAAGCCGCCACTCAAGGGCTTTGGTGGCGCCTAGAACTCGGGGTTCTCACACGTGGTGTCCGGCAGCACGATCAGCGTCGGCAGTGGTTCCTCGGCAAGGAACGCCGTGACGGGCGTGCGCAGAGGTTCAGTGCGTGCCGGATCGAGGAAGCGCGCGAGTCCGCAATCGACACGTCCACTTCTGCGACATTCTGGGCAACTTGCCTCGTACTCACCGAACGCCGCCCCGCACGTTTCGCACGGGGGCGCGCCGTCAGATGCGGGCTCGCAGAAGCACGAGATCCCGGTGAGATCATCGGGCGCGCCGCATGACGGGCAAAGGTGAACGGGCCTGTTGTGATGGAAGAGATTGACGAGCTGAGCATCCATGAGGCGCCCGCTGATGCAGCGACTATGCCTGCCCCGCGTGCGGCATCCGCATCATGACTTCTGGTACCAGGATGCCCTTGTCGTGGATCCCTTGTGCGAGCGCCGCGAAGTAGTCTAGGCTCTGCCCTACCAGGTGATCGCGGTAGCAGCGATTGATGTCATCGCTCGGGCCAGCTAGCGCTATTTTGCAGAGCCGCGTCCAGGTCTTCGTGGCGCGTTCCCAGGTCTGATCCGGGAGCTGCGCCACAACCACCGTGAACACGCGCCCCTGCGTCTTGAGCTGCAGGTGCATCATGTGGGGCTCGCCGTCGACCACGCCAAACCCGAAGAAGATGTCGTCGGAGCTGAAGCCCAGCTGGCGCAGCGCCGCCCAATACGCCAGCGCGTCACGATAGGACTTGGGGAAGTCGGCGACGCGCTTTGGCTTGATCTTCGTACGGCTCACGGGCGATCCCTCACACATGAGATCGACGGCGACTTGGACTCAACTGACCCGCCCTGATTGGTCACCACGTAACATAGGGTCCCGTGTGCCGAATCCTCCAGGCGTCGCACCCGAACACCATCCGCATCGGTGGTCGATGTCCAGAGCATGCCGGGGTTTCCATCGGCGCGCGCTAGCCCATGCCGGCACGCTGCGATCGCCAGCGTTAGCGCCGTCGCGACTGCGGTTTCCTTCCACCCCATCACCGAAGCACCATGATCTTTTTCATTTGCTATCCATATCGAAGTCGATGACTGCATCAACGAGCACCGTGATGTCGCCTTTGGATGCAACGAAGTTACGGGCCGCGTTCAACACCCGAAGCATCCCGTCGCGCTCTTGCTTCAGATCCATGATCTCGCGCGAGTCGCAGGGCTCGCAGCGCGTGCTGTATCCGCGACGCTGTACCCGGCGCTTGCCCTCGCAGAGGGAGCAGATTTTGTCACTCATGTTCCGGTCCTTGGTTTACCAGAATCCACCATAAGCTACCAGTCCCGCGGCACCACGTTGAGCTTACCGGCCCTCCGTAGGCGCTGGAGCGCATCCGAGTGCAGCTGGGAAATGCGTGGCTCAGAAACACCCAGCTCCGCAGCCAGCTCATTGAACCGCCTGCCCTTGGCGTAGTGCTCCAGCACCACATACCGTTGGCGCGGCGTGAGCAACTTGATGGCCCGGAACACCTTAGCCAGCTCCTGGCGGCGCTCGCAGATTTGCTCCGCCGTGACCTCGTAGCGTGCATCGTAGTCTTCGATGGGCACCAGGTCTGCCTTGATGCCGCTCTCCCGTAGCCGCGCACGCACGGCGCGGGGCACCCAGTCGTGTCGACGCAGCTCGTCCCGGATGGCGCCACGGATCCTGATCCGCGCGTAGGCCCCGAAGGCTTCGCTTGGGCCCTTCTGGACCGCTTGCCAGAGCCCAATCATTGCTGCCTCGCGCAAGTCATCCCGTTGCACCGTTGGCGGGATGCGCCAAGCATTCGCCATACGGATCGCAAGATCTCGGTACTCCTCGAACAGCTGCGCGCGTAAATCTTGGGACACAACGCCCCCAGAATACGTGGTGCCCGTTCAGCTGTCGCGTTTGCGGCATGGGGGTGACGACGCACCCACCTTTCATGCCTCAGGCCGCTTCCGCGGCGAGCTGCGCCTTCAGCTGCTCGATGAACAGCGGCCACACGTGTTTGAGTAATTGCGTTACCGCGTGGGGCCGCACATATCGACCCAGGTTATGGGTGTGGTCGCAGCCAAGCTCCGTTTCATCCACCCACCTGACCCAGTCGATTTCATTGTCGAACGCAGTCGGCACGTTGTGCCATTCCAGCCGCGCGTCCTCGGCGCTCAGGCGCTTGTCGCGACGAAGCCGAAGGATGAGTTCTCGAGCAGCATCGGCGGTGTCTTCCCCGTCGAAGTCCTTCTTTCCGCCGGCAAACTTGTTGCCGAGGTAGCTATCGTCGCAACCAGTCAGGAACTTTCGAAACTCGCTACCCGGTGCCCCAAACCAGTATCCATAGTTGCCGTAGTCCGACATGATGCTGATGCAGCCGTCGTCGGTGAGCCAGATCCGGGCCCAGCCGGACTTGCCAGGCTTCACTTCGTAGAAGCGGGTGGTGGGGTTGGGGTTTCGCATCGCTCGTTAGACGCCGATCGTTCTTGGCAATTCAACCCCGAACCTGGTAGGCGTCGTGGGCGGCCCCGCTCGGGCGCGACCTTCGCAGTTTCGTGGAGACGTTGCCCACTCAGGCTTGGGTGGGGTCGCTATCTAGCTCCCGGCGGCGCACTCGGCTGAGCGCGAAACCGCCAGCGCGCCCCTCGAGCCCGATGACCCACGTGCCGTCGCCGAGTTGCCACGGGTCGGTGCGGGTGCGGGTCTGCCACAGCGAGCCGTCGTCGCGGGTGACGGTGACGTCGGTGCCGGTCAGGATGGTGGTGTCGACGGGATCCTGTTTGCGCATGGCTAGTTGGACGCGCTCGGTGGCGTCCTATTCAACGACGGCCACCACGTGGCCGAGCCGCGGTGGCTCAGGGGTCTTATGGCGGTCGCCAGCCAGCTCGGTCATGGCGTGACGATATCGGCTTTTGGTGCGCGGCGCCTGCGGGGGACGAGGTTTGCGGCGGTCGAGCTGCCGCGCGCGCTGTGGGTCACCCAGGCGGCTCACCCGAGATCTTTCACCTTGCAATTACTACCGGTAAGGACTATTACCGGTAGTAATGGAGTTTTCCGAGCCAACCGTCCTGGCCATCGCCGTCGCTCGCTCACCGCGGCGCCGCTTCGTTGATGCCCCAGACGCAGAGCGCTGTGACTGGACGATCCGGCTGCGTGACGGGTCGTTGGCAAGATGTGGCCGCCGGGCGCGTCAGCATCATCGGTGCTGGCAGCACGGGAGCAAGCGGTGACGTCGGAGCCGGTGAAGGTGCTGGCCATCACCAGCAGCGCCGCCGCTGTCACGCTGGAGATCGAGGTGGGGGACCGCAAACTGTTCGTGTCGTTCCATGGTCCAGCAGTGGTGGCCAACGGTTGGCAGCCCTACGATCAGCCAGCGGCAGCGGCCTACGTCCCCAAGGGCCGATCGGTGCTGCACGTGGTCGAGGGTGCCGGCGGCGTGCTGCTGGTGTCCGGGAGCACGCACACGTGAAACCACCCCTCACCCTGCTCGAGGCTCAGGTGTTGGCCTATGTGTCGCTGCGCCTGGACCCGTGGCGGGGAAAAGCCGCCTGTGGGTCGCGCACGGTGTCCCAGGCACTCAATCGGCTCCGCGGCAAGGGCTACGTCCTGGCTCGTCTTGCCGAGCCGTTTGCCACGATCTCGGCGGAAGGCGCGCGCGCACTCGAGGTCACTTTCCGGTGGGCGTTGTACCATCGGGTACAGTTATGAGCCGATCAATCATTCGTCCCGATGCCGCGCTCGCGGTCGACGACGAGGCGCTGCGCGATCTCCAGAACCGTGCGATCCGGGACAAGACAGTCCGCACACTGCTCGAGGGGATCCCCGTCGAGACATACCGCGCGTACAGCCGCGACTTCGCGCAGTTCAGTGATTGGTGCAAGCGGCAGAGCCCGGCGCTACCCGCGTTGCCTGCGACCGAGGTATCGATCACGGGCTATATGCAATACCTCGACACGAAGGTGAACGATCGCTACCCGTGTAAGCCAGGTACCATCGAGCGCCGGCTCGCCGGGATCTCGTGGGCGCACGAAACCTTCCTGAACCAGAAGGGCGTCATCACACCGTTTGCGTCTAAGCTCCTGCACTCCATCAAAAGTCGGCGCATCAAGGAGCATGAGCCAGGCACCAAGATGGCTGCGCCGCTTCTCTTGGCAGACCTGCGCAAGATCTGCCTGCACCTCGACGCCAAGCGCAAGCCACTTGCGATCCGCAATGCAGCAATCCTAGTGATGGGATGGGCGTGTGCCATGCGCCGAAGCGAGATCACGGCGCTCGACTACGAGGACATCGAGCAGCTCAGCGGTGAGGGGTTCATGCTGGTGATTCGGCGCAGCAAGACCGATCAGCTCGCCGAGGGCACCATGCTTCCGGTCACAGCCGAGGAGGATGACCTGGTGTGTCCGCTGCTGCGCCTGAAGGATTGGCTCGAGATACGCGGCACCGGGCGCGGGCCGCTGTTCTTGAGGTCGGGCTGGAAGAAGTCCGCCAAGCGCCTGGGCGACAAGCAGGTGCAGCTGCTCGTGACCAGCCTCGCGAAGGTTGCTGGCGCCGAGCCTACCGGAACGAACTCCACATTTTCAGCGCACAGCCTGCGTGCCGGGTTCATCACCGATGCTGTGCAGGCTGGCCAGCAGGACGCTGAGATCATGAAGCGCTCGCGTCACAAATCGCACCAGGTGTTCATGCGGTACGTGCGACCGGCCCAGACGGTCAAAAAGAACGTCGCGACCGGGTTCAGTAACTGGGGGAAGAAGTGAGATCCAAACGCCGCCGTCGCCTTCGGAATCAACGCGCGCGCCGCAGGCGTGATCTGCGCATGGGCCCCATCGTAAATGGGATCCCTAGCGCGTTCTGGAAGATCCTAACGAGACCACGTCCCGATCTAGACGAACTCGCGAACAAGATCTTCACCGAGCCGGTGCTGCCCCGATCGGCCTGGAGATCAGCCTAGGGGTTTTCAACGAGTGGCTCAGAAAATTCTGGTAGACGGCGGGGGAAGGTTCCCGTATACATTCCGTATACCTGACCATGAGCAACCGGACACCCTGGGCTAACTGTGAGGTGAGCTTCCAAATCCGAAACCCTGAAGCTACGTATAGCATTGGCCCCTGCAGTGAGTTACCCGCGGGCTGGACCGTGTCACGCACCGAGCCGGCCGAAGAGCAGCGCTGCTTCATGCTGGTCTTCGAGGTACAGGGCGACGTGCTCGCCTCCGACGGGTTCGTTGTCCAGCGCATCCTCGATCGCATGGGCTGTTAGGAACATGCCGTCACCCACCACCACCCAAGCCCGAGCGAACGCCGTGCTGCTCGCGGCGCGAGCCAAAGCACGCGCTGCGGCGAGACTCGCCGCCGCCCCAGCGTCCACCGTCGTCCGCGAACTCGCGGAGGACGTCATCCAGCTCGCTGACGCGCTCGATCTCATGTGCAGCGCGCTCGGCGAGGCGGAGTTCAGACGATGATCCTCTGGCTAAAACACCTCTTGGTGATCTGGCGAGGCAAAGGAGCCTGTTGCATCTGCAGTAAGCCGCTCAACTCAAGCCCGAGGCCGGCACAGTGCGACGACGATGTCTGCGGCGACTGCTGGAACAAATCTACGGAGATTGGCGATGATCACTCGTGAAAACAAGAAGCGCCTCATGGCGCTCTGCCCTGGCCACGACACCGAGCGCGGCGCGATGACCGAGGCCCTCTGCGCGCTGTGGGCCGTGCGCGTGCTCGATAACTGGGCGCGCAAATACGGGCGCGCCCCCCACGGCCCCGTGCTCTGGGACGCTGGTAGCAAGACCCGCGAGCCCGTGTACCGGATCTGGACCCCGGCCTACGAATTGACTGATGACATGGGATTCATTCGGCGACCGTTCCAGGGTCGCAACGAAGATGCCGCGCGCATCACTGCTGCTGAAAATCTCGTGATCGAGGACAGCTCCATCAATCCGATCCCTGGGCTCCCCTTCACATGAAAATCCAGCTCATCAACAAGACACTGTACCGCGACGACGACCTGCGCGCGATCATGCGCGAGGCCTGTGCCCGCGCAGGCGTTGCCGCCAAGAAGCTGGTGTTCCGGGTCCACCCCGGTAAACTGCACATCCGTGGCCGCGCGACGCGCGCTCACGAACGCTCGTCACTGATCTGGGGCACTTGCACCATGAGGATCCCGCCGTTCCATCTGTGGGGACCAGGGCGCCATGGCGAGCGCGAGCGCACCGAACGCGAATGGGTGACCGAGATCTGTCAGGTTGCGCTTCACGAGGCGATGCACCTGGCTGGTGCCAGGCACCACGATATGACCGACGATCAGCTCTATTGCTGCATGCCAGTTCCGTGGGCTACCGAACTGCAACTGCGCACCAAGGAGCCGACCGCCGCTGTTCCACGTGAGGAACGCATGGCCGCTGCGCGCGCCGACCGCCTCGGGCACGCGCAAGCGATGCTCGCCAAAGCCCAGACCCGCAGTAAGCGGGCCACCACCATCGAAAAGAAATGGAAGCGCCGCGTGGCGCTGCTCAGCCGATGAACGCCCCCAAGCTACCCGCCGAGCGCGGCGCCACCGAAGGCGACAAGCAAGACGCCCTGCGCGTCGTCCACGCAGCGTCCACGGTCGCAGCAATCCCCGGCATGATCTCCACCGAAGCCCGCGCGCTTGCCGCGACTCGCCTGCGCGAGATGATGCGCGCGCATCCCAGCAAGTCCGAGATCTTCGCTGCCATCGTGCAGCACCTGGAGAGCTATCCGTGAACTACCTCGAAGCGCTCGACCAGCTCGATGCCATCGGCCAAAAGTTCGCCAGCTCGGCGGATCTGCCCACTGGGTTCCGTCTGCACGTTCGTCCACGCGGCCAGAGCCACCCATCGTCGCTTGTCTCCGACGTGCAACTGCAACACCATGAGGGTGCACCTGAACACAGGTTTTGGTACGACGTCGGCCACGTCAACGTCAGCCTCGGCGCCATCAGCATCCGGGGCCAGGGCCTCGAGCTAGTCACGTACATCAACTGCACCATGTGCGGACGCTGGGAAGACAACTGCGAGCGCGCGGTGGGCCTGAAGGTACTATTCGACATCGCTAGCGCGTTCGCGGAGTTCGCTTCAGGACAAGTGTTCGATCCGTGACCAACGAGGCGTACCTGGCGGAGACGCGCGCCTAGCGGAGACCGACCGGGCGCAGCCGCGTTGCGCCATAGGTCTGGATCAAGCACGGCCCACGGTACCCAAAGCGCACACCCATCACGCGATGTGCGATGGCATCCGCTGACAGCTCGACGAGATCGGCGTCGCGCTTCCCCCAGTCCTTGAGCCACCGGTGCCAGTGCTTGGCCTTCATGCTCTGCGGATCACGGTACTCAGCGGGCTCGTCGTCACCACGCATCGCGAATTGTCCGGGGTACAGGAAGTCCGTCGCGTGCCCTAGCTCGTGCGCGACGATGGCCACGAGCGACATGTCGGGCAGCTCGGCGGCTTCGGGGGCGATGTAGATCACGAGGCCGTCGTCCTGGCACGCTGCGAAGTGGCGGTGCGTGTCGTGCATCTTGGGGTCGACCACGAGGCGCGTGCGGCGACACAACTCGAGCCCTGCGCCCACGTAGTCATCGCGCACTACGTGGAAGTAGGGCTCGATGATCGCGTGCGCCTCTTCGTTCGTGAGGTCAGTGGTGAGATCGGGGCAGGCCGTCATTGACGCACGAGCTTGTTCACGATGAGCGCGACGGCGAGCGTGGTCAGCACGCCGACCACGACCGGCACGAGCACGTCCTTGGTCACGTCGGTGCGTTCGGCGCGCATGCCGTCGATGCAGCCGGCGCACTCCGGAAAGTCCGTGCCGTTCGGGCAGGGGATGCAGGAGTCCCCGACCACGATCTCGCAATCGGCGCAGGCGGAGCCCAGCATTTTACTTCCTTGTCGCGACGAAGGCGATGAGACCGATGCCGAGCGCTGCCATGAGCCCCATGCCGAGCTTCATGGTGGTGGCGTCATCCATGCCGAGACCTTCGACACCGAGCCGCTTGGGACCGACGAGGTTCGGGTTCTCACCCCAACCAGGGTACGGCGCTTCAGACCAACCCGGCGCGCCAGCATGCCAGGCACCCTCGGGCTGGAACATCTGATAGAAGCTCGGATTGAGAGCGACGTACGACACCAGCTCAGGCTACACGGCCTTCGGGGATCCGCCAAATTCGGGGATCGATCAGCCGCGACGGGGCTGGGATTGCTGGATTTGAGCCGCGAGGCCCCGGATCTGCGCTTCCGAAACATGGCCAGCGGCGATCATCGACTTCAGGTGCCGGTTGCACTCGTCGGGGGTCACGCCGAGTCGGATGTCCTCGTGGCATGAGCAGGCGACGTTCGGCATGAACATGCCGTGGAAGCGATCGTAGCGCCACGGCGCACCTGCGCCGCGATCCGGCGGCAAGAGGCCCATCCCGAGGATCGTTAGCTCGTCCCAAGGCACCGTGACGACCAGCGCCTTGTTGCACTTGTCGCAGCGCAGCTTGAACTCCATGCCCTCGCGTTTGACGGACGTCTTGACCGAGTTGTGCACATCAATGCCGTCGCCGGCGAGGCTACCGTATCCGCTGTTGAAGTCGTCGTCGCTCATGGGGTTACCTTGCTCCTCTACCAGAAGTTACCAGCTGCCGTCTATGGTCTCAAGGATCCGTTGAGGTCTTGGGAATACCAGCTTTGCCGCCGTCCCAAGGGATCGGGCTCTCCTTGAGGCCAGCGGCGATGCCCATGGCCGTCGCGCCGACGCCAAACATGCCCATGACCATCTCGAGCAGCGACCCGATCACGGTGTAGTGCTGCTGGTAGCCATGCGAAAAGCCCATCGCGCCGCCGGCTATCACCGGTGTGAGCCAGCGCCAGCCCGCCGGCACCTTGGCGTAAAGCACCTTGGTGTAGGGACTCACTTTGGCGATCTGCAGCGCAAAGGTGACGAGCGCGGCAATGATTGGGTACGCGGCACGGGTGCCGAAGAGCAGCTGGAATTGCTGGATAGGATCCATTGCTAAAATGTCTCACGAAAGGTGCGTTTGCTCCAAAATCCAGGTCAGTGGGTTGCTGACTCTGGAGGAAGTGCCGGGAATTCCGGGCAAACCTCTTCGGCCACGAACCGCGGCGGCCCGGGACGGTTGGGATCCTCATCGCCGAGCCGGAGCGCCTTGACGCCGCCCGGAGGCAGGCTCGGCAGGTCGAGCCCCTGGCGCGCGCTCGCGCCGCGCAGCTGCTTCAGGTAGCAATAGACGGCGCGCCAGCGCAGGTAGTTGCGCTCGGACTCGAGCGCCCGCTGCTCGATCTCCTTGGCACTCAGCTGATCGGTCTGCGCTTGGCGCGCCTGCACGGCCTCGGCCTTCTGCGTGGGCACCGCAATGCGCTGGGTGTTGAATGCGTTCCAGCCGAGCGCCAGCATCACGCCCAGCGTGATAGCGAAGCGCCCGAGCTTGCTCTTGATGACCGCCTTTTGGAGCTGCTCGATGTCTCCCTCGACAACGGCCTGCTGGATAGCAGCGGGCGCATGGGAGGGGTTGGTGGTTGGCGGCGGAATCGAAGCGGCAGGAGGGAACACGACCGTCGGCGCCGTCTCACGCAGCAAGCGGTTTTCTTGCTGCGCGTCCTGCAGCTTCACGAGCAGAAGAGCGCGCTCCTGCTCCATGCGCTGCACCTCGAGCACGTGGTCGAGGTCGTCGTGGCTCAGCCGATCCCCCTCGGTTACCGGCGGCGGCGCAGGCATCCCGACCGGTGTTTCTTTGCGAGGCACGGGCGGCGCGACGGGGACCTTGCCGTCAACCTGAGGCGCTACGTTTTGCTCAGTGATGTCCTGCGCAAAACGTGACTGGCTTGGTTGACGTTTCAGGGTACCCCACCTTTAACGCTTAGGAAGCTGCGGCAGGTAGCGCGGACGCAGGCGCCGCTTCGGGTTTAGGCGCTTCCTCGTCCACGATGTCCTTGGCTTCGTACACCGCGCCCAGGCAGGTCATGTAGTAACCATTGAGCGCCGGAGAGATCTGGGACCCGTCGAGCTTCATGCCCTTTTCCAAGGCCTCGCACTCGGCATCGGTCACGGTGGCGCGCTGAATACGCTGACCCGGCGCCATCTTGCGCATGAGGCTCAGGCCAAGCTTCAGGTTTTCTTTCTCTCGCCAAAACGTGAGCACGAACACGAACCTGTCCAAGATGATGGGCAGATCCAGCGTTTCGCCGTTGATGACTTTTGGTAGCGGAAACTCGATGCACTTCATGGCGGCTCTCTCTCCTTAGCCAGGGATCCGCACCCAACTTATCATGCATCAGTTGGCGTAAAGGGGGATTTTGCGCACATTGCCATTGAAGTTGACCGTCAAGAACTCGCTCACCGTGGCCGGCGTCAAGGCGCCGCCGCCGGCGGTCGCGGTGGCCGCCGTCGTGTTGGTCATGATGAGGATGTTACCAGCAACGCTGCGCGTCGCCAGTAGGCCTCCGGTCTCCGACCACAAGTAGCCGCCGCCCGAAGGGTTACCAGTTGGGGCAGCCACACGATCGAGCAGGTACAGGGTACGGTCACCAGACTGGAAGTTCTGGGATCCGTCCGCGAACAGGCTCATGTTGCGAACGGTGGTCGCGCCGCGATCAAAGCCGATGGCGGCAGCACCATCGATCTGAATCTGCGAGTCAGTGCCGGTCGAAAAGTTCATGATCGCGATGCCCGGGAACGCGAACACCGTGCTCGTCCAGCTCACTCGGCTATTGGCATTGGTGCGCAATAGTCCGGTCGTGGCACCCATGTTGATGTTCGTGAAGGACGCGGTCTGGCCCACGATGACCGCCGTCGTCGTGCAGAGCATCACGTTGTTGGTGCCGCGTTGCAGCGTGAGATCGCCGTCACCGTTCGCGCCCGTGCCTGAGCGTAAAGTTGCCGGGCCGCCCGTGCGTGTGCCGGAGACACCGGTGGCGTCGCCACCACGATAGAAAGCTGCTCCGCCAACGTGAATGCCGCCAGTACCCGTGGCGTCACCACCATGACACGTGAGGATGCCACCCGTTACGTTGGTATTTCCGCCTCCGCCTTGAGCATGAATATCGGTCGGCTGGCAAACGATGCTGGCGGCCGGGCTAGCCAGCTGCCCAAATTGGGGGGCCACCGTGGCGTCGTCCCAAGTGATGGCGGGCCCGAAAACCTTGACGCCGGTCGAGCCGACACCGTTACCGAAAATCGCGGTGCCACCATACACGAACGACATCGTCGAGACGGCCACGATCTTGATGACGTTCCAGCCGGGATCAGCACCGAGATCGATCTGGCCGGTAGTAGTGTCACCCCGGAGCAACAACAGGTCTGCGTTGTCCAAGGCGTTACGCTGAGAGATGACCGTGACACCGTTCGGGAGTCGCACGACACCGGTCAGTGCCCGCGACCCCGCGCCGCTGCCTGGCGCAAGCCCGAGCCCAATGAACGGCGTGGCGCTGTTCGAGATGTAGCCACTCGTCGTGGTGAGCGTCTGCGCGCCGAAGTCGGTGCCCCATGCTGATGCCGTCGCAGTCGCGATCAGTGCCTTGCCGACGTCGGCGGCGCCCGCGTGCTGCGGAGCGACGCCCGGGTTGGCGTTGCCGACCGCAAGCACGGAAAGAGTGCGGTCCGCGGAGAGGTTGGCGGAGTTGCCACCGTCGATCCGAAGCGGACTCGTGGTCGTGAGCGTGCGCCCGCCGCCAACCGGCACGCCACCGCCGCCGAGCGCCGTCCAGACTGCCGCCGTGCCGCCGACGTTGCTGAGCGGCACCGCGTTGACCGCAGTGATCGCGGGCAGCGCGCCCTGGATTAAGTCAGAGACCTGAAGAAGGCTGAGGGTGCCGCTCAGAAAAGAGAGGCCCGCGCTTAGCACCGCTGAGACGAGCGCCGTGCCGACTCGCGCAACGAGTGACTGGTCCGTGATGGATCCAATCGTGAGCTGCGTGGCGCCGGAGTGCACCGCTATTACGTTAGGGTTAGGATAGGTACCATCGAGATCTCCGCCCGCTGCGCCCAGCGGTCCGGTCGCGCCGGTGGCGCCAGTGGCGCCCGCGATCCCCGTGCTGCCCGTGGCGCCGGTCGGCCCTGCAGTCGTCGCGCCGGTAGCACCAGTGGTACCCGTCGGCCCCGCCGTGGTGGCGCCGGTCGCGCCGGTCGCCCCCGTTTCGCCGGTCTCGCCCGTGGCACCGGTCTCGCCGGTGGGCCCGACCTCGCCCGTGGCACCCGTGGGGCCCGCTGTCGTTGCGCCCGTGCTACCGGTGGCACCCGTGCTACCGGTCTCACCGGTGGCGCCGGTGCTACCCGTGGCGCCCGTGGGCCCCGCCACCGTAGAAGTCGCGCCCGTGGCGCCGGTCGGACCTGCAGTCGTCGCGCCGGTGGTACCCGTCGCGCCGGTAGCGCCCGTCGCACCAGTGTTGCTCGCGCTTCCGGGTACACCCGTCGCGCCCGTGCCGCCCGTCGCGCCGGTTACGCCGGTGCCCGTGGCACCGGTCGCGCCAGTGGGTCCGGTGGGTCCCGTCGCTCCCACACCAGGTCCAGTGGCGCCGGTGCTACCCGTGGCGCCGGTGCTGCCCGTCCCACCGCCGCCCGTGCCCCCCGTAGGAACACGAGGAGTGCCTCTGCCGCTAACACCAGTCCTGGATCGAACGGTCACTGAAACAGTCTACCGGCGACGCTGTTCTTCTCCAAAAAAGGGGTCGGCGTATCTCAGCAACAGTAAAAATGGCCAGAAACTAGCTGGCGCTGGGATTCTCGCGAGCCTCTTTTTCAAGCAGCTCGATCCTGTCGAGGTAGGGCTTGAACTCCCTCTGCAGAATCTCGGGAAGGGCCGTCAGGATCTCGTGCTTGAGATCCGCAATTCGCTCCTCCATCGTGTAGGGGATCTTTTCGAGCTGCGCGATCTTGGAGTCCTGGGTGACGTCGGACTGCTTGAGCAGTCTCAGTTGCTCGGCGAGCAGGTTGTAATTTGCCGTGTTGTTACGATCGGCCTGTTGAACCGCCCACAGGATTTGTTTCTGCTGTTCTTGGATCTCGATCTTTGATTTGCGCTCCTCCAGTTCGTACTTGCGCCGCTCCTCACGTTCTCGGTTGATGTCGTTCGCGGCGCTAGCGACAATCTTGACCGCTTGCGAGAAGGTGCTGTCGTCCTGCAGGAAGCTCGTGTCGTAGGTGTCGCTTCCAGGCTTCGGGTTACCGGGTTTCGTAGGCACCTCCCTTTCTGAGAATTCCGGCAGCGGCGGGGGCGGCGATTGGTCGTCGATCATGGCGATGGCTTTACGGGTGCGGCGTTGGGGAGCGCTTGCGACTAATTGGAGCATCGGGAAACCCTCTGGTTGAGCATGGATCCCCCTTACGTGATGGACGGATTGAGACGGTGGAAGTTTTTATACTTCCAAGTGTCGAAGCTGTTATCGACCCAATGAAATTGCTGGCCCCCAAACGGCCTCAGTAACCGGTAGCGCTTGGGCGGACGTGACTCGTTCGCGACGTACCAAACGAAGTCGGTGCGCGGGTGACCAATGCCGAACTGAGGCGAGTTGGGGGTCACCGGGATCACGTCCGTGTCGGCAGCCATTCCCAGGCTGTGAGCCCAATTCTCGAACAGGCGCCGGTAGCCCTCGGCATAGTAGCGAGCGACGGGTCCGCCGTAATAGACAGTGCGGGGCCAGATGTCGAGCAGCTCCCCGGTGCCCTCCATCACTCCGCGTGGCACCTGACCACGTGGGATCGCGACGCCTTCGACGAACACCGGCCAGTTCGAGTTGCGCGCGTCGTCGTTCGGGAAGTATGGCTGCCACGCCTCGAGCAGCGGGTTCTGGCGCACGACGCGGTATTGGTCGATGCCAAAGGTTTGAGTGACGGGCCAAAATCCGTTAGGGAGCGACATGGTATTCTCTCGGTGGAGGAGGCGCCATCGTGTCCGCGTCCTCACGCCGCGGCGCGAGCACCTCGCCGTGGCACTCGAGCTTGAGACCGCTCACGATGTCGAAATCGACAGCGCCAAGATCCAACGCGCGTTTGGCGCTCTCATGCAGGCGCAGATCTTCGCTGGAGATATTCCAGGCGTGGCTCGAAGCGGACTCGCGCCGGTAGAGGTAATGGTAGACGTCGGTACCAAAGATCCGCATGCCGTGGCGCTCCGCACGCGTGCAGAATTCCGCGTCTTCCCCATAGCTCACGCGCGGGTAGTCCGGTGAGTTCTCGGCCCAGCAGGCGATGGTGCCGCCCGTGAGCCACGACTGCTTGTGGCCGCGTTGCTCACGACTGCAAAGCCATAGGCCACCGTCCACGCTCACGAAGTGGCGCGCCTTACCAATGACATCGAACGTCCTGGCGTAACCCACGACCTCAGTGAGAAACTGCGGCCCATACCAGTCGTCATCGTCCATCACGACCGTGAAACCGCCGCCACGCTTTCGTATCTCGTGAAGTGCGATGTTCTTGGCGTCGCTCTGATGCGCATCGCTCGTCAGCAAGAGTTTGTCCCAGCTGGCCAGCGGCGCGGCGCCGTCGCTCAACCTTTTAGCGGAGCCGTTAGCCACGAGCACCAGCTTCTTGAACGGAAACTTCTGCCGCGCGAAGTTAGCGAGCACGCGCGGCAAGTTCTCCGGACGCGAAAACGGCACGATGACCCAGACGAAGTCGGTTTCGGCGTCACGCAGCGGCAGTGGCGTCGGCAGTCTCAGCATCAGCTACCCATCGTGCCGCTGGAAAGCAGGATCCCGATGTTGGGGTTGAGCGGCAGACCGTTGTCGTTGTTGCCGTAGGTGTTGGAAAAACCCTTGTCGACGCCGGCGAAGTCCCAGGGCGCGGCGGTATTTGTCTTGTAAACGAGGATGATCAGCTCGTCGCCGCCGGCATCAAACCACAGAGGAAACCACGTGGGCCCTGAGCAGTTGACGTTGCTCGTGAACTGATAGGCACCTTGCTGCCACACGGCCGGGTTGCCGCTCGCGGTGAGCGGTTGCACCCAAGAGTCAGCGAGCTTCGGCACATAGACCTGTTGCCGCACGTTGAGCGTGGCCGGCACGTTGGTGACCGGCTCCGACTGCTCGAAGATCTCGACGTCGCTCGAACCCGGGATGAAGAAGAGATCGTCGCTAGCTGACTGGATCTCCTTACGCCCAATCTGCTGGCTCGGCAGATGGAACCCACCCACCTGTTTTCCGGACGTGATAGCCGACACGAATGCATTCTGGTTACGAATGCGCCACAGGAACTGGTAGGCATAGATCGCCTGCGAGGTGTACGTGTCGATGACCATCGGGATCTGCACGAACAGTCGCGACCCGAGCGGCACCCCGATACCTGCGAGCAGATCAGGAGAAAACCCGTTCTTGCCCGCGTCCCGATCGAGCGTTCCCGGGAACGCAATCGGCACAGTGCCTTCGACCCCCTGGTACACGGCCTCGAAATTCGACAGGGGGCGAATCACCTCCAGCATGCTCATCTGAGCATCGTTTTGAACGTTTTGACTCATCGGTGTTTTTCCTTCGTTGCGACTTTATACACAAGGTAGCCGGCAATGCCGCCACCGACGAGAGCGATTGCCAGGCTCTTAGCGGCGGCCCCCTGCTCGATGGGATCGCTCGACCCAAGTCCCTGTGACCGGTAGAGGTTCCGGAGCGCACCGACCCCAGCGATCCCTGCCGCGCAGCCGAGCGGGCCGCCGAATGCGGCGCCTGCGGCGGCGCCCGCGGCGGCGACCATGAGGCCGAGTCCCGCCTTGGCTCGCTGAGCCGTCGGTGACGCTTGGGGGCGCGCCGGCGCGCGTGGCATTACCGGTAACGGCGCTGCCTGCCAGGATACCGGATCGGGATCCGGCGCGTGCTGCCGCTGAGGAGCGGACGCGGGAGCCGGCTCGGGATCGGGCGCATAAAAGTCGTCGAATGCCATGGGGGACGCACCAGAGTAAGGGCATCCCCCCGTTTCCACCAAAAAGTCGGCACCCTAGCTTTGGATCGCCCAGCAAAACCAACTTGCATAGGGCGCGCGGACCTGCTCCATCACTCACATCGTCGTCGCCACGCTAGACCTTCCTCATTCGCTGCTTGGTCTTGCGGAGCACATTGACCCGCAACAACCATCACTCGCTTCGGCTTTCGCCACCCGCCGGCGCGCGCGAGCGACTGAAGCTCGAACACATCCCTGCAACAACCATCACTCGCTTCGACCACGGGCCGCGCCGCGTTGATCGCGAACGGAGCTACGGACCCTGCAACAACCATCACTCGCTTCGACTTTCGCCACGGTTTCCATCGAATGGAGAGAGTGTCCATTCACCGACCTGCAACAACCATCACTCGCTTCGACTTTCGCCACCGCAATGTGCTCGGTGAGCTGACTGAGGTGAGGGACCCTGCAACAACCATCACTCGCTTCGACTTCCGTCACACGTTCTTCTCCGACGTCGCCTTCTCGAGCTTCGCCTTACTGCAACAACCATCACTCGCTTCGACTTTCGCCACAAGCGATCGTCATCAGCGCTGAAGACGGAGCGGCCTACCTGCAACAACCATCACTCGCTTCGACTTTCGCCACTCGTCGCGTGCTAGCCCTTCTTGCCGTGCTCTAACATCCTGCAACAACCATCACTCGCTTCGACTTTCGCCACCTCGACGGTCTGAGCCTACGCGCGATCGCCCCTGCAACAACCATCACTCGCTTCGACTTTCGCCACGAAGTCAGCGCGCGCCACGCGCTCGACTCGTTTCAACTCCTGCAACAACCATCACTCGCTTCGACTTTCGCCACCCGCAGTTGGTCCATACCCTCGACCGGAGCGCTGTCAATCCTGCAACAACCATCACTCGCTTCGACTTTCGCCACGAGATGCCCGCCATCGTCCGCGTCGAAGCCAACGGCGCCTGCAACAACCATCACTCGCTTCGACCTCCGTCACCTGTCCACGGTCCGCACCAATCATTTCAAAGACCCGCGCTATGCTTTGCGAGCGCCTGCGTATACTACCATTTCTGGTACCAGATTCTCTAATGATTTCGCGAACCCCTCCTCTTGAGCACTTCGCAACTCGCGTAGGCGCTGGTAGTAGCCCGACAAGTCGCCCCGATCTTGACGTTCCCGTACCGTCGCGGCGAGCCGCGCCGTGAGCGGCGGCAACTTGAGCTTGCGACCCGCGCAACCGTAGCAGGTCTTATCGAGCGGGTTACGCTCGAAGATCCCGGTGCCCTTGCATCGGTTGCACGTGACCAACATCTCGAGCACTTCGAGACGCGCACGCACGATCGACTCCTTGGGTGGCCAACCGCACCGCGCCGCGAAGTCGGACAGGTTCATGGTGGGTAGGGGTCGTTGCGGTGACGCCGATCCCATTCGAGATAACAGTCGACCACGAGACCCTTGAGGGCGGCAAGCGCCGTATCGAGCTTTTCTTTAGACATGACGCTTACCGCTCCTTTTAAATCAGCCCATCCACCATTGCTTGGTAGCGACGCTCGAGGGCGCCAGCTCGAAGCCAAGAAACGCCAGCGCTTCGCGGCGGCGCTGCTCATTCATGGCGATGCTGCCGCAGGTATTCGACACGAATCGAGCCGCAGTGCTCTTCCACGAGGTGACGCCGCTGACCGTGTCCCACCCTTCGAAGTACACGCGCGAATTGGCCCCGGTGTCTTCGCGAATGCGCGAAACGCCGTCGCTGAAGGCTACTGTATTTTGCAACGACGTGAGCGCGCCGAGTCCGAAAACTTCCGCCGCCTTGGTTCCGTTGATGAGAATGCTCGAAGTTGCTACGTACGTACCGGCAGGATCGTAACCGAAGCGGGTTTCGATCTTCAGCGTCGTGATGCGTCCGGCCGGGGGAGTGCTGCACCCGCTCGGGCCCGACGTGCAGCCCGTCGTGCGGAAGATGGCGCCGCTTGCTGCGCCAAAACTGATCTTGCTGTGCGTGGCGTTGCTCAGCCAAACGTCCATCGAGTAGTTCTCGGGTCCGAACTTGTTCACCCAAGTCGTCGCGCCTGAGACGTAGGTCGGGTTCGGCGGGCCGACGACCGCGCCGACCGTACCGGTCACTACCGGCGGACCGCTGCATGTATAGGTCTGAGCCAATGCAGGGAGCGCCAATAGCGTCGCCAACAGAACCATCAAAAACGGAAGTAACTTTTTCATTCAGTGTCCTTTCGGTCAGCACGTTACTAGCGCGCCGCCAGGTAGACGTTGCTACCACTGACCTGATTCACTTCCAAGCGCTACAGGTGACGTCTTTCCCAGATCGGCACGCGCGTTGCGGTGCGAGTCTTGGGATCCCAGTCGACCTCGAGCCCACCGCAGATGGGGCCACTGAATAGCTCACGCACGGGTTTGGGTACGCGCTTGGCAACTTGTATCGAATACGCCCAGGGTAGCGACGTAATGCGACCGATGCTGCCCGCGAAGCTCGTGTAGCGAATCATTTCAGCTCCATCATTCGAAGCACAGCATCGCCTTGTACGATCCCACCAGCTCAGCCAGCTCCGGCGCGGTCAACTCGTGGTCTTCCTTGCGCACGCGGTCTGCCAGTTCTTGCAGGAACACGGCGCAGTCGAAGCCAACGCTCACGGTGTTGCCGAGCGGTGCGCGACGCGAGATGATCGCCGCGCCTTCGAAGTTTTGAGCGACTTTTTCGTTGAGCATCAGCCAAACCTCTCCTTGTTGCGTCGGTGGCGCGCGAGGCGCGCGCGTAGTTTCTTCAGGAAAGACTGCGGATCGCTGATGATCCAGGTCCCGATGTCCTTCTCCAGTCGCTTCAGGTTCACCTCGGCGCGACCGTACCAGCCCGGCGCCGGTTCAGACTCGCGCGGGAGACCCACGTCGTCAAACCAGGCCATCTCACGCGCCTCGGTTTCCGTGAGGCCCATCAGTGGCGCACGTTGCTCGATGTTCGCGAACAGGAAGTTCGTGAACCACAGGTGACCGCTGCCCTTGGCGCGCTCCTCCTCGGTGAGCACGGCAGCCAGCGGCACGTGGCGCTCGACCTGCGCGATGTACGCCAAGTCCTCCGCGATCTCCTTGTCGTAGTCGAGCTTGTAGCCCCAGCTGGAGTTGAGAGCGCGCATCAGATTGCATCCCGGTAGCGGTCGACACGAGCCTGAGACGGATCGGGCAGGTCTTGCTTGCGGTACTGGGGCAACGCCGTGAGCCCATGAGCACGCGCCCAGTGCTCGTTGAAGTCCTCCTCTAGTTTCGTGCCATCACGAAACGCCGACCAGTTGAACGCCACACCAGCCGGACACACCCAACCGTGAGCCACGGTGGCGACAACCCCGGCGACGCCGTCCTGCTCGGTCGTCTTGTACCCGTACATGGGCTTGCCCTTGCTGGCCGGCTTCTTCTTGGCGACCTTCAGCGGCGGGAAGGCTTCCCGCTGCATCTCACAGCGCGTAAGCTGGGTGATGGGGTCGTTGTTGCGCTTGGGGTTGACGTCGTGCCTCTTGACGGTCCCGCGAATGAACCACTCGCCGTCTTTGAAGTCGTATGCGTCGCTCAGCGTGTCGAGGTGACCCGTGGCTTTGACCTTGATGGCGCTGTTGTTCTCATCGACCAAGATCATGAACACGCCGCTCGCAAACTTGCCTTCGAAGCCCGTCACGTACACGACCCGCACCTTGAGCGTCACGCGCTCGCCGACGGTGCCGACGTGCGGTCCGGCCACTGGTCGCTCTTTGCGCTCGCGCTCGCGGCCAAGGTGCTTGTCGTAGCTGACCGGGAGCGCCGCTAGGATACCCTCGGTGCGACTCACGACCGTGTGCGCGCCGCACGCAATGCGGGCGTTGTGCATGAAGTCGCTCGAGTCGTTCGAAGCGAGCACCCAGGCTAGGATGGCGGTCGCTTCCTCGCGCTGAGCGGCCGTCGGTTGGCACGCTTTCCACTCGTCGATGCGCGACGTGTCGCCGTCCTTGTCACGCTTGGGGCATGGCCCCAGGATCATGTCGGCGTGCGACTTGGTCGGCAGCGCGTTGTAGTCGTTCTGGGACTTGTGGAAGCCACGGTGACGGATGCTCGAGACGGTCGCCGCCAAGAACTCCACTGGCGTCGTCGGATTGACCCAGCCGCCACCGAAACCGTACTCGCCGTCCTCATCCTCGCAGCCAGCTACCAGCTCTCGCCAGCACTTGAACAGACCAACGGCCGCCTCGACGTCCGTGGTGCCCGTGTAGTCGACGAGGCATTGCTTGCCGACCTGGATGATGGCGCCTTGCTCGTTCTGGAGCAGGAAGGTGGCGGCGCGACGGCGGTCCAGGCCGCAGTGCTGGCAGCGGCTACCGGTCTCGCGCCAACCGTCCAGATCGACCTCGACGCCCGGGGCACGCAGGACCAGGTTGCCGCCCTCTTGGTGGTCCAGGCGCGCCAGAAACACGAAGCCGCCGATGCGCGGCGCGGTGCCCTCGAGTCGCGCGTCCACGACCCAGCGCGTGCGCGGGATCTCTGAGCTGGGCAGGTGCAGCCCGTAGGGGCTTGGCACCAGCTCGATGTAGTGATCTTCGCGCGCGGCGCTAGTGACGAGCACCACGGGGGCGAAACCGAGCTTGGCGGCGCGCTTGTTCAGCTTATCGACGCCGGCGCGGAGAAGCCCGAGGCGGTTTTCAGGAATCGTGAAGCTACCGTCGCTGCTGCGCTTGCCCATGGCTCTGTATACGGAATGTATACGGACAGCTTCCTTGGCGTCTACCAGAAAACACGAAACCCCTGCAGATGGCCAGATCTGCAGGGGTTTCGCTTGCATCGGTGGGGGCTTGTCTCCCCTTGTACGGGTCCCGTGCGACCCCCGGAGAACGCGGCGTCTCACCGCGGTGGAACTTTGGGCTCTCCGGCACCCTCCACTGTTATGCCCGTGGAACAGGCCGCCTGCCCTTGTCAGAGGGCTTCATCATCGGGAGGCAGAACCTCAGGCCTTGCGGCCCGCTTCGACTAGCCGGCGACAACCGGCGCGTATCTGGTAATACGTAGCACCCGCGAGAAATCTTCACCGCCGTCTACCAGAATCATCTGCGCCGGGGCCAAACCCGCGGAAGTAGGCCGTTCAGTTGCTGGCGGCGTTTTTCGCAGGGAGTGCACGGCTCGATACCGAGGGCCTTGGTCGCCCTGGCAATCGCGTCACCGGCCCCATAGTGCCCCGGGGCGGGGCTCTGGTGCTCCTGGTGCTGCAGGGCGATCTGGTTGGCCTGCTGGGGCGTCGCAACCGTCGCCAACGCGCCACAGACGGTGCAATGCACCGTGATGCCCTCCGGGCTCGGGTTGGCCTCCACCCAGGGCACTTGGGCGTGCCTCACGACCGCTCCGCCGGCTGAAGCGCCATAGCGGCATTTCTCGTCGCGAACGTGAGCTTCTTATGGATCCCGTGCCCGACGCGCCCTTCGTGGCGCAGGGTCACGAAGCAGAGCCTCCTGCGTAGCTTAATGCGCACGTCGGCGCCGGGCAGTAGCCGCGGCAAGTCTTGGAGCTTCATGGTCCTAGTCTGCCGCAGCTCGGACCAACCATACAAGTTTTTGGATCTAGGGCAACGCTTCTGCACCATCACTCGCGAAGATCTCTTGCATGCTGACACACAGACCCCTGCAACAACCATCACTCACGGAGATCTCTTGCATGCGCGATTACCCAACCGACCTAGCCAACCGAATCACCTGCAATCACCATCACTCACGAAGATCTCTTGCGCCGGTGACCCCACCCCGTCGGTTGACGACGTCGAGACCTGCAATCACCATCACTCACGAAGATCTCTTGCGCCGATCGGTCGCCAACTCTCTACGGCCGTGCTCAGCTCCCTGCAATCACCATCGGCCAGCTGCCTGCAATCACCATCACTCACGAAGATCTCTTGCGCGCGTCCCGTGTCAGTTGTCTAATTTCATAGACTTGCATCACGCTTTGCGAGCGGTTCCACCTGGTGGTTTCTTGGCAGTCGATTTCTTCGAGGATTTCTTCGGTTCGATCTCCTTCTCACCTCGCCGCTCGCGCTCACCGTCGAGCATGTTGACTTGAGCCGCGCCGATGTCCCAGTGCACCACATGGCGGCACGCCGAGCAATGGAGCTTGCGGTTGATGTACTTCACCTCGCGCGAGCGACACTTGGGGCAGGTGCCCGAGATGTGCTTGGGGTTACGGATCACGGTTTCGATGCCGTGCTCCTCGCAGCAGGAGATAACCTTCATTTGCAGCTTGTAGAAAGGCCACTCTTGGATACGGTTCCAGATCCACTCGCCGCGGCGTAGGCCCTCTGGCGGCTGATCTCGGATGCCGCTAAAGTCGTCGATGTAGAGCCGGCCTACGCCTTCGGTGATGAGCCATCCCACGAAGCGCCGCGCGATGGTCTGGCAGCGCGTGTCGCGCCAAGCCTCACCCTGGCCCTGTAGGTGTTCAATGGGACGCAGCGTGCGCATGCGACCGTGGCCGATGCGGCCACTCGCCTTGACCTGGCGCTGGTAACGCTGACGGCGCGCCTGGATCTGCTTGAGATAGGCCTCGACGTCGGCGCCGTCGTACATCCACTTTTGGCCGTCCTCGGTGGCGGCGGCCAAGAAGCACACGAGACCCTTGTTGATACCGGCGGCTTTGGTGGCGGTTGTCTTGGCAGCGAGCTTCCGGTACGCAATGCGTACGTACCAGCGACCGGGGCGCTTGCGGTCCTCGGTGAGTTGGAGCGCGCCCATGCGCGCGGCGTCTGATGAGAGCATCGTGAGCAGCCCCATCTGATAGTCGTCGCGCGCGTGGATGGGGATCGAGAACTCTTTGCCGCGGCGCCCCGCGTCCTTGCTCGAGACCGAGAACGACAGCTTGAACCGCTCACCCTCGACGTGCTGCAGCTTCACGTCTGCCTTGCGGAGCGGGATCGGGTTGGTCCAGGCGTAATGCGGCGGACTCTTATCCATCTGCACGAGCGCCGCCCAGCGCGTCTCGTTCCATTTCTGCATGACCGCCTGATCGATGGCGCTGACGATGCCCGCTGAGATCCCTGGCGCCATGGCGCAGAGCAACGGGTACGGGTAGAGCACCTTCTTGCTGGGCTTGTCGTTTTTGGGCTGCGTGATTCGCGTGCATTTCTCGAGCAGAGCGGCGCGGACGGCGTGTGGCATCCCGGCGGTCACGCGCTCGATGGCTTGAGATAGGTCAGTGTCCTCCCACTCCTTGCCCTTAGGCGCACGGCCGTGCGCGATCTGGTAGCGATCCACCAGCTCCGCGTCAGCTGCCCAGCGCAGACGCATCGACACGTTCGCGACGCGCGCGCACTCGCGGCGCACGGTACGAAGTGTCTTTGCTGCGAGGCAGGCCGGGCAGCCACCCTCGGCGCCGCCGCAGGCCCGGCGTCGGTGCGCTTCGCGCAGCTCGGCGGTGGCGCAGAGATCGCTCAGATCGAGCTGCAGTCTGCAGGTGGCACGCACAATCTCGGTGTCGGTGCTCGAGGCTGCATCAGGGCCCAATCCCTCGTGAGAGGGCGGAGTGATGGTAGATCCCGGAGGATCAGTATTAGCGAGCGCGCCAGCCGGGCTTGCTTCCGCCAGCGCTTTCGCGCGGGCCATGTCCGGTCGCTTCTCGCCTTTGCGTTCTGCAGGGAACGCCAAGGACCCTGGTGCAGCCTCGAGCATCGTCATCGTTTCATCTCCTGGTCAGACGAGGAACGTCTGGTGTTATTCATCTCCCCTGATGTTCTTTGCATTCGCGCGTCGTTGTCGCGCGTGACATCACTTCACCTCACTCGAGCAGTTGATCTCATCGACCCATTCATGCGTGGGCGAACCATCGAACACATGGCTTTGCTTCTGCGCCCACAGCGCCTCGCACTCGTAGCGTCCGCGGCCCCATTGGTAGCAGTCTTCAAAAAAAACGGTACGCGCAGCGATGCACCGATCGTGATGGATCTTTTCTTGGTATCGATCTGCGACGATGGCCACGCTACCGTCGCGCATAACATGCGCGACGAACAGCGCGGTTCCTGCACCAAGCATTACGCACAGGCAGCACAGAAACGCCAGCCCCCCACCGTGGGGCTCCGTCACCGTAGTTGCTCCACGAGTGGCGCGAGCTGCGCACTCCAGCTCCAGTCCTGAGCCACGCCGCGAGCGGCAGCGCGAGACCGCGTCGCCAGATCGATCCAGTTGTCGTGCGCCCCCGAGAGCGTCGCGGAGATGCTCTCGGGGGTCACAGCAGGCGCGAGCGCATCGGGACCGTCGTCAATGGCCACGAGATCGCTCGGCTGCGCAATGCGCATCACACCGGGCCCTTCACAATGCCCAGCGCTGTGCCCGGTCGTGACCGTCGTTGCTACCGGCACACCACAGGCGCGAGCCTGCAACGGACAAAGGCCAAACCCCTCACCTCGCGACGGAGAGCATACTAGGTGTTGCTGGCACAGGAATGCCGACATCGTCGCGGCGTCCATGTCTCCACGGGCCAAGATCGAGGTTTGCGGTGGCAGGACCATGTCCTCGAACGCCAGGCGCTGCATGAGTGCGGCGCGCGCGTGGTGATCGAGCACCAACAGCAGCTCGGGCTTGCTGCGCACCGTGCTCAAGAACATCGGCCACGCCTTGAGCAGCTCGAGCGTGCCCTTGCGCTCGCCGTCAGTCGTTGAGAAGTGCACAACGCGAAACTCGCCCGCGTAGTAGTCCTCGTGCGTCTTGGCGATCTCCGCCTCGACGGGGACGAACCCGGAGACGCCGTGGCCCATGGTATGGACTGAACAATGGTACCCCTGACCTCGGTAGGTGCACCAAATGTTCCCATCCTCCACGTACCTCAAACCCATTTCCGCAAAGGCGCCACCGATCATCGTCGTTCCCCAGGCCGATGCCGACAAGATACGCACGTTCGGCAGCTGCAGCACGGCACCCAGCAGCTTCGGCGGCACGTGTGTGCTGTTCGGGGTGACCTGCACCCAGTGCCGCTCGTGCTTAGCGCCGACGCGCATGGCGTTCACGAGGTTTAGGTTGCCGGTGAAAACGCCGTCGCGAGCGAGCGCTCCCGCGGGGGCCGCGTTCTCCTCGCTGCCGCCGCTCTTGTCGAGCGCCACGAAGCCCTCGAGCAGTCCGGCGCCCTCGAGCACCTCACGGAAGCCTGCGGTGACAACCGAGAGAGAGCCATGACCCACGGCGCGGCCATAGAGGCGGACCGTCACGATAGACTCTTCAGGTATTCGACCCCGCGCGCATGCGCGTTTAGGGCGACGGCCCACACGTTGTTGAGGGCCTTCTCTGGTGATGAAAACCAATTCCCAGCATACGGCCCGAACCGAGCAAACCACTGAGCATCGTCGTTAGCATGGCGCTGAATCGTCCAGCGGCCGTGTATCGTATCGACGATGTAGGCGTTCGCGGAGGCGATCCACTCGAACCCGATACCGCGCCAAGTGAAGGTCGGGTCGGGTCGATTCATGGCGCGGCGATCCGTGTCTGTCTCAGCATCGATCTGTAGACGTTGTGTACGCTACCAGAATTCAGGTGGCAAGCTAACTTTTACCAGAAGTGGCCACGTCCACCAGATCGCGCATCTTTTGGCCCACCGCCGTGAGCCCGAAGCGCTCCCCGAGTCGCGCTGGTAGCTCGAATCGATCTGGTACCAGAACCCGCCGGAGCGCTTCGGTGAGATCCTCGAGCCCAGGGTCAGCCCACTGCGCGCCGTGCTCCCAGCGGTAGCTCGGGTCGGCGATGCCCATGGTGTGCGGCACCGGCAGATCGTCGTCTGACGCGAAGTCGCAGATGCCGCCCCATGGCACGTAGACCAGGCGGTTACCCGCGAGCTTGGCATCGAACGCCGGTAGCGCCCAGGCTTCGCCGTGGCTCGCCGACACGTAGATGTTACCGTCGAAATGCAGGCGCTGGATGTCGAGCTTATCGACCGTGCCACCGATCAGCTTCACGCGGTCTCGGTAGCCGAAGCTGTCCGCTACCTTCTGCACGTGATCCGCCGGGGGGTAGCCGGGCCACTGACCATTGCCCGAGTATTTGATGGTGAGCGTCGCCCCGTCCTCGGGCTTGAACGCCATCATGAAGGCCTGCACGAGCTGAGCGAAGTTCTTGCGCGGCTCCCAGCGACCGATCGAATAAAAACGCTTCTGGCCCCGGAAGATCGCAGGGGTGCGCCTGCGGTGGTTCGCGAACGACCCATCCTCGACGTACGGGTGCGGCACCACATGCACTTGGCTTTCGGGCACCCCGGCGCTCACGAGCATCCGGGCGTTTTGCTGACAAGGCACCCAACACTGCTTCACGCGCGCCAGGTGCTTGGCGATGGCGAGATCGATGCGGTCGCGCTCCCATACGCTGTACACGATGGTGTTGCCGTAGAGCCTGTCGCGCATGGCGATCTGCTGCTGGATGTCGCTTGGATCTTTGGGCACAGCGCCCTTGGGCATGATGAGTTGCCTCAGGTGCTCGGCGCTCCGGATGACCACGTGCTTGATAACGGGCCGAAATGCGCTGATGTCGGTGTCGAGCAGGTGACCGACCTCGGCGCCCACCTCCGCCGGCATCTTCGCGATGAACACGGGCTCGGCGACACCATCCTTGACGACGACGTTCGAGATCGAGCGCAGGAGTAGCGGGATGCCGGTCGACGCGAGCGCGAGCGCGTGCAGGCGCACCGCGCGGGCCGTGCCGTCCGACGGCGTCTCGAATTCCCCTTGATACAGCACGCCCTGCGGGTGCTTCGCACGTGTGCTGGGCGTGAAGTAGTTCTGGGGAATGAGGCGCGCCTGCACCTCCTCGGGGGTCGCCTCCCCGAGACCTTCAACGTCTCCGGGGATGTAGCGTTCGCTCTTCTCTTGCATTTCCATCACTCCAATTGTTGGGCCTGGACTGCGCGCCTGCACCATCACCATCACTCACGCCGAGTATGCGCCGCGCACTGCCCACAGAGCAGATGCGCGCGCCCATCGTTTCCGATGTGGATCTCCCACTCCGCTGCCTCCACTGGTCCCCCGAATGCGAGCACCGACGCCACGCTCGAAAACCTCTCGCTTGCTTCCCAGCGCTCACCGCACCCGTCGCAGGTCTTGGTGATCGTGGCCACGAACCTAGTCTCGATGCCCACTATTTATCCTTGTGTTTCGCGACCGGACCCTGCTCACCATCACTCGCCTTAGCCATCCGCTGGTGCCAGCAATTGGGGCCGCAGATGTGACCGTGTAGCGCCTCGATCGGGTCGGCGCCAGCGGCCACGTTCTTGTTCCACTCACGAAGTGCTTCGCGAAGCGCCTGGCGCTTTTTCTTGTCGGCTAGCAGCTCCAGCAGCGTCCATAGGCTCACGGACAGCCCTTGGCGATCTGCGCTGCGTCCTCGCAGGCGCGAGCCGCGTGGCCGCACTCCTGCGCCGTGCGGAAGCTCGTCTGCTGCGTTCTCCAGTGGTAGCCGCACGCAAAGAACATCGCCGTGGCGCCCAGCGCGGCGCCCACAATGAATGCTCCGAGCGTGTGGCTACCTTCTTTTTCTTGACCTGCTTGCATTGCCCTGCGCCTGGACACACACCCTGCACCATCGCTCACTTCGTACCAGGAATATCCACGGCCTCCGGATCGATCGGTGACCCCCAAAGGATCTTCTCTTCGTTCGGGTAGAAGCGCGCCTGCTGGATGAGCCCGTCCTGCGTTTTGCGCAGCGGCCCCACCCAGGACTCCTCACCTTCCACGAACGGCCAGAGCGACCCGTCATCGTCTCGCACGAACTTGATGTGCATGGAGCCCATCACGTTTTGCAGGCACGAGAGCGCGAGCGTTGCGCCCGAGCGGTCGTTCTCGGAGTCGATGAGGGCGCGGGCGAGGTTGCTCTCGATGAGCGCCTCGCGAGGCATCGTACGCGCCATCACTTCGATGTCGGGTGCCCGCTTCGAGATCCGGGTGAGTTTGTCGTTCATGGCTTCCTGACCGTTACCCTGCATTCCATCACTTCTCACGCACCACGCTGTTGTCGATCACGAATCGCTTCCCGCAGCCGAGGTTCGGGCAGGTGAAGGGCTTGTCCATCTGGATGGTACCGGCCAGCGTCACGACATGACGAGGATCGTTCGGATCGACCCAGATCTCACCCTGGCGCCGCGTATCCAGCTCGAAGTGCCGGTGCGTCTGCCGGATGTTGAAGTTCTCGGTGATGCCGGCGCGGTGGTAGCAGAAAGCGCAGGCCATCTGCAGCATGAGCGATCCGTCCTCGAGCACATGCAGCTCGCACTCGACGTAGTCGAGCACCTTGTGGTCGCGGGGCTCGCGCACCTCGAGCACGATGCCCGGGTAGCGCTTGTTACCGCCCACGACGTGCCGGAACTGCTTGGCCTCGCCCGAGCCGTCCTCAGCCTTGGCCGCGCGCCTGTCCTCAGCCTGGCGCGCCTTCTCAGCGTCAGCCTTCTGCTGCGCGAGCTGCGCCTCATAGGCGCCGGTGAGTGACCCACCGCGTACCCACGAGGCCATGGGGGTTTCGATGGTGCGCGTGGGCACCGGTGTCGCAGTTGCGGGCGGTTTATCGTCGCTCACGGTTTCACACCTTCTTGGCAAGAGTCATCATGCCACACACGACCCTGGCTAGCGCATTCGCGCTTCGCGACGTTGCAGTCGTGCACCATAAACACAACCGCGGCGACCAGCGATGTGAGAAATACCGTGACGCCAATGTTGGAGGTCACATCACCAGCGGTAGAACTCACGTCGCGCCCCATGTTGCCGGGATCCGATAGAGCTTCTTGAGCGCCGCCTGCGTGGCGGGCCGCGGTGGCCACTCGCCCTTGAGCCACGCGCTCACGGACTGCTGGGAGCACTTCACGCCCTGCGTGCGCACTTCCTCGGCCACGACGCGCTCGCTGCCCTTGCGCTTGACGACGTCGGCCAGAAGCTCGCGCGGGGTCTTGGGCTTGTCCTGCTTCACGCTTTTGCTACGGGCCATCACTCTCCAGCGGCTTTCACCAGAAGCTACCAGTTTCGCTGGTGCTGGCGCAAGGGTCGCGGTGTTCCTCGGCCTACTTCTGGTCCGAGGTCCCCGAAGTTGGAGTTTTCTCCACCCTGAGCGATGCTTACCTGGCATGCAAATGCTCGACATCGCCGGTCTGCGCTCGAACACCTCCTCGGGGTTTCGAAGCGCGCTCGCGGAGATGGCGCTCGGGCTCGGGCTCGACCCGAGCCTCGTTGCGGCTTGCATGGCCATCGAGACGGGGCACACCTACTCACCGAGTATCCGTAACCCCTTCACGAACGCGACCGGGCTGATTCAGTTCATGCCGAGCACGGCGCGCGCGCTGGGCACAACGGTGGACGAGCTGGCGCGCATGAGCGCCACGAAGCAGCTCGAGTACGTGAAGCGCTTCTTTCGTCCCCACGTCGGCCGCATCCGTCCTGACGTTCCCGGTGACTACTACCTCGCCGTCTTCTATCCCGCGTACATCGGGCGCGATCCGAGCACCGTGATCTTTTCCGCCGGCGACACGGGCTACGCCCAAAACGCCGGGCTCGACCGCAACGCGGACGGCGTCATCACCGTGGGCGACGTCACCGGCACCGTGAACAACGTCGTCGCAGAAGCGCAGAATCGCCCCCCGCTCGAGGTCACCGTCGGCGCGAGCGTGATCGCGTGGACGTTCGGGACGCTGGTCGCGGCGCTGGTCGGCGCGGCGCTTTACGAGCGACGCCGAGAGGTGACACACTTCGTGGAGAAGCATGCGCCCCAGCTCTAAGCAGTGGCTCTATGGTGGGCTCCTGCTCGTCGCGGGCCTCGGTATGGTGCGCCTGCTCAATGGCCCCCGCGTGCGCAAGGGGATGCGTGTGCTGCTCATCGGCGACAGCCTCGCCGTGGGCATGGCGCCCTACTTTTCGGCGCTCGCCAAGGAAGCCGGCATCGACTTCAAGGCCCTGGCCACGGTCGGCACGCGTATCGACCAATGGGCGAGCAACGCCGACCTGAAGAAGCTGCTCGAGACGTTTCAGCCCGAGCTGGTGCTCGTCTCGCTCGGGACCAACGACAGTTTCATGCAGGGCAAGGACGTGGTCCCCAAGCAGCAAACGCAGCTCGAGAAGCTTTATGCGCTACTCACGCAGTGGCCACGCTCCAAGGACTATGGCCTGGGCCCCGAGCACCTCGTGTGGATCGGACCACCCACGCTCCCCAAGCCACCGAGTCCCGGGGTCTCGAAGATGATCCAGGACGCCGCCGGCAACGCGCTCTCGCCGCGCTACTTCTATTTCCACTCAGAGAAGCTCGACATGCCTCGCGGGCCCGATAACCTCCACCCCACCGCGCGCGGGTACGCGGGTTGGGCGGGGGCGATCTGGCATTGGCTCAGCTGAGCGCCTTCCAAAGGCCTACATTCCATCACTCACGAGTTCCGTGTCCCTGCCCATCACTCTCTAGCTTCGTTCACCTGCATCGACCATCACCCAAGGAACACGTTGTTCCTGCACCATCACTCTAGCCGTCCCAGTCTGCCTCAGCCACGAGCGGTCGCCTGCCTTTGGGCATCATCAACTCGATGCGCAGCTGGTCGCCGCGCGCCACATGCAGCCCGTGCTCACCGGCCAATCTCTGCGCGGCCGCGCCGGCCTTGTAGTCCTTCGCTCGCAGGCGCACGCCTGAGAGCCAGACGCCGGTAATGATGGCGCCGCCAGGCGTGATGCGCACGTCGGTCATGCGCCCTGGCTCCGGGAACATGAAGCTCACGAACTGCTTACCGCCGACGGGCTTGCCGCTCTCGACGACGATGGTTTTCTTGGAGCCGTTTGAACGGGATACCGGTGCAGCTGCTGGGGCCGGCGGTGCGACCATGTCGTCCGCGAACATCGACGTGGCGCGCTCAGTGTACAGGATACCGTCCAGGTGATCGACCTCGTGCTGCACGACGATGGCCCGGAACTTCGTCCAGACCATGTCGAAGCTTTTACCGTGCCGGTCGAGCGCTTGCACGCGCACGGTTTGGTGCCGGCGCACCTCGCCGCGCATACCGGGCACTGAGAGGCACCCCTCGAACGAGGTGTCAGTGGTGTCAGTCATCGGCGTAATCACGGGATTGACGAGCACGGTGAGCGGGCGATCGATGAGCACGATGCGCAGCGATTCACCGATCTGCGGCGCGGCGAGCCCCGCCGCATTCTTCTTCCCCTTGAACGTCTGCACGAGGTCGTCGATAACGAGCTGCACCTTGGGCGTAGCTAGCTCTTCGGGAGCTACCTCGCGCGAGATCGCGCGCAGGATGGGATCGCCGTCGGTAAGGATAGGTCGGATCATAATGGATACTTGAATTGCGCCACGAAGCCGCAGTCGACGACCAGATCTTTCAGGGCCTGTGCGGTCACGAAGACGGGGATATCGTAATCCCACTGGATCGGATTGCGCGCTTTCTCGATGAGTGCTGCCGACACGTGACCGTTAGTGCGCGGTTTTCCGTTGATGACGATGTTGAGCAGCAGATCGCTCCCGATGCTGGAGTTGACCACCAGTCCCAGCAGAACCACTTGGCACCCAGGCGTCAGCAGCTCACCTGTGATCGGCTCGAGCTTGATCGGGCGCGGGTCCATGCCGACTTGGTGCCGCTCTAGATCCTTGCGCTCGAACGGCAGGATCACCATTATCGAGCGCCACGTCGAGATGATTTTTGCCACCACGCCCTGCTTACCAGAATCTAGTAGCCGCGCGCAAGGCTCACAAGCCAATGCGTCGGAGCGCACGCTCCGTGGGGCCCGGGTTGAGCCACGCCCAGGCCGCGGCGCCCAGGATGGCGGCGCCGGCGACGATGTAGCCCCAGGTCGCCGCGGTGCGCTCGGCTTCGGCCACTAGCGGCTGGATGCTGTAGAACTGGAGGTTCCCGTTTTGGAGAAAGCGCACCTTGGGCTTGATGCCGGGCTGGTTGCCGTCGATGCTCGTCACCATGCCGGTCGTGGGCTCGTAGCTCACGAGGATGGCCTGGTGCTGAAAGGGGCTCGGCACGTACACGATGTCACCGGGCATCGGATGGTCGACGTGCTGCAGGTTTTGCGGCGCAATGAAGCCGTCGCCCTGGATCCAGTTGACGTGCTTGGCGACGCCGGCCCGGTGAAGGCACCACAGTGCGAAATACCCACACCAGTCCGCGTGCGGATCGGCGCCAATGTCGGCGGCGTAGGCCGCCGGCCTGCCCTCCGGGTGCTCCTGCCACTCCTTGATAGCGGCGCGCACGATGTCAGAACGGAAGCTCACTTGCACAAGTCTATCCTGACGCTGCCATATTTCCAAGTTAGCGGCAGGCCGGTCACGGTGGGCCACGACGCTCCCGTGACCGGCTACCCTCAGGCTGGACGCCCGCGTCATGATCTACTCAGCAGCAGGTCATGATGCAGACTAAAACTAGCCAGTAACCGGGACGACGCGCTCTAGAGCACGAGCAATGCGGATGATTTGTTCCGCCTGTTGTGATTCGGGAATGGGCGGCAAGATGATGGCCACGCGCCCATCAATCAGAGTCACTAGGGCGCGACCATCTGCGTCGGCAATCGCCAATGACTCGCGCTGCTCTCGCGTCAGCTGGCTCACTCTGCAGCCTCGGCCAATTCCTCGGCCGTGAATGCGTCCTGCTCGTAGCTCACGCTGGTGAGCCCCTGCTCACCCGTGTCGGGGCACTGCGCCCAGGTGTCCGTGGTGCGCTTGCAGCCGCAGCACATGCAGACCTCGGTGATAATGACACCGCCGCCCTTGCCCCAGACGCCGGGGTTTTCTTTGATGCCGCCGACCAGCTCGATCGGGCTCTGCCAGTCATGCTCGAGACCCGAGCATTCCGGCGCAACCGGGTCCGACTGGACGGTGTCCGACTCGCTCTCGTCGGTCTCGCGGCAGTGGACACGCACGTCGATCCAGAGCGTGTCCTCGGCGTCATTGTAGTTGACGCGATCGACGTTGGCGCGGGCCGTCTCGAGCGCATCCTCAGCCGAGGTAGCGATAGTTGTGGCGTACACGTAGCCGCCCTCAGACAGGTCCCAGAGGCGCGGGCAATCCGACCCTTGGAGGCCGGCACGGGTCGCCACGAGCGCGTCGTCAGCGGCCGTCTCGGCGTCGCACGCTGCAATCCAGCGCGGGTCGTCGGCGCCGATCGATTCATCCGCGTCGAGCGCGTTGACGACGGCACGAGCCGCTTCATGGGTCGCCTGAGCGGCCACAATCGCGGCGCGCAGCGGGTGGGTGATCTCGGTCTCAATGACTTGAGCTGCGTTGGTCATGGGTTTGTATACGGACGGTATACACGACCCTTCCCTACGGCAAGCCAGAAAGATCGTCCCACCTGGAAACCCGCCTAGCTTCCACGACATCCGCCATTCCGTTGGCTTTGAAAAGTCGTCCCTGGCCCGAAGAGGCGCCTGGGTCCAGGTTTCGAGCCCAGCGATTCCTCAGGTCATCCACCGCGACGTCTGACTGCCCGTTGGCGAGATAGGCAAGCGAGAGCAAGCTCACGGCGTCCTCGCTCAGGCCGCGCACGTCGAGCGCCAGCAAGGGCACGTCGTTCGTGTCGATGATGAGGTCTGGATCTTCCAGCACCTCGCGCCAGAGCACATAGAGATCCGCGTCATCATTGATGACGCCGGGCAGCTGGACCACGATTTCAGCGGCGACCAGGTTGTGCTCAATGAGCGACTCGTAGCTGTAGGTATCGAAGGTCTTTTCGGTGGTCTTCTCGAGGTCGACGTTCACCTTGTTGACGTAGACGATCCTACCCTCTGTTTGCACGCAGCTCAGATCACCTGGCTCAAGATCAAGATCGACATTCTCGTCGCGCTCCTCTTCTTCCTCGACGTGCTCTTCCGTGAGCCCCAGCTTTAACGCTGCCGCCCACCAACGATCTGCGTAACCTGACCGATCTGCCGTGTCCGAGCAGATCCCATCACCGGTGGCGTGTCGCCAGTGAGAAATGTCGACGTGCTTTTTGAAGTCTAGATGAGCGCCGTCACAAATCGCTGAGTAGAGCGCCGTGCCATATCCCATGCCGCTAGTGGTAACGCCTTCGGGTGTGTGCACGCGCGGGTATCCGGTCGCGACCGAAGCCTCCTCTTTGCTGTCTGATAGGTAGCCCGTGCCGAGCTTCATCAGCAGTGACTCTTGGCGCAAGCTTCGGATGCTGACATACGCACCATCGGTCGTTGCGAGCACAGGCTCTTTGGTCTTGGGATTGATGATAAGCCCCAGCGTCGTGCGCCCGGCGATGGAACGAGTCGCGCGCGCTGGCCCCGGACCGGGCGCACGAAGTTGGAACTCCTCATTACGACGGTAGCGGCGCATCACTCGCTTTCCAGCTCGATCCCACTCACGTCCTCGAGCGTCGCGGCGACTTCTTCGAGCGCATCGACGTGCGCCTCGAGCTTCAGCTCTTGGAGTGACTCGAGTTCGGACTCGATGGTGCTGAGCGCGGAATCAATGTCGTCGAAGATTTCACCCACACCCTCGAGCAGCTTGCGCAGTCGACCGGCTTCTCTGCTCAGCTTTTTGACCGACGCACCGAGATCCTCTCCTTGCGAGTGCGCGCCATCCATCGCCTCACGAGCGTCGCTCACTGCGATGAGCGCGTCGTCCACCCGTTCATTGAGACCCTTTTCCTTGGCCATCAGATAATCCTCTCACCGGTATCGCGGCGGTAGCGCCGGACGATCTCGAAGCTCTCTGCTTCCGGGTTGACGCCGATGCTCACCGCGCGATCGTGCTCACCCTCCTGGGCTCCGATGCGCGCGAACGCCGATGCGCGATCGAGTGACATCGGGCCGTACGGGCCCTCATCGTCGATCGGCACGTTGCGGTAGTCGAGCAGCCAGACGTAGTAGACGGCGGAGTGGTTGGGGGTCATTGCCTTGAGACGATCCCATCCAACGCGACACCTGGAGCAAGTCGGTGCCTCAGTGCGCTCTTGTTCCGTGGCGCCATAGATGTCGGTCACATGGTCCACGCGTTGACTGCAGAGCGCTCGAACTGGGAACTGGTCTTGGCTGCAGATCACCGCATGCGTCAGCAGGGAGCGTTCGTCCTGGCGCCCTCGGTAGGCGCCAGCCAAAACGGGAAGCGTTTCTAGTGTCTGTCCCGGAGCCAGCTGGATGCCACGGGCATTCTTGGTCTGCAGCATCTCCACACACTCTTCACACCACTCTGGGTTCTCCATGCTCTCGCGCCCCTGCGCACGCGAACGCGCCCCCACCATACTGTCATGCGTCTCGCACACGGCCACCCAGGTCTCGTCAGCGTCGAGCCCAGCCTGCTCGGCGACGTAGAGGCTCATCGTGCAACCGGTGTCCGGATGCTTGGTGCGCTCCGCGAGGCCGGCGATGCCGTGCAGGTTGTAGGGCTTCATTGGTGAGGCACCCAGCCGAATTCGTTGGCGTACACGTACTGCCACTTGCCATGGGGTCGCTTGTTTGGGGCTGCGAGATCGAGGGCGAGGAGCGTTTGGTCGATCTCGAGATCGGGCTCGATGAAGTTGAGGTAGGACTTCTTGTTTTTGCGCCTCTGCATCTTGCCCCAGTGCACCATGGCCTGAGCCTTGGCGTCCTTGCTCCCGTCGAACGCGAGCCGGTTGAAGATCTCGCGGTACTCGTTCATGAGGTCGAGCTTCTCTTGCTCACGCTCGGCATTCTTTTGGCTGATAGCGTCGCGCTTGGCTTGACGCACATCGCGCGCCGCCTGTAGCTGAGCCTGACGCACATCGCGCACAGCGCGCATCTTCTCCGCCTCTTCCTCAATCGTGCGCACGGGACGACGCACCCAGTTTTGGACGAGTGTCTCGAGCCGAGCAGCCTCGCGATTCAGGTTTTGGATGCGGTACTTGGTGGCGCTGATGCGTGATCTAAGCTCGTCCTTGAACGCCCAGCCATCCGCAGGCGTCAACACCTTGAACTCCAACGGTGCACCCCAGGTGCCGCGACCCACTTGCTTGCGCAGTTCGCGAATCTCCCCGCTCTCGAGCTGCTCGAGGTGCCGTTGATGATCAGCTAGCTGTTGGTCCACGAGCGCCAGGTACTGCTCCGTGGGTGCTGTCGAGATCTCGAGCGGCACCATGCCTACCGCGAAACAGTCACCATGGATCGCCCCGTCACCCGGTCGCTTGTAGCCGTGATGCACGAGCACGAACCCCGGTGAGTCGACCGATGGCGACTTGCTCGAATGCGTGAGCTTGAAGTCACCTTCGCATACGCCACACCTGCCGACGTAGCGCGTGGCGGTGGCGTTGCGACGCATACTCGGGTTCTGTTCCATCTCTGGCTCGATGTCGCTCCGGTTGATGCGCTCAATCACGACGTCGTCTTCGGTGATCTGAATACCAGGGATCTTGCGCCAAGAATAACCGTCGCCGCGCTCGTATACCCCTGGCGGGATGTCCACCACGAACGCATCCCGATCGTCGTAGGCAATCAGGTAAGCGTGATCGTCGCCGTCTTGGCCACCCTCCATCGTGTCGATGGCGCCCAGCACGCCCGCCATCGCCTGCGCCACGGCGTCACATGCCCCGCCAGAGCCGAACTCCTCGTCAACGCCGTCGTCGTCTTGCTCCCACTCGTCGACAACAGCCTGCGCGGCCTCGGCAAGCGCAGGGCGAAGATCTTCGAGCAGCGAGCGGAGACTCATGGGCAAATCCTGCCAGCTTTCGAGCTGGACGGGCAACTTCAGGGATTGGGCTGAGCCAAACCCTTAGTATTCAGCGGGCGTGATCGAGACCTCTACCACACAGAGTGAGCCACCGACGTTCGCAAGGCACCAGTACAGGTTGTCGAAAACGTGGGCCGCTTTGCCGATGTAACGAATCTGGCCCTGGCTCTTTGGATCATCCAGCCCATCGACATCAATGCTCTTGCCATAGAACGGAAGCCCGAGCTGCCGGCACGCGGCGCGGTCGCTGACGTCTTGGGTGTTGATCTGCATTCGAGTTCTTCCCTTACCGTCGTCCTAAAGACGGCGCACGACGCTGCTGATGAAACTTCCGCTTCCGGCCACCCATCGACGTGCATTCCTGCAGGGGCTTGGCGCAGCAGAAAGGGCAGGCGCGCAGGATGGGTGAGGCAGGCGTCGTCTTACGCATCCACGCCTCGTCGTCCGGATGAATGTCGCCCGTCACGGGGTACCGATGCAACGCCTCGCGCATCACGCGCTTGATGACGCTAATCCGGAGCATCAGTCAGCTCAGAGTCGCTCTCGGATCATCCGACGCAGATCATCCACGCCGAGCTTCTGTTCTTCGACGTAGGCGTCGCTGAGCCCGAGCGCCTCCTGCGCCCACCGGAACCACCCGTCCTGCACCTCGAGTGCGCCTTCTAGCCGATCTTGGGTGCCAGCAGCTAGGGACGCGGCGCGCTCGTCGATCAGAGTCTGCATCGCACGCAGTAGCTCCATCGGCTCAAGGGCGCATCCCGACTGGTCGGGATCGAGGACCCTCCGAGCCCACGAATTCCAGCAGTCTGCCTGGGTGATGGCGGCGTTGATGCTGTGACGCAAACCCTCATCCGATTCTCCACTGTCGGCGTTGATTTTGGCCCACGCTTGGTACTCTTCGAGTTGCGCCTTGACGTGCTCGTGGAGGGCAGCGGGCACCAGGCCAGCGTCAGCCATACGAGTGACCGCTACCGCAACGCCAGCCAGGCGAGCGACCGTGAGCACCACGCCAGCCCGCCGCACGCCCGCGTTGAACTCTCCCGGGTGGTTTTCGATCTTACGGAACTCGAAGTAGCCGTACGCCAGGCGCGACAGCTGATGCGGATCCATCGCCACCATGGTTTCGTTAGCCACGGCCTCACGGGCCAGGTCGCGGATCTCTTGCTCTTTGGGTGTCGAAACAACTCGGGCCATGCTGGTCTATGACTTTCTGCGTAGCGCGGGTCCGCGCTCAGCGTAGGACTTGACGTTTTTCTGACGGTGCTCGTCTTTTCGGTGACACCTGAAACATAGCCACTCAACCTCGAGCGGTTTGCTGTAGTCAGCATGATGCGCCTGCACCCGCCTCGCTCCACAGCGACAGGGGCTGCGGCGCAGCCTGCCATCGCGCAGAGCATTCGACACTGCGGTGCGCGCCTTGTATTTCAGAGGATCGCGAGCACGACGTGCCCGTTGATACTCGATTAGCTTAGCCTTGCGCTTTGGTGTCTGGAAACGCGCCGCCTCGTAGGTGCGTATCTTGGTCTCGTAGTTCGCGTGGTAGTGCGCGCGCACCCGAGCCTTTACACACTCTTTGCATGTGCCCCAGTTAGATCTGTAGAATCCGGACCGGAGGGACTTGTTCTTCCCGCACTTACCGCAGCGTTTAGAAGGGTATCGAGTCATCGTCTCCGCCACCCCCGTAATCCGAGTCGTAACCGTAACCGCCACCCCCGCCGCCTGACGGCGCTGAGCGGTCCGCAGGCGGCTGGTCATCATCGTCGCGCCGGCTGGGACGGCGGTATTCGGGATCCTTGGGCTTGCTCCGGGGGTTGTTGCTGCCACCCAGGATGATATTGTGAGCCACGACGTTGGTCGAGTAGCGCTTGTTGCCATCACGGTCTTCGTAGCTGCTGGTGCGAAGCGATCCCTCACAGAAGACCCGGTCGCCCTTCTTCAAGAACTTCGCCAGCGCCTCGGCGCGGCGCCCGAAAATCACGATGCGTACCCATTCGACGGTCTCTACCCGCTCCCTGCTTTTGTTTAGGTAGCTCGAGTTGCAGCCGACGCTCAGGTTGAGCACGGCGTTGCCGCTCTGGGAGAATTTCAATTCTGGGTCAGAACCCAAATTCCCCATGTGGTAGGTTTTGTTGAGCCCGTCCGCCATCACATGTCTCCGCCGCTGAAGTGACCTTCGCGGGAGATCGACGCCCACACCTTGGCGGTATTCTTCTCGAAGTAGTAGGTGGCGACGACTTCGCCGTTCTTGTTCTTCATGGGTCGCGCCTCTTCGGTGGGATCACCGCTCGATTCATCAGCGCCGATCTCCATCTCCTTGTCGTCCGGGATCTGCTCGAACGGATCACTCGCCTCTTCTTCCGAGCGCTCGAGGCCCGTGTCCTCCGTGAACAGCTCCCAGCATCGGTCCAGCGACGGCGCGCAGTAGATGACCTCGGAGTTTTGGTAGAGGTGGAACTCCGCGACCCAAGGGTCCCCCACGATCGCTTGGCCCCACATTTCAACCTGCTGCTGCAGGTCTTCATCCGCCAACCAAGCCGCCTCCAGCTCCCCAATGATCCCTTCGCCGATGGAGCGCAGTTGGTGCGCGACGGTCCGCCACTCGTCGCGCTCTTCGACGACACGCATCATGCCTACGGCCATTGCCGCGGGCTCACGCTGCAGCTCGATGGCGCGTTCGCGCCACTCCTTGAGCTGCGGGCAGACTTCGTCGAGTTTCTCGGGCGTGAGGAGCTTCAGCTTTTCGCGGAGCTGATCATGCGTGGTGATGACCCAGGCGGACTCGGGGAGAAAGTTGTGATCGGTCATTGGATACCTTGTTTCCAGCACACAAAAAGGAGGGTTGCTGTCCCGAGTCCGAGGCCCGTGCCGAGCAGCGACACCCAGAGCGGCATGATAGGGCCGAGTGCTCCCCAGGGAATAGCCGATAGCGCACACATGGCGCTCAAGAGCGCGAAGAACACCGTTCCAATCGCGTACCCACGCCACCCGGTCTTCGGCGTGGTGTTCGTGGGGACGCGCGGCGGCGCGGGCAGCTTCACCGGCGCGGCCCAGCCATGCAGCACCCGCAGACGCTGGTACTGATCGAGGTTCACTTGGGAGAGCACGTAGCTCTCGGACCAGCCGTGCTCGCCGCAGCGCATGCAGATCCAGGCATAGCGCTGGCTCAGGTTGATCTGGCCCGAGTAAACGCGGTCATGATCGCAGTTCTTCATTCGACACCCAAGATCTTGAGCGCCGCCGGCACGTGCTCAGCCAGCAGACCGTCCTGCCACGTGGTCTTCACCAGGTGCGGCAGGAGCGGACCCATGTCGCGGTCGTCGTCCAGGATCACGATCCGGCGCGGCTCGTCGCTCAGGTTCTCTTCGGCAACAAGCCAGTTCTGGATCTCGATGCCGCGGCGGTTGGTACTGTCACCCACCGCGCTGTAGGGCGTTTTGCCGATGACGCTGCTCGCGTACTCGAACCCTCGATCGCGCAGCGCGGTTTTGATTGCATCCAGCGTTTGGACCAGGCGCCATGAGGATGAGATCACGATCTTGGCGCCGGAGCGGCGCACGATCTCACTCAGATGAAAGGTGGCGTCGGGATCCACCTGGTGGCGCAGGCGCTCTTCCTTGTCGCCGCAGGTCGTCTTGTGCGCCTCCATCCTCGCCTTGAGGTCCGCAAAGTAACGGGCGCTGTTGACGACGCCATCCAGATCGAGAAATAGGAAGCGATTCACCGGCATCGCCCCGCCTCGAGCAGCGTCAAGATCTCTTCAGAGCGCATACGCTCGCCTGCTGCCAGCGCCTGCGCCAGGCAACGGCAAAGCGTTTCCGCGTTCGCCTCTGTCTCGAACCAAGGTTTGCTTGTGTCGTCCCCGATCCCGGGACCAGTGGCGGAGAACTGGTACTTTCCGGTGACCGTTTTCCTGTGGCACACGTAGTAGCCGGGCTTGTCAGTCACCGAAGTCACCTTCGTTCATAATGTTGCTGATTGAGGCATGCCGCGTGCGCTCTTCCGCACGGATGCAGTTCGCGTGGCGCAGTCGGATGGTCTTGGTCTTTGGGCGCAACGCGAGTGACCCAAAGTGCTGACAGCGGTCACCCTGCTTACGTGGGCAACTGCTGGAGCATTCGTCGCCCTTGTCGTTGTAGACCGGGATTACGTGGTCGATCATCACGATGCGGGTCGTCATGGCTTTTTCCGAAGGAGCGCTTGGGTTTGCTCGAATACGTACTGCGCCCGCCCCGCGTCCCCGCTGGCGAGCAGGCAAAGTGTGCGCAGTGGGTGGCCCGGCGGGTAGCCGTCTGCTGTGAGCGCGTCGGCCTGGGCCTGGATAACCCGAAGCGACTCGGAATCCCTGCGCATCTTCTCGATGTCGAGCGCCAGCTGTTCGCCACGCTTGAGCTTCGGGGGTCGACGCGCGCTCATCGGCGCACCTTGTCGACACAGATCACCCCGAACGCGCACGTGCGACCTTCGGGCAGCGCGGACAACACGAGCACGACGACACACGCGACGGCGATCAGCACTAGCGCGAGCTTTGTAGAAGTTTTAATTATAGGCAACAGGATGTTCACTTTGTGTTGTACCCATGTGCTGGCGTCAGGCACCCTTCGATCAACTGCACCGCGCGCTCACGGCGCTTCTTTCGGCTGCGGCAGTAGGTTGTCGATGAAGTCATCGAGAGCGGAGGCGCTGAGTGGGTGCACGGCTCGGTTCGTGCGCATATTGAGCGCCATCTCCCAGGCGCGGGCGGAGGCCTCTCCGGGGTTCCGGGCCTGCACCATGGCAATGATGCCCGGCGCCGAGTCGAGTGACACCATCTCGAGGCCCGGGTCAATCGGCTGCACCTTGAACACGTACCCCTCGCCGTCCTTGTCGATGCGCACCGAGTACATCACGACTCCGGTGACGGATCGCCGTTGGTGATGTGCACCTTCACGTCCGGGGCCGACGAGGAGAGCATGCCGCCCAGGAACGCCATGCAGAGCTTTTCTCGCTCCTTGCCGCTCGCCGCCCTGAAGGACCGCCGCACCGCGATCGGTTGCAGCAGGTGCGGTTTGCAGCACGAGAAATCTGGGCAGCACTCTTCCCCGAGCCCCCGGTGGTCGGAGTGCAGCGACTCGCCGGATACCCAGCGGTCGATCTGCTCTTCGCAGTTGGTCAGCACTTCACGTTGTTGAGGCATCGTCAGCCTTTCCTTTGATTCGCAGCTTCACATCGCATTTTTGCGACGGGCAGTCACAGAACTTGAATACCCTCGTGTCCAAGTACCCCTTGAGCTGATCGGTGCGCAGTGCCTGGTCCGGGTAGCTCACGTGCTCCGCCTTACAGATGCGACAGATGAGCGTTATCTGATCGAACTCCGTCACGGCGCAGCTCCGCTCTGCTCCAGCCGCCGCTGCGCCTGTGACAAGATGTGGCTCTGGTGCGCCGACACCATCTCCCAGACGACCACGTGCTCGGTGGCGGTGTCGACCCAACCATGCCACTCGTTGTGCCCGGCTCTGAAGTAGCCGCCTTCCCGAAACTCACCCGGTCGTAGCTGCTTGAAGTCCTCGAGGATCGCAGCGTCGATCGCGCGGTGCATGCCCCAGTACGCCTCGTACTCGCGGCAGTGCTCGATGCAGCAGAACACGTGGTCGTCATCATCGATCACGGTTGTGATCGAGGGATCGAGATCTTGATCCTCGTCTTGGCCGTAACAAGGTAGTCCGCACTTCTGGCATTCCCAGCGCCAGCCATGAGCGAGCTGCCACCGGCGCAGGTTGCCCGTGAAGCCGTCGAGCTGCGGGTAGCGCCGGCAGCTGACCACTTCACGAAACTCGCAATCAAGCTCGGCGGCGGCCGCCTGGCGCGCCTGCCCGCGCGTCTTGCACCACACGATGGACCCTCGACCCTCGTAGTCCTCGACCATCCACGCAACCACGGGGAGCGTGCTGACATCGGGCTTCTGCCGCTTGCGATCGGTAGCGAGGTTCATTGGAAGCGCGCCTTGACCACGGCGAGCAGCTCAGGCGGGTACACGCGCTCGGCGCAGGGACCGCAGAGCGGCGCCAGTACCTGCTCCTGGGGATCGGTGACCGACAGCACCCAGCCCAGCTCCTTGAACAGCTCCGTGGAGTGGAGTCGCTCCCCGTCGAACGGCGCGTGGGCCACGATTCCACACTCAACGCAGATGATCACGAGCTTCATTTTGGTTGGATCCTGGGGATTGGGTCAAAACGCTGCGGTGTGGCCGGCCGTTAGACGGGGTAGCCTGCGAGAATGTTCATTGCTGTCATTCCGCTAATCGTCGCCATCGTGGGCCTGCTCATGTACATCCTGGCCGCCAACGCCAAGGTCGCCGAGATCGGCCGGTTGATGTTCGCGTGCAGGCTCCTCGCTCTGATGTTTGCCAGCGCGCGCGAGTCGATCCGCGTGGGCGCGGCGCCCCGTGTTGCTACCGTGCGCCTGGTCTGAGGCGGTCCAGCCACACCAGCAGGGAATGCTGTCGACTTGCGTGACGCGGTGCCCACTGGGGCACACGCAGACCGTGCAGATGAGGTTTGGGTCATGACGGTGGTGCTTGCCGTGCTCGTCCTGGTAGATTCTGGTAGGGAGCATGGTGCTCGAGGCCGACACCGGCTTCAATGGGAAATTGATTCCTTGCTCTAGGCACTGGGCGCATTTCACTCTGCCGTCCAGCCGCAGCGGCACGGCACGAAGAAAACGTCACCTGACCAAGTGTGTCCCCCGGAGCACTTGTACCAGCGGGCCTTCCGGTTGGGGTCATGCACATGCGCGCCTGACTCGTCCGTGAACTCTTGGATCGACATGCAGGTGCTGTACACCGTATCGGTGGCCGCTGGTTTGCCGCAGGTGGGGCACCTCATGATGGCTTCTTCCCGAATAGCAGCCAGAGCTTCACGAAGAACCACATGATGCCGATACCGACGATGCCGAGCGTGAGCCCTAGCCCGCGTAGGATGAGGCTATCGGCGCGCATGAGCGATTCGGTCCGGAACATCCACGCCGTCAGGAAGCGCTCGAACGCGAACCAGAAGCGCTTCACCAATTGAGCACCTGCGCGAAGTGATGCGCCTGCCGGAGCCAACGCGCATCTTCGAGCGCGTCGTGCTCGGTCTTGGGATCCTGCTTGGGCAGATCGGCCCGATGAATGCCGCGTTGTCGCAAGTCCTGCATCAGATCCATGCAGAACATCGGCAGCCCCGGCGGCAAGTCGATCATGCGGCCCCAGATCTGACAGAACGCGACCCAGTCGTATGATGCGAAGTCCGCCCAGATCTCTGGCTGACCGTGGATCGGGTTGCCGCCCGCGATACCGAAGAGCGCGAGCAGGTCGCGCCCGATCCGATCCTTGGACTTCCAAAACGATGCGCCTGGCAGCAGCGTCGTGTTGAGCGGCGGCTCAGGCGCACCAAGTGGTGGCAGCTTCGGCAGTACATTGGCCGCAAGCCATGGCTCCTGATGCGCGCGCTGTAGGTCGACCTCGGCGTTGCCGGCGTAGTACTCGACGGCGCCGTCCTGACTTACAAGCGCGATGGAGATCAGCTCAATGGTACGGCCATCTTCCAAAAACTCCGTGTCGAGGTACCAGCGCATCACGGCAGCGTCGCCCGCACCTTGTCCCGCGTCTCGAGCGCGTTCGTGACGGCGTCATCGGGCCCGTCACCCTTGCCGACCCATTGGGCGTCGACACCATGGCCGCCCTTGAGCACGACCCCGACTCGGTCGCCGGGCTCGATGCGAAAGACCGCCTTGTGGTTCACGTTGAGGCGTAGCCATTCTTTGAGGGTCATCGTGGGGGATCTTCCGTGGGGTTGAGGGTTTGTTCGTGCGACCACTGCATTAACTCGATCAAGGTGGCCCGGCTGGGCCGCTTGCCCGTATGGGCGATGAAGTCGGCGAGCAGCTCATCGAGCTGCTGGTGGAGCAGCACGTGGCGCGCGATATGCTCTTCTCGGGTTTGGCTCACCGCACAGCTCCGAGCTTGCGTTGGTTCCAGAGCGTGATGGCTTCGGCCTCGAGATCGGACTCGCTCACCTCGTCGCGGCAGCCGATAGTGGCGACGGGGCCTTCGGCGAGGCACGTCGAGCAACGAACCAGGGCGTCGGTGTCGTGGCAGAGATCGACCTCGGGGAACGAGTCACCGCAGAACGGGCAGGGGAGTGGATCGCTCATGATTCCTTGTACTCGTCGACATGGTCGGGGCAGAGATCTTCGCCGTTGACCCACTTGAACCCCTCCTGAGCCGCGAGGTTATGCGCCTCGGCGTGCGACTTTCCGCGCCGCGTGGAGCAGCGCTCGCACACGTCGCATTGGACGTAAAAGGTATCGGAAACAATCATGCGTCGTCCGGATGGGGTTCGGGGGTTTCGAGAGGGTCCCAGCGATTGTGGGTGTTCTCGGGAGTCATCTCGTCCTTGGTCATCATGTCTCCGGCGTATCAATCGGGTCCCAGAGGCCTCGTGTTATTTCCGGACTCCAGGTGGCCCAACAATATTCCGAGGCATCGCTTGACGTCGTGATAATGTACTCACCGCAGAGTGGGCACGCCTTGGGCACCTTTGCGTCTAGCGCAATAAGTTCCTGGAATTCGCAGCGCGTGAGACCAAGCTTGCGCCCCTTATCCGTGCTCGCGACGCACTTGACGCTGATGGCAAAACTCGGGCGCCTGCTGAGCACCCGAACGTGAGCCGGGTGTTCTTTCCACCAGGTCGCCCGCTTCTTGCTGGCCATCGAGTTGAACGGCAACAGCAGGGTCAAACTCGGACCGAACCTGAAGCAGTGCTCCGCGAACGGTAGCCAAATCGCGAAGTCCGGATTCGTGAGAACGACGTCGAACGGTGCCCCCAGACCAGCCGGCGCGCACTCGTAAAAGTCAGAGTGGATGACGTCGTCGAAGACCGGCAGAGGTTCTCCGCGCGCCCGGTTGGCCCTCGCTTTACGCGCCTGTGCCGCGCGCTTCTTATCGATTTCGACGCCGACGATGTCGATCGTGTCCCCGTGCTCCTCACGGAGCACTTTAGCAATCGCCCCTTTCCCACACGACGGCTCGAGAATGCGCATGCCCGCCTTGATGCCAAGGAACGGCAGAATGGCGCGCGTCACCTGAGGCTGCGTAGCGAAAAACCCATGAGGGTCCGGAACGTATCCTTCTGCTGATCGACCCTTTGCGCTCACGACATCACCGTCAATCCTTCTGCGCGCGCCTGGGCGCGGCGTCGTTGCTCTTCGTACCAGTCAGCGTTGGCGTGCTTATCCCACGCCTCCATGTCGAACGGGATCCACATCGCGTGGCGCACCTTGCCGGTGTAGCCGCACTCGTCGCAGCCGGACCCGATATAGCACTTGTGCTTCGGGTCCACGCTGTAGCCACTCAGGCCCCAGCCCTCATTGAATTCGAAGCAGCCCGTGCAACTGTCGGTCCAGCGCGCGATGAATCCCTCGTGGCCTTCGTTGAGCACGACCTTCATGCGCATGCGATGTTCGCCTTCGCCCCATATGCGATACCGCACGTCGCTCTTCGTCACAGAAGCTCAAGTTCCCCGACCGCTTGGATCGGCTGAATTCGAATAACCGTGACGACGCGGACGCCGGTCTTCTCCCACTCAAACCCGAACGCTTTTGCGTCGTCGAGCGTCACCGAGCACCTTCTCCCGTCAGGGTACACGGCCCAGTAACTCGCGACAGGCGCGCTGTGCGTGTAGAACCAGGTCATCATGACGGCGCGTTATCCTTGTTCGGGGGTTCACCTGCCCAGGGGTTTGCTTTTCCCGCGGGCCCCTGTGAGTGGCCGCGTGCCCACGCTGACCGGAGCGAAGGTCGGATCAGCCACTCGACGACTTCTCGCGGAGCGTCGCAGGCGCCGATGATGCGGCCGTTCAGCCACGTGATCGTGCCGTTCTCGGGGTGCGTTGCCCCTCGGCTCGACCCGTCGTTACTGCTCACGCAATACCAGCCCCGGATCTTCATGGCTTCTTCTCCAGATGAAACCGGATCGCGCAGGGCGCGTTACTCACGATCCCAAAGCAATGCTGGGTGTCGGTCTCTGCCGCGCGCAACGCAGCGATCAGCTCGGCGCGAGTGACCCAATCCTCAGAAGCAGATCCTGGCTTGGTCACAACCTGGAACCTCATCACCTCTTCGATGAGGAACGCCTCACCTAGACCGAAGGCGATCCAGTACCAGCGCGTGGCTTCGGGCGCGTCTGGTTCTTTGTAAGTGTAGTAATTCTTCTCCGCCCAGACGACGCCGTGCACCGGGTGCTCGACCCACGCCAGCGTGCCACACGGGAGCCCTTCTCCGGTGCCCTCGACCCAATTCATGGGAACCCCAGGAGCATGTGCTTCACGGGAGTGCCCCTTCGCAGAAGTCGCAGGTCGCTACGGGCCTCGTGGGG
>Ga0193753_10000253_pt1 | contig 53152 bp, 52 predicted proteins | sample H1c2metaG_FD_144925 | JGI IMG/M metagenome (GOLD analysis project Ga0193753, IMG submission 144925) | Soil microbial communities from a riparian zone of the East river system, Colorado, United States - H1c2 | ecosystem: Environmental > Terrestrial > Soil > Riparian zone | place: USA: East...
TAGTCTGAACAGGCCCGGGACGCAAGAGGAGACTTATGGCTCTCGGTGGTGCGCGTGGGCCTGTTCAGACTACGGGATCGGGAGTGGCAACGTGTTTCGGTCCCAGGGATCCCGGCATCCGACTATCCCTTTGTGATCTGCGCTGACGCGGACGGCTCCGTGTGGCTGGGATACAGCCAGGGCCGTCTTGCATCGCTCAACTCTGACACCTGGCGCCTGTACACCGAGAAGGACGGCATCAACATCGGGGCTGTTCAGGTCATTAGCAGGATCAACGACCAATTGTGGATTGGCGGCGAGCGGGGCTTGCAACGTGTTCACGGCGACCACTTCGAATCGATTCCGGGCCTGAGCGCCGTCGGCAATGTGACGGGTCTGCTGCAGGCCAAGGACGGCGACCTGTGGCTGAACACGTCGATAGGTGGCATGCACGTCGCCAGGCAGGAGCTCGCGCGTCCCGCTGTAGCTTCCGCGGAGACGCTTGCCTATGAGAAGTTCGACACCCTCGACGGTATGCCCGGAGAGAGCAGGGGACTCCGTCCCATGCCCACTGTCCTTGAAGGCGATGATGGTCGCATTTGGTTCGAGGCCGACGATCGCTTTTCTTCTATTGATCCAGGTGAGGACTTCAAAAACACGATCGCTCCTGACGTCATCATCGGGGGCGTCACGGATGACGCCCGTCGTCGTGAGCCTGCCGCCTCGCTGATGCTGTTTCCGAATGTGCGCAATGTGGCGATCGACTATACGGCGACCAGTCTCTCCATCCCCGCCCGCGTTCGATTCAAGTATCGCCTGGAGAACTTCGATGACAGCTGGCAAGACGCCGGTTCGCGGCGCACGGCTTACTACAATAACCTGCCTCCCGGCAGCTATGTATTCCACGTCATCGCCGCCAATGACGATGGCGTCTGGAATTCTCGAGGCTCCGCGATCTCCCTGACCGTGCCACCGCTCTTTTACCAGACACTATCGTTTCGCATCGCTGTCTTCACGCTTGTGATCCTGCTCCTCGCCGTGCTGTTCTTCGTTCGGATACGGCAAGTCACAGTCAGAGAGCGCAAGCGTCTGGAACAGCGAATGGAGGACCGCCTCGACGAGCGAACCCGAATCGCCCGCGAGCTGCACGACTCACTCTTGCAAGGTTTTCAAGGATTGATGTTCCGTCTGCAGGCTGTCCGGCAGCTGCTTCCGGGACGCGCCGGGGACGCCGCGAAGTCTTTGGAATCCGCGCTGCAGCTCGGAGATCAAGCGATCGTTGAGGGGCGTGACGCGGTGGAGAACTTGCGCGCCGCCCCGTTCGACGATCGCGATCTGGCGACCTCGTTGGAAACTTTGGGAGCCGAGCTCGGCGCCGAAATCGAGCATCGGTCCGAGCCCCGCTACGGGCTGGTGATCGAGGGCAGGCGGCGACAACTCACTCCGGCCGTCCGTAACGAAGGTTATCGAATCGTGCGCGAAGCGGCGCGCAACGCCTATCGGCACGCGCACGCCCAGCATATTGAAACCGAAGTTACATTCGGGGATGCAATGTTTAGCATACGTGTACGGGACGACGGGGTTGGAATCGATCCTCAGACCCTGGCGCGTGGACGCAGACCCGGGCACTGGGGATTGCCGGGGATGCGCGAACGGAGCGAGAGCCTCGGCGGTCAGCTTCATGTATGGAGTGAGAGCAATGCGGGCACCGAAGTGGACCTTAGAATACCGGCCGAGATCGCCTATCTGGAGCCTCGTCGATCTTGGTTCGGCAGAATCAAAAATCTGTTTACATGATGCGCTTGCGGCCAAACAATCGCGCATCGAACGACCACGCTCCTGGTCCCAACAGCGACTGCGACAAGCACACTGCCGCGAAGATCAGCAACGACACATCGAGTCGGTGTCCAAAAATGACGACACCGATCTGAATCGCGGCAGCAGTGACGGCTGCAAGCGGCGTCCACAACCCAATCCACATCATTACTGCTACGCCGTCCACGACACAACGCACGAGCAAGCTGGCGGTATCGGCGAGATCTCCCGCGACATGTGCGACGGAGGCCAGCGAGAGTCCCGCGGCAAATCGAAGAATCAACAGGCCGAGCCCAGGCCACGAATTGGGGAACGTGGAAAAGAGTCTTTGCACGCCCCAGTATGAGGCAGCAGGCCAGCTTCGCGATAACCCTCAAAAGGGTGAGCCCGGCATCACCCATAGCCGCTATACCAGAATGATCCCTCGCTTCAGGCCCAGGGATACGGCATGGGTTCGGTCTCTGGCGCCCAATTTCGCCAGGATGTTCTTGATGTGGGTCTTGGTTGTTTCCTCATTGATGCCCAGGCGAAAAGAGATCGCCTTATTGGCATGCCCGGAGGCAACCAGATTGAGGACTTCGACCTCCCGAGCAGTCAGCAGAGCATGGGCCGTGTGCTTCGCGATCTCGGCGGCGACGTCCGCCTGGATTTGCTTTTCGCCGGCGTGCACAACGCGAATGGTATTCAGTATCTCGGTACGAACGAGGCTCTTCAGCACGTAAGCCTGTGCGCCGGCCCTCAAAGCCCGTTGCGCGAGCACATCGCCCGCGTAGGTTGTCAGCACAATAATGCGTGCAGAGGGTTGCTCTGTCCTGATTGAAATGATGGCATCCAGCCCACTCATATCAGGCATCTGCAGATCCATCAGCGTCACATCGGGATTGAGTTTCCGGTGAAGTTGCACCGCCTCATTGCCGTTTGAAGCTTCTCCCACCATCCGCATGTCCGGCTGCGTGTCAATGAGCGCGGCAATACCCGAGCGCAACAACGGATGGTCGTCCACTGAAAGAATGCGGATGAGGCGCGTGTCGTTCGTCATACCAAGGACGGGGCCCAGCCAAACTCGGAATCAATGCTACGCCAGCTTGCGCAGACCTGCACGTTACACGGTGATCGCAGAATCCGACAATCCCGCGTTCTCAATCTACAAGCGCGCCTTGATGCCTGTGGTCTAGGCTTCGAGCCATGTCATCGCTGTCCCTAAGTGGTAATCGATTTCCCACAACGTCCGTCTTTTCGCATCCAGGGTGTCTCAATAGGAGTTTGCCATGTTCGACCGCGAACGTTTCAGGGTCCATGTGTTGGGGCGCTTTCGCCTACTCACTGGGAATATCCCCGTCGCCATCCCACCGCGCCTACACAAACCGCAGGAGCTGCTGCAGGCCCTGATCGCGTTTGGCGGAACCGAAGTGAGCGCGGGCGTACTGATCGATGCGCTGTGGCCTGATTCTGAGGGCGATTGCGCGTATCACGCACTCGAAAGCGCGCTTTATAGGCTGCGCCAGCTGCTTGGTGCACGGGACGCGGTACGCATGGAGGGCGGCAAGGTCAGCCTGAACCGGGATCAGTTATGGGTCGACATGTGGGAGTTCGAGGATGAGCTGCGGCGCCCTCATGATCCGGGGGCGAATGAGATCGAAAGGGTCGGCCGTCTCCGACGCCTCTATCAAGGGCATTTTCTCCAGCACGAGGCGGAAAAACCTTGGGTCCTAAAGGCACGCCAGGAGTTGCGCGATCGTTTGCTACGCGCCTTCCGCGATGCGGCGCGTGAGTGCGAACACGCGCGCCGTTGGGAGGATGCCGCGAGCTTATATCGGTCCGGGATCGAACTCGACTCGCTCAACGAGGGTCTGTATCGGGGCTTGATGCTCTGCCACCAGGAGCTCGGAGATCACAGCGAGGCCCTGCAGGCCTACAGGCGCTGCCGCGAGTTGCTGACGCGCTTCCTCGGCATACCGCCCAACGCCAAGACGCAAGCCCTCTATCACAGCGTGCGCGAGCGCGCAGCCTGTGCCACTGTTGGAAGCGGGCTTTGAGTGCGCGCACTTAGGCCGCGATGACGCAGGCGCGGTCGTTCGCCGCTCGAGTCTCGCGGAGTTCCTTTCACTCAATTCGCGTGCGGGCAGCGCGCTCCTCGATGGCGTCATGTCGTGTCTGTCGCCAGGAAGAGGGCGTCTCGCCGACGATGCACCGGAAGGAACGCGTGAAATGCGACTGATCGCTCATGCCGCAGCTCAAGGCGATCTCGCTTAGTGATGCCCCCGTCGTGACCATGAGACGTTGGGCGAGCTCGATGCGTCGCCGTCGGATCCAATTGCGGGCAGGCATACCGAAGGTGCGCTTGAACGCGCGGCAGAAGTGACCGACGCTCATGTCGAGTGACGCCGCGAGGTCCTTGACGACGATCTTTGCGCTGAGATTGGCATCGACATACGCCGTGAGCCGCCGCGACCGCCACGCCGCGAAACCGCCGCGCGGAACCTGTCCCGAGCCTCGGTCGCTGCTTTCACTGGCAATCTTCGGTCCCGAACGTCCGTCGAGCAGCATTATGGCACGGGCGATATGTGCTCTGGCGCCGTCGCCGTCACCGTCTCTAGCGAGACACGCGGCCTCGATGAGCTGAGCGCTTACTATCAATAGATCGGGCGAGACTTGCGTCTGCAGCGATGCCTCGAGACTCGCGCTACGAGTCGGACGCAATTGCCTGCATTGGTTTTCATGCTGATGCGCGCGAATTGCGGCCGTGCCCGCAGCCATTAGAGCGGGTCTCGCAGTCGTGCTTCGCGCAGACTCACTGTCGAACATCGTCACGCCTGCGTGGTGAGCGGCTGTCGGGCCGCCGTTGCGACATGCTCGGTCGCTATTTGCAAATGGAGAACTGCTGTTTGCGCAGCCGTCCGGGCTTCAGCCGTCGCCGCAACTTTAGCAATTGTTGGGAGCGCGCTGCCCTCGGCTGCCGCGTGCGCCGCTCGATCTAGCCAATCGCCGAGCGACGCAACCGCCTGCGCATCGACGTCGCGCGCGAGTGGATCACTGGTGGCGACGAATGCGGCACCGGCCAAGCGATTGATTCCGCTCAGGTCAGGCAAGTACAGCTGTCGCGGCAGCATCTCTGTCTCAAAGCGGCTTAGTGCCTCGAAATTGTCGGCCCGCGCCAGAGCCTCGACGGTGTGCTGTCTATCTGCCACGGAGTTCTGGGGCGATCGAAGGAGCGCAGCGATACTACGCAGCGAGTCTGCCAACGCGCCACGGAGTCTCGTCATCGTCGATTCGGGCCATAGCACGCTGAAGACCAGTGTCATCACGACATTACCCAAGAGAATGCCGACTATACGGTCTCGCAGCACGGTCAAATCGGTGGCAGGCGAGTATGTTTGCAGCAATCCCATAAAGAACGCCAAGGCGATTTGCATACCAGCGTAGGACAAGCGCTCGCTGCTTGTACTGACCCAGGCTGCGAACAGCACCACCACCGCAGTGAGCACACATAACTGCCCGATGTCGGTGAAGTGAGGCAGGATGAATACGATCGATACTCCTGCAATCAATCCACCGATGATCGCTCCCGAGATTCGCAGCGTGAGCTTGTGAACCGTTTCACCGACGCTTCCCAGCGCGACGAAGAAGACGGTCACGATCGAAGTCAGCAAGCCAGGCCAATCGAGCATCGTATACACGCTGTACACGATCATGATCGCGATGGTCGTTTTCAGCGCGAACTGCCAGTGAGCGGGATTGCTCAACGCATCGGGCACGAACAGCTTAGGCCTCTTTTGCTCAGTGTGAGCGGGTTGCGGTGCCTGTGTACGAGAGAGCCCACGCTGCAGTTCAGCGAAGGCGCGGGTCGCTGCAAGTGCTTCCGGCGTCGATTCGGTTTCGGGCGGCGCTTCGGTCACCAAGTTCCGCCGTTCCAAGGCGCCAAGACAGCCGCGAACCAGAGAGGACAGACGTGTTCGGTCGCGCGGTGGGATGGGGTCCGGACAGGCCTCGAGAATGATCAATGCATCGAGAAACCGATGAATCGCCGGCGGATTTCGCGACTGTCCGGCGAGCGGCACTAGAATCGCTCGCCACTCTCCGAGTCGGCCGGCGATCTCGCCGCCGACTAGCGCTGCCTCGAGATCTGTGAGGACTTTCTTTACACTGCGATCTGCCACGGCCGATGCCGCGGGACCGAAGAGCAGATTGATCAGCATATTCACTGCCACTGGAACCACAACCACCACCCAGAGCCACAGGGTGAGTCGGGTGAAGGCTTCCGGATTCGGCATTTGGTCGACCACCGACTGCATCGTCACAACTATGAAGCCGGCGAGGAAAGAAATGGGCCCCAGCGCGAAGGTGCGAGCGCTGAACATCGCCAGGAAGGTCGTCAGCGCCATCGCGGGCAAGCGGATTGCCGGGTCGCCCAAGGAGATCTGCGCGAGACCCAGCGAGAATATGACGCCGAGGGTGATGGCGAGCGATGCAGCCACGGTCATCCGCGCAGTCCCCGCAATGTCGTCCTTGCTGGCCAGGAACACCATATAGGCCATGTACGCGGCGAGCGGAATGCGAAACACCATCGCAATCGCAACCGTGATCGTGCAGCCCGCAGCGATACGCGCCACAGCGAGCCCGCGGCCTTCTCTTGGCGCGAGCTCTTGCGCAAGGAACGAGAGAAACGGCGTGCGCCGTTCCACGCCTCTATTGAGAGTCGCCATGATGAACTTCGACCGCCCCCGTCATGCCGATACCTCGTGAATCCTCTCGCTCCTTAAACGTCTCCAAGCCGCGATGGCCAGCTTGTGACGGCACCGTTTCTCAACATATCCCCTCAATGGGGGACGCAATCGTGCTGTTGCAGCTTATGAGGGCTGCAAGTGCGCTCAGTGGCTCAGAAACGTCAGCCTGGAATTTCAGATTTTCAGGCGGCGGCTTCGCTGATGAGCGTTCCACTCCTTCCCACTATTGGGGGATGTCGGAGACAAGAGGGAAGTGCGACCGTGGCCGCGTTGCCACAATGTTTGGAGAGTCGGGATCAAACACGCGTGGGCTTGTTCATACCTCGTGCTGGAACAATTATCCATGCTTTTCAGGATATTAGATGCACTCCGACTCCTAGCTTCGCCAATCATGCATGCTAAATGCACATGTGACTGAATCGGGCGAGGCGCCCTCGCGAAACGGAAAGCCTTTCTGGATAGATTTGCTCAATCCGACATCGGAAGAGAGAGATCAGATCGCGGCTGACTATGGCATTAAGGTACCACTACGCGAATCCTTGCAGGAGATTGAAACATCGAGCCGGTTGAGAGCCGATGGGGGGCTGTTGTACGTCAGCATGCCGCTTAGCCTGGACGATGAGGTAGCCGGTTTCGCGCCCGTACCGCTTGGCTTTGTCCTCTCCTCAGAATTGTTGGTGACAGTGCGTTACTCGGATGTTCACGCGTTCGCCCATGTCGAAGCAGGAATCACATCGGGACGGCACGCAAGCAGCGTGGTGTTCGTGGCACTCATCGAAGCGATGGTGGATTTCGACGCCGATAGCCTCGAGAAGCTCAGCAATAGCCTGGCTGCGATTTCTGCACGGGTCTTCGTTCGATCCTCGCAAAAAAAAGACAAACGCGTTTCGGGCGCACTGCGCGAATGCCTGAACGGGATCGGGATGGCAGGCGATCATCTCTCACGGACTCGCGAGAGCATGCTCGGGCTGCAGCGGATCATAGGATTCGTGCTCAAGGCGGCCTCATGGTGGTCGCCAGAGGAGAAGGCTCGGTTGGCCACCGCGCAACAAGATCTGACGTCGGTGGTCGATTTTCAGGGGCATTTGGTAGCCAAGACGCAGTTTATCCTCGACGCCATTCTCGGATTCATCAATACAGAGCAAAATGAGATCTTCAAGGTGCTCACCATCGCATCGGTGGTCGGCATTCCTCCGATGCTGATCGCCAGTATGTATGGGATGAATTTTCGCCATATGCCTGAATTGGGCTGGCGCTGGGGTTATCCTTACGGCCTGGCACTTATCGTGCTCAGTATCGTGTTGCCGATCATCGGGTTTAAGCGTCGTAGATGGTGGTAGTTCAAAAGAACTCAAATGAACACTCGACCGCCAGCATCCCTTGAATCGCGACACTCGCCGACCGGCACAAAGGGCGTGCCGCCCTGGGCGCCATTTACGCATCGGACGTTTGCGATCATTTGGCTCGCGACTGTCGTGTCCAATATTGGCGCTTGGATGTACAACGTCGCCACCGGCTGGCTGATGGTGAGTCTTGACGCGAATCCGCTGACCGTCTCACTGGTCCAGGTGTCAAACACCCTCCCAATGTTTCTTTTCGCGCTTCCTGCCGGGGCACTGGTGGACATCGTCAGCCAGCGACGTTTTCTGATCGCGGGCGAGACAGCGTACACAGTCGCTTCGATGGCCTTTGCCATACTCGTTTGGCTGCATCTCATGGGGCCCGCCAGTTTGCTGATTTTGAGTTTTCTCGTGTCGGTGGGCTCCGCGTTTACCGCTCCTGCCTGGCAAGCAATCGTTACTCAGTTGGTACCCAAACCGGAATTACAGTCGGCGGTAGCAGCAAACAGCGTCGGCATCAATATCAGTCGAGCGGTCGGTCCCGCGCTCGGTGGCCTGTTGGTCGTTTCATTCGGACTGGGAGCGCCATTTTGGATTAACGCAGTGAGTAACATCGGCGTGGTCGCGGCGCTCATTTGGTGGCGTCCGCCGAGCAAACCTGTGGTACCGCTGCCTGCGGAGAGTTTCAGCAGTAGCGTGCGCACGGGATTGCGCCACGCCCGCTACAATCCTTACCTTGGAGCGACGCTGATTCGCACCATTGGATTCTTTTTCTTTGCGAGCGCCTATTGGGCGCTCTTGCCCATCGTGGCGAATCGCCAAATTGCAGGCGGCGCGGCGCTCTATGGGGTGTTGCTTGGCGCCATCGGCGCGGCGGCCGTCGGAACCGCCTTTGTGCTGCGCGCCCTCAAGTCTCGCCTGGGCGCCAATTGGCTTGTAGCGATAGCGAGTATTACGACAGGCGTTGCTACTGCGTTGTTCGCGGTTTCACATGAGCCCCTCACGGCAATTGCGGCGAGCCTTCTTGCCGGCGCCTCGTGGATTTGCGCGGTATCGAGCCTCAATGTGTCCGCGCAAGTCTCCTTGCCGGATTGGGTGCGCGGCCGCGGACTCGCCATGTATGTAACCGTGATGTTCGGAGCGCTCACGGCAGGCAGCGCGCTCTGGGGGCAACTCGCGAGTTCGTGGGGCGTTCCAACGGCGTTCTTCATCGCCGCCGCCGGGGCGATCCTCGTCGTGCCCATCACCTGGCGATGGAAGCTGCAGCTCGGCGAGCATGTCGACTTCTCTCCGTCGTTGCGGTGGCCTGCACCGGTGACAACGCACGCCGTCGAGCCCGATCGCGGACCGGTACTCGTTACGATCGAATACAAGATTCACCCTAACGAACGGGAAGCATTCCTAAATGCATTGGCAAGCGCTTCCAGCGGGCGACGACGGGAGGGCGCCTACAATTGCGGAATATTCGAGGACCCAAATGAGGAAGGCCGCTTTGTCGAGACCTTCATGACCGATTCATGGCTCGAACATCTCTGGCAACACAGGCGCATGACAAAAGCCGATGAGCAGATTTTAAATTCGGTCAGGCGATTTCAGATAGGCGAGGGGCCGAAGGCCACCCACCTTATCGGCGCGGCCCGGCGCTGATTGTTCGTTTCGCGGTGCGAGTGGCGTCTCGACATCAAAACTGTGCAAGATTCTCCGCAAGGGCTTGCCGCAGTTTGAGAGCGCGCAGGGGCGATGCGCGCGTTCACGGAGATGATTCGGGAATTGGCTGCAGGTGATCGAGTACGGCACAGGCCGTGACATGGGAGAGTCCGCATCCTTCGTTAGAATCCAGGCGATGGCGTACAGCCCGCCCATCACGGCTTGAGTAGGATCGCTCCAGCCGACTGGCCGCTTTCCAGCGCCGCATGCGCCGCAGCCGCATCGGAAAGAAGAAAAGTATGCCAGGTCGCCGGCTTGATGATCCCAGCGGTAACGGCGGCCAACACTGCATTTGCCCGTTGGTGATATTCGCCGAGTTGCGTGGCGTGCGCCCCGAGCCCGGGTCGAGTCAGAAACAGCGAGCCCTTGGCGTTCAACGTGCCGACCGCGACGGGATCAGGCGCTCCGCTGGACGCACCGAACGAGATCATTAGGCCGCGTGGGCGCAGGCAGTCGAGCGAAGTCGCGAAGGTGAGCTTGCCGATCCCGTCGTAGACCACATGCGCCTTATGCCCGCCCGTGAGCTTGACGACTTCCGCCGGAAGATCGCAGGCGCCCCAGACGAGGACCGCATCACAGCCGGCCGCCCGCGCTCGCGCAACGCTTCCCTGCTTCGAGACCACACCGATGACGAAGGCGCCCAGTGACTTCGCCCAGGGGGCCATGATCTGCCCGAGGGCGCCAGCCACACCGTAGAGCAGCACGACGGTGCCGGAACCTACTGCGTACGTGCTGTGCAGCAGGTAGTGGGCAGTGATGCCCTTGAACAGCACCGTCGCGGCCTCCTGGGCGCTCACGTTATTAGGCAAGCGGACGAGACGTTGGGCCGGGTAAAGCCGGCCGCTGGCATAGCTGCCGATCGGCCCGAGAATGTAGGCGACGCGCTCGCCGACCGCGACGTTCGCGACGCCGGCTCCGATGGCGGACACACGGCCGGCAGCCTCAAGACCCAAGCCGCTCGGTAGCGGGATCGGCACCGCGCCATTGCGTTGCGTCACATCAAGGTAATTGACGCCAATCGCCTCCTGCGCGATCCAGACCTCACCCGGACCAGGCTGAGCCTCCGTGATTGACTCTGCCTTCAGAACATTCGGGCCACCGGTCTGTGCAAAGCGGATTGCGATACCCATCAACGTCTCCTCTTCAACCTCAACGTGTTTGGTCTAGCACTTGCTTTCGATCAGTGACACCTTGCGCGCTGGATCGTTCCGTTCGCTGTACACGGATAATTGGACTGAGATTGATCCGCCACTTTCGGCCATGCCGGGATTTTGAACCGCTGCAAGCTGGTTCGGCACGAGGCTCTCGACATACTCACGGCCGGGCGTGCGCGACGATCTTTGCCGTGACCTGCCCTTGCTTGCCGCCGAAATGGGCGATGGCATAGTTGGCGACCGCGGCGATTTCGGCGTCTGTGTAAGCGGCGCCAAATGACGGCATGGCGGTTGCTGCAGCATGGTCGGTAGCGCTGGTACCCTCGAGGATCACGTGAATCAGGTTGGCCCCTTGAGGATCGTTGACGGCGTGCGAATGGGCTAGGCCTGCCAGCGCGCTCTGCTGGCCGTTTCCGTTCCAGGCATGGCAACTCGCGCATGCGCCTTCGAAGATGCGGCGGCCAGTGCCGTCGCTTGCTTCGCCGCCCGGCGACCACGCTGTCGATGCCTTTACTGCGGCGCTGATTGGCGTCAAGGCCGCGGCGGCATCGGTGCGGCGCGGAGTTACCGTGCGCAAATACGCGACGATGGCCTCGATGTCCGCTACCGTAAGATGGCTCAGACTCAGATCGATGGCCTGGCGCATACTTCCCGACGCCGCACCGTGACCGGGAACATAGCCGGTGGAAAGATAAGATATGAGCTGCGCATCGGTCCAGAGGCCGATCCCGGTCTCCTTGTCAGGCGTGATGTTCCAGGCCTTCCAACCATCGACGACGCCGCCCGATAGCGCGTCGTGCTGTTTTCGCGCAAACATCAGATTGCGAGGCGTGTGGCATTCACTGCAATGCGTCAGTCCATTCACGAGATAGGCGCCGCGGTTCCGCGCAGGGCCTAGCGCTGGGTCGGGTTCGAATGGTTTGCTGTCGAGGAACAGCAGCTTCCATCCGCGCATGATGTAGCGCTGGTTGAACGGAAAGAAGAGCGCGTTAGCGGGCGCCGGCGTGGCAACCGGCGCGAGGGTCGCTAGGTAAGCGCGAATTGCAAGGACGTCGTCGTTGGTTAGCAGGGAGTAAGACGTATAGGGCAATGCGGGATACAGGTCCTCCCCGTGTCGCCCCACGCCGGAGCGCATAGCCCGCGCGAATTCGGCATCGCTCCATGCGCCAATCCCGTTCTCGCGGTCCGGGGTGATGTTCGACGAGTAGATGGTGCCGAAGGGCAGTTTGAACGCCAAGCCGCCCGCGAAAGGCCTGCCGCCCTCAGTGGTGTGGCAGGCCGCGCAGTCGGCCGCCACAGTCAGGTACTTGCCACGCGCGATAAGGGCATTGCCGGTTGGTTGCGCAGCGCTCGGCGAGACCGGATCGAGTCCATGCGGCAAGAAAAAAAACAGTACAGCGCCAATCAGGACGATGCACGCGAGGGCTGCGAGACCAAAACGACTCCGTCGCGTTATGACTGCATACCCTTCGCGCCCAGTGCGCGCCGGTCGATCGGCAGAGCGCGCAGCCGCACCCCCGTGGCTGCGAAGATGGCATTGGCCAAGGCAGGCGCCGCAGACACCGTGCCAACTTCGCCCAGTCCGCCCGGCTTCTCTTCGCTTGGCATCACGAAGACTTCGAACGGTGGCACTTCATTCATGCGAATCTGGCGGTAATTGTGGAAGTTGCTTTGCTGGACCCGCCCGTTCGCGAAGGTGATGCCGTTGTAAAGCGCCGCCGAGAGGCCGAACAGGACGCCGCCCTCGATCTGCGCGAACACGGAATCGGGGTTCACAGCGATGCCGCAGTCGACGGCGGCGGTGGCACGCCGCAGGAGAACTTCTCCTTGTGTATCGACCTCCACTTCCATCACCAGTGCGGCATGTGTGCCGAAGCTGTCGTGCAGCGAGATACCGCGCGCGCGACGTGGCGGCAGTGGTTTACTCCATCCGGATAATTGTGCTGCCTTATTCAGCACCGCGAGCGAGCGCGAGTTCTTGCCAAGCATAGCCCTGCGATAGGCGACCGGATCCTGTCCGACTGCATGCGCAAGTTCGTCCAGAAAACTCTCCACCACGAACACGTTGTGCGTCTCGCCAACGCCGCGCCACCAGTTGAGGGCGACCGGACCGTCTTGCCGCACCCACTCGGAGCGCAGTGCGGGGATGGCATAAGGCAGATCCGCCGCGCCGGCCACTGCGTCGGGGTCGAGCCGGTCTTGCGGCCATGGCTTGCGATCGTAGTAGCTGCGCACCGTGGAGCACCGGGTCCGATGGGTCCACGCAGTTGGCAGGCCGTCCTTGCCGAGCGCGGCTGCAATGGTGTCGTGATAGGCGGGCCGAAACCGGTCATGCTGGATATCCTGCTCGCGAGTCCAGAGGATCTTGAGCGGATAGCTGACCTGCATGCCGAAACGGGCGGCCTGCTGGATGGTGTCCACGGCGAGCCGCCGGCCGAATCCGCCGCCGATCAGATGATTGCGCACGATGACCTTGTCGGGCGGCAGGCCGATGATCTCCGCGGCGACCATGCGCGCGATCTCCGGCACCTGAGTACCCACCCAGATGTCGCAGGCATCGGGGCGTACATGGATCGTGGTGTTGATGGGTTCCAGCGCCGCATGGGCGAGGTAAGGCAAATCGTAAGTCGCCTCAATGCGCCGTTTGCCGCCTTCTTGGATCACGCGATCGGGATCGCCGGTCAGACTGCCTTTGATCGGCGTACCTTGCGCGGAGCGGAGCGATGCGGCCAGTGTTGCCGACGTGAGGGTGGCGTGAGGACCTTCATCCCACTCGATCTTCAGTAGGTCGAGCCCGAGTTTTGCGGTCCAGTAGTTTTCCCCGACCACCGCGACGGCATCATCGATGCGCAGGATGTCGACCACGCCGGGCAGGGCACGCGAGGCGCGCTCATCGAGCGAGCGCAGCCGCCCGTCGATCGTGGGACACATTGCGATCGCCGCAACGCGCATTCCTTCCACAATCGTGTCGATGCCAAAGCGGGCGATGCCATTGACCTTGGCTGCCGTGTCTACGCGCTTCGCCGGCTTGCCGATGAGCTTGAATTGCGACACCGGCTTCAACGATACCTCGGTAGGCATCGGCTGGCGCCGCGCGGCACTGGCAACCGCGCCATAGGTCAAGGTTCGACCTGTCCGCTCGTGCGTGATGACGCCACGCACCACGACGCATTCGGCCGGCGGGACTCGCCAGCGTTCGGCAGCCGCGCCGATCAGCATGGTGCGGGCGGCCGCGCCCGCCTGTCGCAATGGTATGAAGAACGCGCGCACGGAGGTGGAGCCGCCGGTGGCCTGCGCCTTCAGCAGGCTCTGCGTATAGGCGTGCAGGTCCGCGGGCGCTAGTGCCACTTCGACCTGGTCAAGCCCCACTTCCAATTCCTCGGCGATCATCATCGCTTCGCCGGTGGCAATGCCCTGTCCCATCTCCACGCTGGGTACCACGAGCACAATACGGCCGTCGACACCGATGCGGATAAAGCCGTCGGGCACGAATCCGTTGAACCCCGTTGCCGCTGCATCGAGCGCGCCGATGGCGGCAAGGTCTGGCTCGCGCTCGAATGCACGTAGAGGCCGCGCTAACGCAAATCCAATCAGGAGCGCGCCAGCAGTCAGGAAACGCCGACGCGCCTTGTCGGGTAGTGCGTCTTCGCCGATTGCGCCGTAGGTTTGCATCAAGCCGCCTTGATAGCCGCGCGAATACGCGGATAGGTGCAGCACCGGCACAGATTGCCGGACATGGCGGCATCAATATCCTCGTCGTTCGGACGGGCGTTGCGGGCAATCAACGCGGCGGCCGACATGATCTGGCCCGACTGACAGTACCCGCACTGAACCACTTCCAACGAGAGCCAAGCGGCCTGGACACGCTTCCCGGCCGCGGTCTCGCCGACAGCCTCGATTGTGGTGATCTCACCCTTGACGGCAGAGATCGGGAGTACGCAGGAGCGCACCGGGTTGCCGTCCAGATGTACGGTGCACGCGCCGCACTGGCCGATGCCGCAACCGAACTTTGTCCCGGTGAGACCGAGATGATCGCGCAGGACCCATAGCAGGGGAGTATCAGGCGTTGCGTTCACCTCCACCGGCAGACCGTTCACTTTCAAAGAAACCATGCTGTTCATGTCACCCGTTTACCGTGGTCGTGTAATCCGGAACAAATCGTCGGGTGCGATCTCGAAATAGTCTCCGGCCCCGCCGCCGCGAAGGATCGGCCGCGCTGCCGCCGTATCATAAATGCCCCCTATCAGCAGGGACTCTGAAATATGCACTCCAACAACTTCGCCCAACGTCAGCCAAGTTGTCACCGAACCGCCGCCGACGGTCTTCAGCTGAATGAGCTGCGACAACCGACATTCAAACGACACCGGGCTCTCGCCGACTCGCGGCACACCGATCAGCCGTGAAGGCACGGGCGTCAACCCCGCAAGAGCAAATTCATCCACCTCGGGAGCAACTGAAGCACTGGTTCGGTTCATCTTCTCCGCCAAGGAGCGGGTGGCGAGATTCCACACGAATTCTCGAGTCTCTTCTATGTTTCGAACCGTGTCTTTGAAGCCGATGCTGGCGAATCCGATGATCGGCGGCGCATAATTAAAGGCATTGAAAAAGCTGTAAGGCGCTAAGTTCAGCGCGCCGTTGGCGCCTCGCGATGCAATCCAACCAATGGGTCTGGGGCCAATAATAGAATTGAACGGATCGTGTCGAAGGCCGTGACCCGCGGTTGGTTGATAGAAGTAACAATTTTTGATCACATCAGCTCGTCTGCAGCCGAGGATTAAGCGAGTAGGTGCCAGTCAAAACCGCCTTCGCCAGCACATGCCCGGCAAGCGCGGCCCTTACGCTGGGGCCGTTGATAACACTCAGCAACTCCAGCCGCGGCACGTCGATTGCGTGAAGCGTAAAGACGTAGTGATGAATAACAGAGTCATTCCATGGCGGGCACGGTCCATCGTAGCCATAGTAGTCGCCACGCATGTCAGGGTCATTGGCAAACCAGCTCGTATAGTCGTTGATGCCGTGGCGCAAACCGTACGGGGCGGCTGGGCCCGGTTTGCCGCGTGGCGTCACGCGGTTGCTGTGGCTACCCGCTTCGATCACCGTCGCAGTCGCCGGAATGTCGATCAGTACCCAGTGGAAAAAATCGATGCGCGGCAGTGATGCGGGCACTTCACGGCCCTCCTGATTCACATCGTCGGCTCGGCTCGGCACATCATAGTCGTGGCATATGAGCACAAACGAATTTGTGCCATCGGGCACGTCGGTCCATGTCAGATGCGGGTTACGGTTCGTACTGAGTGTGATGTGAGTGGCAGGATGAATTGACGCGAACGCAAACTCACTTGGGATTGGCGCGCTATCCGCGAAGCTGCGGCTTTTCAGTTGCATGAGACCAATTGGACCCGCTGCGCGGCGATCGACACATACCCCGAACGGGGGGCAAGCTACGCAACATCTGACGCGTTTCGCGCTCACGTCCCGCGATCGTCGCCGGAGTTTCGCACCCCCATCGAGGTGATACGGCAACGCGATCCGTACGTCCATTCTCGAACAATCCGCGAAGGCGGACGCAATCATCGAAGCCGCAGCAGAATTGGTGCCGCAGGAATTGCCGTCGCGTATGCAATCAACGTCATTCCAAAGGATCTCTCATGACAGTGCCCAGCACCATGTATCCGGCCGTGATTGGATTCTTCAAGGCGGTCTTTCAAGCGCATGGCGTGAATCCTAAGCCTCGGGAGATGATCGTGTTGCGATGGGTGCCCTTGGAAACAACCGATAAGGTGCGCAATGAATCAGCTCCTGTCACATAATCGTTGCGGGATCGATCGTGCCGAGCGAGCGCTCCTCGCACGCATTTCCACCGGTGATCGCAGCGCGATGGACCAACTCTACATGCTGTACTTTGAGCGCCTCGCAAAGTTCTTTCTGAATGTGACTCTCCACCCGGATGTCGTTGAGGATCTGATCAACGAGACGATGTTGGAAGTGTGGAAAGCTGGTGAGTCAATTCGCACGAAGCCCTCCGTCTTGCCCGCAATCATGAGATTGGCGTACTCCCGAGTACAAAAATACTTCGCCGAAGTCAGATCAAATGAGCCGCATTCTCAATGCGACGTACGCGATTGGGAACAGTCAAAGTCGAAGCTAGCGAAGGCCACTGCCTCTGAGTTCCAGGTCTTTCTTTCCAACCTCCCTGTCGAGGAGCGAGCGGTGCTGTACTTTGTCTATGCGAGCGGCTTCTCGCGTCGAGAAATCGCCGACGTAATGCAGATTGCGTGTGACTATGTCGACATGCTGCTTTGCGCCGTACGCGCGACCTCCACACTCTACTTGAACGTTACTGCCACGCGCGCAAAATGAATCGATTGAGAGCGCGAAAAGGGCAATTGCGTCTTCTTAGCGACGCCAGATTGCGGATTGCGCGAGCAACATAGGCTGCCTTATCCCGACCTTGCCGTGCGTTTGGCGTGAGCCGCCGTGCTTTATTCTCTGATCCATGCTCTATCACAGCGTGCGCGAGCGCGCTGCCTCGCGTGACTACGCTATCGGCCTCGTTGTGCCGGGATAGGCCGCTTCGGTGGCTCGTTCCTCAATGGCGCCATATCGTGTCCGTCGCCAGGAATAGGGTGCCTCGCCGACGATGCGCCGGAACGAGCGGCTGAAATGCGACTGATCGCTCATACCACAGCTCAAGGCAATCTCGCTGAGGGAAGCACGCGTCGTGAGCATGAGTCCTTGAGCGAACTCGATGCGCCGCCGTCTGATCCAGATGCGAGCAGACATACCGAAGGTGCACTTGAACGCGCGACAGAAGTGACCGACGCTGATATCGAGTGACGCCGCAAGCTCTTTGATGACGATCTTGCAGGCGATATTTGCATCCACATGCGCTGTGAGGCGCTGCGACTGCCACGCCGCAAAACCGCCGCGCGGAATCTCTCTGGAGTTTTGGCCGCCTGCTGGCTTGGCAATCCTGGGTCCCGGATGTCCGTCCAGCAGCTCCATAGCACGGGTTACATGTGCTCTGGCGCCGTGGCTGTCCCCGTCCCTTGCGCGGCACGCAGCTTCGATGAGCTGAGCCGTCGCCATGGGTAGACAGCGCGGACTCTGCTCAAGTGAGGGTGCGTGGACAGTATCGAATGTAATCACGCCCGCAGTATGCGCGACTGCACTGCGTCGAGCAGTCCCCCCTCCGGGGGGCTGAAAGTGCGCGAATGCGACGCTCATAGAAGGAGGCGAGCGGTGAGTCTTCGGTGAGTAACGAGGCGGCAAGATGTGCTCCAACTTTCTAAAGCACTCTCATTGTCATTCGACCTATCAAGGAAACTCTCCATGCCGAAAGCTCAAGCGACTCCCGGAAAAACATTGCTCTCCGCAATGGATCACACGTTGATCATGATCGATCACCAGTCGCAGATGTCATTCGCCACCAAGTCGATCGACGCCGTCCTGCTGCGCAACAATTGCGCGCTCGTTGCAAAGGGGGCGCGCGAGTTCAAGGTCTCCACGATTCTGACGACCGTTGCCGAGAAGAGTTTCTCTGGTCCGATCTACGAAGAGATTCGCTCGGTGTTCCCGAAGGACGAGATCATTGATCGCACCACGATGAATGCGTGGGAGGACGCGCACGTCGCCAGGCGCGTCAATGAGATCGGCAAGGGCCGGATCGTTCTCGCAGGCTTGTGGACCAGTGTGTGCATCGTCGGCCCGGCGCTCTCTGCGCTCGATCAGGGATTCGAGGTCTATGTCATCGCCGATGCCTGCGGGGATGTTTCCCAAGAGGCGCACGATCGCGCGATGGACCGCGTGGTGCAGGCCGGGGCGCGGCCGATGACCTCCCTTCAGTACCTGCTCGAGCTGCAACGCGATTGGGCACGCAGCGAAACCTACGCAGAGACGACCGGCATTGCCCGCGTGCACGGGGGTGCGTATGGACTCGGCGTGATCTACGCCAAGGCCATGTTCACAGCTTCCGAAGGTCACTAGCTCGAATGGGCTCTCAGAGGCGCCTGCCATGAAAATATATGTCGTGTCGCTCGGCGCGGGCTTGCTGGTCGGTGTGATCTACGGTGTATTGAACGTGCGTTCGCCCGCGCCGCCGGTGATCGCGCTGGTTGGACTGTTGGGCATCTTGCTTGGCGAGCAACTCGTTCCGCTCGCCAAGCGGCTGGTTTCGAACGAGCCCGTCTCGACCTCGTGGGTGCGCGAACAGTGCGTGCCACACATCTTCGGCCAGCTTCCCGGGAAAACCGCGGAAACCCGGCAGCCGAAGAACATCGACGCGCCAATATGAATCGCACGCTACCCGGAGATCCTTCTTCAATGACCGCAGATCTTATTCTCTATAACGGACGCTTTAGCACGCTTGACCGCAACAATGCGAACCCGGAGGCCGTGGCGGTTGCGGATGGCCGCTTTATCTCCGTCGGGCGTGTGCGGGATGTGGAAGCGGCGGCCGGCGCGACAACCAAACGCATCGACTTACAAGGTCACCGCGTCATCCCGGGGTTGATCGACAGTCACATGCACATCATTCGCAGCGGGCTCAGTTACAACCTGGAGCTGCGATGGGATGGCGTGCGCTCGTTATCGACGGCGCTCAAGATGCTGAAGGCGCAAGTGGATCGCACGCCGGCACCGCAGTGGGTCCGCGTCGTCGGCGGATTTACCGAGCATCAGTTCGCGGAGAAACGGCTGCCCACGATCGACGAGCTGAATGCCATCGCGCCGGATACGCCAGTGTTCATTCTGCATCTGTACGATCGCGCGCTGCTGAATGGTGCGGCGCTGCGTGCAGTGGGCTACAACAAAGTCACGCCGAACCCGCCGGGTGGTGAGATCGTGCGCGACCGCAATGGAAATCCGAGCGGACTCCTTCTCGCTCGGCCAAACGCGGCGATTTTGTATGCAACGCTCGCGAAGGGTCCAAAGTTGCCGGAGGATTACCAGAAGAACTCTAGCCGTCATTTCATGCGAGAGGTGAATCGGCTCGGTGTAACCGGCGTCATCGACGCTGGCGGTGGATTTCAGAATTACCCTGAAGACTATCGGATCATCGAAGAGTTGCACGCGGCCGGAGAGTTGACCGTCCGGATTGCCTACAACCTGTTTACGCAGAAGCCAAAGGAGGAACTCGCGGATTTTCGCAACTGGGCGGGCAAGGTGAGGCCGGGGCAGGGCGACGACTTTTATCGTCACAACGGGGCCGGCGAGATGCTCGTCTACAGCGCTGCGGACTTTGAAGATTTTCGCGTCGAGCGCCCCGATATGCCTGCCTCGATGGAGACCGATCTCGAGCCCGTCGTGAGATTGCTCGCTGAGCGTCGATGGCCCTGGCGATTGCATGCGACCTACGACGAGACGATATCCCGTGCGCTCGACGTCTACGAGAGGGTCAACCGCGACACTCCGCTCGACAGACTGCATTGGTTTTTCGATCACTGCGAGACTATCTCGGACCGCAATATCGACCGCATCGCGGAACTCGGCGGCGGCATTGCCATTCAGCATCGCATGGCGTTCCAAGGAGAGTACTTTGTCGAGCGTTACGGCCGCGCTGCTGCGGAGCGCACGCCGCCCATTAAACAAATGTTGAGGAGCGGCCTTCCAGTGGGCGCCGGGACCGATGCAACGCGTGTCGCCTCCTACAACCCCTGGGTCGCACTCTCCTGGCTCGTCACCGGAAAGACGGTAGGTGGGCTTAAGTTATATCGTGCATCGGACATGCTCGATCGCGAGCAGGCGCTGCGGCTGTGGACCGACGCGAACACGTGGTTCTCAGGCGAAGGCGGTAAGAAGGGTCAGATCAAAGTAGGGCAGCTTGCAGATCTCGCGGTGTTGTCTGATGACTACTTCAATGTCGCGGATGATCGGATTGCGGACATCACGTCGGTCCTGACGTTGCTCGGAGGCAAACCTGTACACGCTTCCGGCGACTTCTCGAATCTCGCGCCGCCGCTGCCGTCCGCCATGCCGGACTGGTCGCCCGTCAATTACTACGGCGGCTATCAAAGACCTAATGAAGCCGTGGCAGCGGCGGTGGCGGCCTCGGGTGCGCAACGCTCAGCCGCTCATCGCTGCCATAGCGCGCACCTTGATACGCCAAAGTCCGCACTATTTGGCGGCTTCAGCTGCACGTGCTGGGCATTCTGAAGGGCGTTGACATGAGCGCGGTATCCGACTGGCCGTCTCGATTCGCAACGCCCGCAGTGCGGTGGGTTGCCCTGCTTGGGCTGTGTGCCGCGTACTTGCAGGGCGGCATCGTGAAGTTGGCGAACATCAATGGTGCCGTCGCCGAGATGAGCCACTTTGGTCTCTCGCCGGCGTTGCCACTTGCGGTTGCCGTGATTGCTTTGGAGTTCGTCGCGTCCGTCGCCATCCTGACGGGATACGGGCGCTGGCTCGGCGCGCTCGCGCTGGGCGCGTTCACCGTCGCCGCGTCGTTTATGGCCAATCGGTACTGGGAGCTGGGGTCAGTGGAGCGATTCGCGGCAGAGAATGGCTTCTACGAGCATCTGGGACTGGCCGGTGGCTTCCTCTTGGTTGCATGGCACGACTTACGTGATCGACGATTGAGCCTTTGAGGCGCATCTCTTGACTGTCGGATGTTGACTAAGGAGTTATATATGCATCGTCGATTCTCACTGGTTCTTCTCACCGCAGCTGCAGTATTGATGTCGGTGGCCGGCCTCTCGCACAGCGCAACGCCACCGGCATTGGCCTCCCCGGCGGTGGCGGTGGGGCCGCAATACGACACGACCCACGTGTACGTCGCACCCGCCGACGTCGATGGTTTCGTCGCGAGCTTCATCGCGACGTTTGGCGGTCAAAGCACCAAGCAGGTCGTGGCCACGGTAACACCGACGCCGAGCAGCACGACCTCGCAGCTTCTGCAAACCCCCGTCGGGACAGTGTCGCTCTTCGGCTTCAAGACGCCGATTCCCTTTCCCTTCGGCGCCGAGCGGACCGGCTTTCTCGTCACCGACATGGATGTCGCGATCAAAGCCGCGCGCGCCGCGGGCGCTGATGTTCTTGTCGAGCCATTTCCCGACCCCATCGGCAAGGATGCGGTCATTCAGTGGCCGGGCGGCGTGAACACGCAGATCTACTGGCACACGACGCGGCCGTCGTACGCGCCGTTTCAGGCCGTTCCCGAAAATCGCGTCTATATCTCGCCGCTGCGAAGCGCCGCCTTCGTGAAGAGCTATCTTAGGTTCTCGCACGGCAAGATCGTCTCCGATGACGCGACGGCGCCGGGCGTCGAGATCGGCCGAGCGGGCGACACTTACCGGCGCATCCGCATCGAGTCCACCTTCGGCAAGCTGACGGCCCTCGTGACCGACGGGCACTTGCCTTACCCCTACGGTCGCGAGCTAACCGGCTACGAGGTCACGAATCTTGATGAAACGCTGGCCAAGGCCAAGACAGCCGGTGTGACCGTGTTAGTGGAACCCTTCAAGAGCGGAGATCATGAATCGACGATGGTCCTATTTCCAGGGGGCTATATCGCGGAGATTCATGCGTCGGCAGCGAGTGTCCGGTGATAGCAAAGGAATCGCGGACCGGGCGCGCATTTCTCGGCGCGGCGGCACTGTGGTGGGGGCTGTTCGTTCCGGCAGTGGCCGAGCAGGCAGCAACACCAAACGTCAACGGTGAAATCGTGGGACCGCCGGCGGTCGCGCCGCGAGATTCGATTCTCTCGGAGTACACGCCCCAGGCACCGCCGAATCCCTCACCTCCACCGTACACTTTGCTGCGATTCAACGAAAACTATAGCTATTTGGCAGACCCAGCGAGGCGCAGTGATCCGTTCGACGCGCTCAAGTACATCCCGCTTAGCGCGGATGACCCCTTGAGCTACCTCAGTCTGGGCGCCGACCTTCGCGAACGCTACGAACACTTTACCTATCCCGGATTTGGCGTGTCGCCGAATCCGAACCGGACCGATCAACTACTGCAGCGAATTGACATCAATGCGGACTTGCACTTTAACGAGCACTTCCGGCTGTTTACTCAAATGATTTCGGGTTACGAGTGGGGAAGCAATACGCCGGCACCGCCAGTGAATCAAGACCCCGCCGCTCTGCAGCAAGCGTTTCTCGACTTTCGCACTGACAACACGAATGCCGCGGATCCCGAGTATCTGGTGGTGCGGGCCGGCCGCTTCGCGATGACCTATGGCTCCGGGCGGCTCGTTGCGACGCGTCAGGCGCCCAATATTCCGTTCAAATTCGATGGACTCGAGATCATCGGCGCCGCTCACGATGCCAAGTTCTATGCCTTTCTTACGAACCCCGCTCGGGAGAAAAAAACCGCATTTGATGACGATTTTCCGCATCAACTCTTCGGCGGCGTGTATGCGACCACGCCACTGATCTCGTCGGCGCTCGGTTTACGCGCGGACCTCTACTACCTGTACTACCAGAATGATTCGGTTCATTACGCCAATGGAACGGGAACTGAGGTTCGCAATACGTTCGGCACGAGGTTGTTCGGCAAGATCAACGGATTCGATTACGACATCGAACCCATCATCCAGACCGGAAATTTTGCAGGACGCCAAATCTTCGCTTGGACAGTGGGCTCAACCGTGGGCTATAGGTTTGAGGAGAGTCCTCTCAAACCGCGCATCGGCGCGGATTTCGACGTGGTGAGCGGCGATTCGGGTACGGGTCACTTCGGGACCTTCAATCCGCTCTTCTTTAAGTCGGGATACTTCGATGATGCGAGTCTGATACGTCCGAGCAATATCATCGATTTTCATCCGACTCTCCAGTTACAGGTGCCCTACGGGCTGCTGGTGACTTTGGGGAGCGACGTGATCTGGCGCTATACGCGACGTGACGGCATATACGGACCGCCCGGGAACCTCGAACTGCCGGCCGGGGGGGCGGGCCGATACCTCGCGACGACCGCCGAAGCATCGGTGCAATGGCAGATCTCGCGACACCTTTCGTGGATTGGCTCCTACACGCGTTTCTTCACGGGAAACTATGTGCAGTCAGCGAAGGGCCACGACGTCGACTTCTTTGGTACCTGGGCAACCTTTACGTTCTAACGAAGGCTTGAAAGCTGTAGGGGCTAAGAGAATGAGACCGACAGTCCCCACGCTGTTGAGCTTCAATGGAGGTTACGTCGACACAATTGGATACTTATCGTTCCAAGGCCTGTTCACTGCGCACGTCACGGGGAATTTCGTCACCATCGGCGCCGCGCTGGTGTTCGGAACTTCGGGCATCGTTGCCAAGCTGCTGGCGCTGCCGGTGTTTTGTATCATGATCGTCGCGACGCGGCTGGTTAGCTTCAGACTACCGCCACGTTGGCCGGTCCTTGAAACGATGTTGACCCTGAAGCTGCTTCTCTTGGTTATTGCTGCGGTACTTGCGATCGCGATGGGTCCATTCGCCCATGCCGACAGCGGACCCGCGATCATGGCGGGCATGACGCTCGTGTCGGCAATGGCAATTCAAAACGCTGCGAATCGTATTCACTTCGCTTCTGCTCCCCCGACAACAATCATGACCGGTACAACGACTCAGATCATGATCGATATTGCGGATATGATTCGCGGGGTGCCAGGAGTGGCACGCGACGCAGTCAGATCTCGGTTGCGGCGCATGGGTGTCACTGCCGTCAGTTTCGCCGCGGGCGCCGCGGCGGGTGCGTTACTCTTCAATGTGGTCGGCAGCTGGTGCTTTGCGTTGCCGCCCGTTGTCGCATTCCTAGCCAGAATCGCTGCCAAGCTTTCGCCATCCAGTCCGACGGGCGCGCCCGGGGCGCAATCCGCATCTACTTAGGCGCGCTGGCCAAGTACATTCCCTGTGGCGTTTCTATCGCTGGCCCCCCATTGGGGGGATTGGGAAAAGCGCGGGATTTCCACAAAATTTCCCACCATGTCCAACCTCGCGAGTCGAACATCAATCACCCCCTTGACGTGGCTGCGAGCTATTTCGATGACGAGTGCCGCGTTGCTAATGGCGTCATGTAGCGAGGGAGTGCTCGACCCGCATGGTCCCGTGGGCAAGGCAGAGCGAGTCATTCTCTACGATGCGACCGCGATCATGCTGGCCGTCGTCATTCCGGTGATCGTGCTCACGCTGGTGTTTGCATGGTGGTTTCGCGCCAAAAATAAGCGGGCACACTACCGGCCGGACTGGGAATATTCCGGTCGCATCGAGATGATTATCTGGTCTATTCCGGCCCTCATTGTTTTATTTCTCGGCGGCATAGCGTGGACGGGGTCACATGACCTCGATCCTCCGGCGCCGCTGGCAGATTCTGCGGCACCGCTTGATATCGAAGTCATCTCCCTCGACTGGCGCTGGCTATTTATTTATCCGCATGAGGGGATCGCAAGCCTGAACCGCTTGGTTGTCCCAGCGGGAGTGCCGCTTCGATTTCGCCTGACCTCAACCACGGTCATGAACAGTTTTTTCGTGCCTCAGTTGGGTAGTCAGATCTATACGATGCCGAACATGGTCACGCGGCTTAATTTGAAGGCCGACCAACCCGGTACTTTCGAGGGGCTATCCGCGCAGTTCAGCGGCGATGGGTTCTCCGACATGCGCTTTGACCTTGTGGCGACTGAAGCCGAGGCCTTCAAGGACTGGGTTAACACGACCAAGTCGCAGGGCGGCGTCCTTGATTCGACAACATTCGAGGAGTTGGTGAAGCCCGCCAAGGCCGACGGGGCGCAGACCTACGCGCAGGTGAGCGAGGGTCTGTTCGACAAGATTTCGTTAGGGTCTAGGGCGGCCGTCTCGCCGCAACGAGGGCGGTAATATGTTTGGCAGACTCACCTGGGCGGCAATTCCTTTCGACCAGCCCGTCGTCATGATCGCGTCCGGCATAGTCGGTTTTGTCATCTTTTGCGTGTTGGCCCTGGTGACCTTCAAAGGCTGGTGGCCCTACTTGTGGCGCGAATGGATCACGAGCGTCGATCACAAGCGTATCGGCGTGATGTACATCGGCTTGGCGCTCCTGATGCTGGTGCGCGGTTTCTCGGATGCCATGTTGATGCGCAGCCAACTGGCCCTGGCCGCTGGGCACGCACAAGGCTACCTGCCGCCCGAACACTACGATCAGATATTTTCGGCGCACGGCACCATCATGATCTTTTTCGTGGCCATGCCGTTCGTCATCGGGCTCATGAACTTCGTCTTACCGCTGCAGCTGGGCGTGCGCGATGTCGCCTTTCCCGTCCTTAACTCCGTCGGTTTCTGGCTGTCCGCGGCAGGAGTGCTCTTGGTCAACGTGTCGCTCGTGGTCGGCGAGTTTGCCCGCACCGGCTGGCTTGCCTATCCACCATTGAGTGAAGTCGCGTACTCCCCGGGGGTCGGTGTCGACTACTACCTATGGTCCTTGCAGATCTCAGGCTTAGGAACCTTGCTATCAGGCATCAATCTTACGACCACGATCCTGAAGTTGCGGGCGCCGGGTATGGGCTACCGGCAAATGCCGATCTTCTGTTGGACCGCGCTCGCCTCGAATCTGCTGATCGTCGCGGCTTTTCCAATCTTGACGGCGACCTTTGCGATGCTGCTGCTCGATCGTTACTGCGGTTTCCATTTCTTCACCAACGAGCTCGGCGGCAATCCGATGATGTACGTCAACCTCATCTGGTGCTGGGGGCACCCGGAGGTGTACATCTTGATACTGCCCGCATTCGGGGTGTTCTCGGAGGTGGTCGCGACCTTTTCGGGCAAGCCGTTGTTCGGCCGCCGCTCGATGGTGATGGCGACGATGGTGATCTGCGTGCTGTCCTTCCTGGTATGGCTGCATCATTTCTTCACCATGGGCGCCGGCGCGGACGTGAACGCCTTTTTCGGCATCATGACGATGCTCATCGCGGTGCCGACGGGGGTGAAGGTTTTCAATTGGCTGTTCACGCTCTATGGCGGCCGCATCCGTTTCACGACGCCCGTTTACTGGGCGATCGGGTTCATGGTGACCTTCGTCATCGGAGGCATGACAGGGGTCCTCATGGCGATCCCGCCGGCCGACTTTGTTCTACACAACAGCCTGTTTTTGATCGCGCACTTTCACAATGTGATCATAGGCGGCGTTGTCTTCGGAGTCATGGCGGGCATCACGTATTGGTTCCCCAAGGCCTTTGGCTTCACGCTCAATGAGCGGCTGGGTAAATCGGTGTTCTGGTGCTGGTTCGTCGGCTTCTACCTCGCCTTCACGCCGCTCTACGTGCTGGGATTGATGGGGGCGACGCGGCGCATGCAGCATTATTCGAACATGCATTGGCAGCCGTTCATGCTCGTCGCCATGGCAGGCGCTTTGCTGATTCTCTTAGGGATAGTACTGACCGGCGTGCAGCTCGCCGTGAGTATTCGCCGGCGCAACCTCAATCGCGATGTGACGGGGGATCCGTGGAACGGCCGTACGCTCGAGTGGTCAATCCCGTCCCCGCCGCCGGCGTGGAACTTCGCGCAGCTGCCGCCAGTGGACCGCGCGGACGCGTTCTGGGCCATGAAACAACAACGCGGCACTGCGCAGGAGCGCCAGGATCGCAACGTCAAGCGGGCCTACGAAACGATTCATGTTCCCCGGAACAATCCGACGGGCTTTTTCCTTGCCTTCTTTGCGGTGCTGCTGGGATTCTCCCTAATCTGGCACATCTGGTGGGGCGCTGGACTGGGGCTTTTGGGGGCAATTGTCGTTTGTCTCATTCAGGCGTGGCGCACCGACGGCGAGACCGAGGTGAGCGCGGAGAAGGTCGCTGCCTTTGAACGGCTCCATGGGGTGCAGGAGGGCGCGGCATGAGCGCTTCCGAACAAGCGCTCGCGAGCGGCGAGGTGTTACCGCTGTCGCTGCGGGGCCCTGCGCCAACGCGCGTGGTCGCGGGCTACGGTTTTTGGTTGTTCTTGCTATCGGACATCATCATATTCGCCGCGCTCTTTGCGGCGTACGCGGTGCTGTCGGGCGAATCCGCCGGCGGCCCAACCGCCGCCGACCTGTTCGACAAGAAACATGTGATGATCGAGACCGCGTGCCTGTTGGCCTCGAGCGTCACCTGCGGCTTTGGCTCGCTCGCGGTGCAAAGCGGGAACAGGAACTCAACCTATTTTTGGATGGCGGTCACTTTCATTTTAGGCGCAACGTTTCTGAGCCTCGAAGTGAGCGAGTTCAGTCACATGCTTGAGATCGGCGCGGGACCGAGCCGCAGCGCCTTCCTTTCGGCCTTCTTTACCTTGGTGGGTACTCACGGGCTGCACGTGACCATGGGCCTGTGCTGGCTGATCGTCATGCTGTTGCAGGTGGCAACGCTCGGCTTCCAGCCGATGGTCAGCCGCCGCTTCTTCTGCTTTGCCCTGTTCTGGCACGCGCTCGACATCGTTTGGGTCGGCGTATTTACCATCGTATATCTGGGGGCGCACTTATGAGTACCGAAATCGAAGCTCAAGGCATGGCTCCCGGTGCCCATGTGCGCACGCACGGCACGCGCCAGAGTTACCTGATCGGCTTAGGGTATGCAGTCATTCTGACCCTGGCCTCTTTTTGGGCCTCCTCGACCGATGTAATCTATCCGCCTGGCGTCCCCATCCTGTTGGGGGTGCTCGCGATTGCACAGATGGGGATTCACCTGGTGTTCTTCCTGCACATCTCGAGTGCGCCGGACCAAACCAACAATATACTCGCGCTCGCCTTTGGCATCTTCGTGGTCGGGCTCCTGGTATTCGGATCGATGATCATCATGGCTCACTTGAACCACAACATGATGCCCATGGATCGACTGATGAACTTGCAGATGCAACGGTAAGTAACAGCTGGATCCAATCACCGACTGCTCATGGCGATCGCCCCGAATGATCCGCTGATAGCTGTCCTGGCCAGGCCAGGGTGGCGCGATTTCTTTGAGCTTACGAAACCCAGGGTGAGCTTGCTGATCGTGTTCACCGCCATCGTCGGGATGGTTCTGGCCTCGCCCGGAATGGTTCCACTGCCGGCATTGGTGTTCGGCACCTTGGGCATCGCCATGGCGTCCGGCTCCGCCGCGACGCTCAACCACATCCTTGACCGGCGTATCGACCAGCAAATGGCGCGCACCCGGCGAAGACCGCTGGCGACGGGGAGTCTGCAGACGAGTCAGGCCCTTGCCTTCGCGACGGTCCTTTGCGTGGGCTCAATGACCGTGCTATGCCTGTCGGCCGGATGGCTTTGTGCGCTTCTGACCTTTGGCTCGCTCATTGGCTATGCGGTCATCTATACAGTCTGGCTCAAACACGCGACGCCGCAAAACATCGTGATCGGCGGCGCCGCCGGCGCTGCGCCCCCGCTACTCGGGTGGGTGGCCGTGACTCACTCCATCGATGCGCAGGCGCTGGTGTTGTTCTTGATCATCTTTACATGGACACCACCGCATTTCTGGTCGCTCGCGATTGCGCGGCGCGAGGAGTACGCGAAGGTCGGCATTCCCATGCTGCCGGTGACCCACGGCATTCCGTACACGCGTCGGCAGATTCTGCTCTACACGGTCCTGCTAATTCTATGCACACTGATTCCGGTGGTCATTGGCATGAGCGGATTGATTTATCTCGCGGCCGCGCTCGTGCTCGATGCGCGCTTTCTTTACTTGGCCCTGGCGCTATACCGAGGCGTCCGGCCCGACCTTCCCATTCGAACCTTCCGTTACTCCATCACTTACCTGATGGCCCTGTTCGGTGCCTTTATCGCCGACCACTATTGCAGGATGCTCGTGTAAGAATGCGGATCGCCCCCAATCGGGGGATCCCGTCGGCCGCCGGGATGTCGTTACTCTTAACTCCGTGGATAGATTGCATTCCAATTTCGTCGTACGAGGAGTTCTGATGGTCACGCCAAGCTGCTTTCGCCGAGTCGGCTCATTGAAGAAGCGTTTACTTCTAGCGGCGATGCTGGGTATCGCGAGCGCAAGCGTGCTTCTGCCCGCCGGTTCTACCTGGGCCGATCCGGCGCAACCCATCGTCAATGAGAAATTCAGCGACTTCGCCCCAGTGATCTCGGAGCTACGGCAAGAGGCAGGCCAGGACCGGCGTAACATCGTCAGGGCCAACATGCTGCTAACCGAAACCGAGAGCGCGCGATTCTGGCCGCTCTATGACGAATATCGTGCCGAGAGGCGAAAAATCGGAGACCGTAGGGTCCGGTTGATCACTGACTTCTTAGCGGCGGAGAACTCAATGACCGAGGACCAAGCGCGAACTCTGGCGAATGAAGATTTTGCGATTGGGAAGGACACCAGCGAACTGAAGGCCAAGTGGTACAAGAAGATGACCAAAGTGCTGTCAGAACGAACGATTGCGCGCTTTTTTCACATTGATGAGAAGCTTGACGCCGCCGCCGACATCGCGCTCGCGGCGAATATCCCGCTGATCCACTGAACCTGAAAATCGCTTGATACCCGCCTAACCCTCACCCATTGGGGGGATGGGACGGCCCCACACCCTGCGTCAATCTGAAGGTGGGGGCCCATCCTATGCACCTTTTCCTAAGGCGGAGATCCGGATGAGTAAGAAGATGATCGGCGAGAATATCTAGGCGCGGGACGCAAACGGTGCCGCGGCAGTGAACCCGATTCTCATTTGTCGCGACTGCGACACCGTGTATCGTGCGATTCCCTTGCGCCGCGGTGATGTGGCCCTCTGCCGACGCTGCGATGCGGTTCTGGCACGCTATTTCGGCTCGAACGTCGACACTGGTTTGGCGCTCGTCTGCGCCGCGGCGATCTTTTTCGTCATCGCCAATCTCACACCGATTTTGAGTATCGACATCGCTGGGATTGAGACCAGGGCGAATATCTGGTTCGCCGTGCGCTCGTTGGAGCACGGCTGGATATCAGTCGCGGCCTTGGGGCTTGCGTTCACCACCTTTCTCATCCCGGCGCTGCAAATAGCGCTTCTCTTCTGGGTCTTGATGTTCGCGCGCATCGGGCACCGCCCGCCCGGGTTTGCGCCGATCATGAAACTGCTCCACCGGACGCGTCCCTGGAGCATGACCGAAGTCTTCTTGTTGGGCGCGCTGGTCGCCATTGTGAAACTCGCGAATTGGGTTCCCATTACGGCAGGGCCGGGCATCTGGGCGATTGCCGCGTTGACAGCGGTGCTCGCACTTCTCGGGCGCTGCGACCCGGAGTCTTGGTGGTCGATTGCTCCGGCGGTCAAGGTATGACGGCGTTGAAGCGATCATTCGATCTCGGGCTGGTTCTTTGCCGGACCTGCGGTCTTGCCGTGTCGCGCGCATCTCTCGGGATGGATCTGAGTTGTCCGCGCTGCCGCGGTCGCGTCGCGCATCGCACGCCCTTGAGCACCGAGATGACGCTTGCCTGGCTGATTGCGGGTATCGTCTTTTACATTCCCGCGAACCTGCTGCCCGTGATGCACACCAGTGGATTGCTGGGCGACGCGGACAGCACCATCCTCGGCGGGATTCTAGAATTCTGGCACTCGGGCGACTGGGATATCGCCCTGTTGATATTCGTCGCCAGCGTTGCGGTGCCCTTCACGAAGTTTATCGCCATCGGCTTGCTGCTCCTCACGGTGCGCAAGAACAGCCGGTGGCAGCAACATCAGCGGACCGTACTCTACCGAATTGTGGAGTTCATCGGCTATTGGTCGATGCTCGACGTCATCGTTGTCGCGTTAACCTCGGCGTTGATGCAGTTTCAGGTGTTGGGCACCGCCGAACCGCGCCCCGGCATCGCCTTCTTTTGCGCCGTCGTGGTCGCGACCATGTTATCGGCCTTGAGCTTCGACCCCCGCTTGATCTGGGATCAACGGGTATGAGCGCCGCGCCCACGCCACCTTCCGAAGAGGACCTTCCCACGCCGGCGATCAAGAACCGACGCTGGATTCCGCGATTGGTGTGGGTGGTGCCGATAGCTGCCGCTGTCATCGGTATTTCACTGCTGATCAGGAATTGGGAGAACGCGGGTCCGCGGATCACGATCACCTTCTTGAGCGGCGAGGGAGTGCAAGTGGGCAAAACGCTGGTCAAGTATCGGGATGTCACGGTGGGGCGCGTGTCTGCGGTCGGCTTAAGCGATGATCACCAAACCGTCCTGGTGAGCGCGGATTTGTCAAAAAGCGCGGAGACCTTGCTGAAGGCAGACACACAATTCTGGATCGTGCGGCCGCGCATCGGCGTGGGCTCGGTGTCGGGACTCGATACTCTGCTGTCGGGTGTGTATATCGGCATGAAAGCCGGGGCCGCCACGCTTGGTGAGCATCAGTTTATCGGATTGGAGAATCCGCCCGCTCTTTCACATGGTCCGCACGGTCGCGAGCTTCAGTTGCATGCCGCTCGCGCCGGTTCCCTCGCGATTGGCGCGCCCGTCTACTTTCGGCAGTTCCAGGTCGGTCGTGTGATCGACGAGAATCTGCTCAGCGACGGCAGCACGCGAGTGACCGTGTTTGTCGACGCACCCTACAATGGCTTCGTGAAGCCCGTGACGCGCTTCTGGAATGCAAGCGGAATCGATGTCAGGCTCGGCGCGGATGGATTGAAAGTGCAGACGGAATCGTTGGCGGCAGTGCTCGCGGGAGGCGTCGCCTTCGACGACGGGCCGACCGAAGTCGTGCCGGCAGCAGTCGGTATGCAGGCCGATTTCACTCTGTACAAAAGCGAAACCGAGGCGATGGCGCCGCCCGATGGGGACCCGCACTACGTCCGGATGCATTTCGCACAAGCGCTGCGGGGACTCGATGTGGGCGCGCCGGTCGAATTTGTCGGCGTCAACATTGGGTCCGTCGTCGCCGTGGACTTGGGCTACGAGCGTCAAGACAAATCCTTTCCCGTCATTGTGACGGCCAAAGTCTATCCCCACCGTATGGGTCAGGCATATGCGGTACTCGCTGCGCAAGGGCACACCGAGAGTAACGAGACGCTGGCAGCATTCGTGGGAACGCTGGTCAACCGGGGCCTGCGCGCGCAGCCGCGATCGGCAAGCCTGTTGACCGGAAAGCTCTATATCGCGCTCGATTTTATACCCGCGAGCCCTCGCGCCGCCTTTGATGCGTCGAGCGTGCCGCTCGAACTGCCGACGGTGAATGGGACCTTTCAACAACTGGAGGCAGGTGTCGGCCGGCTGGTGAAGAAGGTGAATGATCTACCGCTCGAGCAGATCGCGGCGGATTTGCATACCGACCTTACCGATCTTCACGAAACCCTGAGCGCACTCCATACCCGCGTACTGCCGAACGCCGAGGATACTTTGTCGGCCCTGCATAGAACGCTCGATTCCGCCGACCGGACTTTGGACGTGGAATCGCCCTTGCAACGCGGACTCGCTGAGACCTTATCGGAGTCCCGCAGCACCTTGCAGGCCGTGCGCGAATTGGCCGACTATCTCGATCGCCATCCCGATGCGCTTTTGCGCGGTAGGCGCCCGCAGAAGGTGCCGGAGCGGCCTGCGGCGGCATCGTCGGAGGCCAAACCGTGAACGGCTTCTTACGGTTCGCGCTTGCGTGGCTGGTGAGCGTCGGTGTCGGTTGCACGTCGGCGCCGGTTCGTTATTACACCTTGGCGCCGACGCCTGACAAAACTTTGCCCGGGTTCCAGACATCGCTCGCAATCGATGTGCGGGTCGTCCATACCCCGCCGCAACTGAACCGCTCCGAGCTGACGGTTCGCACCGGGCCGACCGAGGTGACGCTCCTCGAGAATGAGCGATGGGCATCTCCGCTAAAAGATGAAATCAAAGACGCAGTGCGACTCGAGCTACAGCGCAGCTTCAGCCGCATGAGCGGACTGCAGCCTGCCTTTACCAAGCTAACGCTCGACATTGACGTGCATCGTTTCGAGGCGCAGCTCGGACAGTATGCACTGCTCGAGGCGTCTTGGAGTGCAACCCTGTCCGCCCCGGGCCAGGCATCCAGGGGCACGCGGGTAGCGACGTGTACATTTCAGGCCGACGAAAAGATCCATGGCGGTTACGCAGAAGTAGCCGAGGGGTATCAACGAGAGATCGCGGCGCTCGCCGAGGCCATCGCCGGCGCGCTGACGAGCCCGGCGGACGGTACCGAGGCTTCGTGCCGCTAAATTCACCAATACGGGGTTAAACATGTTTCGCCGGGTTCATGAAGTCAGGTCGGTTCTTCAGTTTCTGCGTGAGCGCGCACCGCACTATGGTCCGCTCGCGAGAGACGATCTACACCAGTTTCGCGACGAGATTGTCAAGGCGTCCGTGGGCGCGAGCATCTCTGCGGCCGCGGGGCTCATCTTTGCATGCTTCCTGTCGGTCGCAGTGATCGTCTCGGCATGGGACGGACTGCATCGAACCGCGGTGGCGTGGGCCGTTTGTTGCGGCTGGGGCGTACTGGCGCTCGGTGGTTTATGGTACGCGCGCAAGGCCATTTCGGGTCGACCGCCATTTCAACTCACGGCCGCGGCGCTCGCTCACGATTATGCGAGCCTTCTGGCGTTGGAGGATCAACAGGAGCCGTAGGCCGGCTTACAGCCTCAGCTACTGCCCGCTTCGCAGCGGGCATAGCCAGATCCATCTAGGATTGTTGGAGGGTGATCTTCATGCCGTTTGCCGACAGGTTGAATCTCAGCCCGCCGGTCTGCGAGTGCAGCTTGATGACGACGCCCTTATCGTTCTTCAAGTAGGCGACCGAGCCGCCCTCAATGATCGTCACGCCGGCCGTGACTGCAGAGTAGTTGCCGCTGAGATCCGCCGGCGTGGCTAAATTGTAGACCTCGCCCTCCGCAGTAATCCCCGCTCCACCCACATCAGCAATCGAGACGCCCGAGAGTTTGAACTTGTACTGTTTTTGATCCTTGCTGTTGTAAAGGGTGCCGTGACCCCAGGTGTATCCGATGCCAATGGCGACCGAGCCGCCGCTGAGCCACACGTAGGCCGACGGTATAGCCCCCTCCGCGACGGGCGGAGACGAGGAGGCAGTTTCTGCCGCCGCAACGCTGGATGCGAGGACGATGGCAAAAAGACTCAGAAATAACTTGCGCATATTTTGATCACTCCGAAAGGTGTAGAAACAGTAAGCCAGTTTGGCGTGCCATCTCCTGCGCTGAACGGCAGAGTGGTGTATCGCCGGCCTTATCTTGCCGGTCGAGAATAGAAAAGACTTGAACGACCTTGACCTTACTTGGCGAAGAATGCGATTACACTGCCGTTGCCGATCGATCAGGGCTTGACTCCCGCAGTGTCGATCGCACCTACGGAAAGCGCCAGCGCGGCCGCAGCGGTATGTGCGTTCGCGCGCGCATCTTCAACCTGCGTGTCGCCTTGGACGACGGCGTTCTCTTCGGTGGCAAGGTCCGTATAGGTCCCGACCCCTTGGCGGTACGAACGCAGAGCCGCATCGTAGGCTGTGTGCGCGGCTTGAGTTAACACCGTGGCAGCTTCGTATTCTGCCAGGCTGGTCAATAGTCCGTTATACGCGCGCACCACTTGTTGCGAGGCGGAGTCGCGCGCGGACGCAAGCTGTTCCTGTGCTTCCCGCGCTTTGGCATCCGCCATGGAGATGCGATTGCGGCGCATGCCGCCGTCGAACAGGGGGACACTAAACGACAGCAGAATGCTTTGTCCGGGACGATTGATATGCGAGTAAGGTCCGCCGTCGGAGTTCAGCGAACCAATATTCTGAAAGGCCTGGCCCGCGAGTTCAATCTGGGGATAGTAAGATCTGCGCTCGCCCTTGAGCGCCGCCTCAGCCGCATCCACTTTGCCGAGCGCCGCAATGACATCGGGCCGGTGCGCGAGAGCCTGGTCGACCGCCTTGGCCACGCTGTCGGCCGGAGCGGGCGGTAGCGGCAATTCGGCGCTGTCCACGACATCGATTTGCGTAGCAGCGGGCACGCCGAGCGCGGCGATGAGATTGGCGTAGGCGGTTCTCTCGGCGCCTTCGGTGGCTGCCAGCGTATAGCGTGCTTGCGCTGTTTGTCGCTTCGCCTGCGCCACCGCAACCACTGTGGCGAGGCCGTTATTTTGCTTGGCGATGGCGGCGTCCTGAGTAGTCAAAGCGGTGCTCAAGGCCTTCTGCGCGGCATGAAGCTTCCCGCGCGCAGCGCCCAAGGAAAAATACGCTTGCGACACGTCGAATATGAGTTTCTGATGGGCACCAGTGAAGGCCACGTTGGCGACAAAGGAGTCCGCGCGCGCAGCTTGCAGTTGAGCATCCCGACGGCCGAAATCGAACAGCAGCCACTTCAGCGCCAGCGCAGGAATGACTTCCCGCGTATCGGAAACAAAGTAGCCCGCAGGCACCAGGTTTCTTGGCATGGGCAACGGCGTGTGCTGAAAGCCGCCGATCGCTTGCAAGGAGATCTGCGGAAGATACGCACTTTCTGCGAGTCCGATGCCGGCAGCCGCTTCGCGCGCGACTTCCCAAGCCTCCCGCGTCTTTGGATTTTCTCGTTCTGCCAGATCGACGAGTGCCGGGAGATCGTACTGCTTATGGGGAACCGAATAGCTGGTATTGCCCATGGCTTCGGCGCGGCGGATGGCCGATTCTGGAATCGCCCAGGGCTGCTCGGGGCCGGGCGGTGCCTGCGCGACGGCAAAATGAGCGCTCAGCAGGCTGGCAACAAAGACCAATCCGACCGCGGAGCGTTCAATGCCGCGCGATCGTGGCGATTCAGTGAGCGCCGTCATGATGCACTTTGACGGATGCGGTTAATCCCACGTGCATGGCAAAAGGAGGCGGTCCATCGAGCCGAACCCAGACCGGAAATCGCTGCGCGACCACCACCCAGTTTAGGTCGCGGCCGACGACGGGAAGACCCGGGCCGTCTTTATCGGTCGATTGCACGCCCGCGCCCAAGCTTTCCACCCGTCCTGCAAAAGCACGGTTGCTCTCGGACATGGTCCACACCGTCGCTCGATCGCCGACGGCGATTCGCGGCAATTCGGTTTCTCGAAAGTCGGCGATGGCATACCACGCATCGGACTTGATGAGACTGAAGAGCGGATGGCCGGCGACCGCAAAGGTGCCTTCCGCAATCTGCAGTCCGACTACCTTCCCCGCAAACGGGGCGCGCAGTGTCGTCAAATCATAGTTGCGTGCGGCATTGGCCGCGGCCGCTTCCGCACCTTCCAATTGAGCTTCGAGGCTCAAAGTGTCGCCCACCGCTTGGCGGGCTTGAGTGGCGGTTCGGGTGAGCGCCTGCAGGGACGCTTCGGCAGCGGCTTCGTTTGTCTTGGCTTCATCCAACTGCTGTTGAGTCACGAAACCGGGTTTCACCAGCGGTTCAAGGCGTTTGCGCGTGTCCTGGGCGAACCTGAGCTGGTCGCGCGCCTTCTGTACTTGGCTCATCGCCGCTTGGACGCCGGAACCTTGGGAGGTGACTTGGCGTCCCGTCAGAGCAATCTGTGCCTTAAGAGCCGCTACCTGAGCGCGCGCTTGGCGCAATTGCAATTCGTAGGGAACCGGATCGATCAGGAGCAGTGGTGCACCCTTTGCCACATCTTGATCATTGGTCACAAGGATCTGGACAATCCGTCCACTGATCTCCGAGGCCATCTCTGCACTGTAAGCAAAGATGCGCGCATCATGCGTGCGAGGGCGCCGATCGATCGCGAGGACGACGAGAACCCCCAAAACGATGGCGAGTCCGATTGCCAACGTTGCAATCACTTTTCCGCGAAGCGACTTGCTTTCACTCATGGGCATTTTTCAAGACAGCCATATCAGCCACATCGCGAAGGTGCCGGCACAGCCAATCGCCAGCATGACGACCAAGGGGACGGGGATTTCCCCGAGTATGCCCAAGGCCTTGAAAATTGCGCGGGCGGCGAGTGCCAACGCAAGACCCACCAACGCGCATACCATCCAGGACGGAAAATACGAGCCCAGAATATTGCGCGAGGGCGCGCCGTCGCAGCCACCCAGTAACCCGAAGAGCAGCCCCGCGCACCACAACCGGGCCGCCGGCGCAAAGCGGCAGAACGCGCCGCGTCGCTCAGGAGAACTTATCGCGATATCCATGAGAGGCAGTGTCATCGGTTTGACCCTCGCCAGGAGCCCCCCCTTTGGGGGAGCGGCTTCCGCCGGGATTGCTAGCCTGCATTGTCAAAAAATGCCCGAATGCGATGGAGTAACGACTGGCCGGCGCTGTCATCGGTGGCGCGAACGGCCACGCCTCGATTGAGAATCGCGAGGCCGCGGCGCGCAGACCGGTCAAATTCGGCATACAAGTCGTTATTGGCTGCGAGCAGGCGCTTGATGACATTGCAGTCGAGTCCGTAGAGCTTGCAATGAGTGCGGGCAGTGGCCGTGGCCGCATAAGGCGCGCCCGTGAGAAGACTGACCTCACCGAGGTAGTCGCCGGCTCCAATAAAGCCAACCGCCCGCTGGCCAGAAGACTCGGTATGCTGGCTGACTTGAAGAATTCCAGAGATGACGATAAAGAGCATCGCTTCGGTTCCCCCTTGCGCGAACAGCACCTCTCCTGTTTCGAGCGATTTGGGGCTTAAGTGGGCGGCCAAATCCGCCAGTTGCTCCGCCTCCAGGGCTTCAAAAAGAACGGTGTCTTGAAGAACCGTCAGCACCGGGTGGAATGGCCGGTCCACACCTTGAGCGAGTGTCCGAACATCTTGCGCAGCGCTCGAAAAGTACAGGCCCGAATAGTAAAGCTGGCGCCTTGCGTGCCGGAATAGTAGATCTTTGGTTGTTGACAGGTGTTCGGTATCCGAGACCGAAAAAATTACCCGATAGCGATTTTCCGTCATGCCCAGGCATGTCAGCACCGCCTTGGATTGTGGCGCGTCCAGAATGGTGGGGCACAGTAATGTGGCTTGTTGGAGCGTATCGACGATTCGCTCCGGATTCGAACTGGCGGGACACGAGAGCTCTATGAATGCTGATCGGACACGAGTCGGAGAGCTGCGGTTCACAATGTCGGATTTCGCAACGACACTATTGGGGACGATCGCAACATCATCGCCATCGGTGAGAATGCGAATCGAACGCCAGTTCATCTGCACGACCGTACCCTCGGTTTTATCGCCGAGCGAAATGCGATCGCCCACATTGAAGGGCCCTTCAATGCCAAATGCGATTCCTGCAAACACGTCAGCCAGTGTGTTCTGCAGGGCAAGGCCTAAAACAATCGCCAGGACGCCAGAGGTTGCGAGCAGACCGCCAATAGGCAGCGCCAGCACGGAAATCAAGACGACCAATACGGCTGCGGCGTAGATCGCGGCAGCGGTGAGATCAGGAAAGAGCCGAGCCTCGCGCCATTGGCGGTTGTGATTGAGGGTGAATGACATGACCGCAACGAGCACACGCGCGCCGAGCAGCCACCAGATACCGGCCACAGCGTTCAGCCATAACGAGCTGCCATGGGCTTCTGCACCCTTCCCGGGCAGTGGAGCAGTGTGATGCAGAAAGAGTATGAAGCTCGCGCCGACAAAACACACGAAGTCAAACAAGTAGCGAACCCGAGAGGGGAACGGTCGCAGCGCTATGTAGCTGACAAAAACGAAACCGAGGATCAAGACCGGTAGTAGTGCTGAAGTCATTGTGCTGTCGCCTGATAGTGGTGCTTGCGCGACGCGCGGGCACGTCATCGTGAGGCACTTAGGGTTCAGCGTGTCTCCCCCGAAAGGGGGAGCAACCCTTCGCTTTCAGGTTCAGCTGCTCTTCCCGAAGTAGTGGAATCTCGCACTCCCCCAATTGAGGGATAAAGATCCATTAACCAGGGGCGCACATTGGCACCTGCCGCTGTGACGTTGCCCTAAAAGGAGGCGTTCCCAATATGCTTCACGGATTTTCGGTTCCTCTCACGCCGCAGGGCAAATCTGCCTTGGCCTCTCCGCCTCCCTGGCATTACTCGAGCGACTGCATTGCCATCGAATATTGGGCGGATCCCGCCGCGATAGCGGCGCTGTTGCCGCCCGGCGTGACGCCGGATGAGAAGTCTCGCGGTCGGGCGTTCTTTTGGTTTCTCGACTGGCAGTTCACGGCTTCAAATGACGAGATCACCGATCCCGCGCGCTACCAGTATCGCGAAGCCTTCGTGCTCGTGGAGGTCGGGGCGCCCGATGAGGTGATCGTCTTGGGTATTCTGGAGGTTCCGTCCAGTCAGGCGATGGAAATGGGCCAGATCATGCCCGACGTCGCGAGTTCCTGATGAGCGCCAGCCGTATCATCATCCGCTCACCCGATGGGGGGATAGAGGTCTACCAAGTCGCGCGACAATATCGTTTCTTCCACGACAGGAGATTTGAGAATGGCCAATGTTGCGGACCGAATAGTTGAATCGCTCGAAGCTGCCAATGTGCGGCGCATTTTTGGTTTGGTGGGAGATTCGCTCAATGGCATCACTGAGTCATTGCGCGTGCGGGGCAAGATCGAGTGGATTCCCGTCAGACACGAGGAAGTCGCGGCATTCGCCGCCGGCGCGCAGGCGCAGCTGACGGGCGAACTCGCCGTATGCGCCGGTAGCTGTGGCCCCGGCAACTTGCACCTGATCAACGGATTGTTTGACTGCCATCGCAACCGCGTGCCCGTGGTGGCTATCGCGGCGCATATTCCCAGCGCCGAGATCGGTTCCAGTTATTTTCAGGAAACGCATCCGCAGGCGCTCTTCAAGGAATGCAGCCACTATGTCGAGCTGATCTCTGATCCGGTTCAGGTACCGCGAATCGTCGAAGCGGCGATTCGCGAGGCCGTCGCCAAGCAGGGCGTTGCGGTCATTGTCATTTCCGGTGATGTCGCCCTGAAGGAGGCGGGCCCGCGGTCACCCGCTCCCAAGCCGGTGCCGCGATTGCCTCGCGTGCGTGCGGCCGAGGAGGACATTGACGACTTGGTCGACTTTCTGAACGGCGGTGAAAGAACCACGCTCCTGTGTGGAGCAGGTTGTGCCGGCGCCCACGATGCCGTGGTAGCCCTGGCAGCCAAACTCAAGGCGCCCATCGTGCATGCGATGCGCGGCAAGGAGCACATCGAATGGGACAACCCCTTTGATGTGGGCATGACGGGGCTCATCGGGTTTTCCTCCGGATATCATGCCATGGAGGCCTGCGATACCCTGCTGATGCTCGGCACGGATTTCCCGTATCGGCAATTCTATCCGACGAAGGCCCGGATAGCGCAGATCGACATTCGCGGCGAGAACCTCGGTCGGCGCTGCCGGCTCGATCTCGGCGTGATTGGCGATGTCCGCGAAGTCCTCTCACGGCTGACCGAACGGGTGTCAGCGAGGTCGGACGATTCTCACCTCAGTGCCGCAGTCGGCCACTACGCCAAAGCCCGCAAGGGTCTCGACGACCTTGTCAACGAACATTCCAAACACAAACCCATTCACCCGCAGTTGCTCGCGAAAGTCGTGAGCGATGCCGCCAGTGAGGATGCGATTTTCACCTGCGACGTGGGTGAGCCGACGGTGTGGGCGGCACGATACCTCAAGATGAACGGCAAGCGCCGGCTGCTGGGTTCATTCCTGCACGGATCCATGGCCAACGCGATGCCGCAAGCCATCGGCGCGCAGTTTGCGATGCCTGATCGGCAGGTCATCTCCATGTCGGGCGACGGCGGCTTCGGGATGCTCATGGGCGATTTGTTGACCGTGCGTCAGTCGAAACTGCCGATCAAAATTGTCATCTTCAACAACGGGCTCTTGGGGTTCGTCGACATCGAGATGAAGGCGGGGGGATTTCTGCCCACGGGCACACGGCTCGACAATCCCAATTTCGCCAGGATGGCCGAATCCATGGGTATTTATGGTGTGCGCGTGGAGGACCCGGGCCAGCTGAAATCGGCGATCTCGGCGGCCTTCGCTCATGAGGGACCGGCCGTCATTGACGTCCTAACTGATCGGCAGGAACTCGTCATGCCGCCCGAGATCAAGCTCGAGCAAGCGAAGGGCTTCAGCTTATGGATGCTCAAGGCGGTACTCAACGGCGAAGCCAACGAGATCGTGAGTGTGGCGAAGACGGCCCTCATCCGCTGATACGAAACCAAAGGACGCTTCCGCTTGAACGCAATCACCAATCAGCCGCGAACCCAGACCGACACGGCGGCGCACGCTTTCATCGTCGCCTGGGTGTTCTCCCTGGTCTTTTATTTCCTCGAATACGCCGTGCGTTCCTCCCCGGCCGTGATGATTCCGCAATTGGCCAAGAGCTTCGGTGTCTCGACGCTCGGTGTCAGCGATATCCTCGGCACGTACTACTACACCTACTCGACCGCGAGTCTCATCGCGGGGGTATTGCTCGATCGGTTGGGGGCGAAGTACGTGGTCTCCATAGGCATGGCAATCCTCGGGATTGGGTGCCTCCTATTTATAACCCCGCAAGAATCGGCTGGATACGTGGGACGGCTATTGCAGGGCGGGGGCTCCGCCTTTGCCTTCACAGGGGCGGTGTATCTGGCCTCTCATGGCTTGCCGGCGCGGCGCCTCGCAACCGCCATCGGCATCACGCAGTGCGTGGGCATGCTTGGCGGGACGGCTGGTCAGCTCGTGGTCGGCCATTGGATCGCCGACGGGCTGTCGCTCCCTCAATACTGGGGCGGCGCAGGGGTCGTCGTGCTCCTGGTGGCGGTTGGCCTGTGGTGGATCACGCCGAAGGAAACACCCAACGCACCGCAGGGAAAAGCGAGCGGTGGAATCCTGGCCACGTACAAAATCGTCTTCTCGAATCCGCAATCCTACCTCTGCGGCCTGGCCGCCGGCTTGCTTTTTGTCCCGACCACAGTAGGCGACATGGTTTGGGGCGTGCGCTTTTTCGAGGCTGACAAATCGTTCTCCTTTGCAGATGCCGTCTTCGCCGTTTCAATGGTGCCGCTCGGATGGGTGTTCGGCTGTCCGCTCCTCGGCTGGCTTGCAGACCGGCTCGGTCGCCGCAAGCCCGTCTATCTGGGCGGTGCAGTGATCATGTTGATTGGCTTCGTGCAATTGATTTACGTTCCGACACTCCTTCCCAGTTGGCTCACGCTGTGCATCCTGGGTGTGGCTTCCGGCGCCGCTATGATCCCGTACACCATCATCAAAGAGGTGAATCCCGACGAGGTCAAGGGCAGTGCGACCGGTGCAATCAATTTCTTGACGTTTGCCGTCACGGCGGCGATCGGGCCCATTTTTGCGGGTCGATACGGCAGGACGCTGGGTAACCAAAGCATCGAGGCGGCCTCGCATTTCAAGCACGCCGGTCTTTTCTGGATCGGTATTCTGATTGCGGCACTGGTGGTGGGATCGTTCCTCCGGGAGACGGGTCGAGCTCGCGCGAAACAAGCGGCTTAGTGCTGGCTGCGGATCTCATGGCGCGTTGTCCTCAATCGTAGAATGCAGGCAGCAGCTTAAGCTGATCTGTCTGGCGTTTGTCATGATTGATGAAGAGCCTCGCATGGTACGTCTCGACGCGGGCGGGCGATGGGGAACGGAAGCGAAATCCTGTTGGCCTGCGACATGACCTTCGTCAGTCGCGAAAAAACACTCATTTCGCAGTGGGAAGTGGGAGTCGGCATGGTCGCCGGCGGCGGGCCCATGGCGCGTCTGCCGCTGGCGACACGCATCGGTTCGTTCGACAAATGGGCGATCTCGAACACTAAACGCCTGGTGAACGCCGCTAGTCTGCCGGCGGATGTCGAAATGGCGGCCGGTTGGGATGCCTGCATTGCCTCGGTTAAGCGACCGACAACGCAGGCCAGGATCAAAGCCTTCATGGATCTCGGCTTCCATCAGCCGGGAGACGCCGAGAACCACATCGGTCAATATCTGGAAGGACTCAACCGCTGAGAATTATCAGGGCCGCCGCCGGCGAGGATCTGAGTGAGCCGCGGCCTCACCATCCCCCCATAGAGGGGATATCGGCTCCACGCTTCATTGCAGAGGATACAGGCGTGCTGTAACAGAAGGAGAGCCGCCGTGTCATCAAGTCAATCCGTGCATCGAATCGCGATTGTGGGTACTGGGGTGATCGGCGCGAGTTGGGCCGCGTACTATCTCGCCCGCGGGTTCGATGTGGTTGCGACCGATCCCGGACCGCAGGCGGAAGCAAACCTGCGCAAGTATGTCGATGATGCGTGGCCATTGCTGACGCAGGTCGGTCTTTCTCCGGGCGCCTCGCGTGATCGGCTGACGTTCACGCCGGATATGAGCCGCGCGCTCTCGGATGCTGACTGGGTGCAGGAGAATGCTCCGGAGCGGCCCGATTTCAAGATCAAGTTGTTCGCGCAGATGGACGAGGCGACGCCGCCCAATGCGGTCATCGCTTCGAGTTCCTCCGGCATTACCATGGACGTGATTCAGTCCGGTACCAAGCGACCGGAGCGCTGCGTGATCGGTCATCCGTTCAATCCGCCGCATGTGGTTCCTCTGGTGGAGGTCGTGGGCGGAGCCAAGACCTCGGAAGCCACGATCGAGCGCGCGATGGCGTTCTACGCGGCGATCGGCAAAAAGCCGGTGCGTTTGTACAAGGCGCTTCCGGGGCACGTCGCCAACCGCTTCCAGGCGGCGCTGTACAAGGAAGTGCTCTACCTCGTGCAGCAAGGGGTCTTAAGCGTGGCGGACGCGGATGTGGCGGTGAGCTACGGACCTGGCATTCGCTGGGGCGTGATGGGTCCCAGCCTGCAGTGGCACGTCGGCGGCGGGCAGGGCGGTATCCAGCATTTCATGGAACACCTGATGGACCCGCTCGCCGGGATGATGAAGACGCTCGGCACGCCTGATATCACGCCGCAATTGAAGCAGACCGTCGTCGATGCCGTGCTGAAGGAGGCCGCAGGACGTTCGGTGGAGCAGCTTGCCAGCGAAGAGAACTCCGTGCTCATTGCGTTGCTCAAGCATCGCGCGGCGGTGGGCGCATGAGCGGCAGCAAGGGCAATGGCGCAGTGGCCCGAATCTTTTTTCTCGATCTCGGCGCGGGGCGAGTCCTCTCCGCCAACCCCGACGGCTCAGACCTGAAGACGCTGGTGAGCGAGGGCAGAAAACTGCCCGACGGCCTGGCAGTCGATGTCGCGGCCGGGCACCTGTACTGGACGAACATGGGCAATCCCAAGGCCAATGACGGGACCCTCTTCCGCTCCGATCTCGACGGCCGGAACCTGACGACGATCGTTGCACCGGGCGGCACCTTCACGCCGAAGCAAGTGCAGATCGATAAACCCAGTGGCAAGCTCTACTGGTGTGACCGCGAGGGCATGCGCGTGATGCGCGCCAATCTCGACGGCGCGAACATCGAGACGCTGGTCGACACGAGCCGGGGCGACCCTCGTCCCGGTGCGGATCCCAACAAGTGGTGCGTGGGTGTCGCCGTCGATGCGGCTGCCGGCAAGCTTTACTGGACCCAGAAGGGCGGTGATAACGCGGGCGAAGGCAGCATTCTGCGCGCGAACCTCAACATCCCGAGGGGTCAAACGCCGGCGGACCGCACGGACATCGAGCTGCTCTACGACAAGCTGCCCGAGCCGATCGACCTCGATTTGGATCTCGGGAGCCGTCTGCTTTACTGGACCGACCGAGGTGACCCGCCGCGCGGCAACACGGTGAGTCGTGCACCGCTGGATGCACCGCAGGGCGCCCGACCGCCTCCCGAAATCGTCTTTTCCAACTTGATGGAAGGGATTGGCCTGGCGCTGGATCCGAAGCACGGCCGCATGTTCATTACGGATTTCGCCGGCTCGGTCTACAGCGCCAACCTCGACGGATCGAACCCGAAGACCCTGCTCTTTGCGGAGGGCAACCTGACGGGCATCGCCTACGTCGAGTTGCCCACGGCGTGAGCCGCGATCAGACCTGCAACTAGCCGCCCGATACGTCTTGAGGAGAATGTGAATGAGTTCTGCAACCGCGCGATTCGCTGACACTCAGCAAGCAAAGTCGCTGACCGAGCTGCTGCAGGCTCAGCTGCGAAGTCCCGTCACCTCACCCGAGTTCGACTTCCACAGTGCCGTGGACCAGGTGCTCGCGGATGTGGGACTGTCCGCAAAGGACAGCGGCGGCAAACTTGCTTTTTATGGACAAGATCCGATCGTGCCCAGCGGCTTTAGGTTCGGGGCCATGGCTGCCGTCGGTCTAGCCGCCAGGTCCGTGGCACTGGCAGCGCTCTGGAAAGCACGCACCGGCGAAGGACAGGACATTCATGTCGATGTCCGCAAAGCCCTCCGGCGTTTCTGTGGTTTCTTCGAAGGCAAATGGGAAACGCTCAACGGACGCGGCCCCCTGCTCCTGCCGCGAGACAATCCGTTCTTCGAGTTGCCGCTGTTCCGAAAAACACGCGATGGTCGTCACGTGGTTACTCTCAACATTTACCCCGGGCTGCAGGCGCGCGCACTCAACTTCCTGAGGTGCAGCAACAGCAGCGAATCCATTGGCAATGCCATTTTGCAATGGCGCGCCGAGGAGTTGGAGGCGGCCGCAGCGGAGGCGGGGCTGGTCTTTGCCATGGTGCGCACCAATAAGGAGTTTCGCAGCGAGCCGCAGTACACCGAAGTGCTCTCCAAGATGCCGCTGATCACCGTCGAGAAAATCGGCGAGAGCGAGCCGGTGCCGTTCAAGCGTGACGCAAAGACCCCATTGGAGGGGATTCGCGCGCTGGGATTGGGGCACGTGATTGCCGGCGCCGCCATTGGCAGAGACCTCGCCTACTATGGCGCCGACGTTCTGAACATCTGGCGGCCCAACGACGCGGAGATCGAAGCCTTTGCCTGGGATGTGCAGGTCGGCATGCGTTCCACGCTGCTGGACGGCTCCAAAGAGGATCGCGCGACGTTCGACCGACTCCTGAAAAACACTGATGTGTTTTTCTCGAATCGGCGCCCCGGCTATTTGGAGAGATACGGTCTCACCGCCGAAGAACTCAGCGAGAAAAGGCCGGGCTTGATTCATGCCAAGGTGGTCCTGCATGGGGAGAAGGGTCCGTGGTCTAACCGCGTCGGTTTCGATGAGATCGGCGCCGCAGTGTCGGGCTTGTTTACCATCGAGGGGTCGCCCACTCAACCCAAGTCGCCGGCCATCATCCCGATTTGCGACAACGTGGTGGGCTGGCTCGGCACCGTCGGTGTACTTGAGGCGCTGCGGCGGCGCGCGACCGAAGGCGGAAGCTATCGCGTTGTCGTATCCCTGACCAGAACCGTGCTGTGGCTGCTCTCGATGGGATTATTCGACAAGGCTTACGCACGGGAAACGGCCGGCTCGAAAGACGAACACACCTACGTCGCTCCCGACCTTTTCACGGCGGAAACTCCGCTGGGCACGTATCAAGGATTCACCGACCAAGTGGTTTTATCCCGGACTCCGGGCGCCTTCCGAACCGTGCTGGTCCCGCGCGGCTCGAGCAAGCCCGAATGGCTCGCGTAAGGCCCAGACGTCGATGACCGGAATGCAGAAGCCACGGGTCGTCATCATCGGCGGAGGCTTTGCGGGCATCGCAGCCGCCAAGGCGCTTCGCGGCTGCGATGCGGAAGTGACGCTGATCGATCGACGCAACCATCATATCTTTCAGCCGCTGCTCTATCAGGTGGCTACGGCGCTGCTCACGCCGTCCGACGTCGCCGCTCCGATCCGCCAGCTCGCGACTCGGCAAAGGAATCTTTCCGTCATCCTCGCCGAGGTGTCGGGTCTGGCTGCCGATGAGGAGCGCTCAGTCCTGACAAATTCAGCCAGCGTCGGGCCAGGGCGGGTGGACTTCGACTATCTCATCCTCGCGCCGGGGATGCAGGCGAGCTACTTCGGTCACGACGAATTCGCGCGCCATGCGCCGAGCCTGAAGACGATCGCCGATGCCGAGCTGGTGCGTGCGAAAGTCTTGAGCGCGTATGAATTGGCCGAGGAGACCCAGGACCCTGTTGCCCGCGGCCGCCTGCTGACATTCGTCTTGGTTGGTGCAGGTCCCACGGGTGTCGAACTGGCGGCCTCGGTCGCCGGACTGGCGCGAGCCACTTTGCGCTCAAGCTTCCGGCGGATTGATCCAGGCGAGAGCCGGATCCTGTTGATCGAGGGGGGCAAGCGCATTTTGCCGAGCTTCGATGAGGCGTTGGCCGGCAAGGCCGCGAAACGGCTTGCCCAGCTTGGCGTCGAGGTTTCGACGGGCGCAATGGTCGAGCAAATCGATGCACAAGGTGTCGTCGTCTCAGGTCAGAGAATCGAGAGTGCCACGGTGCTGTGGACTGCCGGTGTCGCGCCTGCTCCCATTCTCAAGGAACTGCACTCCGAGACTGACCGCGCCGGTCGTATCCGTGTCTCACCCAACATGGAAGTTCCTCAACGGCCGGGAATCTTCGTCGTTGGCGATGCGGCTGCAGTCAATCAAGATGGCCGGCCCCTACCGGGCGTTGCGCAGGTGGCCATCCAACAGGGTCGTTATGTCGGACAGCTCGTCCGCGCCCGCATCGAAGGGCGCACCTGGGCTCGACCGTTTCGCTACTTTGACAAGGGCACGATGGCGGTCGTCGGCCGCAATTTTGCGCTACTCGAGTCCCGATGGTTCCGAATGAGTGGATTCCTCACGTTTCTCATTTGGGGAAGCGTCCATCTGTTGTTTCTGCCGCAGCTGCAGAGCCGCCTTCGCGTCGCGGGACAGTGGTTGTGGTGGTGGCTGACCGATCAGCGCAGCTCCCTTCTCGTCCCGGAAACGCGATTCACTTTGACTGAGGAGCGGCAGCACGCCGATACCCATGCCTGAAATTCAGATCAGTAAAACAAACGTGTGGGCACGCGCCCTGCTGGGCATCTTCGTCGCACTGTTCGGTCTAGTCCTCGCGGGTGGTGGCGCCTACCTCGCGGCACTGGGGGGAAGCTGGTATTACGTTGTGGTCGGCGCGATGTTTTTGGCCGCTGGTTATCTTTTGATCAAAGGAAGGATCTCAGGGCTTTACGCCTGCATCGGCGCGTTCGTCTTTACGTCTGCTTGGACCTTCTGGGAGATCGGACTGTCGGGCTGGCAATTGATTCCGCGTCTTGTCGGACCCTTCATCCTCCTCGTGTTGGCGATTCTGGTTGCTCCCACACTCGATCAGACGACCGGACGGCATGCGCGCAAGGTAGGTTTGATCGGCGTTGGCATCTTCGTTGCCGCGCTCGCCATTCTTATCCCAATCTTCAATCGGCAACCAGCAGCTCAACCACTACCAGACGCGCGAGCAGATGCGTCCTTCGAAGATTCAGCGTATGCGCCCAACAAGGGTGAGTGGAACGCCTATGGCGGCGGCCAGAGCGCGCAGCGGTATTCGGAGCTCGCCCAAATCACGCCCGGAAACGTCCGGGACCTCAAGCGCGTCTGGACCTTCCACACCGGCGATATTCCGAAGAAGTACGGATCGGAGCTGACGCCGCTCAAAATTGGCGACACTCTTTACGGCTGTACGCCGATGAACAAGCTGTTCGCGCTCAACGCGGCGACTGGCGAGAAGCGGTGGATGTACGATCCCCAGGTCCCCCTCAACTGGGTGCCCTACACGGCGGCGTGTCGCGGTGTCACGTTCTACCGGAGCCCCAGCGCCCCTGCGGACGCAGCCTGCGCGGAACGGATCATCGAGGGTACCCTCGACATGCGTTTGATCGCAGTGGACGCAAAGTCGGGTGAGCCGTGCCAGGATTTTGGCGACAAGGGCGCCGTCGACCTCAAGGTTGGACTGGCGCAAAGGGATAGCGCAACGGGTGCCGTCATACCTGCCATTCCAGGGACGGCCGCGATCACTTCGGCACCGGTCATCGTGCGCGGGATTGTCGTCTCCGGACATCAGGTGCTCGACGGTCAGCGCCGCTGGGCGGCGTCGGGCGTCATTCGGGGATACGATGCGGTGACCGGCGAGCTGCGTTTTGCCTGGGACATCAATCAGCCCGAGGTCACGAAGCTCCCGCCGGATGGAAAGCCTTACTCGCTGGGCACGCCGAATATGTGGACGACAGCTGTCGGAGACGAAAAGCTCGGACTCGTCTACTTGCCGATGGGCAACTCCGCGGCCGACTACTACACGTCGCTGCGCTCGGATGAGGAGAAGAAGTACAGTTCCGCAGTCGTCGCGCTCGATGTGAACACGGGCAAGCCACGCTGGGTCTTCCAGACGGCGCACAACGACGTGTGGGACTATGATCTGGGCTCGCAACCGACACTGATTGAGTTCCCCACCCCCAGTGGCAGGGTGCCGGCGATTTTGCTGCCGACCAAAAACGGCGACATCTTCGTACTGGACCGCGCCAGCGGGAATCCACTGCACAAGGTCGACGAAGTCGCCGTCCCGCAGGGCGGAGCGGAGCCCGACCAGCGCGCGCCGACGCAGCCCTTCTCGCATTATCACACGCTGCGTAAGCCCCACCTGGTCGAGCGCGATATGTGGGGCATCTCGCCCATCGATCAGATGTTTTGCCGGATCAACTTCAAACGCGCCCGTTATGAGGGTCCGTACACCCCGCCGGAGCTCGGCCGGCACAGCATCGAATACCCAGGCTACAACGGCGGATCGGACTGGGGCAGCGTTGCCGTCGATCCTCACCGCGGGGTGATCATCGCGAACTACAACGACATGCCGAACTACGACCTGCTCGTCACGCGCAAGGAGGCAGATGCGATGGGTTTGTTCCCCGCCGGCGATCCCCGGGCGGCTGGAAGCGCCTCGAGTGCAGAAGGCGCGGGAGCGCAGACGGGAACACCGTACGGCATCCTCGTCAACGCGGGATGGCAGACGCCGACCGGCGTGTTGTGCACCCGCCCGCCCTATGGCGGCATCCGTGCGATCGATCTCGCCACGGGGAAGACGCTGTGGGATCGTCCGTTCGGTTCGGCTCGGCGGAACGGTCCATTCGGCATGCCCACCTTCATTCCGCTCGAGATCGGTACCCCGAATAATGGCGGATCGGTCGTAACCGCGGGCGGCCTGATCTTCATCGCGGCAGCGACCGACGACCTGATCAAGGCGATCGACATCAAGACCGGAGAAATCCTGTGGAGTGACGTGCTCCCGGCCGGCGGCCAGGCCACGCCGATTGTCTATGAGCAGGACGGTAGAGAGTATCTGGTCATCATGGCCGGCGGTCATCACTTCATGATGACGCCGCCGGGCGACTCGCTGATCGCCTACGCCTTGCCTTCCAAGTGATGGTGCGCTCTCTGCGATGATGCGTAGAAATATCTTGATGTATTTCCCGTGGACTCGGCCGGACGAAGAGGGCGCTCCGCTCGGCATCTTGGACAATCGGTTCGGTGCACTGTTCGAGCTACGCCGGCTGCAGTGGCCCAAATACGAGGCCTTGGCCGATAGCGAGCAATTCAATCAAGGCATTGCCGGTTTTTTTGAGCATATTCTTTTACAGAACTATTCCCTGTTCCGCGAGGACATGCGGATCCGCTCGGGCAATGTCGTGCGCATCGTTGAGCGCTGTGCCGCCGAAGGCAAGGTAACGCTTCTCGACGGCGATCTTCTCGATGGTGTGGACATACTCATTATCGTCAGCTTCGACTCGCAGCGCACGGGCCAGCATCCCGACGAGAGTGAGTTGGCGGCAATTCGCGAATTTCTGGAGGATCCGAGCCATACACTGTTCGTGTGTCCTCATCATGACATCGGCAACGTCGACGGCATTCCCCTCGGTGAGATTCTGAAAGCGCAGGAAGCGGAGTATCACCACCACGGAGATCTCGGGATTCCGGGGCAGCAACGCCTCGGCGGTTTCGCCAGGTCGTTGCTTCGCGACCTGGGTGTTCCCGTGTCCAATAAATTCGGGCTTCGACCCGCGAAAATGGCCGACGGGTCTCCGGCCCCGATCAAAATCAACGCCCAGTCAGATCGATTCAATCTCCTGCGGGGCGTCAGCACTTTCCATCTTCATCCGCATCTGCCGCACTTTGAGATGCTCGGCGACAGTCCTCATAAACTGGATGTCTTGGTGGAGCAATTCATCGACTTAGAGGCGCCGCCGCATCCTTTCGATGAATATGGACGAGAGACCTTCGATGCGCTGCTGCAATCCAAACCAAACGTTTTCGGTGGCCGGCTGCTCATATGCGACGCTACAATATGGACCTCGACGAATGGCGGGCTCAGCTGTCTGCGCCAGTTTTGGGCAAATATCACTCGATTGGGGTAATTGAAACTCCTTGTTGCCGGAGGAAAACCGATGAGTACTATCACGACCAAAGACGGAGTCACGATATTTTATAAGGACTGGGGAAGCGGTGCGCCTATCGTGTTCTCGCATGGCTGGCCCTTGTCCTCGGATGACTGGGACGCACAGATGATGTTTTTCTTGAATCACGGCTATCGCGTGATTGCCCACGACCGGCGCGGCCACGGCCGTTCGAGCCAGACGGCCGACGGGCACGACATGGATCACTATGCCGATGACTTGGCCGCGCTAACCGCGCACCTGAATCTGAAGGACGCAGTACACGTTGGGCACTCGACCGGCGGCGGCGAAGTGGTCCGATACATTGCCCGGCACGGCGAGAGTCGCGTGTCAAAAGCCGTGCTCATCAGCGCCGTGCCGCCGTTGATGGTGAAGACGGCGTCCAATCCCGGCGGACTGCCCAAGGATGTATTTGATGGACTGCAGGCGCAAGTGGCCGAACACCGGTCACAGTTCTATCTTGACCTGCCGACCGGTCCTTTCTATGGATTCAATCGACCCGGCGCGAAAATTTCCCAGGGACTCATCCAGAACTGGTGGCGCCAAGGCATGATGGGCGGCGCCAAGGCGCATTACGATGGCATCGTCGCCTTCTCGCAAACGGACTTCACCGCAGACCTGAAAAAGATCAATGTACCGACGTTGGTGATGCACGGCGATGATGATCAGATCGTTCCATACGCCGATTCCGGTCCGCTGAGTGCGAAGTTGCTGAAGAAGGGAACGCTGAAAACCTACAAAGGCTTCCCGCACGGTATGCCGAGTACCGAAGCTGCGACCATCAACGCCGATCTGCTGGCGTTTATCAAGAGCTAAGAAAAGCCAATCGCAGCGGGATCGAAGGGAGTGCATATGAACACAGAAATGAGTGTGTGGATTGCCGTGCTGGCGTTGGTGCAGGGTACCGACGTCGCCGCAGCAACCAAAGCTTCGACGCCGGATAGTGCCGCACTGCTCGGAGTAAGCGACAACGAATGGATACTCCCGGGCAAGAACTACGAGGGTAATCCGTACACCAAGCTCACGCAGATCGCGCCGGACAATGTGGCCTCCTTAGGGTTAGCCTGGAGCACGGCGCTGGCGGACGAAGGGCAGCAGGAGGCGGCGGCGCTGAGCTGGAATGGCACGCTATTCATTGCCACATCGCACAATGGGGTGGTGGCGTTGGACGCCGCCAGCGGCAAATTAAAGTGGCAGTTCCCGTACGATCCTTCCTACATCATCAGCTTCTCGGTGAACCGCGGCGTCGGCATTGCCGACGGCAAGGTGTTCATGGCGACGCTGGATTGCCGCGTAATCGCCTTAGATGCCGAGACCGGTAAGCAGGTGTGGAACGTTGCCGGCTGCAGCGACCCGCGCAACAGCTTCTATTCCATGGCGGCCTACGTATACAAGGGCGCCGTCATCGTCGGCCACGCCGGCG
>Ga0193753_10000254_pt1 | contig 53070 bp, 83 predicted proteins | sample H1c2metaG_FD_144925 | JGI IMG/M metagenome (GOLD analysis project Ga0193753, IMG submission 144925) | Soil microbial communities from a riparian zone of the East river system, Colorado, United States - H1c2 | ecosystem: Environmental > Terrestrial > Soil > Riparian zone | place: USA: East...
GAAAACGTTTTGGTCTGCGGGCGCCCCACGCCTGGAAGAACCTCCTTAATCAGGAGCGCCCGCAGACCAAAACGTTTTCCATTCCCGCGGCGATGAACGAAATCACCGAGCGCGCCCTCCATGTGGGCTTTGAATTTCAGGTTCGGATTGTCCTCCGCGGCAAAGGAAAGATTTTCCGCACGGTCGTCTACGCCTCGATGCTCGATGAGGAGCAATTTGCCGACCGCGACGAGACATTTTCGGAGTGTATCCAAAACGACATTACTGGAAACGAAATCCAGTATAAACTGGAGCCGTCGCTATGTCCGCCGCCGCCGTCACTTTTCCTTTTGGATACCACGGGGATTCTCGACCTTTGGGAAATGATCCCAGCGGCCAGTGGCGGCTATAGCTATGACCCGGACGCGGGCCACCAGCAGGTTTTTCGCGGGGTTGCCCTTTGGGTTTCCACGGGCGGAACGAGCCGCACCCTTCTCCATGTTTGGGAGGAGTCAGACTTCACCCCCGGAGACATTCTCGATTACTCAGCGATCATTAAGGGCTATTCGGCGCCCGGGGTGGCGCGGGAAATCTTCTTCACTCTTCTTTATTTAACCGGCAACGGCGGCGACCCGCTCCGCGAACTGCCTACCCAGCCTGTTATCGAGACCAGTAACGGCGTCATCGGGGTTTCGAACATTGGCGACATCGACGCGGCGATTGAAGACTACGAGTTCATCGCCCTCATTCACTCGCCTCCTTTTACCTTCATAAGCTGGGCCGACAACATGGGCACCCTCACGATTGGCGACGTGACCGCGGACGCCGCAACGACTCGGCTGAATATTTTCATGGCGAGCCTACCGCCTCCCTCGCCTCCCGCTGGCTAGTTTTATGATTTGCTTTATCGTCAACGTCTACAACGAGCCCGAGGCGCAAGTGGTGGCCCTCTTGGACGGACTGCGCACGCATTATCCTTTAGATAAAATCATCGTCTTGGAAGACGGTGCCCACGAGTACCCGGGCCTGGGCGACGATTTCCACAAGCGGTTCAATCACCGCAAAACGCCTAAATGGGGTGGCTTCTGGACCCATCGTTATCTGGACCAGGCGCTCCGCGCGTATCCGACCGAGCATTATATCAAGGTCGACCCGGACACGGCCATCGTGAAGGCCGCGACCAAGCTACCGGATGGTGAGGCGGTCTTTAGCGCCGTCTACGCTCACGACCTGGGGCCAAAGGGTAAATGGTATGTCCCGCACGGGGGCGCCCTGGGCTTCACTTACGCCATGGCACGGCGCATCGTGGACGAGCGACTTATGCTGAGTCTGGCCTTCTGTAGTAGCGGCGCCTACTGGTCGCACCACGATTTGATGCTCGCAGACGCGATTAAATCGAACCACCTGACGCTTGTCTCTCGCCCGGACTTTGATTGCGGCAAAACGCGGGCATTGGGGCCGGACACCACCTTCGCCCATACACATTAGAGTTGCTCAAGGGTATACCCTTTAGATATTGCCAAAGGTATACCTTTATGGCGCTGAACGTTAATTTGCAGGCCCTATCCGTTCCGTTTGGAACGGAATTTCCGGGGACGGTCCAGGATTTCCTGGATTTGATCGCCCAGTACATGGAGATCACGGGGCTGGAGGACTTCAACGGTGTCAACTATGGAAGCGTGGAGCCAGAGCCCGAGGACCGAGACAAAGCGTGGTTTAAGACCGATGGGAGCGGGACCCCTTTAGGGTGGTATACGTGGAATGGGACGGCCTGGGTGGTTCTTCCGGCGAAAGCCACGGTGGGCACGATTGCCGAGCGGGACCTCATTACCGCGCCCCAAGACGGGCAAATGTTTCAGGTCATCGGCACCGGCCTTTACGTGTGGAGCGAAAGTGAATCAGCCTGGGACCCGAGTTTCCCGGCCTCGATTGCGCCCCAGGCCTATGATCGGAGCTTCTTTTTCGACTCCTATCAGCAGCTAGCCGTCATCAGTGGCTCGGTCGCTGCTTGGACGGCCATCGACCTGACGGACTTTATCACGGCCGCGGGTCTCACGACGGTCAAGGGCGCCTATCTCTCAGTCGAGACGGCCTTCCCAGACCAGGGCTTTGGGGGACCAGCAAACTTTAACGTCACCTTGCGCGTGAGCCAAGACAACACCGTTTCGACGTCGTCCAACTCGCTCCTCAAGGCGGTTGCCCAAGGAACTCGCGACGACTCGCGGACGAGCGCCGCTGCGCAGAATTCGGGCGTCGTGCCACTGCCGACGAATAATGTCTACTATTGCTCTTCCTCCACGGCCTCGGGGGCGAGCGGAACGCTGTGGTTGGCAGGATTTGTATACTGATGCTTCCTTCCTTCCATGTCGTCGATGAGTTTTGCGAGCGGATAAACGACGTTCGCCAGTCCGCGCTGGACTCGGGCTTTGGTACTTGGGCGCCGAATAAAGGACTCGTCGGAAGTTCAGTTTATCAAGGAATGTCTTTTTGGGGTTCGCATGCTTTGATGCTCCACGCCCTGGCCGGCGCGGTTGGCGGGGCCGTCTTCCCCAACGCGATGTTCTTTCGCAATACGAATAAGGAAACCGAAAAAGCCTATATCCACTCTGACCGCCACAGCGGAAATCACACGTGCATCGCGTACCTTTCCAAACACGCCGAAAATACCGGCACCGCGTTTTGGCGCCACCGGCACACCGGACTCACGTTCATGCCGCCTTTCGAAGAGCAAAAGGCGAAGGGTATTTTCGAGGAGCTCAAGGAAGACATGGTGACCGGCGACCCGGACAAATGGGAGCAACTCGATTACGTGAGAGCGGTATTCAATCGTGCACTACTGTTTCAGGCCCCTTTATTTCACTCACGTTGGCCTTTGAGTGGGTTTGGTGAGGGCGAACGAGGCGAAGACCGCCTCGTCTGGGCCGCGCACTACTTTAAAGTAAACTCTCAAGGGGGCCTCTACTAATGACCGACTTTGATAAATTTCTCGAAGAGGAGCGCCTGACGCCCGAGGCGCTGGAGCACGCGAAGGCCGTCGTTCATTTCGATAAATGGTTTCCCGCTAGTGAACTCCTCTTAGAAATTAAGCCGTCGCCGATCGAGGGCGTGGGTGTATTCGCCAAAGTTAATCTGGAGGAGGGGACCAACGTCGGCACGGGCCGAATTCTGGGACACTGGACGGAGCTCGGCCGCTTTATGAATCACGACGCAAACCCCAACTCCGTCCCGGTCATGACAGAGCCTGGGAAGATGGATTTTCTCACGACTAAATTTATCGGTGTGGGCGAAGAGCTCACTTGTGAATACCGCAACATCAAAGCCGTTCTCTTGGGAGGGCCACAACCATGAGCGAAATCTGGGCCGCCGCCGCGGCAGTAGTCGCCGCCGGGGCGTCCGCGTATGGCACTTATCAATCCGGCCAGAATGCGAAAGCGGCAGCCGGAAAGCAAGCTCCTGGCCTCGATATAGCCCAAGTCACAAAGGACTCCGCCGTGGGCAATATCCAAGCTGAGCCGGACATCGAGGCCCTCATTCACTCCGCCAATAAGTTTAACGAAAAGGAAAACCTTTCCCTCCTCGAAAAAGCCATTCCTGGATACAGCAAAATCCAGGGCAATCTCTCCACCTTGGCGCAAAACGCTTCAGCCGACCCCTACGCGTTACCCCAGGGCGTTGCCGATAATCTCACCCGTCTCGCGGCGGAGCGCGGAATTTCTACCGGCGTGCGCGGGCAAGCCCAAGACTTCTCTCTTCTCCGTGACTTCGGCGTAAACGAGTTGGCCTACGGTCAGCAGAATATTGCCAATACCCAGTCCATCTTAGGCACGCTCGCGGGCCTGGGAAAAGTGAGCCCCCTTTCGCCCCTTTCGTTTTACTCGACTCCCGGGCAAGCCCTCGGGGCTAGTGCTACGAACATGAGTGCCAATCAGGCCGGGATCAACGCGCAGAATGCTGCGAGTCAGTACGCAACGGATAGCAGTTGGGCCGGGATATCGAAACTTGCGGGAGCGGCAGCGACCTACGGGCAAAACTACAACGCCAACCAACAGACCCAGCAGCAGGCGTTAAACAATAGCTTCAGCCTCTCTAGCGCTAATCAGCCGTCCTTTAATTCCTCGATGTTCACGGGACCTTAAAACGCCATGGCCGAAGCACAGTTTACTCCCTATCTTCCTCCTGGCGGCATTGTCGACGCCGCTTTCTCCGGGGCGAGTCAAATGCAGTCCTTGATGGCGCATGGTCAGCAAATGCGCGAGAGCGCCGAGCAAGCCCAACGCGCAAAGGAGATTTACGAAGTGGGCCGCCCCGTGATGGAGGCGAAGGCGCAGGCGGATTTAGCAGTCGCACAGGGCACACTCTACAACGCGCGCCAAGTACAACAGTTGCGTGCGCAGTTCGGGCAAGCCTCAAAAGACGCCGGAGCCGAATACCAGAAGGCCATGCAGCTCCCGACCTACGAACAGCAGGCCAATGCGCTTTCAGATGTCGCGCAGAAGTATTCCTATTTCGAACTTTTCCCTGAAGGTAAGGCGTTCATGGATACAATCCAAAACAAGGGACTTCAGCAGACCCATTACGGGATTTTAGATACCCAGAATCGCGCCGCCCTCGCCCGGGAACAACAGCGCTTCGAGGACGAGACAGCCCTCACGATTACCAAGGGTGACGAAGCCCGCAAGACCAACGCCGCTTACGGCAAGGGTGAGAGCAAAAACGAGAAGGACATGCGTTTAGTTCAATCCCTCCGCGACCAGGGACGCACCGATGACGCCAACGCTTTAGTTAATGGGTTGAAGGGCGGAAGAGGTGGAAAGCCCAGTGCCGACATCCAGCTCGTGGACCGCATTGCCGAGGAGACTCGTAACCCAAATGGGGACCCCGAGGTTCTTGCGCTACTCAAGGCCCGATTGCGCAAAAGTGCTCAGTGGGCGCCCCACCTGGCAGAGTTCGAGGCGAATCAAAATGAGGTCGAAAAGGCGACGGCTGAAGGGAATATCCCTCGGGCTGATGCCTTCGAAGCCCGCAACCGAGCCCTCGCTTTCAAGGCCGAACTTCCCGACACGTATCCCACGCGCGACAAGCCCGAAGAGAAAAAAACCACCATACTCGAAGATGTGCTTGGCGGCGTGAAGAAAATCAAAGCGGCGTTTAGCTCTGACCCGATTCCCGCGCCGAGTCCTCCAGCCGCGCCCGCGAACACGAAAACCGTGAAGATCGAAGGCAAAGACTATCCCGTTTACACGGACGCCAAGGGCAACCGCGCCTATCACAAAGACGGGAAGTATTACCCGATTCCCTGATGCCTTTCGACGCCTCAACCGCCACGTTGGAGGCCGAGCCTCAGGTGGCAGGCTTCGATCCTTCGACCGCAAAACCAGATACGTCCCAGGCTCAGGCCTTCGACCCTAAGACGGCCGCGCCGCTTAAAGAGGACGTTCCGGATACGGTTATCCGTTCCGCTCCATCGGAGGACGACCCGCTTAACCCGATGGGGGCGGGGCTGCGCGCAATTCGTAAAGCGCTTTCACCCCTTATCGGCAAAACCGAAGAAGAGCAATTGGTCGCGGGGGCCGAAAGACAGCGTCTCGAAAAACAGTTTCCACAAATCGCGCGTCACGCCGAGGAGACCGGCGGAAGCGAAATTGAGAAGAAGGGTTTTCTCGGCGGCGTGATGACCAATAAGAGCCCGTGGGCTTTGGCGGTGAACGATGGCGAGGCGGTCCGCGAAAAAGGAAACCCACTCGCCGAGGTACTCCTTGCGCCAAAAGAAAAAGATGACCCGACGTCGCTTAAGATCGCGAAGGCGCTCTACACCCCCATTGCGCATACGCTCAACGCGCTTTCTTCGCCGGCAGGCCTGGGCACGGCTGCGATTGGTGCGGGTGCCGAGGCGATCGCGGGCGCCAAATCAGGCCTCGCGGCCGTCGCTCCGGATTTTATTGGCGCGACTAAGTTGGGCGGTGAATCGGCCCCACTCCTTAAACAGGTTGAGGGCGCGGTTGCTGGGGTTTTCGCCTCGGACATGGCGAGCGGGCTGGCGAGCAGTTTGCCGGGCGCCTATGCCAAATGGACCAACCCGGACGTTGACGCCCAGGAAAAAATCCAGGCCGGAGTGGAAATCACCCTAAACGCAGCGATGGCCGGACTCGCGGGGGTTGGAGCCTATCGAGGATTAAAGCCCGCTGACGTGGCGGGAATGCGACCCACCGAGGCCGTGAAAGCGCTCGCTGAAACCTCGGGTAAAACCGTCGAGGAGGTTGCGACGGATGCGCATAAAAACTTTGAGGAGCTCATCGGCCCGAAACAGCCCGAGGAAAAGCAATCGGAGTTCAATTTCGACCCCGGCACGGCCCTGCCGGATACGTCGTCGCCGGACGTCATGGCGCCGCCATCTTTCAAGTACGCCATTTGGCCCAAGGAATATGGTGTAGCCCGCAGAGTCGACGTGACGCGCTACACTCCGGGTGAACAGCGTATTTCTGAGTCTCGTCTCCTAGAGGACTGGCAGAAGGAGCATCCCGATTTGCCTATCCCTCACGAAGACCATCCGGAGGGCAATTTCACAGACGAGCAAGTCCGTGGTTTCGAACCGCGCGAAAAGGAAATCCTCGCCGAACAAGACGCCGAATTTACTCCCGTTGGGCTAGGCGCCGCAACGCGCGAGGAGATGACGCCCAAGCCAAGTGTTACCGGCATTAAGAATGCCGACATTGACGCCGACCGCGTGAGCCGGGGTCTACCCCCCTTGATGGACACGGCCCGCCGAGGCTGGGGTAAGGTCTGGGAGCAGGCCATGCAACGGATCGACGATTTCGCGAGCCGGGGCGAAGACGCCGCCAATGAGATTATTGCAAGCCAACTCGACAAGCCTTCGAATATTTCGGACGTCGAGCAGGCGATTCTCCTTCATCGACGGATCGACCTAAAAAACCAATACGAGAAGGTCGCCGCGCGGCTGATCGAGGGACACGAAATTGGCAGCGAGGTAACTCTTGCCTCGGACCGTTTGCGAATCGCTCAACTCGAAGACCAGCTCCAAGACCTCGAACAGGCCAACAAGGTTGGCGGTGCGGAGTCAGGCCGTGGACTCGCTGCCCGAAAGATGATGGCGCGGGAAGATTTTTCGCTCGTGAATATGCGGCTGCGAAGGCGTGCCAATAAAGGCGGGGCGCCTCTGACTGAGGCGGAGGGCGCGGAGGTTGAGGCGGCCCACAAGAAAATCGTCAAGGCCCAGGAGGAACTCGACCTCCACGCCAAAGGCGGAACGGACACCGAGAGCGACGCGGCGGCAGACGAGGCCGTCGATCAAATTAAGAAGGACGTGGGAAGTGAACCCGCCGAGAAAGCGAAGGATTTCGACCTCGATAAAGAGCGCGACCGGGCAATCGACAATATCAGAAAGCGAGTCGAGGACGACGCATCGCCCGAGGACCTCACGGCCTTCATTCGCAAGCTCGCGGAGAATTTTGTCCGCCGTGGCGTCAATGAACGTAGTGCTTTAGTGGATGCAGTCCACGGCGTGATTAAAGATATCATTCCAGAGATGACGCCGCGCCAAGTCATGGATGCGATTTCTGGTTACGGCGATTTCAAGCCTCTCGACCAAGACGCGGTGAAGGTTCAGCTTCGCGACCTCAAGGGCCAAATGCAACAGGTCGCCAAGTTGGAGGACATGCAGAAGGGTCAAGCGCCGTCGAAAACCGGCGTGGAACGTCGCACCCCGAGCGACGAAGAGCGCCGCCTCATTAAGGAAGTAAACGAGATGAAGCGCAAAGGCGGCTTCAACGTCACGGACCCAGCGAAGCAATTAAAGAGCGCCCTGGACGGGATCAAAACTCGGCTCACAAATCAGATTGCGGACCTGACCCACCAAATCGAAACGCGCACGCGTATCGTTAAAACAAAAACGGCGGTGGCGCTCGATGCGGCGGCCGAAGCGCTCACAAAGCAACGCGACGCCCTAAAGGAGCAGTTCGATCAGATTTTCCAAAAGCCGGAGCTGACAGACGCGCAACGACTCGCCCTGGCCGAGAAAACGGCGGACCGTCAAATCACGGAGCTCGAAAGGCAGCTCCGAAACCGCGAGGTGTTTCCATCCGCGAAAACGCCGGAACTGGAAAGTGCGGCCCTCGAAGCGAAACGTGCCCGCATCGAAGCACTGAAAGAGGAACGAGAGAATATCCGCGATAGCATCCAGCCTGGGCGTCTCAACGAAGGGCGGCTCGGGGCATTGAAGTCGCGCCTGACAAATCGCATCGCCGAACTCCAGGAGCGTCTTGCTAATTCCGATTTCGGACCGCGCCCAAAACGCACGCCAATTGAAATGGACGCCGAAGCGGAACGGCTCCAAGCGGCGGCGACTCGCGCGAAACAGGAATTCGAAACAGCGCTCCTTAAAGACCGCTTAGCGAATCGTCCGATGCTGCAAAAGATGAAGGATACCTTCGTCAAATGGCAGCGCGGTTTCCTTCTCTCTGGGCCAATCACGCTCTTTAAACTCACGGCCGCCGCCGGGGTCCGGATGGCTTCGAGTGCGGCAGAGGAAGGGGTTGGCGGGGTGATTTCCAAGGCACTCCCGTCAGTGGCTGAACAGGCACCGCGCGAAGGCGGCCTCAGCCTGAAGGCCGAAGCGAAAGCTATTTCCTCAGCCCTCACCCAGGGCATGCGAGACGCGGCGCAAACGCTCAAAACCGGGAGGAGCGACCTCGATGTGAATTATGGGAAAGGCAAAGACGGCGCCGTTCGGGAAAGCGATGTTTTGCCGCGCTCGATGATCGACTTTTTTGGTGCTCTCCATGGCGCCCTCAAAGCCCCGGTGAAGCGCGCGGAATTTGAGCGTTCACTACAAAAGCGCATCGAGAGCTATCTAAAGAATAACGCCGATCTCACCGACCCGGCGGTCCAGGTAAAGGCCATGCTGGAGACCTTTAAGCAGGAGGCTTATAAAGACGCCTCTCGCTCGATTTTCCTCCAAGACAATGTCCTCGTTGACATGGTCAATAGCTTCATTGGGCGCGGCGAACAACCGCTTAAAGCCACCGGCAAACCGAGCCCCGGAGGGACGGTGGCGGCAGGTGTAGCGCGCGGGCTGTTCCCGATTGTCCGCGTGCCGCTGAATATCGTTGCGGAGACCGTCCAGTATGCGACGGGGCTTTATACTGGCTCGGGGCGGCTTGGCCTGGCGTTCCGCCGCGGGATCGAAAACCTCTCTCCGGAACAAGCTGACTTGATAATGCGGGACCTAAAGAAGGGCATTATAGGAACTACCGCTTTGGTTCTTGGATACGCCTATGCCGACCAGGTGGGCGGCTATTATACAGGCGAGAAACCAAAGCTCACCGCTGCGAAATTCGGCACCATTAAATTTCTCGGCTACAATATTCCGAGTTTCCTTCTTCACAGTCCTCTTTTGGAAGCCGCCCAAATCGGTGCGACCATTCGCCACGTTCTCGATAAGAAGATTCGCGGAGCGGATCAAAGTCTGGGCTCTGCCGTCTGGATGTCTGCGCTCGGTCTCGCGGACGAAACGCCCTTTGGACACAGTGCTTCGACGGTTGCACGGCTCCTCGACCCACGGGAGACCTCGAAGGCTGGGGGTGAAATCGCGAAGTCAACCCTCGTCCCTCAACTCGTTTCAAACATCGCCGAAGGGCTAGACCGCGACGCCAAAGGTGTAATTCCGCGAAAAACCGAGGGGCCGGTGACGGCCATCGAATCCGGTATTCCCGGGCTCCGCGAAACCCTTCCCGTCGACCAGCGCCGCGCGAACCGCCGCCAATAATTTTCCTTATGAGCTCAAATCAACAATCCAAACTATATTCGGGCAAAGGCAAGAAGCCTGCCGCCCTCGTTCGCAGTACCGCCAAATCCAAGGCCCTCCGTGCGAAAAACACGGACCCGATGTGTCTTATTAAGTGCAAACAAAAATAACCCCTATGAAAACCTTCCGCGCTATCGCCTTCTGTCTGGCCTGGAGCTTCTTTTGCTCCGCCTGTTCAACTACTCCTATTAAGATCACCCCGGAGACCGGGGCGATGCTCGTGCGGATTTCGGTCATGGCCGGGGTCGCCCCGATGCTCAGTAATAACCCGAAGTATATCCCGGCCTCCGAAGCCTTGGCGATGGGTATCGGGGCGGCGCTTCAGCAAAACATGACCATCACGCCGGAACTGATCTCCCAGTACGTGAACCGCGTTTGCAGGGAAAAGGGCGTATCCGAAAATGACATACCGCTCTTCGTCACCCTAGCCGAAACGATTTACGACACTTACGTTGCGACCTATAAACCAACGGTGATTAACAGCACGGACCCCAACGCCCTTCTTTATATTAACGCTTTCCGTGATGGCCTGCTTGCCGCAGCGACCATCGCCAGTACCAGAAAATGATCCTCGCCGATATCATTACCCCGAACACGAGTGTCTCGGTCACGATCGCAGCATGCTTTACCATCGTGGTTGCACTCGTGGGTGGCACCTGGCGCATTTCGGCACTCCTTAATCGCCTGGACCGCCGCTTCGACGACCTGGAGCGCAAGACGGGCGAGTCTTGGAGTCTGGATGATATGCGGGCCTGGGTTCGTTTGATCGACAAGGCCAACGCGACCCTCGTTGTCCCGGACCCCGACATGGTGACGCGAGATCCGGTCTACCGGAAACACGGCACGACGCCCCCTCATGGATGAGCATCACCCGTGAGCACCTCGCCCAAATCCTCGCTCGTAGTGGATACGCCCTCGAAGCTGAAGGTGTCTCTCTACGGGCACGGCAACGTCCGGTCATTCAAGAACACCAAGCAGATAGTCCCAGCCCGAAACGGAAAGCCGCCGTTCCTCGTAACTCATCCCGAAATCAAAAAGCAAATGGACGGGATCATCCGCGATTTGCTCTCACTCTTAATTTCCGCGTCTCAGACAATCGGCCACGAGACCTCGACGGGCTCCTCTCGACGATCCTTGATTGCCTCGTTACTGCCCGAGGACGATTCGCGGCAATGGATACCCCGAATCCTCGTGGAGTGCGCTGAGGTCGCGCCTGGCGAGGAGGGCGTCGATCTTACGATTGAGCGGCTCTAAAGCTTCGGCATGGGCATCAATTTAACCGGTTTCCCAGGCTCAAACACAAAGGACTTGGTCTCCGAGAAGACGTATAAGGTTCTAGCGTCCCAACGGTCGCTCAACTCCTGGTAAACGGTCAGCATCCAATTTAGATATTCCGTTTGAATCGCCTTCACGAAGGCGCGATCAATCTCCGCGTCCGTGTTCCATTTAAGGATAGGTCGCGTGAAGCCCGGCTCTTTCGAGTCAGGAACGCGAAACTCGCAAGAAACGCCGTTCGCAAACGTTTTTTGGAAGAATAGCATTTTGGGTTCGTCGGTATTCATGTAAAGGGATCGGTTCAGCGATTTATGGGCCGCGCGCCGAGTTCGAATCTTGCGCACTCCCTGCGAAAATACACTGAGCTAAAGGTCGTGCCGACATTGCGCCCCTTTTCCTGGAAAATATCTTGGAAGAACCGCGGTTGCTCACTGACATCCTCATGGGGTTTTTGCGTCATTTTCGTGATCGGGTCTTGGTCCGGCCGATGCAGCATAAGGACCCGGTCGGCATGGGCCTCGATGTCGCCAGAGTCTTTTAGGTCGATGAGTTTTGGCTCGCGATTCCCGTCTCTCATTTGGTCGCGGTTAAGCTGAACGCCAAGGAAGACGACACATCCCAGCTCCGTCGCGAGACGCTTGAAAGCCGCGGTCACCATTCCGGTATTTGAGGCCTTCGTGCCAAACCGCGATTGCTCGCAATCCCTAATTAGCCCGAGGTAGTCGATTGCAATTGCATCAAGAAAGCCGGTTTCGTGAACACGCTGGCTCGCCGATAGGATAGGATCGAGCGAGGTGAGGTTATCTATGACCGTGATGGGTAGGGCGCGAAGGCCCCGCAGCGCCAAATGAAACTCCTTTTGGTCTCTGGGGTGTAGGTCCTTTAGCTTCGCCCAGGAATGCCCGCAGACCGCGGCTGCCATTAAGTTTGCAATGTCGCCTTGCGGAACCTCCAAGGAGATCATCAGCGTATTCAAATCTCGCGTCGCGGCGTGGTGGAGGAACTGCCGCATGAGAGACGATTTCCCAAGTGAGGGACTTCCCGCAACGATGCAGAGCTCACCCCGCCGAAAGTTTCCGTGTCGCTCACCCAGAGAAGGCCAGGGCCATTCAATCGTGCGAATTTCCTCGGGCTCTTCTTTCGCTATAATAGCATCAACCTTTTGCGCCTCGACTGTGATTGACTGCTGCCAGGTGAGAGGCGGTCGCGGGTCTGCGCTGAGGTCTGCCGCCTTGAGTTGAGCCAATGCCTTTTGCGCCGTCTCGTCGTCTTTACTATTCACGGCCTCCGAAAATTTCAGCGCGTTGAGCTGGGTGATGCGCTGCTGGTTTAAGCGCTTCAGCTCGTAGCACAGAGGCCTTAGCTCGCAGGAAATCATTCCTGGGTTCTCGCGGGTGACGCGCACATAATCCTCCGGTGACATATGCCCTTTTTCGAAAATCACCTCTCTCAGATACGAAACGAAGAGAAACCTTCTCGTCTTCAGGGTTTCGTGCGCTAGCTCGAAATATGCCCGGCAAGCCGAATCGGTGAAGTGCTCGCCTGTGACACCAAGCTCGGCAATAACCTTCATTGCCTCCACTTCGCCGTAATGGATAAAAGCCGTTATGCGTTCTTCGAGAGCGTTCATTAGAAGCGGACCTCGCGTTTACGTTCTGGGGCGGCGTGGCCGTTTGCCGGAAGCGACTGCTCCGCCTTATTCAGCCAATTGAGGAAAAACTTCCGCGTCATCTGACGGCGGTTGTTTTGGCACCAAAGTGCTGCTTTCTCTCGTTCCCTGTCTACGTCGACCGATTTAAACAGCGGGTTGCTTTTAATATCAGCCAGCCATTCTTCGTTCGTCTGGATTGGTTTCTTAACCGGCTCAATCAAAGGAGTCCTCGTAGCTATGCTTGAGCTATCCTTAAGCTTAGCGTGAGCTATGCTTGAATTATTCACACGGGCAAGGCCTCCGACTTTGCCGCCCGCCCGCTTGGCACGCGCAGCCTCTTCTTGCTCGGTTGGGTAACCCAAGACGCGGATGTCTTCAGCGGTGGCCAGAAGTAGCCGCCCGGCGGACGGAAGGCACTCCTTGACCACGCCGAGCATTCCCCAGGCCTCGGACGACCATGAGGCCGCGCCCTTGATGACGCCGCCGTTCTCCTGGTCTGCGCACCAAAGAAGGAGATTAAGCCAGGTGCCGCGCCCGGTCGCATTGGTCGCGATAAACGCGGGCTCGCCTGTGAGTTTCGGGTCCAGGGTGATTTTCATAATGCCTTTCGTGTTTTCCATTCCGGCAGCGATACGGGCGTCCCGCTCTCGCTCGAACCGGGCCAGGTGTTCAGGTCGTAGCACTCCTTTAAAAGCTTCAGGTCGCGGAGGACCTCGGTTGCGCCGATATCCAGCGACTCTAAATCGGGGTCGCGGCGTGCGCAGAGGTAGGGCGGTTTTGTCTCCACCACGGCGAAAGCGAACTGGACGAAGGCGGCGGGAATACCGAGGACCTTGGACACTACGAGGCGATAAAAGGCCGCCTGGCGGTAATAGTTGTATTTCTCGTATTGATAATCAAAGGACTCCAGGGACTCGATGGTCTTCACGTCGACGATAAAGGGGGCCGCCTCGGCCGTGCCGTCAAACCAGTCGACGCGCGACTGAATCCCATAGCTCGCCATTTTGTGGCGAAAGGTAACCTCGGGATTTCCCGCTTTGAAGAGATCCGCCACGACAGGCTTTGCGCGGACCGACTCCACCATTTTGGTAGCCTGGTCCCATTCGTTTTCATCGATCTGTTCGCGACCAGCGGCGGCGAGGTCGAAGTCGGCCCACCACTTCATTTGCGCCTTAGACTTAGGGGAAGGGCTTTCCGCCTCCAACTGCCGACTGGTCGGACGCGCGGGTGCGTAATTCGGGATCTTCACGTAGCGCTGACCAACGACTGTCTCACCTTCCAGCGAGTAGGTATGGAAGAACCGCCCGAAGCGGAACGCGGGGGTATCGGCCCGCTCCGGGAGTTCCTTCGTTATATATCGCAGCTTATAGCGAATCGGAAAGGGCGTGAGATCCTCCAAGCGATGCGAGCCGACGCAATCAGTTGCTCGATACTCGCCGAACGACTCACTCAGCAGTTTGCCGTAATTCATGGGGTAGCGCGTGAATGGTTGAACAGTAGTTGCATGTTTTGCTGTTAGGCAGCGGAGCGCCGCAGGAGTCGCATTTCATCGCGCGAAGCTCGCGGGGTTTGGGTGCGGGCGCCTTGCTCGCCGCGAGATTGGCGGCGTTTTGGCCGTAGGCGCTCGCGGCTGCCCCGGCCACTGCTGCGGCTACTGCGCACCACATAAAGCTATTCCTCTTTCGGGGCGTCGATGTCGTCGAGAGATTGGGTCACATTGCGCTCTGGCGGCCGTTCACGGGCCTCCTCGGTAGTTACAAGCCCGCGCATCGTCTCCGGGACCGCGTCCCGGTAGGCGAAGGTTCGAGCCCGCGCGAGGAGCATGCGATCGGGGTGCGTAACCCACGGAGTGGGCTGACCCTCTTTTCCGCGTTTTTGCCAGAGCCCAGCCTTCTTGGCGTCGCCCACCGTGAAGGTGCGGACAATCGGCTTCGCGCGGTCCTTGCGCTTAATCGTAACCCGATAACCCCAGGCGTCCGTTCCCTCAACCCCCACGGTTTCGTCCGCGTAGTCTTCGATTAGCCCGCTTGCGTTGGCGATACCGCCGACGGCGTCGCCCCAAACGGTAGGACGCCCCTGAATGACACAGATATTTTGCAGCGCAGCCATGGGCGGCAGGCCCAACTCAGCCCCGTATTGAATGGCAACGAGGATCGCCTGTTTAGTTTTGAAGGCCGCCGGAGCCAGGCCGGAGTCGAGGACAGCCCCGGCGAAAATAAACATTTCCTCCAGGGAATTGAAGGTGATGCCCCGGCTGCCCACTTTCATTAAACTGGATTTACTGGGACCTCCGGCGATTGGCGCAGTTGGCGGCGGAGTCGCCTGGATGTCGATTGCGTGCTCGCTCATGCGTGAGTCCTCTCTTTGGCGCCAACGAGGCGCTTGCGGGTGACGGGCTTAACAGGTTCCTCTTTGGCCGGAACCTCGCCCATGAAGTCAAAAAACGCGGCTGGCTCGGGCTCGCCCTTGTCCAGGGGCAGGAATGGGAAGTGCGGCGGGATCTCGTAATCAATCCACGCGGGCTCCATTTCAATGGTTCCCTGGCCGGTGTGGACGAAGTGGGTTTCCTTGTACCCGGAGTAGCATTCCCGAATCGTCGTGCCGGGAAAGCGTTCGAGCGCCTTTTGCATGGCGTCACTGGCGTCGAAGCCTTTGACCTCCACGCGCTCTCTAGACGAAAGGAGCATTCTATAGGTCAACATAGCGCCTCCCGTGGTTGATAATCGCGGGGAGGGCCTCAGAAACGCCCGCGGCGCGGCGCGCAACGCGTTCGTCAATCTCTTTGGTGCAAGCGCGGCGCGGCGGGGCGCCTCGCGTGGTGTGGCTCATTTCGTTTAGGTCGCTAATGGGTTCGTCGCAGAGCCAGCAAATAGGGGCCTCGACACCGGCCAAAAAGGCGGCGTGTTCCCCGGGGCAAATAGGTTTTCTCATGAAATGTAAGTTCGAAGTTGATCGCGCGGAATACGCAGGCCGATGCGTCGGATCTTTCCTTCGCGGACTTCGCGTTGAATGGTTCGCCGGGATTTCCCGGAGATTTTCGCGAACTCGGTGATAGTGAGGTTAGGCCTCCGGGCTTCGTGAGCCATTTCCTGGAGGCGAAGTAAGGTGTCTACCTTAGCCTCTAGAGAGGCCAAACGGGCTAACGCCTCGTCACTCATAGGGGGTTACCCCTTTAGGAGGTGTTTATAGTGTTTTAGGATAATCCTCCGCATCACCTGACCGGGGGTTATATAATCAAGGGCCGCTTCCGCAGAAATGATGTCAATCACTTGTTGCGTAAGTGCGGTTGAGACAGTGTGTAACATCTCGTCTCTGGGTATCGCTTTTCGTTTATGGCTCCGAATAATCGTGGAGCCGGCTGCTTCTGGGGCATCGAGCATTGGTTTCATTAAAACTCCCTTCGCTTGCGTTCCCGCTGCCTTTTTAAAAGGCGCGTAATGTTTTATAGGTGAACAATCTGCCCTATATGGCAAAGTGAGGTCAAAAACTTATTTCTCGTATGTTTCCTATTTGAAACATATGACAGTGAATAACACCCTATCCCCTTGGGAGCCAATATGACCATTCCCGCTGTCTGTTTAACACGCCCGCTGAAAATACTTTCAGAGGAGCTTTTTTCGCCCATCGGCTTTGCGTCGGTTTTTGCCGGACCCCCCTCGAGTCACCCCTTGTGCCGCCAAAGCCTGGCACGGAGCGGCACATGGAACTGGTTTACCAGGGAAGGGTGGGCGCTCCTAGAGTCCATTCTTTTCCCTGCTACAGAGGTAAATCCCTCTGTAGCTTTGTGCCAAAAAGTGCTAAAAAAGGACAGAAATGAGCACTAAACCGGCACAGGATCTTGGAGGCAGTGGCACGGACATGGCACAGAGCGAAAGCAAGGCGACCATCGCACTTCGAAAAAAACTCCCTCGCGGAATAAGGATCGGGACCTGGGGGGGCACCGCGCACCAAGCAAAGCCTTACTTCGTCCGTTATGGCCCCCAGCGGACCGTCCAATCCTTCGAGGTCGAGTCGACCCGCAATAAGTTCGCCGAGGACCTGACGCTCCAGGCGAAACAGTTAGGCTCACCCTCCCTTGGAGTGAACCATACCGAGATTAAGGAATGGTTGCTTATTAAAGCCCAGACGGGCGCGACGGCGGCCGAGCTCTTGGAGGCATGGCAGAAGCATAAGAGCCGGATGAACCTGACTCTGACGGTCTCCGAGGCGGTCGGGAAGTATCTCGCCCTCCGGCGAAACGAGGACATTGCGGAAAAGTCCACCACCTACCGGCAAATGAAACGCCACCTTGTGGATTTCCTCGTGGCGACCCACGGCGAGCGGCTACTCATCGACGTCACCGCAGAAGACTTGCGGACGCTCCTCACTACGGTGATGGACCGGGACGGCGAAAAACCGGCCGCCGCCGTCACCAAAAAGAGCTACCGAAAGAACTGGATGACGTTCTTCAATCGAGCCTGTGCCGAAAAATGGCTCGAAGTTAATCCCTGTGCCGAAGTTGTGCCCCCTAAGGTACACGCCAAGGAGAAGGAGCTCTTCTCGATCGAGAAGGTGTTCCACTTCCTCCAGGCCAATATTAACGAGCCGGTCTTGCCCCGCGTGGCCCTGGAAATGTGGGGCTTTATGCGGGCCTCCAGTGCCGCCCGAATCCTCGAGGAGCATGTCAACTTTGAGGAAAAGGGCCTGAAAATGCCCGGCAAGCAGCATAAGGGCGGCAAGTGGAAATTTCGTCAGGGGCATGCCGAGGTGCTTTGGGATTGGCTTGCCTTGGCAACCGAGGAAACTTGGGCTCTCGACGAAAAGATGTACGCCGTTCGCAAAGCTCAGGCCTTTATCCGCGCGGGCTTTAAGCTCAAAAAACGGGCGTTCCACAACATCCTACGCCACTCCTGCATTAGCTATCACCTCGCAGCGCTCAAAGAAATGTCTCGTACCAGCTACCTGGCCCAACACTCCAGCCTAACCATGACTGAGGAATACGAGGGGGTTGCCACCGAAAAGGACGGCAAGCTCTGGGCAAAACTAACTCCGAAGGCCGTTTCAAACGGCTCGTTTGAACAGTTCATCACCTCATGAATGAAATCACCTACCAAAAAACACTCGAAGAAACCCTAAGGGAGATCGCGGAACTCGAAGCGCGACTCGAGCGGCTCAAAAGAACCGCGAAGGCTCTCCGAGAACTGACGAAATGGCCCACCGGGGCGTCGCGTCTTATCCTCCCGCCGGACCTAAAGATAACTGGCAAACGGGCGCCAAAATACTTCATGGAGGACACCCTCCTTAAGAAGATATTCAAGGACGGGCTTTGGCTCTCCAACGCGAACGTTCGCGAGGCGTTGAGGGAGATGGATTACCCGTTCCTTATCGACAATCACCAGCTCCGCAAAACCCTCTCCCGCCTGCGAGTCGCCGGGCAGCTCCAGGTCAAACACGAGCGAGGGTATGCGTTTTTCTCACTACCCCCCAAGAAAAAGAATTGACCCCACCCAAGGGTATACCCTTGGCTTGGCTTGCTTCCGTGAGTAAGACGAGCAAGCTGAGCACACTTTTGAGGGGGTCTGCCCTTCGCCTTTGTACCCGGTTTCCCTGCTTACTCCAGGGAGCCGGGTTTTTTCACGCCCGGATAACAGGTGAAAGATCCTGCCCCCGAGGCCTTGGCTTTCGCGGGAGAGTTTAGAACGGTGTCCGCGCTGTCGAACAGCAGGGCGGCACTGATGAGCATCGGCGTTGAAGGAAACGCATCTCTCCTACTTGTAGGTGCCCAAGCGAACGGAACCTATCAGTGCCTCGGTCAACGAACCGACGCTGAACGACAACGACGACATTGGCGCCAGGCTAGAGGCCGAGCCACCGCAAGTGAAAACTCGGAGCCGGAATCAAGCCCGGCATGCTCTTCAGTGCTGCCCGTAGGGCGGCACTGATGGACGAGAAATACCTCAAAGGTTAGGCGCTGCGGATTCTTGATGATAACGGACTACGGTTGGAAATCCTGCCCCGTCGCTGAGACCTGGGTGCTAAAGTTTCGCGCAATCCTATAGGCCGAGATTGCCGTCCATCAGTGCTTCCCAACTCCAAGCGGGCTGAAATCTGTCTGGCCGCAAGGCCGTGAGGACCGTAGCAAGCTTTTGGTTTTCTAGCTTAACCAGCAGAGCGCTGGGGAGGCCTCCATAAAACGAGCTCCAGAGATCCGGGTTCAAGTCCCGGGGAAACCGCAAAGCACCCCCTGAAACGTGGACACGCCGTGAGGGTCTGAGCTACGGTCAAAAAGTATACCGGAAACCTCGCCTCTCTGTTATGCAAAGTTTCTTGATGCCCTCACCCGTTACTGGGTGAGGAGTACCCGTTTGCCTACATCTGTCAGCAAAGTATTCATGAAGACAGGCGCTCGTTGGCGCCGGAAAGACGATCGCTCAACAGTTAATCTATGACCCTCCAAACCAACCCCGTTAAAGAGTATCGCATTTGGTGCACTACCGACGAGTGCCTAAGCAATCGCGATTCGTTGTGCTTCCGGAGTCATGGTCTTAAATTAATCCAGGCGCCTCGCAGGTTTCCACCGAAACGCGGGACCACTACGCAAGGCGCCCGAACCCGTATTCGAATGGTGGGCACACTTAGTGTATTTCCTACACTGTCAAGCCAGGGAGCTTAATGAGAGCGTCCTCGCAACCCGGTTCTTTACTGGGCCTGTAACCGCGTTTTTCGATGAGGTGGCGCCAGAGCCCCGTGTTCCAAATGCTCCCGACGACCATAGGGAGGCCTGCTTGATGCGCAGTCTCTTCCAGAATAGTCATGAGCAAAGGAAACTGCCCGTTTCCAGGTGTGTCGTTACAAATCGCAACTACCGTCAGGGCTTTGATTGTAGGGCTAAAACAGAGAATGCCGTGTAACGTCACGAACCGATATCTCAGGATTTCGGGGTCGAGTTCCCCGATTGTGGGCTGGGCGAGGATCTCCGTTTGCCACGGCGAAAGACGAAGCCCGTTCTTCATTAAAGCCGCTCGTAGATCAATGGGGAAGCGGATCATTTCCCCTTTTCGGCCTCCACCTTCGCCTCGTGAATCTTCTTTAGGATCGTAGCGCACGCATCATGGAGCCCGATGAGTTCGCGCAGCGTGAGCTCGTAGGCGTGGCCTTGCAGCGTAAATAGGTGGACGTTTAATTTGATGATAGGCTCCTCGGTAAGATCGACCTTGCCGTCTTCGCCCCGGGCATAAAGGACCCCGAGCGCAAACGCAGCGAGTTCGTCGCCGGGGATTTCGAGCGGGCCTTCCGGTTTTTGTTTGGTTTCGTCTCTCATGTTTCGTCCTCTCCTTTCTTTGCTGCGATATCGTTGAGTTCCGAAAGCACCTTGTGAAAGAGTTCCTTAAGTTCCAGGGTTTCGCCTATCGTGAGCTCATGGGTGATCATTTCGCCGCTCTCCTGAACGAAGCTCACGAGCACCCGGGTACTCCGTGAAAGCTCCTTGGTCGTGGCGTCGACCATAACATTACAAGTCACCCCGAAAGAGGCGATATCGCCGCTCTTGATGAGCGTGTGCCGGTCGTCTTTGGCGGTGTTGTCTCTCATGGTTTTGGGGCGTTATAGTCGATGATAATTTTCTCCATCCTCAAAGCATTGCTCTCGGCCTGTGCCTTCATGTCGAGGCAAAGCTTTGCCATCGCCGCGTTCTTCTCGACTTCGGTAAAAATGATTTCTGACAGCTTATACATACTCGCCATCTCCCTGGCGTCGTCTCTCCACTTAAGGATCAATTTGAGGGTCTTTTCTCGCAGGTCGTTATCCGTCGTTTTGTTTTCGGTCATAGGTGGGTTATTCCTTCGGGCGTGATGACGCTGAGTGTTTCCATGGTCGAAAAGCGCCGCACTTCGATCTTCATGCCGCTCTCTTTCGAGATGCCCTCAGCGATCGGGAAATAGTCTTTAAGGCGCTTCACGTCGGCCGCGACCATCGGCCAAAAGGTTCCACTTGGGCCGCGAAATCCGCAAACGCCTTCTTCGCCATTTTTGTCTTGCGAGACGAAGGCCCAGAGCTCGGTGATTTTGAAAGGCTCGTTCATTTTGTATGCGATGTTTCACTACCTTTCCACTTCTCCATAACGCGCTCTTGCGCGGCGAAGATTCGCTCTAATTCCTGGCGTGCTTCCTCGGCCGCGCCGGGGTTCCCATCCTGAAGGGCTTTGATTTGGCGCGTCATGATGGCGTCGATTTGCATCGTCAGGGCGACAAGCTCCAAGCGGCATTGCTTTTCTATTATTTCGGCCTGGGCGTCCCTTTTTAGAATCGCGTTCACCCTGAGCGCGTAGCGGACGCTCTGGCCGATGCAAAGCCCGATAAAAATAAGCGTGAGCGACGTGCCCCACGGCTCCGGGTAGCGCGGCAGAATAAGACTCACGGGCATAAGGACGAGAATCGGCCAGCGCCCCAGCGTGCCGCGAACCTGCTTCAGAGCGCTAGCCCAGGTCATACCCCAGCCTCCGCAAACTCCGCTATAAAGTCATGCCCGGCCGCGCTGCGCTCGGTCTTCCCGAGGAGAATATGGCCGAGCCAGACCCCGAGATAATCCACTTGGTAGAGATAACGCGAAGCGCCGTCGGCAAGAAGGGAGACCGCATTCGCCTCCACTTGCGCTTGCTCCTGAGTGGACATATAGATTTGCGACGGCCGCTCAGTGTCGACCCGGCATTTGCGGGGAGCTCCGATTGCATTGTGAAAGCGGCAGCTTGTGGGCCGACCGGCATATAGTGAACAAAGACCTTTCTCTAAAATCGGGCACCATAGGTTTTCGGCGCGGTAGTTGAGAATGTAATCAAAACCCGTTCCTTTTCTTGGCATAGGCATTTGGTCGAGTCCACTGGCGAGAAAGTTATCCCACCAAATTCTCGTTTTCTCGGTCACACGGTCCCGGTGCGCTGGATCGGTCAAGGAGTCGACTAGGTGTTGAGCCTCTTCCCGGAGTGCTTGAACGGGCTCCTTGCAGCAATGGAAGCAACCTAGGTGACAGGTGACGGGGCCACCTTGGGCGGCGGACTTACGCACCGATTGTTTTATAAAGCGGTCGACGTAAGCGAATGATTTTTCAATCGAGGTCATATCCAGGTCTCCACAAGGGTAGGATGATCGCCGGGCATAGGGAACATCGGGAAAAGCCCATCCGGAAGAAACTGGCGAACGAGTTCCAGGGTCTCGGCGGCATAGGCTTCATCCGTTGGCGTCTCGCCATCGAAGCGCCGCAAAATGAATTTGCCGGGCGCGTCCGCTGGATTCTTAAAGACGGCCCAGACCTGCAAATTGTCGTGCTCGCCGCTCATGCCTCGTCCTTCTTTGGCGTGATGCGCACCATGTATCTATGGAGAGCTAGAAGCGTGTACGGCTCCAGCGCGATGGCTTCCGACTCGCGCACGCCGTTACTCGTCCAAATCCAGATTTGAAACCCGTCGAAGCCGCAATAGACGCCGTCACCTAAATAGTCTTTTTCTTTGAGGTCTTCTATGTTCACAGGTATTTTTTCAAGTGCTTGACGAATTGCGCGTCGGCCACCTGGCGGACTTGTCCTAAGACGATATTCGCCATGGGGCTAGTTCCGTTGCGAAAATCCGAGCGGCTCGCGTGGTTCTCCGTCGTCAGCCCTGCTTTCTTTAGGCGATAGGTGACTTGGGAGGGGCTAAGATCGGTCCTCTCGCAGATATAACGCGTGGAGAAGCCAAGGGAGGCCAGGAGGACGCACGTGTGGTCGTCGACGTCGTCCCAGAAATCAACCCGCCGATGCGCGACCGGCGCGCCGTTGCCATTACTTTGAGCGTTACTCATGCGGCGGCCTCCGTTCCGGGCTTAGGCTTTTTATAAATAATCGGGCCGACTGTGCCGATTTTAAAACCCATCGACTGGGCAATATGCGCAATGCTTTCGCCTGCGGCTTTGCGGCGGCGCATCTCATCGCGTTGCGCGGGCGTAATTGTCCCGGAGGGTAGCGCCTCACGCTTCAGTTTGGGTTTTGGTAGAGCGGTGCGCACCGCGTTTGCTTTCATGGTGGCCTTGGTTAGCGCGGCTCTCATGTGCTCCGCTTCCACCTTCTTGCGATGTTGGTAAATGGCGGTTTCGGAAAGGCCCATTTCCGCCATAATCTCTTTGATTTTTCGGCCCTGGGCTCGCCCCTCGTTCACCCGCCGGACAATCTCCGCGGAAGAGAGTTTAGGCTTTTTGGTTTTTGGCTCCGGTTCGCGTTCCCGCTCGGGGGGCCTGGGGATTTGCGGCATCGTCAGTTCCAGGGCGCGAGCAATCACGCCGATATTACAGCCGCACTGAGGGCAAAATGAAATGCCCGTTTGGATTGGTTTATTCATGAGGGAAAAATGTATTCCGAGGGGCACCCCTTTAAACCCTCTCCCGGGTCTTTCATGGTCAAGGGCATACCTTATTGTTCCGTTGTAAACGGAACACCTTAGCGTGTTCAATCCCTAATTTGGCACAGAGGGCACAAAAAAGCCCCGGCCTACTCAAAGGACGGGGCGGGAGGAGGTGTTTGAAGGGAGTCTTACTTCGCTTTGCCCGGCGGACGGCCGCCTTTGGCGCCGTTGCGCCGCGCGGTTTCAGCTTTAGTTTCCGAGGTGGAAGCGCCGCCTTTGGCTCCGATGCGCGCAAAATGGGCTTTCGCTGCCGGGGTTTGGAAGGGCGAGAGGATCTTGCGCGCCTGCTTACGGGCCTGGGCGTCGTCGGAGTTCATGCGGCTTTTCGTTTGCGGGTGGCCTTGGTGGCAACGTGGGCAATCTGGGACGCGTGAACGATGGCCAGACTGCCGTCGGCGCCGTCGATATAGACCCGAGAACCCATGATGGAAACCTGGACGTATTCCGGGTGAGGAACGGCAAAGGTTTTGCCGCCGGTCGTGGCGATTTCGAAGGGCCGAAATGGCTCCGCGGCGAGAAGTGATTGCACGCTGGCAATCGCCTCAATTTTTGAGTGCATGTTATGGTCGGACGTCATGAGGAATGCAAGTTAGCTGCTTGGGTTATGGTTGGCAAGGGAGATTAAGACGCGGCACGGATCGCGGCGTGTAAACGGTCCCAGGCTTGCGCTTTCGTTTTGGTGGGCTCCGCGTCCAGGTAAGCGGAAGATAATGCGCTGGCGGCGGCCAGGAGCTCGGCAAAGCCGCTTTCCTGGTCGATAGTCAGGGCGATTTCGCGCTCTCCTTGGATGTCGTCCTGGCCTAGGGTCTCTTCGAGGATGGCGATTGCGGCGCGCAAGGCGGCCGGCGTTGGGTTGGCGTTCATGGTTTTTCGTCTTTAAGGTCGATGAGGGGCGAACTATTAAGAATCACTTAATAGTTGCGGTGGCTTTGGCGATTGCTTCGCGAGCCTGCTTGAGTCGATGCGCAGTCTCGGGGATAAACTTTGACGCATCAATTCCGGCCATTGGCTCAATGATGTCGATTAGTGCCGCCAAAAGCTCAGGCGCAGCCGCGATTAGGCGCGCGTTGGCAACGTTCCTGGCCTCTAGGCTCTTACCGCTATTAGGTATCCTTGCGAGGACTACGCCGCTACTTTCATGCTCGATTTGATGGGATGGACTCTGCTTTTCGCCATAGTGCGAAGCCTGGCTTTTTACCAGGCGGTTAAGCCAAGGGCCTGGCGTGTGTTTTGATTGAGTAGTATTCATGAGAGGAGTGTTCAGCCAAAAGCCCCGCGACTCCGGAGAGTTCGCAGGGCGAAGGGTTGGGTGTGCGGCTTATTTAGACGCGGTTCGCTTTCTTGCGTTGGCGGACGAGTTCCATGAGGGAAACCACGTTCGGTTGCGGTGCACGCTTGTCGAAGCGGTCAAAGTCGCTCCATTTGGCTTCCTCGTAGCCGGGCAGCGAACCAATGGCGGCATTCTTGATTTTTTCGACCAGGGCACACGCAAGCGAGGCTTCCCAACCTTTATCTTCGCAAGCCTGGTAGGCGTAGCTCTGACAGGCCTTGAGCGCTTCCACGGCAGTGAGCGGCTTTACGCCGATGTCGAAATGATACTGCGACTCGAAAAACGGGTTCGGCTCGTCCTTATAGCGCGCCTGCAAACTGACTTGGTTCGCGTCGAAAAGGAGTTTCATGGCCTTGACCCATGTTTCGTCATGGTGCCAGGGGCCGAGGTTATCCCCGGCTTGCCCAGTGGCGTAAAGGCGGAGCTCGTTTTCACGAGTGGCGGAGTTAATGCGAAGGAAATGAAGGATCGCGAGAAGGTGAGCGTCAGAGCATTGGAAGGCGGACATATTTGTGTATTCGTTAGTTGGTTACTGAGCGGGAAAACGGGAGTGTTAGGCCTTGGCGTCTTTGATGGCCTTGCGGGCGAGTTTGAGAAACGCAGCCCAAGCTTTGCCCGCGTCTTGCATGGAGAGATCAGGCGCGAAACGGTTTTTGCTGTCCGTTCGGCCGACGATGAATTCAAGCGCGGCGAGGAGATCGGGCGAGGTAGCGAACAAAGGACCGACCTTGCGCTCATGTCCCTCCTTGGTGAGGGTCGCAAGACGCGGGGCGAATTCGCTCCCTTTGTCGTTAATTCCTTGGCCGTCGTAAGTGAATTGATTAGGCATATAGTTGAAGCTGAAGTGAGAAAGTGAATACAGGTTAACGGCAAAGGAGCTCGCTGGCATAGCCGGCGAAGTAGTTCCCGCGAACGCATCCGAGCAAATCAGCGAAGTCGTGAAACGAGAATTGCGAGCGATACTTGCGGATATAGGCCACGCGCTCCGCTACGTCGTAACAGTTTTTCCACGTCTCGTTTGCGTCCTCGCTTTCCAGTTCGGAGAAATCGTTTTCGTCTAAAACGGGGTAATTCTCTAAGCGCTCCTGTTGTTCGGTCGCCTTGGTGATGAGCTCCGCTTGCGCGGGGTTAATCGTGAGATATTCGATCCACCCGCAAGCCCAGTGAGAGGAACGTGAGATTTCCACGTGTTCGCCTTCGCCTCCTAAGAGCGCAAGGAATGAGCGAAAGTTAGACCGCGCTAAACAGTCAGAATCGCGGTTTTGAGTGTAAACGATAAGCCAGTCCGGTTTGTCACCATAATAGACGGCAGAGAACGAGTGAGCTTGCTTTAGTGTTTTCATGAGGAGAAATGAGTTTGTGCTTTGCAGCATGGAGCCCGGGCTAAACGGGCTGTGGTGCTGGAAATCAGAGAGAATAGGAGCGAAGCGCGAACGGTTCGGCGGTGTAGCTATCGGGAGAAAAAACCGAGTAGGTTTGCGGAATGAAGGGAGCGCGGAACTGAGCGCAGAATTCGCGTTGCTCGGCATTGTGCCGTGCGATCTCGGCGCATTCGGAGGCGTTCAGTTCAGAGGCGAATTGCGTTGCGGCTTGGCGAGTGGCGAACAAGGCAACGCTTGCGCCGTTAAAGGGGGAAAGGACGAGGTAGTTCATTTGCCGGGGAAGCGAAAACCTTTGATCGGGAAGCGAAACCAGAGGCAGTCACCCGCGAGAGTTCCCGCGTCGTTATGCGTGCGGAATTCCTTTTCCTCTGAACACCCGCAACAGGAGAGGAGTTTGCCGGCAAGGGCATCAAACCAGGCGTCAACCTGGTTTTGCTCCGCGTCGTTTAGCCCGCTCGCATCCCCGTTTATGAGGTAGGATGCCCAGTATTCCGGCAAGCGATAGTCAAGAAACCCATCAGGAGGGTTTCCCCATGAGGGTATGCCGTAGTCCTCATCTGAATACGTGGCAAGGTCGGCGGAAATGGCATCAGAAGCGCCTTGCTCGAACGCCTCCCAGAGCTCTTCTGAGTTTTCTTCGGCTGAATTGAATTCGTGGGCGATGAACTCGAAAGGGGAGAAATCCCGCGAGTTACTTTCCGCAGCGTGGCAGGCGTCTGCATGCACTTCGCGGATGTTTTCCGCGTCGACGGTTACCCGGCCGAGTGAGTCAGAATTAACCTTGTCACCAAGGGTCGGCACGTTGTGACAGGCGAAACCGTGGCCATGGTTCCAGCCTTTGCGGTAGGCGTTAGACAGAGGCTCGCTCGCATCGAAAGGAGCGGGAATGGATTCGGGAGAGGATTGGCTTTTCATGATGCCCACAGAATAACCCAACCATGCTTAGGTTGTCTTTAAGTATTTCTCTCAACACCCTATCCCCTCGCAGTAACAACGGGATACCCTCGAAGATTTTTCAAAGGGGCTAGCCCAACCCCCTAGCGCTCCGAGGGCTCAGCATTACGGTAATGTAACGCAAACGCCTGCCCCTCAACGCTCCGTCCCAAGCCAAAGCATTACGGTTTACATTACTGTCAAGTAAAGCATGGCTTGACGGAGCTCCGAACGAGGCAAAACCTCGCGCGCTATGGGTTTCGGAGGTTTCGAGCGAGTGGTGCGAGCGCCCAAGAAACCGGAGAATCTGCCCCATCCGAGGTAAGCGGCAGCGTAGGCTTTGCGGAGCGTTAGCGCACCGAGCATCCGCTAGGGGGGTTGAGTGGGGGTTTGACTGTGCCGCAAGTTGTTAGCTATGCGTTGGGTGTGATCGCACCAAAAACTGAGCCTAAGGGACGTGTCCGCTACAGCGCAGCAACGATGGCCAAATGCAAGGCGCTATACGTAGTCAAGGGGATGGGGCCAACCGATATATCCAAGGAAACCGGAGTGGCCAATCAAACGGTGCGCCATTGGATCTCGAAAGGCCAATGGATGAGTGAACAGAAAGCACGGCTCACTCGACTGGAGAACGTTGCTGTAGCACGTGCAACGGATCAAAATGCAGCGTTTCTGGAGTCTATGGCGGCCCAGAGCGAAGACTTAGCCGAAAGCGGTATGGAAATGGCCCGCAAGCACGTTGCGAGCGCAGACGATTACGCAGCACGCAACTTCCAGAGCGCAACCCAAGGGATTAAGAACGTGGTTGACGTGTATTTTAGGGCGCGAGGTATCGACGGAAAGACTACAGGTTCAACGCTGAACATCGGCTCGGTATACGTGAACAACGTGCCCATCGAACGGGCACTGAAACCCGTTGTGGACCTAGGGAAGGTCCAACTCCCGGAGGGAAAGGCGTAGTCCGTGCCGTGCCGCGCCGCTTTGGGTGAGGTGTGAGCGACGAGCGACGGCTCAGTGTAGGGCTAGAGCGGATACGTAGCTTGACCCTCCGGGGGAGGGGGGTGGCCCCCGCCAGCGGAGCCCCGGCCTTCCTGCGCAAACCCCTAACCACAGTGTTGGCTACACGTACGGCCCCTTATTTATAGACGCAGTCCAACTCCTCCCCTGTGTCGATATCGATCAGTCGCGCGTAGGGTCTGTGAAACCGCGAAGCCTCACGTCTGCCTCGACGCAAGCGTCTCCTAGGTTCCTGTGGCCGGTGGGCTTCTCCTGAAGCAAGGTGCCGAAGCCGTCCTCGATGCGGATTTTGATGTTATACTCGTTCATAAAGTCACCCCTTTCCACACTGCCGACCCTCACGTACGGCGTTTCCGAATACGCGACGCGTGTTCTGCGCCGACCAAATTAGACAAGCGCTCCTAGATAGTTTCCTCCAACTGTTTTTCCAGGTCCTCAATCCAGGCAATCGTAGAATCGCGGTGCACCCGGCAAATCGTAATCGTGTTGGGCGAGTGGAGGCCGCTTTTCTGGAGGTCTGAGAGCATCGCATTAAGCTCCGCCAAGACCTCTTTTTTGCGGGCGAGGACGGCCTTCGTGATTTCGAGTTGTTGATTGCTCATAAAAAGGTGGTTTTTCATCGGCTATACGTAACCCGTTTCCGAATCCCCAGTTTCTCAGCGCAGGCCTTGCAGTAGTCTTTTGCTCGCTGTTGCACCCAGCCTTCCTTTTTTGCGCTGAGGCGTTGGGCTTTACCGGGCTGGTATTTCGCGTCGCCCTCCGCGTAGGTCATTCCGCAAGGGCCGTCGCAGCCTAGGATGGTTTCGATTTTGATGCTCATTAAAATTCACTGTTTCAAAATCCGCTCCATATTCTCGCGGAGCGGAAAGCGCACCGCCGACCCAAGTTTGACTGCGCGCAAAACCCCTCGCGCTCGAAGCACGTGAACAAACCGTGGCGAAATATTGAGCACTGCCGCCAATTCCGTGTCTTTCACCAGGCGCTCAAAAGCTGGGTCTGGATTGGGCTTATTCTTCATCGCTTCCGAGATCCGCTGGTAGGCTGTGTAAATATTCGAGGAGCGACGCCAAGTGAATAAGACGCCTGCCCTTTGCGGTTCCCGGCCGCCGAAGGTTTATGCTCTTCACTAGCGGCTTGTATCCGTTTTCCTTACACGGAAGAACCAGGATGTTTAACGAGGATCGTCCAAGCGAAGTATAAGGACAAGGCGTGCCGGGTTTTGGCAGGCCGATAAACTCGGGCCGCGGTGGAGCGCCGCCGACTTTGATTTGGGCGGTCGTGTAAAGCGTCTTTTTCAGCTTTGGCATAAAAGTCAGTCTTCCTCCGCCGCGGCCGTTTTCGTGTCCATAAAATTCACCCAACCCAGGGTTGCGGGGCGGGCCTCGGTCCATCCTCGCCATTCAGCCGTGCCCGGACGAGTCCCAGGATCTCCAGCGCTTGCCCCACCTCCTGGAAAATCTGCACGCGTTTCAGTTCGTCCCGAGGCAAGTTGTGGAGTTTGTCGAGTTCCTCTCGTGCCTTCGTCAGTTTGAGGCGGAGCGAGGTTTCGCTGCCCTTGGAAATCGCCAGTTGGGAGTAGAGCTCGCTATGCTTTTTTTCCAGCTCACGGATGCGCCCTCTTTGCGTTTGGAGTTCGCGTTCGAGGGCTTCACGCATTTCAAGCACCTCGCGGGCGTGGGCCGTCCTCATTTCGATAAGGTCTTTTTTCAGTTGGTCGGCGAGTCGGTTTCGCACTGGGGGTTTTCGCTTCATAAAGTCAATCCTCCTTCGTATGGGTCCGTCCCCTCAAATGACGGGTCGTCCACCGCCCCACAGGTGTTTTTCGCCCAGGCGTCGCACGTATAGCCGCCCGTGGTGTAACGCGAGTTCTGTGGAGAACTCCGGCTTAGACAGAGGGCATTTAGCGGTCCGCCTCCCTCGCAGAAGGCCACCCGTTCCGACCAATAACGGCAGGTCTCGCAGATTTTCGGGGTCATGGTTTCTCTTCCCGCTTTATATCCACCGCGTCCCGGATCGTCCGTTTGCGGTCGGTGTCGCCATCCCACAGGCCGAGGCCCCAATCGACCGCCCACTCAGTGCCCTCGGTTTTCTCCAGCCAGTCCATTCGCGCGGTGTCCTCCGCGACGATCGCCACGCTTTTCGCGAGTTCGTTGATTCGCTCTGCGTGCCGGTCGACGAGCGCGGTCAAACGCTCCAGGGCGGCTTCTAACTCAGAATTCCTCGCCCGTAGGGCGCGCAACCCCTGGGTGGCCTGCGCGAAATCTCGGTCACAGGTCTCACTCCATGCCTCGCCGCATTTGATGACCGAACGGAAAAAGGCTAAACAGTTTTCGGGTGTAGTGGAGTCATTCATGGTTTCAAAGCTTTCTCCGCCCACGCGGCTAAATTCGCGGCGCAATCGGCATCACTCGTGAACAATTCAGACCGGGCCTCGTAGGATTCTTTTATTTTCAATAGCGCGGCCTCCGCTTCCTCCGCCCGATCATTCACCCACTTCCCATTCCACGACATGCCGGGGGCGAGATAGGCGTCAATCATGGGCTGCATCTTTTTGATATAAGCCTCCAGCTCGGCGATGCGAACCTTCGCCTTGTCCGCGCGCTCGGCCTCGAATTCGATGTTCTCCTCCGCGAGCACGAGTAGGGCGCGAAGTTCCTCGGCGTTGAGTTCTTCCTTTGGTTTCGCGAGCCAGACATAGCGGCACTGCGGACACCGCCAGCCAAAGAGCGGGGCGCCCGTAGCTTCGACTTTTGCGCCGCACGCCGGGCATGGGTCCATGTCACTCATGGCCGTTTCTCCTCGGGCTTCCAGCTCGTCCACGTCACCCGAACATTTCGGCAGCACTTGAACTCCTGCTCGCATTTGCCGCACGTGTGCTCGATTTCGTCGCCGTCATCGCCCTTTAACTCCCAAGCGTCCCGGACCTTGTGGGCACAGAAAGGGCAAACGGGTTCCCGTGTGTAGTCGCAGTCGATTGGCTCCGGCTCACTCATGGCGTCACCGGCAATTCTGCTTGAACTTCCAGCCCTTCCACCCCGGCCTTTTTGGCCTCGGCTTCGGCGGCGGTCTTAAATTTCCAGAGGCCTGTATCGTCGCCACCAATACGCCACTTGCGGTTATGGAGAACTTCCACGACGTGGTATTGCTCGACTTTGATGCCCTTATCCTGGCCGGTTAGGTAGAGCTGGGTTTTAATTCGGGCTTTTAGTTTCATGGGGCGTCTTGGTTTTCTTGGACTTGATTTGAATAGTGATGGTGGATTCAGGGGCCAGGGCCGCGATCAGATACACGGACTTTAACTCCGGCCAGACGTTCGCGAGCGCCTCAAGTTGCTCCAAGGTGAGCGGGATTTTCTTCGTTTCCCAGGTGGGCTTCATGATCGCTCTTTGATAATCCGGTCTAGTTCCGCGCGGCTTAATATGAGCTTGGGTTCACGCGCAGCGTTGGGGTCTCCGTGGTCGACAATAAGGAGGTCGGTTTGGTCACTGAAAACATAGTCTAGGCGGCGCTTGTCGGCCTCCGCCGAATCCTTGACGCGCATCGACCCCGCCATAAAAACAACCAGGTTTCCGGCCTGGAGGGTGACTTCGTCGTTGGGTCCTTGGGTTAGGGCGAGCTTCGCTTTAACAATCTCCATCACCTCCTCGAACTCGGCTTTCGATGGCTTAAAAGGATCTACGGTTTCGTTCATAGTTTACTCCACTGATTTCCCATCTTCCGCGTAGGCCTTCTGGAAATGCGCCTCGGCGGCCTTCAGGTTTTCTAAAAGAACGAATTCCGGTGTATCCACAGAAGGATTACGTTTCTCCAGTGACTCGATTAGCCGGCGAATGGCCGTCAGGAGGTAACTGGGGTCGGGGTCGGTCATGGCCTCTCCTTCGCAAGGTTAATCATGACGTCTTCGAAGTGGCCTCTGGCTTTCACGTCGTCGACTAAGGCCCGCCAGACTTCATTTAGGAGGGCCACCTCCTCCGCGTCCAAGGTGACGCCGGTCTTTTTTTCGACACAGTAGCCCACTTTAAACATCAGGTCGCGCAAGCGGATTTGCCGGGAAATCGTCACGTCAAAACCAGTTCCTTTTCTGCTTCGGTTTCAGGCAGCCAGCTGTCAGAGGCGATTTCCAACAGGGCGTCCACTTCTATCTCGGCCAAGAGTTGCGCCGAACGCTCCTCGATCTTTTGAAAAGTGTCCAAGGCCCACTTCATGCAGCCCCGGACATCGTCGGCGTCAGCCTCGGCGTAATGCCGCCACGCCCGGCTAATCTCGGTATAGAACCGTGCCCCCAGTTCCGCCAGTTCGTCGTCCATCGGCGCCCCGACATTTGTTCGCGGCAGGCTGGCGCACTGGTTTCCACAAGCACAGGTCGGCCAGACTTCGGAGAGGAGGAGCGCTTCATGCAAATCGAGCGCCGTCCAATAATTCCGCCGCAAAAATTCCAGCCAGTTAAACGGCTTTTGGCCGATACTCTCCGCATAGGTTTTCATGGTTAGTTTTCGTTTTCTTTTTTGTTCAGTCGGATCAAAATATTCAGCGCCCGGAGCACCGTCACGCCGTCCAAAAAACGCACCGTCACGGTGTGCTCCTTCAAGTCATAGGCCCGGTCTAATTCTCGTTCGAACCGCTCCACGGCTTCCATCAGTTCGCGCGAGTCGAGTTTGTCTGCGGAGTCGTGGGACATTTTCCATTCAAAGTTCTGCGGGCAAGGTCGCCCCGCTCAAAATTAAAGTCATTGGTGGTCGCGCGGGCGTAGAATTCCAAGGCCCTGCGCAGACGGCTGTTTTCCTCGGCCAGGTTTGGGCGCTCCTCCGCTTTTTCGTCACTTTCGGTATCCATAAATATAACACGTCGTTAAATCGGGTGGGGCTTGGCGGGCGCCGTCTTTTTTCTCCGCAGGCCTTAACGTCACTTTCCGCATATGCGAGACATGTGCGCAAGTTCTCGCATTTGTCTAGCCCGATTTTTTATAAGGGAGGATTAAAGTGGGGGTTAGCGTGTACCGTTTACTTCAAAAAGAAAGACCGGGTGGTATTGGTTTCGCCTGGGGAGTTGCGTCTCCCCAGGCCTTCCCTTTGGCTGGGAACCATGAAGTGGTATTTCCGGCTGAAAGGTGTTCATATGCAGGTCAGGGTTTTCATGAATGGAGCCCACTGCGGCAACCTCACTTTCCGAGAGGAAGAATTTCGCGTCCTCTTAGGTCTCCTCCGGGGCCGGGTCCTTTTCTACGCGGAGGACGAAGAGCCCAAAGAAAACCTTCCGCCGGAAACCCCCGTCCCCGGTTCCACGTAGAACAAGGGGTTACCCTTTAGATTGCCATAAGAATGGCATTCTTATAGCCGTGGCCCATGCGCGAACGGCCTCCAAGGGGTAACCTGGTATGAGTGACGGCTGGAAAAAGCCGCCGCCGGGGCACGACCTAATTTACGGGAGCTTTTGGCCCAAGGGCGCTTCGCTCCTGGCCTTGGAACTGGCCTGCTACCGTGAAAACCGTCAGCCGGTGGACGGCGGCCTCGGGGCCTATAAACATTTTCGCAACGCCTGGCGGATCGTCTGGCCGCACTTCGAGTGGAACGACTGGGCGAAAATCATCGTGGAGGCGTGGTGCGAATATTCGCGGATTTCGATCATGGGACACGGCGCGGCCGGGAAGACCTACGTCGTCGCCTTCTGCAGTTACCTCGATTGGCTGGCCGAACCCTTCACGACCATGACTAGTTTAACCACAGTCACGGCGGACGGCCTTAGGCTGCGGATGTGGGGCGACTTGATGCGCGCCCATGAGTCGGTGCAACCCGAAGTGCGGCAAATGCTCAAGGTCTACTCCTCGTCCAATCGCATGAACGTCATGTTCGACGTCGAGGCGGCCGGAGGGATGAAAACCCACGAATTCGATAAATACATTATCGAGGGGATGGCCACCAGTCGGACGGCCGACGCCAGTGGAAGAATTCGCGGAAAGCACGCCCCGCGCAAGCGGCTCGTGTTAGACGAGGCCGACGACATGCCGACGGTCATTTACGAGACGTTTGCCAACGTCATGACCGATCCGGATTGGAAGATCGTGGACATGAGTAACGCGATCGACCGCTACACCGACTTCGGCAAAGCCTGTGAGCCGGTCGGAGGATGGGGCGCGATTCACGACACGGATTTATTTTGGAAGACCAAGGCAGGCGGAATTTGCATTCACTTGGACGGATTGCAAAACCCGAACGTTAAGGTGGGGCTAATCGACGGGAAAAAGCGCTACGCCTATATGCTGGGGCCCACGGAAATCGAGGACATCCGTAAGCAATTCGGCGAACAGTCCAAAGAGTGGTGGAGTTACGTGCGGGGATTTTTCCCACCGGACGGGATTGTGGCCCGGGTCTGGCCCTCGGCGTCCATTGAGCGAGCCCGCCAAATCTTGGAGTTCGACTTTGCCCCCGAAGGGTGCGCCGCGCTTGACCCGGCATTTTCTTACGACGATTGCGTGCTTCACCGTGGCGAAAAAGGAAAACTCCGCGACGGCCGGATGGCGATCAATGGCTGCGAGTCGGTCCGCATCCAGGTGAAGCAAGGCCCAGGAATGGAGCCCGAGGACTACCAGGTGGCCCATGAAGTCATGCGTCTATGCGCCCTCTGGGGGGTAACCCCCAGGAATTTCATCCAGGATAAAACCGGCAACGCGCGCGGGGTCTACGCGATTCTCCAGAAGGAATGGTCCCCGGACGTCGTGGGCATTAACTACGGGGGCGAGGCGACCGAACGCCCGCTCCGCGCCGGCCAAACCGACAAGGCCAACGACGTCGTCCGCTACTTCGTTTCCGAACTGTGGTTCCGCGCCTCGTATTTGGCTTACGATGGGCTTCTCGGCGGACTCGACCGGCTGAACAAAAAGACCCTCGATGACCTCCACGTTCGCCGCTACGAGAATAAGCAATTCACCAAGGGCAAACTTTCCCAGGTCGAGACCAAGGACGAACTAAAAAAGCGGCTCGGCCGCTCGCCCGACAATGGCGACGCCTATTGCCAATTTTCGGAACTCCTCGTGATGGATTTCGCTCTCCAGGCGAAGAAGGACGCGAACTTGCCGGTCAGCCAAAAGTGGCACGCCCAGCGGCTCCGCGCGCAAAAGGCGGCTCGGATATACGAGCGGGAGTATGTCGACGTGGAAACGTGGTAGGTGTTCTGTTTTTTCTTGAACACAAGGGTATACCCTTGTGAGTTAAGGCCATGGTCGAAATGGCTGCTATGTCCACCGCCTTTTGCGGGCTCGCGAATAAGTATGGTGCTGGTGGGACTATTGCGCCGGTAGGCGCCCATGGCCTCTTAGCGAAGCCGAAAGATTGGGACCAGCGAATGGGCCAAAACCTCATGCAGCTCGCGCGCGGCGGCTACCAGCCCGTCGATACCAGCGCCGGAATTTCCATCCTCACCCAAAAATCTATGTCCAAACGTCTCGTCCGTGTTTTCCTCGTCGACCCCAACGAAAGCGTTCCGCTCGACTCCTCGATGCTCTATAAGTCCGATGAGAAATTGACCGATCTCACCGACCAGGAGCTTTTCTTCGAAATCCCCGTCCAGGAGTTGCTCACGAAACACAACGCGCTGCGCGTGACCCTCGTCGACAAGGCGGGCTCGAAGCGCAGCAATAAAGACGTGATGCTGGAGCCCGCGAAAATTCGCGACCTCACCATGACGGTCCTCGTTCTTGAGACGTGGTAAATGAACCTCCAGGAGCGCATCGACAGCCATTTTCAGGGGCGAGCGACCATTGAATCTCAGGAGTTGGAGTGGCATAAAGAGTTCGGGATTCTGATGCGCGCCCAGCGGATCGCTTGCGGCATGAGTATTCGCTCGATGGCCATCCTCCTCGAACTGGCTCCCTCCGGCCTCTGCGACTACGAAAACGGCAAGCGCCGCTGGACCCCGGAACTGGCCAAGACCTACCTCTCGATCGTGGAGTATAAGGCCAATATTCTTCATGGCGTATCTTAAAGTCCCCAGTCAGCAGCCCCCCGGCGGTTGGATCTATTTTCAATCCGAAACCCGCAAATGGTTTAATGGCGACCAGGGTTTAAAAGAAATGGCCGAAGAGATCGCCGAGCATCGCCGTTACCGGGGGTTGCCGCGCGCAACGCCCGACGAAGCCCTAGAGGATATTCACGAGCAAATCTGTAACCGGATTGGGCCGGAGCACTGCCGCCCGAATAAAGGCGAGGACTGGCAGCCGATCCGGCGCGACTACACGCGGAACTTGGATTCGGAAATGGCGCTGGGCTTTACGCGTGGGTTTCTCGAATTCGTGAAGGGCCACGGTGAAATGGTGGCCGAACCCGAGCTTACCCGCCGCGCCAATATTTGCCTCTCCTGCCCTCTGAATATGAAGGCGGAAGGCTGCGCGGGTTGCACGACCCTCTATCACCTGATTAACGCGGCGATTCCGTCCCGGCGCCAAGTGGGGGGCCTGGAAATCTGTGCGGTTTGTGGGTGCGGACTCAAGGCCAAGACTAACATGCCACGCGCAGTTATCGACGCGGCGGACCAAGGCCGGGATTTGGTTTTTCCCGCGTGGTGCTGGAATAATAAAGAGAGCGAAAACTATCTGCCCTATTGATCTCCATGAATCTCGTCTCGACATATCGCCATGGGTTTATGCGGCGAGGGGCAATTCACCCTCTCGTAATAGTGTGGAATGGCATGCGCAACCGCTGCAAAAATCCGAACACGATCAATTATGCCAACTACGGCGGGAGAGGAATTATCGTCTGCGAGAGATGGAGCGACGTTGCGAATTTTATCGAGGACGTAGGGCCGACCTATCGCCCCAGCCTGACCCTCGACCGAATTGATAATGATGGCCCTTACTCTCCCGAGAATTGCCGTTGGGCTACGCGTCGCGAACAATGCGAAAACTCCAGGAGGGCACGGCTGATGGAATTTCGCGGAGAGAAGCATTGCGTCGCGGAGTGGGCGCGTCGTCTCGCGATGCCCCGTTATGCAATTAACGACCGGATTCACAGGCTCGGATGGACTGATGAAGAAGCGCTTTCAACCCCCGTAAAACCACGTGCACCTATTAAAATCCCTAGAAGGAATTGACCTGGGCGCACGGGGCGCTTGGCCGCCCGCGACCTATTTAGTCGAAGACATGGCCGGAGCTACTTACCTCCAGGTCGGGCATCGCGGCATGACTCAGATGACCTATTTGGACGGCAACCCGCGCCCGTTCGACGAAAAGGAAGACTGGAACGGCAAAAAGATCCTCATCATTCGCCCGGGTGGATTCGGCGATCTGCTTTTTTGCACACCCTCCATTCACGAGATCAAGCGCCGCTGGCCCTTAAGCGAAATTCACGTCTGCGTATATTCAATGTTTCAAGACATCCTCTTCGCTAACCCGGAGGTGGATAAAATCGTTTCGTACCCCATAGCCCTGGCCGACGCGGAGGACTATCACGCCTGGGTTTTCCTAGAAAACGTCATCGAGGGTAACCCCGAGGCCGAGCGTATCCATGCAGTGGATATCGTGGCCAAGCGGATTGGGCTCTCCGAGGTGGCCGATAAAGAGATGCGCTACGCCTTGACCGAAGAGGAACGGGCTTGGGCGCTCGAGCGCTACCCGCGTACGCAAAAAGGGGCACTATTTAGGCCCCGCATCGCCATCCAAGTAGAGGCGAGCGGCAAGGCGCGCACTTATCCAGGCAACTTGATGACCGAAGTGATTATCCGCCTCGCCCAGAAAGACTGGGAGGTCTTCCTCTTAGGTTCGCCTTTCAAGGTCAAAGCCAAGTCCACGCCGCTCGTTCGAAATCTGATGATTGAGAACCTCTCCTTTCGGCAATCGGTCGCCGCGATGACGACCTGTAGCCTCGTCCTCGGGCCGGACTCGGTTATGATCCATATTGCCGGAGCGATTAACATGGGTGCCCTCGGGCTCTACGGCTCCTTCCCCTGGAATTTGCGCACGGCCTACGCCCCGAGCGTCCAGGCAATCCAGGGCCACGGGGGCTGTGATTTAGCCCCCTGCTTTTATCACGGTAGCCAACAGGCGCCGCACTTCCCTTTTAATGGCCCCTGCAACAAGAGCCAGCGCTGTGAGCCTCTGGCCAATATCACCCCCGAAAGGATCATCGCAAAGTTAGAGGCGATGCTTGGAAGACTATGAAATTCACCGTCTCGATTCTTTGCTTTAAGGCGCTCTCCCTGGCCCGGGGTTGCATCCGCAGCGTCCTCGAAAATTCCCCCGGCGACACCAAGCTCATCCTCACGGATAATGGCTCGCCCGTGGACGTGGGCGGTTTTTTTGAAGAGGTGGCGCTGGCTTACCCCGGGCGCGTGACGGTGATTCACAACCTGAAAAACGAAGGCTTTATCGAGCCTAACCGGCGGGCCTTGGCTCTCTGCGACACCGAGTTTTTCGTTTTACTCAATGACGACACCGTGGTTCCGCCGGGCTGGCTAGAGGCGATGGAGAAACCCTTTCGCGACTTCCCGAGGGCGGCGCTCTCCGGCCTTTCCGGCGGTTGCCAAATGCTCACCAACGATTTTCACGGGCGGCAGGGAGGCAACTTCGAATACCTGGAGGGCTCGTGTCTGATGTGCAAAGCCGAGATCGTTAAACGCGAGGGGCTTTTCTCGCCGTATTTGGAATTCGCCTACGGGGAGGACTCCGACCTTAGCCTACGGATGCGCAAACTCGGCTACACTCTCCACAAGGTGGATTTGCCGCTCCGCCATCAGCGGGCCGCGACCTCGGCTCACATTCCCAATATCAATCAAATCCAGGCGAAAAACCACGCGGTCCTTCGCAAGAAGTGGAACCATTATTTGCGGATTCGAAAGTTCGATTACCCGATTCTCGTCCGGCGCTGGGCCGCCCGGGGCGACGTGGTCCTCGTGACCGCGATTCTCGAACAACTCGCAAAAGAAAATCCCCTCTCGCCAATCCTTGTGGAGACGGCCTTTCCGGAGACCTTCGCCCACAACCCGCACGTCAAGCATGCCGCGACCAAGATCGAACGCAACCACGAGATGCGGGTGATTAATCTCGATATGAGTTACGAGAGTAAGATCCGCACCCATATTGTGGCGGCCTACGCGGGCGCGGCGGACTTGGCTCTGGAGAAGTACGTGACACGGCTCTACCCAAACGAACTCCATCACAAGTACGGCGCCTCGCTGCTAAAAAAGGGGGATTGGTGCGCGGTTCACGCTGGCCCCACGACCTGGCCCGGGAAAAATTGGCCGAAGGAGCGTTGGAACGACGTCATTTCCCACGTGAAAAGGGAGCACGACATGAAAGTGGTTTTGGTGGGCCACTCCGATTTAACCCCGCTCCTCAACGACCGGGACTTGCGCGGGCTAACGGACACACTGCAACTGGCGGCCGTCCTCGCCCGGTGCCAACTCTTTATCGGCCTGGATAGTTTCCCTCTTCACGTCTCCCAGGCGATGGGAACCCCTACGGTGGGGCTTTTTGGTTGCACACTCCCAGAGTATATTATGACGGACGGGAGTCCCAAGGCCTCCGTCCAAGGCGACCCGCGGATTGCCGAGTCGGGAGCGCGCCATTTCACCGCGGCTTTAACCTCTCTGCCCACGACCGGAGAATCCATGCTGTCCATCAAAAGTGAATACGTGACGAGCGTCGTCGACAATATCCTGGAGGCCGCGACCGTCAAATGAAGCTCTTTGGCTTGGTCGTTACCCGCAACCATCGCTCGCTTGATTATATGCCGGTCGAGGCGGCGCGTTCCCTTTTCAGTATTTGCGACACCGTGGTGGTGAGTGATATGGAGTCAGATGACGGCTCTTGGGAGGACCTGAACGAAAAACTAGGAACGACCCGTCACGTGAGGCTCCTCCGGCAACCCTGGGAAAAGCCGCACAATGATCCGCAGTGGTGGGTCAAAGCGCTTAACTACGCCCGCGAGCGGCTTGACCCCGACGCCTGGGTGCTCCAACTCGATGCCGACGAGGTTCTGGGGTCAGAGAGTTACTCGTCAATCAAACTCGCGATCCAAGACGAGACGCCGGGCCTCTTTCGCCGCTACACCTTTTGGCGCGACCCGCACCACCTGGTCCCCTGGAATAAATGCTGTGGGGAAATGGTGGCGCGCTTGGGTCCCTGTAACCTCTATTTGCCCTCCGACGAACCGAACCCGGCGGTCCATCCCAATATTCGCGACCGGGCGGAGGTTTACTCGGGGCTGCATATTTATCACTACGGGATGATCCGCTACCCGGAGGCCTTCGTTGCGAAAAGTAGGGTCGTCCAAAACTGCTTTTTTGGAGGCTTGGATCCACGCATCCCAGCGGCTCAGGAGAAATACGCGCGGTGGGACGAGCACGACTTTTTTGACGGTGAACCTTTGCGCGACTTTACCGGGCAACACCCGGAGGTCGCCCGCCCATGGCTTCTCGAAAGAGGCTACCAACCATGACGCCCGAACCTTGGATGATGGAGCGAGTATTCCTCCGGACGCACCGCGACGATGCCCTCTTTGAAAAGTGGACTCGCGATTTGCCCAAGCGACTCGACACGACCCCCTTTCACTCGGGGCCGCACTCAATTCGCCAAATGCGCGGTGCTCTCCACTTAGTGGGGCGAGACAACGGTTTTTTTAACGTCCTAGAGACGGGCTTTTGCCTGGGCCACAGTGCGCGAATTTTCCTTGGGCTAGGGGTGGATACCGTTACCTCAATCGACAACTCCCAGCGGCAGCAAACCAAGGCGGCGGCGGCTATCCTGCAGTCGACCCATAAAGATGCTTTCGAATTTATTTACGGCGATGCGATCAAGGACCCGGAGCCCATTTTCCTTCATTTGAAGGGGCGGCGCTTCGACCTCATGTTTGTCGACGGGAACCACAACCTGGACGGGGTCGTGGCCGACATCGCCCTCGGGCTAAAACTCAAGGTGATACATTTTCTCTTTGACGACTTCTATCCCCACTGGGGCCCCGGGGTTTTGCCCGCCATCGATGAGGCTAAACTCGTCCCCCTGGCCTCCTTTGGAACCATGATGCTCTGCGCCACCCCGGAACTCTATTACTGATGAGCTACAAGGAATACTATAAACCGACGCCCAAGGGCTTTGCTGCTTGTGATTCGGAAACGGAGCGCTACCGCTACTTCACCGCGCCATTCTGCGAGGGCGTCGGAGTTGATATTGCCTCGCAGGGCGCCCCGGTTGTCCCGTGGGCCATTAGTTACGACCTGCCCGAAAAAGAATTTATAGCCTACTCGAATGGGCGGCCGCCAAAGGGGCCGATTCACCTTCGAGGGTTTGCCGACCAATTACCGTTCGAAGATAGGTCCCTGGACTTCGTCTACTCCTCTCATTTCCTTGAGGATGTGTTCGATTGGGTTCCGATGCTTAAAGAATGGGACAGGGTCCTAAGCGTCGGAGGGCACATGATTATCTTAGTGCCGGATAAAGACCGGTGGGCGGTAGCCCTACAGAAGGGTCAGAGCCCAAATTGTAGCCATAGGCATGAGTCTTATCCCGGCGAATTAACCGAGGTCTTCGGGAAGTATTTTGGACACTATAAGGTAATCAAGGACGAATTCACGGACGTGACACCGGACGACTACACCGTGGCCTTCGTGGCCAAGCGCCTTCGATAAAGGTTTGCGGTATACCCTTTGGGGTTCTAAAGGGTATACCCCGGTAATATGGATACTTTAATTGATTCCCAGAAATTCGACGATGTCGCGGAGGAACGGCGAATCAAAGACGTCGAGTCCGCGCGCAGTCTTTACGAGACCTTCGTTTACTACAATTCCCAGCGGGCGAACACCTACGTTCAGACCCGAAACCAACTCGAAGGCGGGCGACCCTACAACCAACACGACTGGGAGACGCAGGGCAATAACTGGCAAACCAACGTCAACTTTGGAGACGCCCAGGCCTCCCGCGATCGGACTCTTTTGCCCTACTGGCGGGCGGTCCACGGTGCACCCCACGCGGCAAGTTTTGCGATTGACTCGCGCGCTCCCGACTCCTCGCGCTGGGAGGTCAGTATGGCGGAGTGCTTCGACCAGTGGATTGCCGACTACGGGCAAAGTTACTTCGTCAACTATATGCGGTTCGCGAAGAACTTCGTGGATTTTGGCCCGGGCATGGTGGCCTGGCCCGACCCAGATAATCCCCGCTTCGAGGCGATCAATGTTCAGCGGGTCTATTTCCCGAAGAACTGCCATATGGACCAAGACAAGTGGGAGTGCGTGGCGGTCGTGCGCGAGATGAGTGGGGCCGAACTCTATAATAAAATTCGCACCAAAAAAAACCAGAAGAACGCGGAGTATTTAGGTTGGAATTCGAAGGCGGTAAAAGCCGCTCTGGTGTATGGGAAAGACGGGACTTCCTGGGATGGCCGCGACTTCACGAAGTACCAGGACATGCTGGTCAATAATGATATTTCAGTCACGAGCAAGTTTCAGCCCCTCGAAGTCGTTTACCTCTATGTAAAGCAGTTTAATGGAAAGATTGGCTGTTACGTTTTTACGGTGACGGGGACGGGCAACGAGTTTCTGTATCGAAAGGAAGCCTACGCCGACCACTTTAAGGAATTCTTAGGGGTCGTTTGGTACGATACCGGGACCGACGCGATGGTTCATTCGATCAAAGGCTTTGGGATTAAGAATTATCATTTCTCGGTCCTCGTGAACCGGATGAAGTCCCGGGTTTGCGACGGGGCTTCCATGGCCATGTCGATGAATTTTACGCGCACCCCGGATATGCCGGACGAGGCTCCGCCGATCGAGAATTACGGGCCGGTCAATGTCTTTCCCCAAGGCCTGCAACAGATGGAGACCTATCCCCAGTTTAGCCAGGGGTTATCGATTATCGAAATGCTGGAGCAAAACCAGGCCGGGAATAACGCCCTTTACCGAGAACAGCAGCAGCAAATCCAAGAAACGGATACGGCCACCCAAGCAAAGATTTTGTCCGCCATGCAGGGCGACGTGACCGAGAGTTCAATGGCGATTTATTTGTCCCAGGTGGGCGAGAATATTTTTGCCCAGTGTTTTGCAAGACTGCGCCGCAGTGGCAACACCAACGAGGACGCGAAAAAGTTCGTCAAGCGACTGATTGAACGCGGCGTCCCTAAAGCGATTATTCACGACGGCGATATTGTCGTCCGCACGGGGACCTCCGCCGGGATGAGTAACCCTGCCGCCCGCGCGATGAAGTTTCAACAGGTCATGCCCATGACTAGCCGCGCCGGGTGGAATACCCGTTGGTTTGATGAGCAATTTATCGCCAACGAATTTGGCGCCAACGCCGTGGGCAAAGCCCTCCTCCCTGAAGGGCAAGAAAGTAAACCAATGCAACGACGCCAAGCCATGATGGAGAACGGCGACTTTAGCCAGGGCATGCCGCTGCCGGTTGATCCGTCCGATGCACACGCCGAGCATATTGACGAGCACTTGAAGCCCTTGGAGGCGATCCTTCAGCAGTACCAGCAAAACGGCGGGCAGATTGATAAAGAGAAGGTGCCCGCGATGGTCATCACAATGGAGCACACCGGGAAGCACTTCGGTTTCATGGTTAACGACGAAACCCAGAAAGCCGCCTACCAGCAGCTCTGGCCGCGCTTCTCTCAGGTCAAATCCATGGTCACGGGTATTCTCACGCGGCTCCAGAAAGAGCAGCAGGCCCAGCAACAAAATGGCGCCATGGGCGGCCCGCCCAACGTCCTCCCTTACCAGAATCCCTCGCAGCCACAGGCGATGCCCGGACGCTAGCCTATGACCAAAAAGAAGACTTTAGCCAAACCCACTTACGAAAGGCCGCTCGCCTTTCCGGTTTATACTTACATGCCCTTGGACCTGAAAGAGCGAGAAAAACTCCGGGGGATTATTAGTGACCCGGTATTTCAGAAGGTCATACGTAACGCCCACAGTAAAAAGCCAGGCGTCAACCCCTCGGGCACGGGGGTCGCTCCAACGGAGCGGTGTGAGTTGATTGCCAATAACCGCCTCCATCAGCTCCAGGGCTGGGAAATGTTAGAGGCCGCGATTTTTGCCCAGGCCGAAGAGACCGTGCCGCGCGCCTTCGTGCCCCTTAAAGAAACTTATCCAACCGAATAAATCATGAAAACATTCCTCTATAGTCCCGAAGGTGAGCCAGGTGGCGGTGGCGGCAATACAGGTGTGGTTGACGCACCGCCGCCCGGAGGCGAGCCAGATATTTCCGACATGTCGATGAGCGACGCAATCTCCAGCGTCTTTAAAGTGGAGCCGAAGGCGCCCGCGCCCAAGCGCGAGCCCAAGAAAGATCCGAAGACTGACCAGAAGCCTCCCGAGAAAAAGGTCGAGGAGAAGCCTCCCGAGACCAAACCGGAAGTTAAGACGGAGCAAAAGCGCACGAGTATTTTCGATACTCCGCCCGAGACTAAAACCGAACCCCCTACTCCTTCGCTCGACGAGGACGGCGTGGCGGAGGGCGATTGGAAGACCGCCAAGGCCCAGCGTAAACAGCTCCTCCTCGATTTAGATAAAGCAAAAAAAGAGCTCGCGACCTATCATCAGGTAGCTCCCGACACCGCCGAAATAGAGAGGCTTCGCACCGAACATAAAGCGTTTTCGGAAAAGGTGGCACTCCTCGATTATCAGAATCACCCCGAGTTTCAAAAGCAGTTCGTGGAGCCGAAGCAAAAACTAAACGCCGAGATTAAAACGATTTTGGCGGACAACGCCATCGAGGGGTTTGATCTCCAGCGCGTCATGGGGCTGCCGCGCGCCGAACAGGCGAAGGAGCTCTCCAGCGTCATGGAGAAAATGAACGACTTTGATAAAGGCGAATTCCGCATGCAACTGCGCGAATATCAAAAGTTGTCCGCCGCCGAACAGGCCGCCCTAGGGACGCATAAAGAAGCGCTCGCCACGCTGGCCCAGCGTAACCAGGCGAAACAACGCACGGCCTTCGAGGGCAAATGGAAAACGACCTCCTTGGCCACCTTTGCGCAAAAATTAGACCCTCCCCAAGGGTCTACCCCTGAAGACGTCGCCCGGATCACCGCGTTAAATACCGGGATCGACGGGATTCGCAACACGGCGGAGAAATACGCCTTCGCTTTAGGCGACGAACACCAGGCGGCAGACGTAGCGATTAAGGCCGCCAATTACGATTTCGTCGTCAACCACGCGTTCCCCAGTATGCAGGCCGATTATAAGAAACTTCGAGGGGACTACCAGGCGGTAATAACGAAACTCCAGGAGCTAGCGGCCCATAAACCCGGCACCGATTTCGACGGAGGCTCCGGGCCTAAGCAAACTTCAGAAGAGGACTTGCCAATCAGCGACCAAATCAAGAAGGTATTTAGAACCTGATTCAGTCTGGTTGAACTTATTCATGAGAAAGCGGTCGCCCCTTGGGGTGGCCGCTTTTTTATTGCCTTAAGGCAAAGGGTATACCATTGGGAGGGTAGCTCAACCGGGATTGGCTATCCGGAAACATAAAACGTCCCAGAGCAAGGTTGACGGCCTTGTGACCGAGAAAAAGGAGCGCCTAGCGCCCCCTCAGTCGACTCCACGTTGGCACTTTCACTCTGGTTAGCGTTTTCCCGTCATGGCCTATTGCCCAACCCTCCAGGATCTTAACTCTTTGATGGCAAAGACTAAGAACCAGTTCGACAAACAGATGTACGTCAAATTCTGGCAAGAAAACATCTACACGTCGATGTTTCCGCGGCTCGAATACGATCTCTCCGAAGGTCAGACGCCCTCGGTGATTTCCACCACTTACGAAATGCCCACCGAGGAACCCATTGGCACCGCCATGGGCTCGATCACTCTTTCCGGCGGCACCGGCAATGCCTGCTTGGTCGACGCGACCGTAGTGAAGTCTGGATACACGACGCGCGACTACAGTTTGATGACGAAGGCCTTCGAGTCCGAAGTCATTTGCTTGACCGATCTGCAATTTAGCTACCAGGCCGAGCAGCAGATCGCCAATAAGCAGCGCGGTCTCTCCGAGTTCACGACTCGCTGGTGGGCCTCCTGGTACATGGCCCAAAATATTGGCATGATCGACACCAAGTTGTCCACTCAGGCGGGCGGCACGTTCGACGAGGACGTCAACGCGGGTTACGATCCCTTTGCTGGTAATTCGCTGCCCACGGTGCAACTGGAATGGGATCACCTTGACCCTCTCTACGACCGGCTCGCCCGCGTCGGTGGCGTTGAATACGCCGTAGGCCAGGCGGGTGGCATGCCCGCTTACGCCCTCAACGTGGGTCCCGGCTACAAGCGCAAGCTTTGGCAGGTTGACCAAGGGGTGCGCGACACCGTCAACTGGGGCGACGCCTTCGAGAATTTCACGCCTCGCGGTATCAATATGGCCGTCTACGGCTATATCCCGAACGTGGAGTTGTATCCATATCGGTATGACGGCGCCCAACGGTGGATTCCGCCTTTCCTCAACACGGATGCGACCAAGGGCCGCAAGAGCATTCCGAACCCCGCCTATCGCACGACGGCGTCGCCCGGCGGGGCGGCGGTTTACGAGCTCATCTCAGTCACGGCGCGAAACATTTACGAGGTCCGGGTTCGTCCGACTTCGCCGACCAGTTTCTCGAAGGCGCGTTTTGACCCCACGAGTTACGCGGGCGACGTTCGCTGGATTAACAATCCGGACATGTGCTACAACAAGCTCGGTAATATGGGCTTCTTCCGCTTCGACATCCAAGTCGCGGCCAAGCCCATCTTCCCGGACAACGGCTTCTCGATAATTACGCTCGCCATTGATTGATAGGTACTTATGTAAATAAAGCCATACGTCTTTTCCGGCGTATGGCAATTTCTTTTTCTGGCTCCGTCATCGCGCGGTCAAGATCCCAGCCGGAGACAATTCGATTTCGGAGCGTCATTTTTCTGAACCCAAGACGCTCTGTCCACTCGGATAATGTCAGGCTCTCCCCGTGATATTCCACGCGATGATTATTCCTTTTATTGCGGCACTGCTCTTTTTGGGTAGCCCAGCGGCAATTGTCTTTGCAGTAGCCTTTGTCGTTGTCCTTTCGGTCGAGGGAGTGCTTGGGAGATGGTCGTTCTCCCATGTCGCCGAGGAACGTTTCGAAAGAATCTCGCCACTCCGGACAAACGGTGATTCCTCGGCCTCCGTATTGGTCGTAGTTATGGATTTTTGGGTTTTCCGTGCGCTGAATAATTTGAGCCCAAATCCGGAATTCGTCCGTGTCGGTTTTTCCGTGGGTCAAAACTCGCTCTCGCGAACGCTCGCTTTGAAGGCATCCGCAACTTCTGGTTGCTCCCTTGATGAGGTAAGTCCCTCGCGAAATCTTCTCTTTGCCGCAATCGCACAAGCACCTCCATTGCGCATGGTGCATCTCCGTTACTCCGACGAATTCTTGGACCACGAGCCGACCAAATCTTTGGCCGCGAATATCTTTAACCTCCGTATTAAACGGGATTTCTTGAGTTTCGTTCATTGCCTTTTCTTAAAGGGTATACCCTTGACTAAGGCAAATCCGTAAATGCCACTCTTTAAATTAGGCGGTGCCACAGCCGGAGTAACAAGTGTGGGGCTCACGGCCCCGCCAATTTTCGCCGTCACGGGAAGTCCCGTCACGACGGCGGGGGTTCTTGCGCTGGCCTTGGTGACCCAGGCGGCTAATCTCGTTTGGGCAGGTCCGGCCACGGGAGCGGCGGCCAATCCGACTTTTCGCGCCCTAGTCGCGGCGGACATCCCGGACCTCTCGGGTGTTTACCAGCCGCTTAATACGGAACTGACAGCCATTGCGGCACTCGCCAATGCGAGTGGGGCGCTCACGAATAATGGAAGCGGAGGCTTTTCATATGTCATTCCCACGACCGGCACGGTGACGAGCGTGGCCCTCACCGTGCCCAGTTTCCTTTCGGTTGCAGGGTCCCCGGTGACGAGCTCCGGAACCTTGGCGGTGACTCTCGCCACGCAAACCGCGAACCGGATTTTTGCCGGGCCAACCACCGGGGCAGCAGCAACGCCGACTTTTCGGGCACTCGTGGCCGCCGACTTTGCGAGCATTCCCGCGACAACCTTTACGATGGCGACGGCCCGGCTCCTGGGGCGGACGACGGCCGCAACGGGAACCGTTGAGGAACTCACGGCAGGAACCTCGCTTTCGCTGAGTAGTGGTTCACTGAATACGATTCAGGATATTCGGACAAGCGCGACGCCAACTTTTATTGGAGTGAATGGGGCTAGCGGTCTAATACTAAAGAATGGGGGAACCCAGGCTGTTCTAATCGACGCCTCGTCGAATGTTATCGTAGGAAATCAGGCAGTGGCTGGAGCCATGCTCGACGTTCAAACCGCAAGCGGTGCGGCCTCGACGATGAGGCTTTTCCAGAACGGAATTTCAAATTGGGTATTTAGCGTACCGGCGAGCACGGACGCCTTAATATTCTCGCAATACGGAACCACGGAAAGAGCACGCTTTAGTTCGGTGGGAGACTTTGGGGTAGGTGGTACTCCAGCCGTTCGGCTTCATGTCAAAGCGCCGGCCCCCACCCGCGGAATTATCTCGAAAGTCGAAAACTCCTCTTCGGGAACAACTGGAGCGTTTCAGTCATTGGTTGCTGTTGGCGCGAACGTTTGGAGCTTCGGGCTTCCAGCGGGATCCGCAGACCTCGTCTTTTACACCGGGAGGGACGAGTCTACCGATGGAACTGAGACCGTCCGATTTTCATCGGGCGGGAATTCGACGTTCGCCGGATCAATCAAAACCAACAATCCATCCGGCGGGACCGCCGCGCCTTGCAAAATCGGCTCCGTCACGAGCATCGTCTCGGCCGTCCTTTCACTCAATTACCTCCAGTTCGACAGTAACGGAACGGCCTATAAAATCGCTCTTCTCACCTGAACCCATGGCAAAGATTCTCGATCCTACCCCCATTTCGGTTACCCGCATTCGGCGCTCGATGCGTATTGAGATTCTCTATGATGAATCCGGAGCGGTGACTCAGGTGGTGGCCCATCGCTGGGCCGTCGCGCAGCAAGCGGGACTTGACGTGACGCCGCCGGTTTATGTGGGGCCGACCCTATTTCTCTCCGCCGTCATTCCCGCCGCGGTCAAAACCCAGCTCCTCGCCCTGGCGACCCTAATCGACAACGCGGACACGGGGCCGGTATAGAATTGCCCATTGCAAGGGTATACCCTTTAAAAAGCTCATGGCGCTCCTGAAATTCACCCAACCCCAGGTCAACGTGCTCCGCACCCTTCTTGGCCAAGAGGGATACGCCAAGGATTTCGGTGACTTCTACGACGCGGGCAAAGCGTTAAGCGAATGGCCAAAAGAGAAATACCTTCCGCAGACCGCCAACATAGAGCAGTTCGAGGCTCTCATTGCCGCCGCCCATGAGTTCGAGGTGGACGATAAGGCCAAGGCTATCGTGAAAAAAGCGTTCGACCATTATATTTCGAAAGCGGGGGCGCCCACGGACGTTCATTTTCAAGTTTTAACAATTCTGGAAATCGGCCGCTCATGATTCGCCGCACTCTAGGACAAGCCCGCGCCAAACTCGCCCGCATCGCCGGGACGAGTGGCTTTAAGATGAACGACCCGCGCATCGTGGACCGAATCAACGACGCGACCGAGGAACTCATGAATGAGGGCGATTGGCCCGGCGTAGTCGACCGCTACCTCTTTCAGTCGAATACCGGCGACATCATTTTGCCTTCGTTTCTGGACCGGATAATGGGGGTTGCGCTCAACAATATCCCCTACGCGATGCGCTCGCCCTGGTATGAGTTTGTTGAATACGGTCCCGGCCCCCAGGCGGGATGCAACTGGATTGACACCGTCATCGACCGGGACGAAACCCCGCTCCAAGTCGCTTTCCCAGGGACGGGCGGCCCTTACTCCCTTTATACGAAATGTGAGCTGGATGAGACGGTTGACGGCGAGACGCCCACCATGCTGGTCACAGGATTTCTTGCCAATAGTCGGCGCGAGGTTCGCTCCTTTTTTGGCACGAGTTATATCGACGGCGAACAACTCGACCTCTCCACCCAATTTTTCGGCACGGCCCAGTTTAGCGAAATTACCGGGGTGGTGAAGCCCGAGACTAACGGCTACGTGGAACTCTGGGCTACGAACGGTTCCTCGTCTCAGGATGTCCTTCTGGCGAGCTACGCGCCCCAGGAGACGACCCCCAGTTATCACGCCTACTTTATTCCGGCCCTTAAAACCGAGTGGATTGGCCGGGCAATCTGTCCACCGTGCGCCCCGGGCTCACGCAATATGCAGATTTTGGTGCGCGGGCGCCGCCGGTTCGTGCCGGTCGAAAACGATAACGACCTCCTCATTATTTCGAACCTCCCGGCGATGATAGCCATGATAATGGCCATCCAAAAGCGCGAGATTTCCGACATCGAGGGCTACGGCCAATACAAGGGTGCGGCGGTGGATATTCTGCGCAAAGAAGCCTTCAGTTACCGCGGCAAAGTAAAGGCGCCTGCGATTACCTTCGATTCGGGCGCCTCGATGGGTGACATGATCTATGTGCGATGAACCGCATCCCCTTAGCCGACTGGGCCGCGCAAGTTCCTTGGGCAGGCGTAACGAATAAGCCTGAATGGGTCGGCACGTCGGGCCCCTTGGTTGATCTTTCGGGAGTGACTTGGGACGGCGTGGCCCCGGGCTTCATTTATTGGAATGGCCAGCGGTTCCTCTCGGTAACGGTCGCCACAGGTCCCGGGGGCGGCGGAACCAAGATTAAAGACGGCGACCAGCCCGCGCTTGCGGTGCGCCGCCGACCCCCGGCCAACCCTTCAGGAGAATTCGAAGACGTTTGGGCTCGCTTCGTTTTCAATGTGAAACTCTACGGCGCCACCGGCACCGGAGTAGACGATCTCCAGGCGATCAATGCGGCTATCTTCGACTTAAACGCCGCCGGAATGGGGATGCTCTATTTCCCAGCGGGCCGTTATGCGTGCTCCGCACCTCCCGACCGGATTACCGGCTTCTCGCTGGTGAAAGGCGATGGGGTAGGGGTAACGACCCTTATTTTCGAGGGCGGAAACGGGCTCACCTTTGAGCCCAGTTCGGATGGGTGGAACGCCGCCCAAGGCTTCGCCGTCGAGCAAGTGGGGACGGCGCTAAATTTCCTCTCGGGGAAAGCGCGGGTTAGTTCGGTTGCCATTAGCTGTTCGGAGGTGGGGTTGTTCCTTGGGGCCGCCTCATCTCCGCTCAGTGGGGCCAGTGTCTCCGACGCTCAGTTTCTGAGCGCAGGCACGCATGCGACTGCGATCTTGGCCTACGGCACCTCGATCGACCTTGCCGACGTGGAAATATTAGGTACGGGCGAAGCCTGGCTCCACGGGGTTTCCCTGGAGGAAGGGCTCAACGCGGCTTTTCATGACCTCTATATTTCCAATTGTTTAGAGGAGGCGATTTTCGTTGGCACGAGTGTCACTCATTCGCGGATCCATGACATCGCTTTTGCCGGTATTCAGGGCGCCCGGGCGGTGAGTGACACCGGGACGAGTAACTACGTGAATGAACTTTTCGGACTGGGTAGTAACACAGATACCCGGTTCGATCACCGGAAAGAGCTGTATACGGTTTTTGGTTGGGGTCCGGGGACGGTCGCGCCTGGTTACGGGTTTTATGACGATTTCGCTGTGCCGGGCGCGGCTTTGGGAGACCAATGTGTGCTCGGTGCGCCTTACTCCTTTTATGAGGGCGTCTCTTCGGAGATTCGCGTCGTCGCAGCCGACAGTGTCCGCGCGACCCTTTTTAACCTGGGGACGGCCCTAGCCAATTTCCCTTTAGGGAACTGGAAAATGAGAATCTTTAACTAACCCCCTTCATGCAACCTGGTTGGACTCCACTGATTTTTGAGACGTGCGAACTCGGCGTCTCCACGGCCTTTGAGCCTGAACTCATCCCTGACAATCAACTCGTCTGGATGAAAAACGGCGTGGCTCGGGGCGGCAAGGCCTCCAATCGACCATTCCTTAAGCAACGGATGATTCTGCCCACCGGCAAAGTCCAGGGCGTATCTTATTTCTCGATACAAAAGGGCATGCTCATCATGCAGATTGCGGGCCGGGAACACCGGATTCGAATTGCCAATAAAAGTTTCTCCTCCGAAGAAATCCCCCTTTCCTTCCTTAACTCCTCGGCCCTGCCAGAAGTTTGGATGCAGGAGACGGTCGGTTCAATCGTGATTCAAGACGGCCAGTCCTACGCCATTATTTACGATGGCTCCACGGCCCGCAGAAGTGACCCGACGAAAAGCGAGGTCCCCATGGGGCGCATGATGGCCTACGGCAACGGGCGCCTTTGGATTGCCATTAACGACAACGAACTCATTGCGGGCGACATCAAGACGCGCACGTTTCAAAGCGAATTGAAATTCACCGAGGGCCAATACTTCCTTGGTGGCGGGGCTTTCTACTTTCCTTTTGCCCAGCGGGGGCTCGCCTTTATTCCGGCCTCGGGCGCGGCGGGCTATGGCTCCCTGATGGTTTTCGGCGAGGCCCAGATGCAGGGCGTTCGGGCCGACATCGCCTCCCGGGATCTCTGGGCCACCTTCCCGGGGTTTATTCAACCGATTCTTTTGTCGAGTGGTGCCATTAGCCATTTCTCCATCGTCGAAGCCAATCAGGATCTCTTTTGGCGCGACGGGACCGGCGGCATTCGTTCGGTGCGTAGCTCCGCCTCCGCCGAAATCCAAGGTCCGGGAAATTCGCCGCTCTCCCGTGAGGTCTCCCGGATTACCGACTACGAATCGGTTCACCGCTTAAGCCAGTGTTCGGCGATCCAATTTAACAACCGCCTTCTCATGACGGCGTCGCCTTTTATCAACATGTATGGGACGACCTCCTACCGAAATCTGATCTCGATGGACTTCGCCCCCATGTCGAGTTTGCGCGGGAAGGCGCCCCCAGCCTATGACGGACAGTGGGAGGGGATCAATTTCGTTCGCCTTGTCCAAGGGCAATTTCAAAACGTTCGCCGGGCCTTTGCGGTCTCGACCGATGACGACGGGCTGAACCGCCTGTGGGAAATCGTCGATTCAGGGCAGGCGGATCTCTACGAGGCCTGCGACGGTTCGGAAGTCGTAACGGTTAATTCGCCGGTCCCGATGGTCATCGAATACCCGGCCCGGTCTTTTGGCGACCCCAAGCGCCGCAAAAGGCTGGAGCGGTGCGACGTCTTTCTCGCTGGATTGGACGGCCAGAGTGAACTCAGCGTTTATTGGCGGGCTGACAATTACCAGAAGTGGAGCGCTTGGGACGACGTCAGCGCGTGCGCCAAGACGACAGACCCGGCGACCAA
>Ga0193753_10000255_pt1 | contig 53067 bp, 41 predicted proteins | sample H1c2metaG_FD_144925 | JGI IMG/M metagenome (GOLD analysis project Ga0193753, IMG submission 144925) | Soil microbial communities from a riparian zone of the East river system, Colorado, United States - H1c2 | ecosystem: Environmental > Terrestrial > Soil > Riparian zone | place: USA: East...
CATAGTAAAATGGGAACGCAGTCAGCGGACATTACGGCAATGCATATGCCGACGCACTCGTGACTTCGCACCGCGGCATATGCATTGCCGTAATGTCCGCTGACTGCGTTCCCATTTTACTATGGGATAAGAAGCATCGTATAATTGCCGCAGTGCATTCTGGCTGGAGAGGTACAGTTGCCAGGATATTGGAGAAAACATTGCATGAAATGCAGGACGTCTACGGCACGCAAGGTGAAAATATTGTAGCAGCGATAGGCCCTTCTGTGAGCCAGGAGTCATACGAGGTAGGAACAGAAGTTGTTGATGCCATTAATGAAGCATACGGAGCCGATAATGATCTACTGATTAAAATTTCCGAACATAAGGCAAAGGCCGACCTGTGGAAAGCCAACATTACACAGCTCGTGGAATTCGGCGTCCTTACCACGAACATTGAAGTTTCCAACCTCTGCACTGTTATTAACAATCACTCTTTTTTCTCCGCCCGTAAGGGCGATACCGGACGATTTGCAGCAGGTATCGTCATGGTCTGATGCTATTCTGATCGTAGGATCTTGGCGGGATTAATATGTGCGCCTCTCAGGATCTGCAAGCTTACTGTGCCCAGCGACAGCAATCCAAGTATAACAACCGGAACAACGAAGAGGTCCCAATTCATGCCAATCCTGTATGCAAAGTTGCCCAGCCATGTATGAATTCCATACCAGGTTAGTGGCAGTGCCACAACGCCGGCCACCAATACGAGTTTGAGGAATTGCCACGATAAAAGTGACATGATACTGCTCACTGAAGCTCCCAATACTTTGCGTATGCCAATCTCGCGAAGTTTTTGGCTGGTCGTAAAGGCCGCCAAACCCCATAGTCCAAGGCATGCGATCACTATGGCCAACGTTGCGAACAGACCAAATATCTTCGCGAATTGCTGATCGCTTTTATATTGATTGTTAAAATAATCTTCGAGAAAATAAAAATCAAAGGGATTTCCAGGAAATGCTTCCTTATAGGCCTTCTCAATTTTTGCAATCGTCTCGTTCATGTTGGTCTGCTGAAGCAAGATCGAAAAACAGCGGCCCGAGATAGTGTCTGCTTTCAACAGGAATGGTGTGTGCTCACTCTTCAACGAGTTCCAATGATAGTTTTTAAGAACACCAAGTATCGCGACGGTGTCATCACCTAGTATCAGCCTTTCCTTCAACGCGGCTTCAGCATCGATTAAACCAAAGGCTTCTAGCGATGCTTCGTTTATAAGTATCGATTCCATGTCTGATTTGATCTCCGGGTTAAAGTTGCGTCCAGCCAGTAAGCTGATTTGATAAGTATTAACAAAGTCAGGGTCCACCCAGACAATGCTGGCAGTCTTGCTTGCCTCTCTTTCGGTACCTTCTTTTCTTACGCCGGTGCCCCAATTATAACCTCCGCCGGGTATGGCCCCAGAGGTTGTTACACCTGATATTCCCTGAAATTGTCTCAATTCACTTCTGAAGTTGATCAGCTTTTGCTTCACAAGCTTTCGCTCGACGACACGTGGGCAATTTACGATCAGCATTCTGTCCATCGTCAGTCCCTTATCCTGGTCGCGCATAAACATCATCTGTCGGTAGATAGCAAAAGTGCCGGCAACAAGAATCAATGAAGATGCAAACTGGAAAACGACCAAAGCCTTACGTATCGAAAAACCCTTCACAAGTGCCCTGCCCTTCAGAACATCTGTCGTGTTGAATGATGATAGCACAAAAGCCGGGTAGGCGCCAGAGACCGTAGAACCAACGACCAACAACAATGTCAGGATCAACCACAAACGAGGATCTGTAAAATCAAAAGAGAGTTCCTTGCCCACGATCTGGCCAAGCACTGGAATTAACGCTATAGCAATTAAGACAGCGAGTACGATGCTGAATAAATTCACCAGTACTGACTCAAATACGAACTGCGTGATCAACTGACTTTTTAATGCTCCTATCGCCTTCTTGATGCCTACTTCTCGCGCGCGCTCAGTCGCTCTCGCGGTGGAAAGGTTAATGTAATTGATCCAGGCAATGGCTAAAATAAAAATGGCTATCACAACCAGGAAATAGATCGTATATGTACTTATCGTTGCGCTTGGTTCGTGATCCAGGCCAGGCGTGGTATGAATTTTACGGATCGGCTGGAGTGCTAACTTTGCAGTCGTGTTCGATTCGGCAAAATCCTTGCCCTGATATTTTTCTATCAGTGCCGGCATTTTTTCCTCTGCTTTTGATGCATCGGCCAGTGGCTGTAATTCTACATAGGTAATAAAATTATTCCAACCCCAGCCGCTATCGCCGGTATATTGCTCGTTTCGTAGAAGATTGTGTACGGGAAGCAGGAAATCAAAATTCAGATGCGCATTTTCAGGCACATCGTCGAGCACTGCAGTCACTTCATAGGTCCCATCGGACCACCCTCCGGATATCTGCAATATCTTACCGAGTGGATCCTCACCCTTGCTGAAATACTTCTGAGCGGCTTTACGTGTGATGACCATTGAATTAGGCTTATCCAACGCAGTACGGATATCGCCTTGCCGTGCATGATAAGTGAAAACGTCAAGAAACGTCGAATCAACCCATTGGATCTTATCCTCATTGAACGTGGAAGGCTCGCCGACAGGACGTTGGTAGCTGATCACGGCGCCGCCATACATCGGATGGGTCCGCACAAATGATTTCACTTCGGGTATGTCGGCCAGCAATGCAGGTCCTTGTGCGTATCCTGACAATACGCTTGCGCTGCGCAACTCACCATTCCGATAGTAGGTTGTCGTTGTCCGGTATATCCGATCGGCACGGTCGTGAAAACTATCATAGCTTAATTCAAAGTCAACATATCTGAGAATCACCAGACATACTGCTATGCCAAGTGCCAATCCAAATATGTTAATGAACGCATAAAGTTTGCGCTTGAAAAGATTTCGCAGTGCCAGCGTTAGATAATTGACTATCATCCCATGTCTTGATTAATGTAACCTAAATTTGTCCAGAACTTCGGAAGTCAGAGCGATTCACTGTCCAACAGCTGGTCGCATACTGCTACCGCCGATACATCGGCCAATAGAATACTCACGGGATTGAGAAAGGTTACCCGAGAAGAGTGAAAAGTTAAAGGTGAAAGGTGAAAAACTGCCATATAATAAACTGCAACATCCTGATTAGGGCGTCACCTTTCACTTTTAACTATTCTTCATCCGCCGTAGCGCCTCGCGAAGGTGGACACGTTTCACTCTTGGGTTTTGTAGAGTTTTGGTGCCGTGTTGAGCCAAGGATTTTGACGCTGGTGCCAATACGGATAGACCGGAGGGACTTCGCTGGCAGCGTCAAGGCGTTTGACCTGATCAATCGTTAAGTTCCAACCCACAGACTTTAAGTTATCCAACAATTGCTGCTCCGTTCGGGCGCCGATAATAATATTGTCAACAGTGGGACGCTGGAGCAACCAGTTAAGTGAAATCTGAGCTGGTGTCTTTTCGGTCTCTTCCGCAATCTCGTAGAGCACCTCAACAACCTTATAGAGCAATTCATCAGAAACGGCAAAACCCGGGACCGGGCTTCCCCCCTGGGCTACACGCGCATTGGGGCGTGGCGTGTTGCGCCGGTATTTTCCACTCAATAGACCGGAAGCCAGTGGACTCCAGACCAATGTCCCCACACGCTGGTCGATACCTAGCGGCATCAACTCCCATTCGAAATCGCGATTGATCAGGGAGTAATACGCTTGATGCCCGACATACCGTGACCATCCGTACTTTTCCGAAATGCTGAGCGATTTCATGAGGTGCCATCCTGAAAAATTAGAACACGCGATATACCGGATCTTACCACTCTCGACCAAACTGTTAAGAGCTCCTAACGTTTCTTCAACGGGCGTGTTCGCGTCAAAACCATGCATATGATAGACGTCGATGTGATCGATACCCAGCCGCTGCAGGCTTTGCTCGCAGGATTTGATGATATTGTGTCGGGAGGAACCATAGTCATTGATATCGTCACTCATCTTAAAAGTGCTCTTTGTAGAGATCAGGACCCTTCCTCGCTTACCTTTTATTGCCTTCCCAAGGATCTCTTCAGATACACCTTTAGAATAAACATTTGCAGTATCAAAGAAGTTAACGCCTGCGTCCAAACAAATATCAACAAGTCGTGTCGCTTCATCGGCTTGCGTTGCACCCCACGCCTTGAAGAAATTTCCTTCACCACCAAAGGTTGCCGTGCCAAAACCGAGCACCGGTATGCGTAACCCTGAGCCTCCTAGTTGTCTGTACTCCATAAGCAATTATGAATTATGAATTGAAAGGCAACTTAACCGCAAAGACGCGAAGGCGCAAAGTTGGCGCAAAGAATTCTTTGCGTTTTTCTTAGCGTCTTTTCGTCTCGCGGTGGAACTGTATTTAATGCTTATTAAGATGATACGATTGGACGGCAGATCCGTTTTTTCCGACGATGAGCTTTACGTTGTCATCTTTGTCTTCGATTAAAACCAGGTCGCGCACGTCACCTTTCAATTGTAACCCGCTCAATGATTGCGAAGCATAGGTAAACTTTCCTTTGCCATCATTGATCAGAAGCACGCCTTCATTGGCGTCCGACCGTCCTGTACGAACGCGTGTCATCGACTCGTTCCCGGCCGCGATGACATCTAGATCACCATCGCTGTCAACGTCAACGCAGACCAACGCGTAGATGGGCGCAAATTGTACTTCGATGGGAAGTTCTCTGATCTCAAATTTTCCACCGACATTTTCCAGCATGATCGTCTTTAGTTGGTCCGCCTTTAATTGCTGCGAATTCTCCAACTCCTGCGGAGTAAAAATCTTATCCAACGTTGCGTTCGAATAAGCGTTGTAGTCGGGAAACCTTGACCTTAATGTACCGACCTGCCCAAGGGCTTCATCACGGCTGGCGTACGGGTAGGATACTCCGTTAATGTAGTATGACAAAAAAGGATCCACCTGGCCATCCTGATTGAAATCTTTAAAAGTAAGTGTCACAGGATGCTCTTCAGAAACGTTGAACTGATTATTCTGCCCATAATTTCCCGCGATCAGATCGGTATCACCATCTCCGTCAAGATCGGCCGCAATAAGTCGGTTCCACCAGCCGCTCGTTGACGTGGGCAACCATTTGTTAGATTCGTCCTCGAGCTTATTATTGTTGTTTAGGAAAAAGCCAACACGCGTCCACTCGCCGGCAATAACAAGATCTGCCTTGCCATCCTTATTGATGTCCGTTGCCACCGCATCACAGACCATCCCTCGATTTTCAAGTGATGGGGCCAGCGATTTGATCTCATTGGTGAATTTTCCTTTACCATCGTTGATCAGTAACAGACTGGGAGAACTGATGGGATACTTTCCGGGAGTGAGCCTCGAGCCAATAAATAGGTCATCAAATTTATCTCCATTGACGTCGATCGCTACAACACAAGAGCCCGCGAGCGTTTCCTCCGGCAGCGCACCAATAGACCTTTTGAAATTTCCTTTCCCGTCGTTGAGATATAGTCTATCCTGTAGGAGGCGATCGGTATCGTTGAACAGATAACCTCCGCTTACAACATAGAGGTCCAAATCGCCATCCATGTCCGCATCGAAAAATAACGCATCCTCGTCCTGATATTCGCGATCCCCTAGCAGATCCGTCGACTTCTTATCTGTGAATGATCCGTCAGACTGCTGTAGCAGTAACGCACCCGTCTGATGCCTGGGTCCGCACATATAAAGATCTTCAAGGCCATCACCGTTGACGTCCCCTTTCGCTATCCGCGGCCCGGAATAAGAATACATTTTTGGAAGCAATAGCTGACGCTTGAAATCATTTGTATCTGCCGCTACATGCGTCCACGCGATGGTGTTTGTTTGCGTAAATAAGGGCTTTGGAGGTGTTGAATAGCGATAAGATTCGTGCGCATCTTCGTACCGTGGCGACAAGATTTCTCCAGCCTTGACAATGCGTGCATTCTCTGTCTTGCCGTCGGGCCAGATAATACGGACCGAATCGACTGCCGTTGAGCCTTGTATTCCAAAGACCAGCGGCACGTTCATTGACGATTGGAATCCGCGCACAGGATTGAATTCCTGGTATTGACGTTTTCCATTGGCATAGATCACCACTTTTGTGCCCTCAATGATCCTCTTCGGGTTTGCTTTCCTGAGATCGATCTTAATGTATGAGGCGCTCTTGTTTTCACTCGAGGTGTTTTTATACAGCACGGCTTTTTCATTCATCGTATTGATCACCAGATCAAGGTCACCATCGTTGTCAAGGTCTGCGTAAGCTGCTCCATTTGATTTAAATGCCCGCGTTAATCCCCACTGTGCCGTTGTCTTTGTAAATCGAAGATCACCACCATTCTTAAAAAGAAAATTTCCAACCTGTATGGCCGGCATTTGTCCAATGATTTCTCTGATATTGGGTGGTGCACCAGTCTGTCGCGATTTCATTCTCTCGTCGACAGTGTATTTGAGGAACTGCATGTTGGTATAGTCCTTTTCGTATCCGTTACTCACGTAGAGATCTTTCCATCCATCACCATCGAAGTCAGCGAACAACGCGGACCAGCTCCAATCAGTGTTGGAAATGCCCATGAGTTGACCCACTTCGGCGAATGTGCCATCACCGTTGTTCAGTTGCAGCATGTTGCGCATGGACTGATGGTGAAATCCGGCCTGAAGCAAAAGTTTATACTTGTCGTAATTATCGTCGCCGGAAGAAAGCTTGATCCGTTCATTACTTTCGGGCAGCATGTCCAGCGTGAAGATGTCGGGAAGTGCATCATTGTTTACATCGGCGATATCGGATCCCATGGAGAAGAGTGACATGTGACCAATGGCATCGCGGGCGGCATTTTTAAATGTTCCATCCCTGTTATTTATATACAGATAGTCTTCTTCATTAAAATCATTTGAGATATAGATATCTTCCCATCCGTCGTCGTTCACGTCTGCAATGGCAAGACCAAGACCGAAGCTCAAGACATTGTTGACGATGCCAGCGTTCGCCGAGACATCTCTGAACTTGCCGCCGTCATTGTTGTATAGTTTGCTTGCAAATTTCGTGGATGGCTGCTTCTTGAAATTAACCAGCATGTTGCTGAAGCCGGCATACATCGGTAACGAGTGATTCAATATGAAAAGATCCAGATCCCCGTCTTTGTCATAATCGAAAAAGGAGGCGTGCGTTGAATAGGCATCATCGTCGATGCCAAATGCCGAAGCTTTTTCTGTAAAGGTAAGGTTGCCGTTATTGATAAATAGCAGATTCTTTCTGAGCGTCGAGTCACTCATTGCCGACCGACTCACGTAAAGATCCAGCCAGCCGTCCTGGTTAACATCTGCGAAAGTCACACCTGTTTTCCAACCTTGTAATGCGCCAACGCCCGCCTTGTCAGTAATGTCCTCAAATCTCAAGTCACCTTTGTTCAGGTATAGTTTATTGGATACCGTGTTGCCTGAGAAATAAATGTCTGGCAATCCATCATTGTTAATATCGCCTATGGCAACACCACCGCCATTAAAATAATATGGATAATTCAGAACGTGATTGTCTTGATCCTGTGTGACAGTATTTTGAAATGTGATGCCAGTCTCCTCCGGTAGTTGTTCCTCAAAGAGAGTCTCTTCCTTTCTGGAACAATTAAACAACAGGAAGCCACTGAAGACAAATAACCAGTTTACGCGGTTCATCATTGGGTGCAACAAGGGTTCAATCTTACGGAAAAAATTAATGCCAACACTGCATTGGCGCTTCGCTTAACATCGTGCTGGCTAAATAACAAAAGGGTCAGAAAAATTCTGACCCTTTGTCTTAAAATAAACAAACTAAACACTAGTTCTTATCCCACCACAGTGGTGTAGTAACCTTATCGGGACCATTGAGCAAATCCTCTGCCTTCTTGGTTTCAGTCTCATTGGTCTGGAACTCAGATAGCAAGAATGGAATTCTGCGTATCCACTGTGTGGATGTATTCGTGATATCCGGGTTATCGGAGTTTGCTACAGGGTAAAGTTTGAGGACGTGGCTGCGTCTGTAATCCGCCCACGCCTCTATGCCTTCAGGATACAATGCAAGCCATTTTTGGGTTGCAATTTGTTCCAGACCGTCAGCAGGATCCCACTTCACCGTGATGTCAGTCATTGGAGGAGAATTCAACAGATCGCCAGGCGCCACAGGGACATTAGTGCTGCTGACATAGGTTGCAATGTCTGCATCGGCTATGCCCCATTGCTTCATAGAATGGGTGATGCCCTTTTCATAAAGCTCCTTGGCTGTTCCGCCCATGTTCCATCCCAGCAACGCGCCTTCTGCACGCAGGAAATAAGCCTCCGCCGTGCACATTACATTGGAAGGCGTAGTCAGTCCGGTAGTGGCTGACCAGCGTTCTCCCTTGTTGGAGTTGGCGTCATTGGAACTTAAAGGCTTGCCAAGCTGGTCAACCGTAAGTCCGTTCCTGAGGCCGTTGTAGCCACCATCTTTTGCAGGTCTGAAGTAAATAGGCATTCTAGGGTCAGCGTATCCTTTCAGCACCGATTCCATCGCAGCGCTCATTCGGAATTCATTCCAGTCCATGATCGCCAGTCCATTCCAATCAGAGCCATTGTTGCTGCGTAGAACGAGCGCATCATCGCCGGGACTGGCAAGCATAACACCAGAGGCAACTGCAGATTCGGCAATGCCTTGTGCACGCGATTTATCGACGGCAGAAATTCTAAGTGCCAATCGCAGCTTGAGGGTATTTGCAAATTTTATCCATTTGTTCGGGTCACCGCCATAAATAATGTCATAGTCTGCAAATGGTTTCTCCGTTGTTTTGCCCTTCAGGACGGCGATAGCGGCATCGAGTCTTACAAAGAAGTCATTGTAAATCGCATCCTGAGCATCATAGGGAACTCCCGGGCCTTCAAGATCCGTCTTCCCGGCGCTGAAATACGGAATTGGTCCCCAATAATCTGTCACGCGGTGAAATGTGTATACCCACCAGATGTTAGCCAGCGCGTATTCAGCCGATGCAGGATCACTTTTTTCAAAAATGGTTTGCAATTGAGGCATCACTTCGGTGTACATCGGATTAAAGGCCGCGCCTACCCAATCCATACGTATAGTTAGCCTGTCCGAAGGGAAATACGTTGCCGTACAGGCAAAGTACTGTGCATACTGATCCGCGAAAAGATTCTGAGCGACCTGATAGTTCCACACATTGTTAGTGGCCATGGATTGAGCCTTCGAAAACATGAAGGGTAATTCCGCCGGACCTATCGTTGCCAGTTTATTCTTATCAGTATTAATTTCATCGTAATCCGAGGTACAAGACACAGCCAGCACAATACTGCAAACGAGCAAAAGACTGCCATGCTTGAGTAAATGAGATTTGAGATTTTTCATATTTTTCAATTTTCTCGTCGATTAAAAGTTTAGCATAACATTGAAACCAATGCTCTGGGTAGAGGGAAGCGTAAAGTATTGTACGCCCTGATAGTTTCCGTTACCCAAGGCCATATCCGGATCGAAGTCCATCTTACGTTTTCCAAGGCCTGGTATATCCATGATGCTGCTTCCACGATACAGGAAGAAAAGGTTACGTGCCACAATAGAAATTTTTGCGCTCTTAATGAAGAAGGATTCAGGAACAGGGATACTGTAACCGAAGGCCAATTCACGCACCCTGAAGTTGGTTGCATTGTAAGCGAAGAACTCCGCCGTTCCGTACCGTTTTGTTGAGGCCGCTTGCCAGAATTGCTGCGCTGTGATTGTAGCGTCGACGGGGTTTCCATTGGCATCAACTCCGCCCAGGTTCCAACCGCCTTCACGATACTTTTCCGTGATCTCTGGAATACCGCTGAACGATAGGTTCATTTCGGTACCAGATACGATAACGCCTCCAGCCCTTCCATCCACAAGGATACGCAGAGAGAAACGATCGTAATTAAATGTATTCGTCAGACCAAATGTCGCTTTTGGATTAAAGTTGCCGATGTAGCTCTGATCGCCTGTTGTTGAAACTGGAACACCTGCAGCAGTTACCACATAGTTGCCGTTGTCGTCAGTTTTCCATTTGAATGAAGTAAGGTCACCAAAACTGCCGCCTTCTTTCACCAACGGTGTAGCTGAACGTCCGAAACCGTCCGCCAAAGGAGTTTGTTTAAGATCAGGACTAAGTGTCACGATCTTGTTTCTGTTCATCCCCATGTTAAACTGAATGTCCCACTTCAACTTACTGGAAGCATCCAGGGGAGTGCCACTAAGGACCACTTCCAATCCTTTGTTCTCAATCTCTCCAGCATTAATGTACTTGTCGATGTATCCGGTGGCTACAGGGGCTAAGATCTTGAGCAACTGATTGGTTGAATTACTCTTGTAAACGGTTAACGTAACTCCCAATCTGTTTTCCAGGAATTTGGTGTCGATGCCAAACTCGATATTCTTAACCAACTCATATTTCAAATCGGGCAAAGCCTGGGTTGTGCTTCGGCTGATGAAGCCGTGGCCGGCGCCCTGGGCGTAATTGTAAACATTGTTTCTAAGGTAAGCGCGCCCACCGTTACCAACAACAGCATAATTACCGCTAATTTTCAAAAATGAGATAGCTTCAGGAATTGTGAACAGATCTGTAAGAATGGCTGATACCCCTACAGAAGGGTAGTTAAATTGGTAGGGCGATGGAAGCGGGGACGCCCAATCAGAACGCAAGCTAGCATCGAGGAAGATGGCCTCTTTATAGGCAAGGTTAACTTGCCCAAAGACAGACTGCGTCTGTGTCCGTGTAGCGTCCTGATCAAACTGAGGCGTTGAGGCAAAGTTCAGGCTAAATCGATTGGCAACGTTCAAACCGTTCGCAGTGTTATTAGTCTTAGACCACCTACTATCCTGTAGGATCGCTCCAACGCGATAGTCTATTTTCAAGTCGTCAGTCAGTTTATTGCTACCCTCCAACATCAGGTCGAACCATTTTTGGGAATTTTCTACCGTATACTTTTTATAAGTACCCCCAACCGTGGACCACAAGATCGTACCTTGGGAATAAGCTTCGTCGCCGCGGTCAATGGTCCTATCAAGGTTAGCTCTTCCCTGAAGGCTTAGCCAGTCGGTGATTGCAAATTTTGCTGTTATGTACCCCATTATTCTATCGCGCGTTTCATTGATCGCCGTGCGGTTGATGATCCAGTATGGGTTCTGGTATATAGATGATAATGTAGACGCCCAAGGTGTTGGTGTGGGTACGCCTAACGCGTTGGGTGCCTCATAATTCTTGGCGACATCCGTGCTTAAGCTGCGCGGGATCTGGTAGATGTTACTAACAGGCGCATTCTCTTCACCTGTCCTGGGACGGTTATCTATTTGCTGTGCAATATAGGTGACCTTCGCATCCGTCGAGAACCGTTTGCCAAACTGATTTGATAACCTCAGGTTGATCGTGTGACGGTTAAGATCATTTCCAGGAATAATTCCCTTGACCTTGTTATTTGTGTACGACAAATAGGTTTGCATTTTCTCCGAACCACCGGTCACTCCAATGGAGTTGTTTAGTCCAACGCCAGTTCTGAAAAAGTCTTTAACGTTGTCAGGCTGTGCTGAGTAGGTATCTTGTTGACCCAAAGCATTGACATACGACTGACCCTCCATGGGCGCGCCCCAGCTCTCGCCTTTGCTAGCATCAATGTTACCAGAAATTCCCTGGCCATAGGTATTTTGCAATTTGTTCAGCGAGAAGGCGCGTTCCGAGGTAACACCGGAATTAATGCTTACGCCGATCTTCTCTTTGGAACCTTTCTTGGTTGTAATGACAATAACACCATTACCCGCCTGACTGCCATACAGTGCTGCAGCGGATGCGCCACGCAATACTGTCATCGATTCAATGTCATCAGGATTGATGTTCGACGCGCCATCGGAACCCTGCACGGATCCAAAGTCGCTACTAGCCGCACCGTTGGTATTGTTGTTGATTGGAACACCATCGACAACGATCAGCGCATTGTTGCTTCCCTGAATAGAGCGATTTCCCCGTAATACGATCCTCGCGCCGCTACCAACTCCGCCGGATCCTTGCGTGATCACGGCATTGGCGACCTTTCCCTGGAGGCCGCTTAGGACGTTGTTCGGATCTCTGACCTGTGTTAGCTCTGAAGGTTTTACCGACTGCGTGGCATAAACCAGGGTCTTTGTCTCACGGGTAATGCCGAGCGCGGTGACAACCACTTCGTTCAATTGAGTGATGTCTTCCGCCAGGGATACATCAATTACTGTTCTAGTCCCCACTTGGATTTCCTGAGTGGCAAATCCGATAAACGACACGACCAGCACTGCGTTCGCATCTGGAACAGTGATGGTGTATCTTCCGTCGGCATCTGTTGAAGTACCTGTTGTTGTGCTTTTCACCAATACCGAGACTCCCGGCAATGGAGAACTGTCAACGCCTGCAGTTACTCTCCCTGTGACGGTCTGCGCCATCGCAGAGGCGCCGCACAGTAAGAGCAAGACGATGATGTTAGGTAAACATTTTTTCATTTTTGGTTTGGGTTTATTAGTTGGTCATTCGCGAAATAAACTTTGGGAAAAGTTCATTTCTTTTAACTAAAGTATGGGGAGGCATACAAAAAAGCAAGCTAAATTGTAGTGTTGGAACCGCACACACTAAATTTGTGTGCGCACACGCGCACACACCCAACCACGGTTCTACCGATTGAAATACAGAAATTTGTAGGGAACGGTTGAGTTTGACCCTACAGATAAATAAATGTTAATTTTTTTTGAACAATAGGGTATAATTTGACCCAAACAAAGCAAAAACAAATAAAATATTAGTATAATCTTAACAAATCCATAATGGCTAATCGCAGAGACCTCCTAAAAGGGCTAGTGACCCTTCCTTTACTGGCACCGCTAACAAATGTTGCTGCCGACGCTCCTGCCCAAGAGTTTGAACGCGACTATTTTAAGGAACTTGGCCTGCGCACCTTTATTAATGCAGCAGGTACGTACACGATGCTTACAGCTTCGCTCCCCCATCCCGAGGTTATCAAGGCCATCAATTACGCAGCGCTGCAATACGTGAGACTCGAGGATCTTCAGGACAGGGTGGGTGAACGCATTGCTGAGTTGTTAAAGTGTGAAGCCGCAATGATCACCGCGGGTGCAGCATCAGCCATCACGTTGGGCACCGCGGGCGTACTGACTGGCGGTGACATGAAAAAAGCTGCAGCCATTCCGACTGACTTGACGGGAATGAAATCTGAAGTCATTCTTCAAAAGTCACACCGCGTCGGCTATGCGCACGCCATTCAAAACTGTGGCGTAAAGATCATCGAGGTCGAAACCCGCAAGGAGCTGGAAGATGCTATCAACGAAAAGACAGCCATGATGTGGTTTCTCAATACGGGCAATCCGTTGGGCAAGATCAAAGACGAGGAGTTCATCGCCATTGCCAAAAAACACAGTATCCCAACATTCAATGACTGCGCGGCGGATGTCCCACCCGTTGAAAATTTCTGGAAGTATACCCAAATGGGTTTTGACCTGGTTTGTTTTTCGGGAGGTAAAGGGATCCGCGGCCCGCAAAGCGCCGGACTCCTGCTGGGCAAGAAAGATCTCATCCAGGCTGCTCGGAAAAACGCGCCACCAAATGGTGACGTTGTCGGCAGGGGAATGAAGGTCAACAAAGAGGAGATACTGGGCATGCTTGTCGCGGTGGAAGTGTTTCTGGCAAGAGATCATCAACAGGAGTGGGCCATGTGGGAACAGCAGGTTAAATTGATCAGCGACACCGTCAGCGCAGTGCCAGGCGTAAAGACGGAGATCCACGTTCCTCCTGTTGCAAACCATATCCCATCGCTCCGGGTAAAATGGGACACATCGAAAATCAAGACCTCAACGGAGGAAGTCAGATCTGCATTGCGCCTGGGTCACCCCTCCATCGAAACAATGGGGGATGATGTTTCTGTCGACATCACCACCTGGATGATGATCCCTGGCGAAGAGCGCATCGTGGCAAAAAGATTGTCTGAGATCCTGAAAAAAGCGGCCGCGTCCTGATTGTCGGCGATGCCGTGTTGCTTTTTAAAGGCTTGTCAAAGGCTTCTCGACCAATGTCCACTTTATTCACCAGCTTATTACTCATCTCCGTTATGATCTCGGCGCAGGTAAAGACAACATCATACACCGTCCATCGCATCCATTCCTCCATAACCCTTACAGGGAAAGGGGATGACGCGTTGTGGAAATCGGCGCCGCTGCTTTCCGACTTCAGTTATCCGTGGGAGAATGGAATACCGCCATCAACACGATTCAAGGCACTCCATGACGATGACTGGCTGTATTGTCTTTTTGAGGTGGAGGATTCCCGTATCCACGTTCTAACTGACAAGAATGAAAAGTGGGAAGTGGCCAGTAGCGATAGGGTTGAGATATTTTTCCGCACGGACCAAAGGCTCACGCCATACTACTGCCTGGAAATAGATCCGACTGGAAGAGTGCTGGATTACGAAGCAACATTTCACCGGAAGTTCAATATCGCGTGGTCATGGCCGGTAAAGCAGTTGGTCATCAAAACCGCCGCAATAAAGGATGGATACGTTGTTGAGATCGCCATCAGCAAAGCATCTTTGCAGCAGCTTGGAATATTGAATGGCAGCAGCATCGAGGCAGGGTTATACAGGGCCGAATGCACGCAGGCCGAAGATCCTCAGGCACACATGAGATGGATCAGTTGGATCAAACCGGATTCACCAACTCCCGACTTTCATATTGCTTCGTCCTTTGGGATACTTTCGCTGTCGGAGTGAGCGTTTTTTTCAAGCTTGTTTTTGACAACATCGGCTGGGTATTTCAGGGCAAGCTTTCTGATCTCGTAGCTAAATGTTTTAAAGGTTTCTTCCCATGCATGCGCCTCCTCAGGTGTATAGCTGTGAAAGCCGTGCGCGTTGGAAACGCCCCTCCCACCCGCTTTAACGATATCATCGATCAATCTTGGTATAGCCGTATCGTTGCAAAGAGTCGGCAACAGATCTTTCATGACGGCATGATAAGCCTGAACTCCGGTGAGATCCATCCACCGGAATACGCCAACTAGCGTCATCCAGTATCCTGGATTGTTCCTGCAAGCCCGATCAACGTCCTCAACGCTTGCAAAACCATTTTCCACAAGAAAACATGCCTCACGATACATGGCATACATCAGACGGTTCGTGATGAAACCGCGGATATCCTTGCGTACAAGCGTAGGTTCTTTCCCCCAGCCATGAGAAAGTTCATAAAGATATTCTCCCTTGCTGACGTCGCTGAGCTCGCCGCAGATACCCTCCAGGAACCGGGTCGTATGCGAAGGCTCAGCCCAATGCAGTCCAAAAAACCTCCGTGGATGCTTCACGTGTTTCTGTAAAATACTGATGGGTATCGCCGACGTATTACTTGTCATCAATGCATCTTCTGAAATGGCCGCCTCGATCTTTTCATAAACTGTTCGCTTCACGCCCAGGTCCTCAAGCGTGCATTCAATAACCAACCCACATGGTTTAAGGTCATTGTAATCCTGAGAGATCAGGAGCTGCTTTAAAAAATGTTCCGGAGCAAGCTTTACCATTCCTTCCTGCTTTGATCGTGTAAGGTGTTCGGTTACTCGTTTCTCTGCGAATTGCAGATCCACGGGAATAGGTGCGATCGCGACAACCCGGTGGCCTGCAATTAGGAGGCACGTCGTAATGCTACAACCCATAAGCCCCAGGCCAACTACTCCAATCGTCAGCTTATTTTCCATGTGTGTATTTGTTCGTTTACTTATTCATTATAGAGACGAAGATAAAGGCCGCGACTTGCTTTAGCATTGTGCTGCCGAACTAAAGACGTTCTTAATACGTCGCACGGCCACCCGTCAGGTCAAACGTAAATCCGGTCGTAAAACTATTCAGTGATGACACGATATAGAGCGACAGGTTGGTGACTTCTTCCATGGTACCGCACCGTTTCATTGGAATCTTGTCAGTCATGTATTTTACCTGCTGGGCGGGCATGGCGTCAACCAGCGGAGTTTGAATAACGGCCGGGGCAAGCGCATTGACGGTGATGCCGGTCTCTGCATATTCCTTGCCTTGCACCTTTGTCATCCCGATCACTGCCGCTTTGGAAGCCGAGTATGCCAGCATCCCCGCGTTTCCTTCCTTTCCCGCCACCGACGCAATGTGCAAGATCCGCCCATAATTATTTTTGATCATCCAGGGCAGCACATACCTGGATGTATAATAGCTTCCCATAAAGTTGACATCGAAAACCTGCCTGATGTTTTCAGAGCTCGTTTCGTGGCTTTTAACATTTGTGGCGCCAGTTATGCCAGCACAGTTGATCAGAATATCGATCTTACCCAGGTGGTCTCCCGCTTTTTGAATCACATCCTTAACCATAGTCTCCTGCGTTAGATCCAAGGCAAACCGCCTTGTTCCTGAAAGTTCTTCAATGCTTTCAAGCAGATTAATGTCCTTGTCTAGCAAGACAAGCTTCGCCCCGAGCGCTGCGAGCTTCCTGGCGATTGCGAGGCCAATACCCGACGCAGCACCAGTAATTATTGCAGTCTGATGCTCAAAGGACAATGTCATTCCGGATTCTGCAGTGATCATTTGGGCACGGTGTAAGATGAAAAGCACGCGAGGTTAAATCCTCGTGAACGACAAGATGAAAAAACTATGCTCTCCGATCAAGTAAAAGAATTGTTAATGGTTGAACGGCTTGCTGTCATTTGGAAATTTCTTCGCAAACATCCACATTGGTTGCAAATGCCCGACTCTTTCGCATGATAAGTTTTATTTTATGGAATGTCAGTCCGGTTGCATTTGGCGCCGGTCCGTTGATCGTGCGGTGGTACGCGCTGTTTTTTATTATTGGATTTATCGCTGGAAGACAGTTGCTCATCAGCTTATATAAGAAAGAGGGAAAACCTTCCGCCGAAATTGAATTGCTGATCCTCTACATTGTTTGTGCCGCTATCGTCGTATCGCGAATCATTTACGTATTGTCTTATGATCCCCGTCTGATAACTACTCAGCCGGCTGAAGTCTTTCTTCCCGTTGCGTTCAAACCAACCTTCCATTTTTCCGGCATTACTGAATTGTCCGGACACGGTGGGATGATCGGTTTAATGATAGGATTGTGGTTCTTCTGGCGGCGAAGCAGAAAAGAAACATACATGAGGATGCTGGATCGACTTAGCATCGGAGTCGCGCTCGTTGCAACTTTATTTTGCATGGGTTACTTTATGAACAGCGAGAATCCGGGACGCGTAACAAATTTACCCTGGGGTACGATCAGCATGCGCCCAATAACGGACGGGCTGGTCAAAATCCCATGTTGCATGATGCGCAATCCGGGGGGCGCTAACCCGCTTCAATCCGTCACGGTGAGAAAAGATACGTCCAGGGTCTTAGATGTCGAGGGGCAGCGCCCACTAATATTATATCTATTCTTTAAACCGGGAGCTACGGAACAGTCCGTAAACGAATTTCTAATCGGCGACGTGAAAACATTCCTATTTGATAATTCAAACGCGATGTATGAACCGGGGGATCAGCCGCTTCACTACACCATCTTCCAGGAAAAAATTGATGTCTTTACGGCACGGATCCGGGCCATAGGGATCTCACGCCATCCGATCTACGCATATGAGGCGCTCATCTTTCTGTTCCTTTTCCTGTGGTTGATGGCATATCGGAAGAAATTGAATTATGTCATTCCTGAAGGCAGGATTGCAGGAATGTTTTTTTTAATCGGGTGGTCCATGATGTTTGTTACAGGATTCCTGCGCGAGCCTGGCGCCACCTATGAGAATTCAATGATGTTAAATACAGGCCAGTTGCTTAGCATTCCATTTATGGTATTTGGAGCATACGTTCTGATTTACTCATTCAGAAAGCGCAACGTGTAGGTTAATGTTTCTGCTATTACCCTTTGCGTCAAATATTGTAATGTTCTTCAGCGCGGGACTTATCGCAAGACTTCTGGACGACTGTGACAAATAGGTAGATCCGTAGTAAAATTCATGCTTGTATGTCTTCCCGTTGCTCAACATAACCAGCGCATAGACATCGTCCATTTTTGGAAAAAAATGCTTTGAACGATTCGCTGTCGTGTAAGTACGCAGCTTTCCTGAATTGTTACCAACGACGATAAGCTCGTAACCTTCGTCCGTAATCAATCGTGCCATTCCCTTGCCATCATCATCTGCCATGAACCCACTTTTGGCAACTGGAACAGGCGTAAGCTGTCCCTTTCCATTTCCTTTGAGATATAGCCCAACCGAAGCATCATCGCGGCCTGAAGAAATTTCAGGTGCGTATGAATTGCCAGCAACAAGCACGTCGGTAAAACCATCTCCATCGTAGTCTTCCACTACCATTCCGAACGCCGGCGAAAATTGTGCGACCGTGGGTAGAGAACGGATTGTGAATTTGCCATTTCCAGAATTTTCAACGTAGCTGCTTTCAAAACGGTCGCCGCAAATCACAAATGCTTTGTCAAGCTCTTCGGGCAGGAAAGCCTCGTCAAATGTTTTTGTCGCATAGTCTGTATACGTCCTGAATCTGGCTCGCATCCCATTGATCTGATCGATCAAGTTATCACGGGAATGGCTAATGTACTTTTCACCTTGAACATAATGACTCATAACGGGGTCCAGTCTGCCATCGCCGTTGTAGTCGCTTGCATAAATACACAGCGGTTCCTTTTCATTTGGATGGAAATGGCTGTTGGTACCTTGATTGCCAGCAATGTAATCCATGTCACCATCGCCATCAAAATCTCCGGCCGAGATTGAGTTCCACCACCCGGATGTATGCTTCAAGTCCGTTGATCCTGTATCGTTGATCAGCTTGCCCTTGTTGTTATGGAAAAAGGTTAGCGGCATGAATTCACCGGTTATCAAGAGATCGCGCCAACCATCGTTGTCGTAATCTGTCCACAATGCCGCACAAACCATCCCAATATTTTTCAGACCGTCGATCTCCTGCGTTATGTCAGTAAACTTACACACGGATTGCTTGCTGTCATTTCTGAGGAGATAACTTCCGCCAGGCATCGGATATTCACCGGGGGTCAACCTCCCGCCAACAAAAAGGTCAAGGTCTCCATCGAGATCGTAATCGTCAGCAATCACACACGATCCGCTCTGCGCGTCGGTTGGCAATGATGTTGGAGACGCGTTGAATGTACCGCTTCCGTCATTGAGATATAAGATGTCCTGATACAACGCAGAGGTTTTTCCATTCTCGGAGCCACCGATCACTGTGTAGAGGTCCTGGTCTCCATCGTTATCGGCATCAAAGAACAATACGCCGAGTTGTTCTCGCTTCACTGAATCCAGCATAAGCTTGCGTTCAAAGCGTCCACCCTTGCGCTGGATAAATAGTGCACCTGTACAGGACAGGCTTCCCCCTACGTAAACATCTTCCAGGCCATCGCCATTAACATCACCCACTGTTATTCCGGGACCATTCTTTGAATGCATGTGAGGGATGGCTGGTTGTAGCTTAAAATCAACAAATGCATTTTCCGTCTGCGTGAAGTCGAGCCCTAAATTATTCTTCTCATGAAACAGTGTTGAATCTTTTCCGGATGTTGCGCCAGACGACACCATTGCGCTCGCATAGTCGAGCTGCAATACCTGGTTGGCTTTGATACCACGAAGCAGCTGTGATTTTCCATCAGGCCAGACAACCTCCAGGCTGTCAACTGTGCCCAGGTTTCCCAATCCAAAATGTAAAACAGGCTCGACAGTTGACAGATATCCACGGACCGGATTAAAATATTGAAATTGCTTGCCACCATTGCTGCTGAGCATCACTTTAGTTCCTAAGCCTTCACGATTCAATGACGATCCTTTCAAGGTGACGCGAAGATAATTGCTGCTGCTGTCGGTATTTGATTGTACAAGTTTGCTTTCCATAATGGTAGCGGGCTCGTCCATGTTATTGAAGACCAGATCAAGGTCGCCATCATTGTCAAGGTCGCCATAGGCGGCCCCATTGGAATAGGTGGGTTTGGAGGTTCCCCATTGTTGTGATACATCTCTGAATGTGAGATCTCCATTATTCCGGTACATATAATTGTGGATCTTGACTCCAGGCAATTCATTTAACAGAGCCTGGCGCTCTTTCGCGCTTGCCTCTGACAAACCCATCGTTTGATTCTTATCGCCGTAAACCACAAAATCAAGATTGATGATATCCTGTTTATAACCATTGGTAATAAAGAGATCCTTAAGTCCATCGTTATCATAGTCCGCTAACAGGGCACTCCAGCTCCAGTCTGTTGCCTCAATTCCAGCCAATTGTCCGATCTCGCTAAAGCTGCCGTTGCCGTTGTTGAGTTGCAAAGTGTTCCGAATGTATTGGTGCTCATAGCCTAGTCTGATGCCGTTCTGGAATTCGTCAAAGGTATTACCCCGACTCGTCAGTTTCCAGCGTTTGTTGTCTTCGGGCAACATGTCCAGCACTACGATATCGACCTTTCCGTCGTTATTGTAATCGGCAACATCACAACCCATAGCGTTATAGGTCTGATGCTTGAGATAGTTGGCGACTTGATTCGTAAATGTACCATTCCGGTTGTTGATGTAGAGCAGATCATTCGTGATAAAGTCATTTGAAACATAAACGTCGGGCCATCCGTCCTCGTTGATATCGCACACTTCCACACCGAGACCAAAACCTTCGATCAGGATCCCGGCTTCTTTCGATACATCTGTAAAAGTGTTATCGCCGTTGTTTCGAAACAGTTTATCTGTTGATGCAGCCTCTCCATTGATCATCTTTGGCTTTGACGTGTTCCTGCTATAGCTTACAAACGCATTGCGCAGGTGATACATGTCGAGATCACCATCATGATCGTAGTCAAGGAAAGCACTTTGGATGCCATAACCCGTTTCCGCCAATCCATACGATCCGGCCGACTCTGTAAAAGTATTATCATGGTCATTGATGAACAATAAATTCTTCCGGTCCTTTTCCGGCGTCTTCCTGTTGCCACCTACGCTGACGTAGATATCTTTGAAGCCATCCTGGTTAATGTCTACAATAGCGACGCCGTTGGCCCACTTGGTCGTAGCAACGCCGGCCAGCGTGGTAATGTCTTCAAATTGAAGCTTGCCCTTATTCAAATATAGGCGGCTTGAGACCATATTGCCCGTGAAATAGATGTCTTGCAATCCGTCATTATTTATGTCGATCAGCGCGACGCCCCCACCATTATAGAGATATTCGAAATCGAGGACAGAAATCGAGTCGCCAAGTGTTATGGCATTGATGAAATCAACATGTGTCTGTGACAACGGGGCTTCTTCGAAAAGGAGTGTTTGTTTATCTGTCGTGCATTGCAGCAGGACAATGGCGACAATAAAACAACTAATTCGGACTCGCATGGAATGGCAAAGGCATTTAGGTAAGCGAAATAAACTTTTTCCCACGGTCCGTGCAACACTAGCTGAGTCACAACAACCATTTAGTGGATTATGGCTGGATTTGAAAGAACACTCAAGAAACTTTTTAAACAAGCTGGGTTTGCGTAGCATGGCACCATTTGTATCGCCAAATTAGCGGTCCGCAAAACACAAACGCATGACAGACTTCTTAGAACGCCTATTGGAAGAATTCAAAAGGCCGTTTCAAAATTCTGTTTTGATCTTTGCCGTAATCTTATTCATCATCCTTCTCGCCCCGATCATTTTGAAAAGAGTGCGCATTCCGGGAATTATCGGGTTGATAATTTCTGGTGTTGTCATTGGGCCGCATGGATTATTCCTGCTCGAAAAAAATGCTGCCGTTGACCTCTTTTCTACTATCGGGTTGCTGTACATCATGTTCATAGCGGGACTGGAGCTTGATCTTGGCGAATTCAACAAGAACAAGAATAAGAGCCTTGTCTTTGGATTTCTCACCTTTATCATCCCGATCTCTCTGGGTGTTCCGGTTTGCCTTTACCTGTTGCATTACTCTATGTCAACGAGCTTTCTCACGGCCAGCATGTTTGCCACACACACGCTAATAGCGTACCCCATCGTGAGCCGTTTGGGCATCTCCAAGAACGAAGCCGTCGCGATAACAGTGGGTGGTACCATCCTGACCGATACTGCAGTCCTCCTGATCCTGGCTGCCATCTCCGGGGCAGAAAAGGGCGGACTAACGTCGGAGCTTTGGATCAGATTGGCCGCTTCACTTGCCATTTTCATCGGCATTGTAGCGTTTATCATTCCACGGATCGCCTCGTGGTTTTTTAAGCGATTTGAAGACGAAAAGAATGCACACTTTATATTCGTGCTTTCGGTGGTCTTTTTCTGTGCTTTCATTGCCGAGCTTTCCGGACTTGAACCGATCATAGGTGCATTTGCTGCCGGTCTCACTTTAAATCACCTTATCCCCCATTCGAGCTCCCTCATGAACAGAATTGAGTTTGTTGGAAATTCCCTGTTCATCCCATTCTTTTTGATCAGTGTGGGGATGTTGATCGATGTAAAAGTGCTATCCCATGGAACAAGCGCTTTAGTCGTCGCAGGAGCTTTAACAACGGTGGCATTATGCGGCAAATGGGCTGCGGCAACACTTACCGGCCTGATCTTCAAATTTTCCAACGCGCAGAAAAATCTCATTTTCGGACTGAGCAGTGCGCACGCTGCAGCCACTTTAGCCGTCATTCTGGTTGGCTATAAACTCGGCATTATTGACGACGCCATTTTGAATGGTACAATCATATTGATCCTCATTACTTGTCTGGTTGCTTCCTTCGTGACAGAAGACGCTGGCAAAAAAGTCGTGCTGCAAAGTGAAAGTGAAGAAACGCAGGAATTAAATGTTAAAGCACAACGTATCCTTGTCCCTGTGTCAAATCCTGATACAATGGAAAAGCTTATCGATTTCGCCATCACAATTAAGGAGCCAAAAAACGTTGCTCCAATTATTGGTTTAACTGTGGTGGAGGACGATGATCTCGCCCAAAGTAAGTTGCTGCAGGCGCGGAAAATGTTAGACAAAGCTATTGTACATGCTGTTGCCGCTGAACAGAAGGTGGAAATCATGGCCACAATCGACCAAAATGTAAGCAGTGGAATTCAACGTGTATCCAAAGAAATGTTCATAACGGATATTGTATTAGGCTGGTCGGCTAAGAACAAACTATCGACGATCCTCTTCGGAAAAGCTTTTGATGGTCTGATCAATCAGACTGATCAAACAGTTTTTCTGACGCGGTTTCAGCTGCCACTGAACGTACACCATCACGTACAGCTTATTTGTCCACCCTTCGTGGAACGCGATGCAGGATTCCAGCGGTGGCTTAGCAGAACGCTGCGCCTGGCGGGCCAGTTGAGCATGGGCATTAGCGTATATTCAAATGCCCAAACGTACGCTGATATTGTGTCACATGTCACCCAATCTAAGGTTGCCGTTTCATTGAGGCATATCGATTTGAAAAATCCTGCGGATGTGACGCGGGAAATAATTATACCACAACCAAGTGACATGATCGTCTGGGTCCTTTCAAGAAAAGGAAATGTATCTCACAGTCCGTATTTTCACACACTTCCTGGAAAAATGGTGAAGGCATTTCAGGGGAATAGTCTTGTATTCATTTATCCGGAATCCAGAATGACTGAGGGCGCATACGACTACGCACTTGAAACAGAGAATAATCTTTTAGGAAAGGGAATCACGTTACTAAAAGGCGCCAAAGGTCTTTTTACCAAAAATTGATTTTCGTGGCTGCCCAACTACGATTGCCTATCCTAAACATTCTCGAAAGCGTGCGAGCTTGGAATGCTTGATTGTTTAACAGGCAATATGCTAGTTTCTAACCAGGCCGTAAGGCCTGAGGGCCCCCACACGGCCCCCCCTTAACTCATGACTCATAACCCATAACTCTCCGTGATCCCATTCAATTGAAGTTCTTTTTCCTTTCCCCTCAACTTGATGGAGCCCAGGAAATGCGTCGAGAATACCTTGGAGAGACCCGATGCCGGGATCACATCGGCGGATGCGATAACCTCGTGGTCAAGTTCCTTACAAAGATTTTGAATTCTTGAGGTTGTGTTGAGAACGTCTCCCGAATACGTTATATCTCTCTTAATAATGCCGATCTCTCCAGCAACAACTTTTCCACAATGGATACCGGCTTTGAACGTGGGAATGAGTCCATAACGGACCAGGTATTTTTCTTTATGCTTTTGAATGTGTTGTTTGAGATCAAAGAAGCAATGAATACAAGTTGCATTTTCCATTCCCTCGTCGTACTTCCAGGATATCACCACCTCATCGCCAACATACTGGTAAATACTTCCTTTATTCTCAAGGATGGGATTGGTTATGTCCGCAAAGAAATCGCGCAGTAGTTGATGATACTTTTCGTCACCGAGCTTTTCTGCCATCGCCGTTGAGTCATTGAGATCAAGGAACATGAATACTCTTTTTTCCTCAATTGGAAAATGATACTTACCGCGAATTAAGTCAATGAACACGCCTGGACCGAACTTAATGCTCACCTGTAACATCAGCTGCGTTAGCGCCACGACAATAGACCATACGATCGCGCTCTTTAATGGGTGACTGTCCAGGACAAAGCCCTTCAGAGCATGGATCGATATTGGGTCTGACAGAGGTCTATGAGTGTTCAGCGGAACAATGATCACCGCCATCACAATCGTAATAAAAGCGATGGTACAGATGAACGAAAAGCTGACAAAGAAGATCATGAATCCATAGGGCTTATCCGGATACTTTACATTGATGTAAAAGACCAGGATACTGCCTCCGATCAGGGCACCAATCAAACCAGCTCCAATATTCCTTCCCGCTGACATCAAAATTGAATACGTTTCAGAAGTACCCAGCGAATTTTGAGTATGAAGTACGAGATGGTCGTATATCGTGATAATACATCCTATGCCAACCCACACGATCACAATGATCTTCAGTTGTTGAAGTTTTAAGTACGTTCCTCGCTTAATCATATCAAATGGCGAAATACCAACCTACACACTAAATTAATGGAAAAGGTATGGGATCCAGGGGGGCAAATACGTCATCTTAAAGGCGTAATTGCGACTGACTCTTAAATTCGCATCAAATTCTCCGTAAGTCGACGAAATGTATGATAGCCATGGTTGTGTGTGCGTCCGCTTATATCGCGCATACGTGCGGCAGGAAATAAGATGCTAGGGAAGACGTGACTTGACAAGTCCGAAAAGACCGGTCCTTGATAGTACTAAATCACTAAATTGTCAATTCTCATCTACTGACCAACCCATTGGTAAGATTTTTCCATTGGATGTGAGAAAAGCTAATGATCGCCACGCCTGCTACGATGCCATCACGCACACGGTCGGTAACTTGCTCAGCATCCGAGTTTTTCTTAATGTTTCGATCGAATACGGATGCAGAAACAATATTTTCATGACGCGATACAATGAATGTGCTTGTTGATTCATGCGAGTAGAAGTGCGCGGTGTCACCCTTGCCGTGGAGTGGATTGTCTGAAGGTCTGACACGAAATCCGAAACTTTCCTCACCATCACCATTGGACAAGTTTTCCATGGCCTCGATCCGCACCCAATCAAATCCCCTACCACTTTTACTTCCTGGCCCTGGTATGTCGATCTTGATGAAATCTCCTTCTGCTGCTTTTCGGTATACTTCAATCCCTTCCCTGTTTACAAGTTGAAATGAGGCGGATATGCCTTCAGCAATTATCGACCAGCTGTTCACATGTTGAAGCCGATTCTTAACGATCTCATAGAATACCACCGCAATTTTTTCGTTGTTTAATTCCACAGAGCTTGCTGCATCTATTGCTTTCCCCGAGCGCTGCGCTGGCACAAGTGAGATATTATTTGAATGTTGTTCGTCCATGTTTGTCAAGGTCAAAAAGTCATGCCATAACCCGATTGCGAATACACCGCAATTAAAATGTCAAGTGATTGACTCAATTTATATGATTATGAAATCATTCAAAGTTCAATGCTTGCCGACACACCATCTTTTGTTTTAATAAGTGCATAATAAATTCCACACTTTTTCTAGGCGTTTCGAATGTCTGATTGCGAGATACATCACATGGCATGCATCTTGACGCTATATCGGTGAGACTTTCTTTTGGCGTAATTTAAAACCGATTCGTTATGACTTTAGCTGGGATAGTTGCCGTGCTCTTATTAAGCGTCTTGCTGACATTAGCATTTGTTTTCGGATTGAAAACGAAAGGGCCCTGGGGTAATGGATGGACCTTTTTCATTGTTATTACATTGTCGTTATGTACAGTGTCGTTATGGGTACCTCCTGCTGGTCCCGTTTGGTTTGGTGCCGCATGGATTGATTTGCTCATTACCGGTCTTTTGGTCTCCTTCATCTTATCGGCCGTCACTCCGTCGACCAATCAGTACAGTGTGATGAATAACGATTTCACTCAGGGGAACCATAGCGACAATGCATTCAGTTCGCTAAACAAAACCGACAAATCCGAAGCGACGGCATTTCGCAGAGCAGTTCAAAAAGACAAAGCTATCGTCACCGCCGGCAGTTTCTTCTGGATGTTGCTTTTACTGCTTTGCGTTCTCATTATCATCGGCGCAACCTAGTGTGCAATACGAACTGATAAAGAATGAAAAAATATTCTCAAAATGTTTCTGCAATGAACGGTTTTCTACAACCCATACCTTTGGTCAACCTTAGTTTTGAGCAAATTGGGGGTCTGTTTCTTTGGCATGGTTGTTATATCAATATAGGTGAATCTCCAGGAGTGACACGATGATTTTAAGATTGTCCACAGCGATGCGTTCGGAGGATTAAAAATCCAGTAAGAACCAATCCCGGATTTTTCTGAAATAGTGTCTGAGATCAAATCCTCGAACTTGCCATGGGTAATGCCAGCGAAAGGAGGAGATTTGCAAAGAGGTTGTCTGACGATATTCGTTTGGCAACCTCTTTTTTTTAGCGCCTCAGGGGAAAAAACTATCGTGAAACATTTGGCAGTGTAACGGTCACGGTTGTGCCTCGCCCGAGTACAGAATCGATCTCCATGTGACCATTGAGTCTGTATACGATCTCCCTGGAAATATACAACCCTAGTCCTGCACCCTGGCTTTTTTCAGAGCCCCGGTAAAACATTTGATATATCTTGGGAAGAATATCCTCACGTATGCCGATACCGTTATCTTTAATGGCGATAATGGCTGAGTACTGATCCGTAGTAATCTCAACGCCGATCATGGCGTCTCCAACCCTATCTCTGTAAAGGATTGCGTTAGACAAAAGATTGCTAAGGAGAACGTGAATCCGCTTCGGATCCGAGTAAAAGGGTTCGTCCATCTCGAGGTGAATAAATTTCTCAATATTCACTGCTCCGTCCAGGTACTCAAGTTTTTGAAAGCACGTGTCCAACGTGCTTTCAAAATCGATCTCCGAAAACGATAACTCACCACGGGCGTTCCAGGAGTAGTCAAGGATCTCCTTTAATGTATCGTCAAGCTTGACCATACTTCGCTCCATCATGTTGTGAACGGGGCCCAGCTTATGATCCTTATCCTCTTCCTTAGCAACATTCAACAATCCCATTAAGGTTGCCAGTGGACCCCGGAGATTGTGCGAAACACTGTATACAAAATTGTCGAGCTCCTGGTTTACTTTGGAAAGTTCTTCATTCTGCAGACGCAGTTCATGACGCGCCTGTCGTTTCATCCTTTCAAGCTTCCTCTTTTTTATTGCGCTCAGAATCGCCGTTGGCAGTCGCGACAAATTTGATTTCAGGATATAATCGTCGGCGCCTTCGCGAAGACATGAAATGGCATACTCATCACTAACACTTCCTGTTACAAGAATAAAAGGCGCCGACGGTCGCTCTTTAAGAGCAATCCTTAAGGCTTCATTAGAATTAAAATCAGGAAGTCCGTGATCTGAAAGGATGACATCCGGACGAAACCTTTTGATTGAAGCGTTAAACTCTGTTCGCGTGTCAACGCATTCTGAAATAAAAGGCAAATCCGTCCTGGTGAGTACGTGCTTGACGAGAGCAGCATCATCCGGATTATCTTCCAATAACAGTATCCTCAACTTTTTTTGTTCTTCCATAACATCAGTCAGTTAGAGACAAAATGATTGCCCACACTCTTGAGTGGGATAAATTCCGGGGGACGGCAATGTAAGCAAAAAAATACCTGAAATCAGTTATCACCTGCTTTTTTTGAGCTTCAGCTGAGCCGTTAACGACTATGCGTCCTCTTCATGGGTCATGCTTATAACGCGGACTGGACTCCAACGATCTGTTTAGTATCTTTATGGTTGGACTAGCGCAAAGGATCAACAAGAAGAACACGTTATGAAACCAGATCTCCATCAACAGTCAATGGTGAGTCAGGGTATGGAGTACCTCCTGTTAGTGATGCAAGAACTATCCCTCGCAAGAGACCTGAACACGGTGACGGGCATTGTCCGCACAGCAGCACGTAAACTAATGGCCGCCGATGGTGCTACTTTCGTTCAGAGAGAGAACACCTACTGTTACTATGCCGACGAGGATGCAATACGTCCCTTGTGGAAAGGAAACCGCTTTCCGATGGACAAATGTGTCAGCGGTTGGGTGATGTTGAACAGAACGAGTGTCTGCATTCGCGATATTTATCTCGACAGCCGCATACCGCATGACGATTACGAACCGACCTTTGTAAAGAGTCTCGCGATGGTTCCGATACGCAGATTCGAGCCTATCGGAGCAATTGGGATTTATTGGGGATATCTTCACACACCGTCAGATGACGAGCTGAAATTATTGCAATCTTTAGCTGATGCCACTGCACTTGCACTTGAAAATGTCAGGATCTACGAAGAACTTGACCAACGCATTAGGGATAGAACCATAGACCTGGAAACTGCCAATAAATCCCTTGAAGCATATTCTCATTCAGTTTCACATGACCTTCGGGCCCCGCTTCGATCGATTAGAGGATTCTTTGAAATTTTATACGATGACGTCAAGGTAGATCTTGATCAGCGTCAAAAGGAAATGGCGCAGCGCATCTTCAGGAACGTAACGTTCATGGAAAATCTGATCGATGGCCTTCTTGCATTCTCCAAAATGGGCAGGCAAAGGCTTTCTAAGGCAGTGGTAATGATGGAAGAAATGGTGAAGGAAATATCTGAAAATTTTCAAGCGCAGGAACCGTTGCGCAGCATCGAATTCAATATTGCACCGTTGCCCGAGGCCGAGGCAGATCCAATGTTGATCAGGCAAGTCTGGACCACGCTGCTCTCAAACGCTGTGAAGTATACTGGAAAGAAAACTAAGACATGCATAGATATTGGTTTTGAAACTGATAATGAATCAACCATCTATTTTGTGAAAGACAACGGCGCTGGATTCGACATGAAATATGCTGAACGCCTATTCGGCGTATTTCAACGCATGCACACACAGCGTGAGTTTCAGGGAATAGGGATAGGCTTATCGATCGTCGAGCAGATCGTTATCAAGCATGACGGAAAGATCTGGGCAAAGGCAGCCGTAAATAAAGGGGCAACATTTTTTTTCCAGTTACCCCGAAGCAAACCATTAAGTCCTGTCAATACATTCCAAGGATAACTTGATTATCCAGGAACTTGCGCTTTGCTATCATATCAATAGCGCAGCGGCACCGTTCTAGTTTGACTTACCCTGATAATGAAGCGCCTCCAGGTCAGCTGGCAAATCAGATTGCTTCAGCACACTAACCTCGTCACCAGATTTAAGGTGATAAACAGTCTGGCCTTCATTGTCTTCGCTAATCTGCGTTATTTTCCATCGCTTACTCGCATATTGAATAACACCGCCTTCTTCCAATTTTTCTTCCATTTGCCTTGCAATTATAGCTCAATGGCGACAATATCTGTACCAAGGCATCCGACAGAATATTGTCGCGAACCTGCAATCAACGACCGTGTTTTAAAAACGTAATTCCTTTGAACGCAAGAAAGTGGGTAATTTTTGCCCACAACAACTGCGACTTGGCTACTGAATTTCGATCTCGAATTGCACGTCGAGGTCGGACTCTCCTTCTGAGGAAGTCGATGTTGCGCTTTTCAGGGCAGGCTGATGTTTCAATAAAACCCTGAACGTCCCTGATGATGGCGTATCAGCTGTCGTCCATGAGGTTTCTAGTCCGAGCGGAAGTCCGTTGAGGTCGGCATCCTCATAGTTGACCTTATCGGAGCGGTTGTCAATATTACCATTGCCAGTCGGATCGCTGAAGGCGTTGCCGGTCCAGCCAAAAAACAGCATGTGTTCTGCAGATTCCTGCGAAACTTCTGCAGTAACATCATAAGCCGAGGATGCGGGGTCTGCTAGACCATTAACAAGCGCAATACTTAAAGCGTAAGTCTTACCGGTCGCCAAAACAATGGCTTTGTCAACTGTTATATCGGCAACCCCCTCACCATCGGGATCTGTGGCAGTCACAATGACCTTGTCACCACCTCCAGCGGGACTAAAGGTAAGCTCCACCATAGTGATCAATTCAGGGGTATCTTCCTTGACCGGATCTGTATTGTCGCAGCTGGTATAGACAATAATAGTAAGGAGAGAGAGTATGAAACAAAAGATGTTGCTAGCTGGAATATTGTTAGTTTTCATATTGATGCTGGTTATAAAATTCATTTATTAGAAAATACATTTAATGGATAACATAATATTTCTTCCTATGTCGTCGGCGTAATAGCGGAAGCGGTTTGAGTATTCACGATAAGCTTGATTCAGCGTGTTTTCTGACGCCAGCCTGAAATCGTACTGTGTTTTTTTACTTTTTATTGAAATGCCTGCCGCCAGGTTCCAAAGAAAGTAGCCGTCCGGGGCTGCCATGAAATCAAAATTGGACGCATCCTCATCAAGGGGATTCTTATCGTCTTCTAATGATTGTTTGATCTCGCTCACTGTAAGCACACGGGGAGCGCGGTATTGCTTCGCCACATACTTAAATTTGCTTTCCGCGTAAAAATTTCTTCCAAACCCTGCTGACGGTCGCTCATAGCGCACGGATAATTCATACCGGTTGGCAGGAATAAACACGAGGTAGTCGTCATTGAGCTCATCGCTCGCGCGAAGCAAAGAGATAGTAGAGCCAACCTTGAAATGGGGTGTTGCTTGCCAAGTCGATGAAATGTCAACTCCAACAAATAAGGCATTTGTTTGGGTATATCTGAAATAAGGATATACGCCCCTGGTATTTTGGGTTATGCCTGCTGGACGCAGATAAGTATAGTTAAAAATATAATTTGCGTATGGGCTGACCTCTACTGATAAACGTGACCTTGTCAGCTGATAGGTGGTTACAAATTTGACAGCCTGCTCTATCTTAAAATGAACGTCGGCCAGGTTCATTATTTCGTTCGTGGAATCGTTCAAAAGTAAACCGTATTCAATTGCGGCGGCGCTTTGGTGGGTACCTAGACTGAAGAGTTCCGCCACATGCGGTGGACGCCAGGCGCTGCTGAGGTTGAATCTTAGCAGTTGATCTTTTTTGAATTGCCAGGTTGCCCCTGCTGTACCACTCACGTTGTTGAAATTCAGGACAGTTGAATACAATGTGTTTTTAAAGTCAAAACCCTTCACTTCATAATGACGATAATCGTACCTCGCGCCCAGGTCTATTGCCCATGCTTCGAAATTTATTTTCGTTACACCATAGACTCCTCCGCTAACATTAAAAAAATTGGGAATGAACGGGACGCGTTGTGTACCTGGAATGTTCTGATTGTTCTGGAGCATGGTATTTATTCCCAGTGACAACGTTGCTTTTCCCTGATGCAAAGTCTCCCATTCTGTATCGAATGTGTGCGTATCGAGCCTGAGGTCAATCGCAGGAATTTTAGAGAGGTCGCCGATGCGGATATCGTATTCTCGCCTATTATTGTTTTGAAAGCCATATTGAATTCTCCATTCCCCTTTTTTAGTCAGCATGTGGGCGCTGAGTTTTACTAAATTATGGCTGACCTTTTGTCGAGGAGCTGTAATTGAGTAGGAGAAGTCAGTTGTATAAAGCGGTTCACTTCTCTCCATCGCTGCGACGAGGTCGTCGAGATTGCTAATCGCTGTTCCTTTCAGTATACCTATTTCCGTTTGAAATCTGCTAAAAAAGACGTCGAATCCTGCATTCTTCTTATGATATCCTAAAGCTCCCGAAAAGTTAAGCTCTTTTATTCCCGTGTTCGTGAGCATGTAATCAGGTGCGTGAAAATCACCTGTTCGCTTTGCCGAACTTTGGATTCTCCAACCCCAACCGCGATGCTCCTTGAGACCTCCTTCCAGCATGCCTGAAAGCACTGCCGATCTTCCGTTACTTTGAAAGACTGAATTGACGGTGCCGTTGAGTCCTGCCTCATCCGGCAACTCTGGCGGGTTCACAATGATAGTTCCTCCGAGCGCATCCGTTCCGTATTTGATGGCTGAGGCATCTTTGATGACGACGATGTTTCCGGCCACGAATGGGTCGATTTCTGGCGCATGCTCGGCACCCCATTGCTGCCCTTCTTGCCTGATGCCATGATTTAATATTAGTATGCGCTGCCCATTTAGGCCATGAATCACTGGCTTAAAAATGCCAGGTCCAGTCTGAATAGTAGTTACGCCAGGAATATCCTTCATCGTTTCACCCAGGCTCTTGCCTGCAGACTCCGCTATTTGTTTTTCATTTATCTGCGCGAAGTTCGTAGCATTTTCTGTGTGGGCAGCGTCATGATGCTGAATGATCACCTCATTGAGTTGTGTAAATTGTTCTTTTACAACGATGGTCTTTTTGACAGGACCTGTCACCTGAATGTCAAATTGGACGTCTTCGTACCCCAGATACTGCACCTTTACACTATAGATACCGTTGCAGACGTCATTGAACATGAATTCTCCCAGTTCGTTCGACGATTGCCCCTGTTGCTGAGGCAGCATGATAATAGCGGCGCCAATGACGGGCTTGCCGCCAGAATCCACGATTGTTCCGGAAAATGATCCTGTACATGCCGTTTGTGATAGTGCCGGCCAGCACAAACACGATGGCAGCATGAACAGTATTATACTGCGCAAAAACATAAACGTTCAATTGATGAATTAGGTAATTCCTCTTAGCTAAGAAGACAGGTGATTTATCCTGAACTCAGGAATTATCAAACAAGCGGAGGTCCCCTGGCTAAAAGTTGCGAATTGGCGGGATCCAGGACGAATGAATAGCCTACAATAAATTCTCTCTCATTCAGGTGAATAAACTCGGGACCGTCGGTAGAAAATACGATCTGGTCGGCAGGAATAAATGTGTGACAAAAATTGCAAACAGTAAGTTTCGCCAGATGATATTCATGATTGCATCCGGATCTTTCGCCATGGTAGAGATTACGGTGACAGGGATTTTTTTCCTGGACGGCTGTATGCGTCGCCGTTAGTTCGCCAGGGTGAAATAGTTGATGAACAAATCCAAGTTGTGTGCTCCCAAGGGTGTAGAGAACAAACAGCAATCCTGCCGATAACAGTCTCCAAGCATGCATCAGTTGCTTTCGCGATACAAAAGGATTGGAAACAGTTTTCATTGTCAGTCAAAGTACGAAGAAAAATCCAAAGAGGAAATGCGAAGAGTGAAAAGGTAATAGTGAAAAGTGCTGACGCAAGCAGACCATGCATTGAAGTTGTGCGTGAATTCCATGGCTACCTGAATGCAAATCGACACTCGTTGAGTTCGGCCACTTTTCACCTTTAACTATTCACTTTTCACTCTTTGCATTTTGTAGTCCGACGATTTCGGTGGCCTGGTTGGGCTTGAAATAAATGAATCCTTCAGCAGCAGTTACTCCGGCCTGCAATCCACGAAAGACTTCCAGCGGCTCAAAGAACTTGTTGTAGGTGTTAATCGGGTCCTGGGTTTTATGCGCAAACATGGCTTGCTTCTTTCTTTCCCGTACAGCGGAGATATCGACATAGTCGGTCGGCGTAAAGCTCATTGTTTCCGATCCTGTATTGACCTCATAAAAATATAAGTGGAACTTCCTTCCAGCATTAACCCATGCGGTAAGCGCCAGCAAGCCCGATACCTGGTGATCGGCGTGGGCATCCACGGGCCATTGGGTGAAGATCACATCAGGGTTTTCACTTTTTAGCAATTGTTGGAACTGATCATTCTTGTTTTTGTCCAGTACAGTCGCTCCATCAATCTGACCAGCAAAAATCGCTTTTGCCTTGAGGATTGAACAAGCTGCCTCAGCTTCCCTGGTACGTGCGCTCGCCATTTCACTGTGAGTTTTATCTGGATCACTGGCCTCACCGCGAGTGATGTAAATGAACGTAACGGAATGACCAGCATCAGCGTACTTCGCCATCGTTCCACCACAGCCAAACTCAGGATCACCTGGATGAGCACCAACGCACACGATCTTCAACTTATTATCTGTCGAAACGGAAGTGCCCTGGTCTGCTCCGAACTTGTCGGTTGATATTGAAGCAATGCCTCCAAGGCCTGCTACAGAACGTTTGATGAATTCCCTTCTTGGTGCTACGTGATCTTTCATATGCGAATATAAAGATCAGTCCGCACTAACCCTGAGTTCCGCCTCCGATCTCTCTGACAACGGGTGGTTCGGTCTTTCTCTTAAACCACTTCCATATACCCGACACTATGGCCACCAAGGCGAGACCAATAAGCTTGATGTTTTTTAGCAGCAACGCGAATATCCCCACTTTAGCCAATATTTTTCCTGCCACCAAACCGCCGATAGTCCACACTGCGACTTCATCCAGATCAGGATTAAAATCTGCATATGCATTCCCTTCAGCATAATTGAACGCGCCGAGGACAGGATCTATAGTTTCTTTCACGGCAGGCAAAGCATCTATCGATGCCACGGCATTCAATACCAATACACCCTTACGGCCGAGCACTCTCACATTGTAGTTGAGGGTATTAATGTCTGATTCGCCAAAACGAATCTCTTTAGCCCAATGCAATACCTTTTTGTCTTTATCGTAATAGGGTTTAGATGCCCAGCCTAAAATGAATATCGGTTCATAGCCTGCTTTTTCTCTTTCTTCATTCTCAGCCTCCGTTTCTTCCTGAAGATCTCCAAGCAGGTCATCATAATTTATCTTGTCTGCGTCATCATCTTTCACGTAGCCCATATCTTCATAGGTGATGATAAAAGCCCACGATTCAGGGGAAGTCAGCGGAATATTCTCGGGAACGATCATTCCCAGCGTTCCCTCACCGCCCGGGTTGCCCCACAGATCGTGAATGATGTACTGGGATTGTGTTCCATCAAGGTATTTAAATCCGGATGGGACTTGCAAAGTGCCGAGGCCGTTGTCAAATTGGATTTCGCCGTCTTGATAGCGGAAGGTGGATTCAAGGCTGTCGAGGAAAACCTGCGTACTATCCGGTCCATTATCCGAGGCGAAGCCAGGCAGCATGGATAGACCTAACAAGAGGGTTAGTAATTGCTTCATGGTCAAAGGTTTGGTAAACTTGCGAGTAAAATTCCAATGACTGCGACTGGTTAAAGCACCCGATTGCACATTTGACTTTCACGACTGCTAACCGCTACAGGGCATCGATTCTAGTTTCATACCCATGGCCGGAAAATGGTGACCCGGGTGTATTGTAAAGTGCCGATGAATGGAATTAAACTAAGCCCAATATTCAAATACGCACTGTGAACGAGCCCATCATCAATGCGTTGGACAGAAATTTTCGACTATTTGAGCACCTTGAATTGAAAAACTAAAATAACAAGCCATGTTTATTGTAGACCTGCATTACATCGTTCCTCTCGAGCAACTCGATGTGCACATGACTGCCCACGTAAAATTCTTACGCAAATACTATAAGGAGAATATTTTTATCGCGTCTGGCAGAAAAGTGCCGCGGACTGGTGGAATTATTTTAGCGGTGGCAAAGTCACGGGAAGACCTGGATACGATCCTTAGCGAAGACCCATTCTTCAAGCTCAAGCTTGCTGAGTTCAAGATCGTCGAGTTTCAAACTTCTCAATACCACAGCGACATGAAAGGCCTGCTGAATGCAAAGAGTGAAAAGTGAATGGTGAAAAGTGAAAAGTGCTGACGCAAGAAGACTCGTGTTTCAAGTTTCTTGTGTCATTCAAAGTCTACCTGACAGCAAATTTGCGCCCGTTGAGTTTGACCAAACTTTTCACTATTCATTTTTCACTTTCACTCTCGGTATTTTGTATTGTTGTATAAAATAAAATTACCATGGAAATCGGTGTTGACAGTTTTGTATCAACCCAAATTAATCGCGTAAGCAACATCGATGCGATGGGGCAGCTGCTCGAACGAATTGAACGTGCCGATCAGGTTGGCCTGGATATTTTCGGAGTTGGTGAACACCACCGGAAGGAGTTTCTCGACTCGGCACCTCCTGTCATACTTGGCGCAGCCGCGGCACGCACGAAGCGTATTCGCCTCACAAGTGCTGTTACTGTATTGAGCGCAGCTGATCCCGTCCGAATATTTCAAAGTTTCGCGACGCTGGATGTGATCTCCAAAGGCCGGGCTGAAATGGTGGTTGGTCGCGGTTCGTTTATTGAATCATTCCCACTTTTCGGCTATAAGCTGGAAGACTATGATGCCCTTTTCATTGAAAAACTCGAACTGCTATTGAAGATCCGTGAAAATGAGACTGTTCATTGGAGTGGCAAATTCCGGCCAGCACTAACTGGTCAGGCAGTCTATCCCCGTCCCGTCCAGGAACAGTTGCCAATTTGGCTGGGCGTAGGTGGCACGCCCGCCTCCTTTGTTCGCGCTGGACAACTCGGTCTTCCATTGATGGTGGCCATCATCGGAGGAGAAACAAGGAGGTTCAGACCCTTGGTCGACCTGTACAGAGAAGCTGGAAAAAAAGCGGGCCATCCTGCAGAAAAACTACGTGTCGGCCTACACTCGTTGGGTTATATTGCTAATTCGTCAGCCGAGGCCTTGAACGGTTACTACCCTGGGTACGCGAAAACATTTACAGAGATAGGGCGTGAGCGCGGATGGCCTCCCGTTACCAGGGGTCACTTTGACGCCCAAACCGGACCAACTGGCGCGCTATTGGTCGGAAATCCAGAGGAAGTTGCCGAAAAAATAATTCGCCATAGTGCCGACCTGGGCGGCATTACCCGCCTGACTTTTCAGATGGATATGGCCCACCTGCCACAGGATAAACTATTGCAGTCCATTGAGTTGCTGGGAACCAAGCTCGCGCCGTTACTAAAAAACGCCTAGCGACTAAATTGCTGCGATTCGAAGATAATTTATGACACCCTCATTTCGACAATTCCTCGAAATCCTCATCGGATAATTCTACGCGCTTGGAATCGATATTTTCTTTCAAATGGTCAATAGATTTTGTGCCGGGTATGAGCAAAATATTTTCTGAGCGTCTCAAAAGCCACGCAAGGGCTATCTGCGCCACGGTGGCGCCGTACCTGTTTGCAATTTTGCTGATCTTTTGCTGAAGCTTGTCAGGACCCGACGCCAATGGATACCAGGGAATGAAAGCCATCCCACGTTGCGCCGTATAGTTCAGCACTTCCTCCCACTGACGATTTCCAAGGTTATAGATGTTTTGAACCGATACGATGGGCAGTACTTTTTCCGCGCGTTCAATCTGTTTAACATTAACTTCGGACAGTCCAACGTGCCTGATCTTGCCCGCCTTTACGGCCTCCACAACGGGCGCCAGTGTGTCTTCAAGGGGAACTTTGGTATCGACACGGTGTAATTGCCAGAGATCGATTGTTTTCACTTTCAGACGTTTCAGGCTGCCTTCAATATTTTCACTAATAAATTTTGGATCCCCATTGATGACCCATTTGTCTGGTCCGGGGCGTTCAAACCCTCCCTTGGTAGCTATTAATATGTCGCTTTTATGATAGGGAAAGAGGGCATCTGCGATCAGACTTTCATTTGTCTGTGGGCCGTAGGCCTCTGCCGTATCTATGAAATTAACGCCTTGTTCAACAGCCGATACCAAAACCTTTTTAGCACTTTCACGATCAATGGGGTCGCCGAAGATACCACGGCCAGTCAGCTGCATTGCGCCATACCCGAGTCGATTGACCTCGAGTTCGTTTCCTATTTTGAATGATGTTGATACTTTCGTAGTTTCCATAGTATTGATTTTTGTTCTTCAGTCTGTGCCAACTTAATTGTATAAGAACACACCACGGTGTTTAGTTCAATACCTTGGTCGAAAATTTATGAACGGATTGTTTTTGTAGAATTCAGAAGGTGGTCCTAATTCCGTTGACCAGCACTTGCCGCTTGAATCATCTCATGAATTGAAGCAACGCCCTCAATATGGTGTAAACCCCAATCCTGAATGCAATCGATAACGGACAACAACGACTCGCCTTTAGACGACAGCTGATACTCAACCCGTTGCAGTTTAGCATCGTGTTCCGTTCTGGTAATCAGCCCGTCCATTTCCAGTTCGTCGAGGTGCTGCGACAAAACCTTACGGCTTATGTTGGGGATCGACTTCCATAATTCGTTGTACCGCATAGGTTTTACTGCCAGAAAACAAATAATGCATGGTTTCCACTTGGTAGCAAATAACCTCAACGTTACAATTACGGAGCATCGGTGTGCTGTAAAATCAAGGAGATTATTTGCAGGTAACCTTTTAGTTACTTCTTGATTTACCTTCATCGTCGTTTTAAATTGGAGTTCTATAATAAATTGAAAATGGAATATTATCTGGCACAAGTAAATATAGCAAAAATGGTTGCTCCCATAAATGATCCGGTCATGGCCGAGTTTGTGGCGAACCTTGATCGCATTAACAGTTTGGCGGAAAGTAGTGAGGGTTTCGTTTGGCGCCTGAAAGACGATACAAATAACGCGACTAGTATAAAAGTATACGATGACGATTTCATCATTGTGAATATGTCGGTATGGACATCGGTCCAATACCTCGTTTCTTATGTATACAATTCAGCGCACGCCGAAATATTTAAACGCAGGCAGGAATGGTTTGAGAAAATGACTGATCGACATTTAGTATTGTGGTACGTGCCTTCAGATACATTTCCAACAGTCACCGATGCCATAGGACGTCTCGATTACCTAAGAATCCATGGCGAAACGCCATTCGCTTTTAGTTTTAGAAAGAAATTCAGTGCGGAAGAGGCCCTGGATTTCCGGCGTACGGGCGATGAAAGCTAATCCTGTCCAAGATCGTGCAGAATTCGATTGGTTCTTCGCTCGAGCTCCTGCAGCCTCTTATCTAATTTCGGAACCTCTTCATTAATATCCTTCGCCAATTCTCTTTTTACTTCATTGGGATGTTTAACCCTTGAATTTGCCAGATCGTTAATCACTGATATTTTCTGATTCAGTGTGAGAATGTTTACGCTGTGCAGTTCGCCCAACGCATAGTCCATTAGATTCTTGAATTCAAGCGTTAGAACTTCGCGATCCCAAAAAAGTTGCACGTACTTTTCATAGGTGAGTCTTTCCTTGTTCAGCTTTTCAAAAGTTCGGTTGTATTGTTCCATGGCATCCGACAATCTTGTCATTGCCTGTCTGCTTTCAGTGGCTTGAATTCCCAGCATCTGAAATGCATCCTTAAGGTCTTTGGCTTCATTGATATAATCAATCACTGCGCTTTGCATGATCTGATAAGCTTCATCCTTATTGTTAACGGATGAGCCAACTGGTCCCACACCCGTTGACTTGTCGATGACAATTACCCTCGATTTGATCAAGGCCCTCACTTCAAACGAAACCTCACCCGATAATTGGCTTACGTCATTCAGCGCGTCCCAAATAATTACTTTGGCGGCGCCAGGTGAAACATTCGAGCCAACACCATTTCCGCTTACACTTCTTAACGCCCTGCCAAATTGATCGGTAGATGCGTACAAGGCCACCTCGAAGACTTGATCCTTATTGGCCTCCTCAATATTATAATGGATGATCACTTTATCCCCGACTGCCTGAGGTGTGATATTGGTGATCTTCTGCCCGACTGCACATAGAGCAGAGCTTAACAGGCAACATAGAAAGGCTTGAATCCTCATGGCTGGGGCAATGGATATAAAATTAGCCGAATTGGTCCGCTGAAAAAATGATTTCACTAAATTTCAATTAGAATGATGAAAAACATCCTTTTCATAGGAATCACCCTCTTGTCAGGCTTATTGCTCGCATGCATTCAGGTAGACGCTCAACAAATTATCAAAGGCCAAAGCAAGCCTGTCCTATTCAACATTGTTCCCTCGAAGGATACAGTAGCAACAACGACGCTGTCGGTTGCCACCGACATAGAGTTTTATAAGAATGAAAAGAAGACGGCGCTTGTCATTGGTAACGGAACTTATAAAAATGGTCCACTCAAGAATGCTGTTAATGATGCCCTTGACATGGCCGCAACATTGAGTGAAAAGGGATTTCGTGTCATACTAAAGCAAAACGCCAACCGGGTGGATATGCGTGAAGCAATCCGCGAATTCGGAAGCGAGATCAAGGATGGCGGCGTAGGATTGTTTTATTACTCAGGTCATGGCCTTCAGGTAGATGGTGTCAACTATCTGGTTCCTGTTGATGCCAACGTCGAAATGAAAGCAGAAGTAGCTGAAGAGTGTATTAGCGCTTCTACCGTTCTTCGCGTGATGGAGTACTCGAACAATCGCATCAATGTCATTATACTTGACGCATGCAGAAATAGTCCGTTCCGGAGTTTTGCACGGTCAGACGAAAAAGGGATCACGAAAATGGACGCGCCACGAGGTGCCAAGCAGGGATCCATTATTGCATTTTCAACAGCCCCTGGTGATGTGGCGTCTGATGGTGACGGCAGAAACGGCGTGTACACAGCGAAACTATTGAAGTATATGAACAGTCCAAAACTGACGCTGGAGGAAGTATTCAAGAAAGTGCGCATCGAGGTTTCGGCAGAGTCGAACGGGCAGCAAATTCCCTGGGAGAATAACTCGCTCACAGGTGATTTTTACTTTACGCTGCAGTAGTGAATTGACGATTTAGTGATTTAGTGACCTGCCTGCCGGCAGGCAGGTTTAGCGATTGGTTCCGTCCGGAAGCTTTCAACCTCGATGAACATAAATACTATCGCTGAGCCTCCAATCAATTAAATTCATTATGACAACATTGATCACTGTCGTCAAATTTTTAGGCAATCTTTTCAAAAGCATCTGGATCTTTTTTGCTCCTTTTGTATGCGTCGTAGCAATGTTCATTCTCCTCATCAGCGTTGAACAAGGTATTGACGTGGTGATTCACGCGGGTGAATTTCCGGAACGTGGAATACTGGCTGTCGGAGCGATCATACTGTGGGCATACTTGCTGTGGTACAGTTCGCGAACGTTGAGCTACGTGCGCCAGGATAAAGATGATCGTCAATACCTGGAGAACTATAAGCTCTACACAATCCCCACGGCTTTCCATCAGCACGTCCCAAGGTTTCTGGCCTACAATTGCTTTGTATGTGTTCAGGTAGCAATCTTCAATCTACCGACGATCAAGGCCTGGAACCTGTGGATGGTATTGCTGGCAATAACACTTCATGGGTGTTTTTATGTTTTACTCCATGCGTACTTCTTTGCGACTGACCGCAAGGGAAAAGTCACGCTCGGAATCATCTCCATTTCTATCATTATAGGCTACGGTGGTTTTTTAATATTCGATGCTTTCAGCACGGGAAGCCGGCTACACATGCGCGTATTTGAAAATGAGCCGTATCGACACCAGTTCTGGTTGAGAATTATACTGATTGTGCTTTTTACGCTCCAAACCTGCATCATCATATTTTTCATTCGACGGCGGCAATGGATCGACGCGTTCCTCGCTGAAAAGGCCAACGACGTAACATACTTCAAGAGCGACCGGCAAGGGGACGATAGAATAACATTAAGGACATGGTTTCAGCACCCACGATTCAGTCTGGCTGAGAAAAAATATTTTAAAATATTCAATGCTATCTCCGCGGTCGCTGGTGCACTGTACCTTGGCGTGGTCTTTAATGTCTGGTTCAGCACCTATATAGGACCACTCGCCTTGGCTATTTTGGCGTTCAGTATTCTCACGGGCCTTGCAAATTTTATCCAGGTCAGCAGTATCCGGCTGGGTTTTAGCCTCTTCTTTATTCTATACGTCATTGCCTTCATCGTTGGATACGTTTTCAGAGATCCTTATCAGGTTAGGTTGGTGAAGGATGGTACAGCGAAACATTTCAATGAGAGACCCACGCCGCGCGAATACCTCGCGAAATGGTTCGATAAGAAATTAGTGATGATTCAACAGCATGAACAATACCGCTTACGCAAGAAGCCTTTCGACGTCTATATTGTTCTCTCGAACGGAGGAGCCTCGCGCGCTGGAAAATGGACCACAGGTGTATTAAGTTATCTGCAGGACGTGAGTCGGACGCGCAATCCCAATGATAAGTTCAGCGATCACATTCTTGCCATTGCAGGCGCTTCAGGGGGAACTGTTGGCAACTGCGCTTTTTATAGCTTGTTAAAAGCTGAAGCTATCAATGATCCGCTATTTACCGACCGGGGCAACTATTCGAGTCATACCAAAAACTTTTTCAGCAGTGACTTCCTCACGTATACGCTGGGACGGTTGCTCGGTCCTGACATCATCAGGCACCTTGTTCCGATCGACATGGATGATAGAGCTGCCGCACTGGAATCACTCTTAAGCCGTTCGAAAGATCCACTCTTAAATAAATATTTTGAGACGTTCCTGACCGACATATTCGAATCAGACGGATCTCTCCCCATACTCTATATAACCAGCACAAAGGTAGATGACGGCATGCCAGGCCTGATTAGCACCGTGCAGCTGTCTAAAGATTCAAAGCGAAATGATATTCTCAGCATCATTGACAGCATTTTGGTGGATGACAACCGTTTGAACCTGAAGCTGAATACAGCCGCCATTCTCAGTTCGCGTTTCCCATACGTCTCACCCGCCGGCAAGATAAATAAGAACTATTATGTCGATGGCGGATATTTCGATAATTCCGGCGCCGGTACCATCCTTGAGTTGCTTGGTGAAATGGATAAACTGTTTGTCGATTCAATTAAGTACCAAAATAAATTTTCATTTCACATTCTCCACAATTCCAATGCAGAGGTGTTTCCTAAGCCAACCAAAAGTATTCATCCACTTACGAACGATTTGCTGGCCCCCATTCTCACGCTGGCTGGGATGCAAGGCGCCAGTACGAGCATTAGTAACGGCGTGCTAACCAGGGATTTCCTTCTTTTTGCCAAGGATACTGTAGGATCGCTCATTGAGTACAATTTATATGACAAGTCATACCAGCGACAAGACCACAATAACAAATACGAGGAAGGTTATCCCATGAGCTGGGTGATATCAGACTACCAGATCCACCGTATGGACAGTGCGCTGCGCGTGGCAAATAGAGAGAACATGAGACACTTCTATTTCTATGATCCCGCCATAGATGGCAAGTAGGTTCCAATTTTGTTTTAATATTCCGTCAACACAAACTACAACTCAATGAAAAAAACGAAAATTATTTACTGGATCGCCACGGGCATCTTTGGGGCATTCATGCTGTCCTCCGCAATTCCTGACTTTATCATGACGGATGAAGCGGTAGATTTCATTACAAAGTTGGGCTACCCTAAATACATTGTTCCTTTTCTCGGGGCAGCGAAATGCCTCGGTATTGTAGCGATCGTTATTCCGGGTTTTCCCAGAATAAAAGAATGGGCATATGCCGGACTTTTCTTTGACCTGGTGGGTGCAACCTATTCCAATATTTGCGTTGATGGGCTTCACCTACCTATGCTCTTTATGCTGGTCCCCTTTACGTTTGGGGCCGTCAGCTATATTTATTACCACAGATTGTACAGCGTCAAGGTCTAATGTCTGGCGTAGCTCTTTATCGACACATCAATAAAATGTCGGTGATAGCTTGGGTTACCCAAATAGACTATCTTCATAAAAGAAAATCTCTGTATGAAAATGACATTCAAGCCTTCCTTCAGCACTCTTATGCTGTTTTTATTTGCGCCATTCGCCATCGTTTCGTGCAAAGATGATAACCCTCAGCCTACTGCAGATATCATCGCCATAAACCCAACGGAAGGACCCAAAGGGACCGCGATTACCATAGCCGGGATTAACTTTGGAACTGACTTGGCTGACGTTCAGGTCACAATTAATGATAAAGCTGCAGAAGTCACGGCGGTATCAAATTCTAAGATCGTTGTTAATGTTCCTTCAAAAGCAGGAACCGGAAATGTGATCGCCACGGTTCGCGGTGTGACCATCACCACGCAGCCTTTTTTTACTTATCAGCTTTCTGTCAGTACGCTCGCAGGAACAGGAGAGATAGGATTAATTGACGGTGCCGGTACCGCAGCAAAATTCTATGCTCCCTCGGGGATAGCAGTCGATGCTGACGGGAATGTTCTCGTCACGGACTTTCAAAATTGCAGGATCCGCAAAATTACTCCTGCGGGCGTCGTGAGCACGTTAGCGGGGTCGGATCCTTTCGGCTATGCAGAAGGCCCTGGTGATGCAGCAAAATTTTATGGACCAGACGGCATCGTATCCGATGCTCAAGGTAATTTTTATGTGCCTGATGAGGGCAATCATTCGATTCGTAAGATCACTAAGGATGGCGTCGTTTCAACATTGGCTGGCAACGGCTCTGCGGGATACGCAGATGGCACCGGATCAGCAGCACGTTTCTACGTGCCAAGCGGTATTGCGATTGATAAGAATGGTATTCTCTATGTCGCGGATCAATTCGCTAATCGCATACGGAAGGTCACGCAATCAGGTGTGGTAACTACGCTCGCCGGAACTACGACACCAGGGTGGGTCGATGGTGCGGGTGCGACCGCTCAGTTTAACCGGCCCGTTGGAGTTGCAGTCGATGACGCGGGCAACGTATTCGTGGGCGACCTGTTCAATCACCGGATTCGTAAAATTAGTCCAACCGGTGTGGTGACAACCTTAACCGGAACAGGTATCGCCGGTTTTGCAGACGGAGCTAAAGACGTTGCGAAATTTCAGTATCCAGCAGGCGTGGCACTCGGTCCTGACGGCATGTTATACGTTACTGATACTGAAAACAGTGCAATTCGAAAAGTCGATCCGAATGGACTGGTAACGACATTGGTAGGAAGAAGTGAGGGTCACGTCGATGGTTCACTAGACGTAGCGTTGTTCCGCGCTCCCCGTGAAATTGACATTGCCGCTGACGGAACAATATATGTGGCTGACGCAGCGGACAATACAATTAGAAAAATCGATTAATACGCTACTATACGCCACTACCAATAGTATTCTAGTTCCATTGTCCCGCCATGCTGCCATGCATCATTGAACAGCTGTCTGTTCTAATTAAATCTTGACCGCGCATTGTAATTTATGCTGACATTTTGCGTCGCGCTATACCGTTATTGACCACGCTCCTAGCAGATTTTTTTATAAGTGCATATATGCGCGAATCAAAGAAATAGTTCCATCACGATGAGCAAATATTGCTTGCGCACCGCCATCGATTGCACCAATTCGATTGGTATCGCTATTCGTAGAATGTTCGTCACAATCATAACATAAGGTTGTAGAATTATCCTACAGAAATGACAGTATCAAGGTAGTATATCGGTAAAAAATCAGTTGAGGTGGGTTGGCACGAAATTGACACATGATAAGGCAAATGAATTGTTAATTTAAAACGAATAATCATGAAAAAGTTAATTTTGATTCTCGCAGGCTCTCTTTGTTTAAGCGTTGTTGCAGTTCAGGCACAAGACCCTGCCCAACAACCAACTAAAGACTCAACGGCAATTACTGCACCACAGCCACCTACGACTCCAGCGCCAGCTACTCCTGCCTATCGCAAGGATATGACGCAGATCCAGGCAACTGACGTACCTGCAGGCCTTAAGTCGACATTGGATCGTCCGCAGTTCAAGGGATGGGAAAACGGAACAGTGTACTCTAATACAGATAAGACAGTCTTCATCGTAGAGATCAAAGACGACGTTGAAGGAAGAACAAAGGCGTACAGATTTGACGCCAACGGAAAGCCAATTACTGATAACTAATTGACTTTTTCAGGAAAGCCGGAATTCGTTCCGGCTTTTTTTTTGAACATTTTTTGAACTACCCTTATTCGCTACATTCGACAAGTGTTTTTACAAGATGCGCAAGCATCTGTTGCGCGTCAATGCATAATCCGGGGTGAACCTTGGAAGTTTGTATGACCGTGCTCCTTGAAGCAGTTAGCCATCGAAATCTTTCTGCAATGGACAGCAAGCCTATCTGCCCGCCCTGAGGCCCACCGGCACATACGCGCTCAAAGGATACGATGTGTTCTTTTAAGACGTCCAGGTCGACCCCGGGACAAAGTGATTTTAAACGTTTCTCGTCCATTAAAATGCACGTTCCAATAAATTTCTGACGCGAGCACAAGAGTATTATTCCAACATTGAGGAACTCTTCCCGTTCAACTCTGGGAACAACACGGATCACAGCATACTCAAATAAGTCTTGCTCTTGCATCACGGGCTTCATTTAGGAAATAACTGGCATGCGCTATCCTACTGTTGAGAAATTGCGTATAGGCGTCTCGATTGGCTGACACCGATGCAAAGGAATTGTCAGTAAGCCATTCATCCGGAATCAGATTGACGATAGCTTCTATGCGCGAAGGAACCAAAATTTGCTGGTACTCCTTGTTGACAGGATCGAGGTCACTGGCCCGCCTGAGTAGCACGTGATCTTTTATGTAGGGAAAAGGCTTTTCCGGACCCTGCCAGTCCTGCCAATTGTGGTGGATATAGAGCGAAGCTCCATGGTCGATGAGCCAAAGCTCTTTATGCCACCATAGCATATTGGTATTACGGACCGTTCTGTCAACGTTTAGCAGCAATGCGTCTAACCAAACAATTTGAGAAGCATGCAGTGCGCTTACTGGCGTAGCCAACGGATCAAAAGTTACGGCGCCCGATAGATAGTGCAATCCCAGATTGAGGCCGCTACTGGCTTTTAGCAGATCCTGAATCTCCTCGTCCCCTTCTATTCGTCCAAATGCGCTATCAAGTTGAGCGAAGACAATTTCAGGAACGCGAATGCCAAGCGCACGAGCAATTTCGCCACCGATCAGTTCTGCCAATAGCGCACGGGTACCCTGACCGGACCCGCGAAATTTCAGGACGTAAAGAAATTCGTCATCAGCTTCAACAATAGCAGGTAAAGACCCACCCTCACGCAATGGTGTTACGTAGCGCGTTACGTTCACCGAACGCAGCGTTGAAACCCTCGGCATGGCCGTCGTAATTTCCGACTCTGGCATATCGCTAAAGTACAATAAATCTATTTTAAGTTTGCGCGTTTTGACGGTGGTCAGGTTGTTGGGTCAAGCTGGAACCTTGCGAGGTTTTTCCCTTTCCCAAAAACGATGTTGTGCGATGATCTTAACAAATTGTTCGCTTAATTTCTTTGTGTCGGCATTGATAGCAATGCCTTCCCTCAAAACTGTATCGTCGCTGTTGTTTTTGGAAATCTTTCTCGAGAAATAGGTCGCTTCAAGTACTTGACGAGCTTTTTCGTCAAACGCCAAAGGCTTGCAATGTTTAAAAGCCTCATTCAGAAAATGAATGGCATTCGCTTCTGCTTCCAGGGTAGCCACGCTGTTTGCTCCGCCGGGAACATAAACCGCATCAAACAAAACGGAAGCTGCGGTTAGAAAACTTTGATCAGCAGCGATCATCTCGTTGCTTTCACTTACAATGGATCCAAGTTTTGGTGCTATCACTTGCGTGACGGCTCCTTCCTTCTCCAGTGTCTTTTTAATTGCATTAAGAGCCTTGCTATCAACGCCATCTGCGGCCAGGATTGCGATCTTTCTCGTGCGAATGGAGTTCTTCAGTGTATTGGCCATACTTAAGGCCACCGAACGCATCAACGATGCTTGCTTATTGATCGATTCATACTGTTGAGGATTGCCATCGGCAGGAATGCTTTGATTTAATGTATTATCCAGCATTTTCGGAATCGAGAGACCCAGTCCATAAGCAACCTCTTGGGCCAATCCTTTGTCTATGTTCGACAATATTACCAACATCCTTTTGCGGATAGCGACTGCGCCAACTTTGCCAAGTTCAAAGCGCAAAGCATCCACAATGTGATTTTTTTCTGGTTCTGATTGGCTATGGAAAAACAGTCGTGCCTGACTGAAGTGATCAAAAAAGCTGGCACTGCGACCTCTTATCTTCTTGGCATCTATCCGTTCGGTGTACGATGTGAAACCACCCTCTAAAGCTTTAGCTTGAAACGGACACCCTCCACCAATGGTATTCGGACTATAGCTTGACTTTCCCTTATTAATGGTTTGGCGCATGTGGCCATCCCGTTGATTATTGTGAACCGGTGCAACAGGTCTGTTGATGGGTATCTCGTGAAAGTTTGGACCTCCCAGCCGGATAAGTTGCGTGTCCGTATATGAAAACAAACGCCCCTGCATAAGCGGGTCATTGGTAAAATCGATTCCAGGAACGACGTGACCAACATGAAAAGCCACCTGTTCGGTTTCAGCAAAGAAATTTTCCGGATTGCGATTTAATGTAAGCTTGCCAATGCGCTGGACTGGCACTATCTCTTCAGGGATGAGCTTGGTTGGATCAAGCAGGTCGAACTCGAATTTGTTTTCGTCTGTTTCGGGCACAATTTGAACACCGAATTCCCACTCTGGAAAGTTTCCACTTTCGATAACTTCCCAAAGATCCCGACGGTGAAAGTCAGGATCCTTCCCTGAAATATTCTGCGCTTCATCCCAGGCCACCGAATGAACTCCGAGAAGCGGTTTCCAGTGAAACTTAACAAAATGAGCTTCGCCTTTTTCATTGATAAGCCTGAAAGTATGCACACCAAATCCCTCCATCATGCGGTAGCTGCGAGGGAGCGCTCTGTCGCTCATCGCCCACATAATCATATGAGCCGATTCAGGCATAAGCGAAATGAAATCCCAAAATGTATCGTGAGCTGAAGCTGCTTGTGGCATTTCATTATCTGGTTCAGGCTTTACCGCATGAATAAGATCAGGAAACTTAATAGCATCCTGTATAAAAAACACTGGCATGTTGTTACCCACCAGGTCAAAATTTCCTTCGTCGGTATAAAACTTCACTGCAAATCCGCGTACGTCTCTAGCCAGGTCGCTGGAACCCCGTGATCCGGCGACTGTTGAAAATCTTACAAATACCGGCGTATCTCTTGAAGGATCCTGAAGGAAGCCTGCCTTGGTATACTTGGCCATAGACTTGTAAACCTTAAACGTACCATGCGCCGCAGAACCGCGGGCATGCACTATACGCTCAGGGATTCTCTCATGATCGAAGTGCGTGATCTTCTCTCTTAAGATAAAATCTTCCAGTAACGTCGCGCCACGTTCACCAGCCTTAAGTGAGTTTTGGTCGTCGTTGATCTTGACACCGTGATTGGTCGTTAAGAACTGACCTTCGCTTTGTTCGTGGTTGAGCGTCAGGTCATCTAATTTCTTATCGGTCGATGGTGCAGGCGTGGGCGGAGTTTTTTTTCTGGTTGCCATAGAGAGGTATTACGTTATAAATTGCAGTTGTACGAAAAAGAAGAAGAAGCTTAAGCTTCTTCTTCTGCAGATTCATAGTTCACGTTGCTCTCAGCAATCTCTGTTAAGAGCTCATCCGTATCTTTTTCTTCGGATAATGTTTCACCTAAGATCTTGGCGATATCATCCCTTCCAATGGTTTTGGCCAACTGTGCGAGCCCACCGTATGTAGCAATCTCATAATGCTCAACCTTCTGCGCAGCCAAAATGAGCCCCACATCGCGTGTTGCTGTTCCGTCCTCCGTATCTTCAATTATGCCTTCTCCTTCTTCGACCAATCCCTCCATAGCATCACATTTTTTAGCCTGTGCCGTCTCCTCCAATAATTCGAATACTTTTTCGAGACGTGCTACATGTTCCTGCGTCTGTTCAAGATGCAAGGCAAAAGCATTTTTCAATTCTTCAGACGTTGCAGCTTCTCCCATCTTCGGCAGGGCTTTCACCAGATGCTTTTCAGCCCAGTAAATATCTTTGATCTCATCTGTGAACAATTCAACAAGAGCCGAGTGTGTCTTACCGGTGGCAACCGAACTTATCTTCTTCGCAGTTCCTTTCTTAGCAGTCTTTTTCATAGCTTTTAATTTTTTCCCTAGGCTAACGAATATGGTGCCGGGATTTGGGATCAATTGTTTTCGTCGCGCTTAACCGCATGGCTCTTCTTACGTCACGGCCGTCTGCCCAATGATTTAACTATCACGTAAAGGATTAATTAAAATATTTATAAGGATTTGGAACCCCCCAAAACACGCGCAACCCATGCTGTTTTAAGAATATCGCTGTAGGGGAAAATCGGTGGCTGAGTAAAATAGTACCCATCGAATCCACACCGTTGCTGGACCACCACATATGTTGTCGCAGTCGATTGAGAATTTATGTATTTAAAAAGAGGTTTTGGCCCTTCCGGAGGCATACCGGGAAGGCACAGATTTTGTCCGTCCTGGGCAAATAGCAATTCTATGAATAGCCATGCACACTCCAGATCGAAGTCAGATTACGCCTCGCTAATCCTCATCATCGCGTTTCTGCTAGCTTGCCTGGCTTCTGTAAAAGCGCAAGACAATGATGCCTCCACCAGGACCCAGGATGTAAGAACCGGCACAATCGTTAACGTTGCCTTAGAAGCCAATAACAACAAATAGCGAAACCGCGAATATCGGGTGCGATCGGATTTGAATGCCGAGATCGCCTCGAATGCTTTAGAATATACAACTGTTGGACTAGTCGACGGGCCGTAGGTCTGAGGGCGCCGACACGGGCCCCTCAACTCATGACTCATAACCTATAACTCTTTATTATCCTATTGTAGCCTTTAATACGCGCGCGGCATTGCCACTTGTTATTTTAACGACTTCATCCTTCGTAAATCCCTTCTTGCTAAGAGCATCAGTCCACGCTGGAATTTCCCGATAACTGCTGATCACCGGTTTAAAGTTTCCATCCATGTCAGTACCTAAGCCAACATGATCAATACCCACCACGTCGATAAGGCGCTTCGTATTGTCTATGAAATCATCAAGGCTAGTGTTATAGCCAGACGGCCATGCCCCTATCACACCGCGCGTAGCGGCAATCAGTTTGGCATGGCTGGTTGATATTGCCCGTTTCGCGAGTGGTCTTTTGCTGTCTACCTGAAGAATACTGTGCGAAAGGATGATTGGTGAATCTGTAATATCAGTTACCGTCTTCACGGTAGATTCCGCGGCGTGGGCAACATCGATCAGCATCTTCAGCTTATTCATTTTGCGAACGATCTGGGGTGCTTCGGTCTGAAGATTTCCCAATTCATTCGGATGATAATGGACCAATTGAACGGACCTCACGCCGTCGGCATGCATTTCGTCTAATCGATCCGATCTTCCCTCGAGAAAATCTCCACCCTCGATACCGATGTACGCGGCAACCCTTTTTTGCCGCAGTCCCTTCTCAAGATCGGCGGCTGTTACCGCGAAGGTGACTGGCAATTTCCCAATGAAGTCTTTCAAAATCGACAGTTGACGCTTATACTCTTTCCATGCCTCACCAACGGCGTAGGATCCATTTGGGGAAATACCGTCAGGGCCGGTTTTAATAATGGGCGCGTCGGCAACTAAACTAAAAAATGCTCCAGCGAGATGGCCTTCATTCATCTCGTTGACCGTCTTCGCTACCCCTTCATCGCCACCGTACCGGGTCGACCCCTTAGCTATAAAAAGTCCTGGGTGGGAATGAAAATCAAAGGTATTATAGGTTTCGCGCGTAAGGCTCCAGCCGTCACTTGGTCGAAGCAGCAACGCACCGCTTGAGAGCGCCTGCAAAAGGAAGGTTCTGCGTGTTGTCATCTTGTGAAGGCCTTGGGGCCAGTTAAATATAACGATAATGGAGAACGGCATATAAAATTCGTCACTTAGTGAAGTAGGTTTCTGGTGCTTTCTGAAGATGACTGAAAAAGGGGATACAAGGAATCCACCTAAATCTTTTTCTGGTTGGACAATTAGTCTAACTTTAAAATCCGTCCATGGCTTGATCATGAAAAAAAGTGTTCCCCGACTCTTACCGGCTTTGAGAAACCTCCTCTACAAAGCAGGACCCCTTTTGCTTTTGATTGGTTTGTCGTTGTGCAGTGAGCCGGAACAGCCACATCCCGAGATCACTTCGATCGCGCCCGGTCAGGCACCTGTTGGAGAATCAGTTTCCATCAAAGGTAAAAACCTGGCGGGAGTTAAAACACTGCAGTTCGGCAATGTCACATCTTACATAGCTTCCAAGTCTGACGCTGAAATTTTAACCGTCGTTCCGCCGGGGTTGACACCGGGCGACGTTTCGGTAACCGTCAATTCAGATGGCGGTGCATCCAACGGTTATAAGTTTACGGTGCTTCCCAGTGAACCGGAGATTACATCGATTGAACCAGATAGGGGCTCCGTTGGGATGGAGATCCTGATCAAGGGAAAATACCTTTCCGGTTCATCTGCTGTCACTTTCGGTGATCAAACGGTTTCGACATTCTTACTCAATACTGACACGGAACTGAAATTGAATATTCCTGCTGGCCTTGAACCCGGCGCAATCAACCTCAAGGTGACAACTGTAGGTGGAACGTCGGAAAACAAAACCTTTACTGTCGTTGGGAAGCCTGTTATAAGTACGCTGAGCCCTTCAACAGGTCCTGTCGGAAAAGTGGTTTCAATTACAGGTGAGTATTTAGAAGATGCAAGCAAAGTCCTTTTTGGCACTGCTGAAGCGGTGTTTGAAATCAAGAGCGCAACACTTATTGAAACTACAGTACCCGCTACTGCAGCGACCGGCAAGGTTAAAGTGATCACACCAGGTGGTGAAGCCATTAGCACTGCTGATTTTATTATCAAAGACGTTCCCGTGTTGACCTCCTTTAGCCCTGCCAGTGGGATCGTTGGAACGGTTGTAACAATCAATGGAACTGGCTTCGATGGAGGTGGCGTA
>Ga0193753_10000256_pt1 | contig 52962 bp, 24 predicted proteins | sample H1c2metaG_FD_144925 | JGI IMG/M metagenome (GOLD analysis project Ga0193753, IMG submission 144925) | Soil microbial communities from a riparian zone of the East river system, Colorado, United States - H1c2 | ecosystem: Environmental > Terrestrial > Soil > Riparian zone | place: USA: East...
GACGCCTTTCAGGTGCCCGCCTCAAGGTCGAACTCGGCGGGCACCTGAAAGGCGTCGGCGAGCGGATCTGCATCTTCGACACGATCAACCCTGAAAAACCGGACCCCATTTCGCTGCTCGCAATGAGCGACTAGAAACCACGAGCCTCGCACTGGCAAGACCGCGTAGGGGTGGACCACGCGATCCACCGAGCCAGGAGCATCTCCTCGCCGATAGGCAATTCGTGTCTTCGTCTTCCTTTCGGCTGCCAGACCAAGCGTCGTGAGAATCGCCTCATTCGGCGTGCGCGGCCCGCTTGCATACCACAGATCGTCGCGCTTCGCTAAATCGGGGAGGGCCACTATCGCCGAACGCACTCGCGAACGCGCCCTCGCAATCACTTCGCGTTGAACCGAATTCGGCGCGACGGCAAGCATGGCAAGGCCGAGCTCCAGGGCGCAGAGTTCTGGCAGTGTGATCCGAACCGGCCTCCCAAAGTGCGGCGATCTCACCGACACGGAATCAGAGTCGAACAGAATGCTCACCGCTTCAACGAAACCGCCCGGTTCGTCTTCGCGCTCGGTAAGCACACGGAGATCATCGAGAAACGTTCGCGCGTCAACACCGGCCTTCGCTTCGATCTCGCCGATTGAGACGCGATTTCGGTCGACGATGAGTGGCAATACTTGTAACACGCGCTTCAGTCGCTCTCCGGCGTCGATCGTCACGTTGCGGCTCGCTCGATCTTTTCTGTGTAGATCGCAAGCGTTGAGGCAACGATGGACTGGTATTCGGCACAGAGTCGCGGTGGCGACACCGGCACCACGTCGCCGGCGAAGGACATCACCCATCTGGCAAACGAATCGACGCGCCGAACTTGAAATCGCCGCTGCAAATTATTTCCGACGGCAGCAGTGCCGAGTGCTTGCACGGTCATCGATGCCCCGGTTGAACGCCGAATCTCGATCACCATCTCTTCGGGCGTCTCGTCACCAAGTTCCCACGGCTCCTTGAGACTCGCATACGCCGCGAGGTCGAAATTGGCCGGTATCGCGTAGTCGGGTGACTGCGGTTTCTTGGCATTCGGTGTTACGCGACTCATGCGACTCACTCGAAAACTCCGGAGAGAATCGGCGACTACATCGCGGCCAATGAGGTACCAGTGACCACTCGAAAACGAAAGGCCAAACGGCTCAGCACTCCGCTCGTCGGTTGCCCCACTACTCATTGACGCGTAGACGAAGTTGACGCGCTTGCGTCTGAGTAGCGCGTCGCCAACGACGCAAACCGTAGCCGCAGCCGCCGGCTCCGGAACCTTCGCAGCGTCCTTCTCGCTCTCACCCGCGACGGATCCCAATCCGATCCCGAGATCAAACGTGAGCTTTCTCAACGCCGACGCGGCGTCGTGCGAGATCGCGGGGTCGTCCACCTTCCGTGTTTGCTCGGCGGCGCGAATGAGCACAGACAGTTCGTCGGGCTCAAAGGCCAAGGTGGGAACGCTGCGGTATCCCGCCGGAGGAACGTGAGGAGGTGTTGAGGTTGTGCTTGCCGCCGCAAGTGCGAGGTACGGCAAATACATCTCAGCTGCTTTGATATAGTACCGCTGGACTAGGCCGTCCTCGGTCTCCTCGTCACGGACACGTATTGGAAGCCCGAGCGCGCGAAGTTCGTCCTTGTCTCGCTCGAACATGCGAGCCAGCGTGGTGGCGTCCTTATCTCCGCCGTAAGCGGGAACAAGACTCCTCAAGTCCGCGAAGGTTGCTCCGAACCGATGTTGGAGTAACGCCGCAAGGAGGTCGATCCATCGCTGGAGTTTTGTGTCGGTCCTTGTCACGGGTTACTTGCCCTTTACGAATTGGATCAGCAACGCGCCGACCAAAGTCAGAAGCTGTATCACGAGCGAGAAAACAACGAGTCGTTTGAGAACTCTAAGCTCTCTGCCGAGAGCCGCGGTTCGCCCTGCGTCGCCACGCTGCAAACGGGAGGCGATTGCCTCTGACTCGGTCGCACTGCGAGCCAACAAGGCCGCAGAACCATCCAGCATTGCAAGAGAGTTTTCAGCGCGTTCGCGCGACGCGGCACCGAACCCTTCGAACGACTCGGCCGCCGCGCGCAGTCGTTCGCTCGCTTCCGCGACTGAATTCAGCAGCGTAAACCGCCATTGCTCGCGCTCGTTCGCGGCGAGATCGGAACGAATCTCGAGGTTGGCGGCCGTGGACGACGACAGCTGCATCAGCGCCTGCGCGCTGTCGAGGAGCGATCGTTTCGCGTCGTTCAATGCCGCCTCGTACACTTCACGCCGGACTCGATCTACTTCCGAAAGCTCTTGCTGTAGCCGAACGGCTCCTTGCTCGAGGGCTTCGCGATCCTTGGCGCGGCCCGATTCGATGCGAGCCGCCGTATCCGCGAGCACAACGACAGCTCTGTCCAATGCGGAATTCGCGGACGACAACGCCGCAGATCGACTTCGTAGTCCTTCCAACTCACTCGCAGCCTCGCGCACAAACGCCTCAGCCTTGAGCACCTCGTCGCGGTTGGCAGACATTACGCGGCGGCGTTGACCCGACGAACAGCCTCCAGCGTACTTCCGGCGATGCACGACAGCGCCGCTACGCAGACATCGCTATTGACGTGCGCCGCGCGGTAGAAAGCCCGTGCAGCCTCAACGTTGCTTGTCGACGCTAGCAGGTCGAAAACGGCTCGGCCCGTTGTGAACTCGGGGCGACGGGTGAACCATTCGCCGATCCGAGCCCATATCCGCTCTCGGATTTGATCGCTTTGATGAGAGACTAGGGCATTCAAGGTCGTCGGTGCGGATTCTTCGCCATTCGCGAGGTGGAGTACCTCAGTTGCAACTCGAACTGGTACAGATGGCTCGGCGACTTCCGAAAGGATGTCGAGTGACAGCGCGACGTCGTCGTGGCTGGAAATCGCGTTCAGGAGAATGTCAAATGCGATGGGATCGGCACTCGCTGCGAGCCCGTCGACGATCATATCAAGAGTGGAAACCGCCCGACGACTCTCACGCCACAGAACTCTAAAGTGAGGTCGCTGCAGGAAGAAATCAGGCTGAATCGTCAACGCCTTCTGCCAGCAGCCGATCGACTCGGCGTGACGGTCAATGCGATGAGCCGACACGGCAATGGCACACCACAGATCGACGTCAGGCGTGATTAGCTGACTGGCCCGCCGGAGGGCATCTATAGCGTCCCGGTCTTGCCCCGCCGCGATCAGCGTCATTCCAAGCTCACGCCAAAGGATGCCGTTCGCCGGGCTGCGTGCCGTTGCTTCGCGCAACACGCGCGCGGCAGCGTCGGCCTTACCGCCGTTCAGCACAGCATGCGCTTTAGACAACTCAGGTTGCGTCGCCACGCACGCCGGTCTCATCGCCACTTAGTCGCTCCGACGTCGGTTCGATCCAGACGGCGGCGATCGGAAAGACGGCGGAGAAGGGATCAGCCGCCTGCGACCTCGCGAGCTCCTGCAAACGCGCAATCTCGAAGTCCATGAGTTGCGACACATCGAACCCAGACGGCGACGTCCGCTTGGGCCGTGGATTGCGGATCAGTCGAAGTACCTTCGAGACGGAATCCGGGTTTAGAACAACGACGGTCGTCGCCGCCTGGTCCGTCAACCAGCATCGTAGTTCGGTGTCGACTTCTTGCATTGACGTCCCGGTCTCCAGGCGCCGCCGCACGTATGCCGAGAGGATCGCGCCAGTGCCGAGCGTCTCTGCACCGAGTTCAGAGAGCAGTGCTCGCCACTGCTTGTCGTTCACCAAAACGACCCCGGCCCCGTGCACAGCTTCAGTGCTTCCGCGCCCACGATCCGAGTACTCTCCCATCTCTCGGCGGAGGAGATCAGCAACACCGGTGTCGTTCAGTCCAAACGCTCTCGGTTTGATGCTCTTCTCCGAATCTGAAAAGAGACCGATACCTGCACCGCGTCCGATGTACCCCAGTGTCCCGTCTGGAAGGCGCAGAACATCTGCGGGGGCTTCGACGAGATTGGTCTCGTTGCCACCTTCGATGCGCTCAAATGATCTCTTCTTCCAACCATCCACCGGTTTCGCGCCCAGGGTGTTGACGACAAAGGCTCGATAGTCGCTCTCGTTCACCGATCCACGGCCGAGGCCACGAAGTTGTTCAGTCTTCTTCCGGAATTCTTCGTCGCGGGCCGTCCACCGTTGGTAGCCGTCGGTCACCATGCGATCAATTCTGTCTTCGTCCGCGGCCGTCAGCGGCCCGAAGTTCTCGCCCGCCATGAGCGCGGCGAGGTCCTCCATCGGGATTAGCGACATCGTCCGGCTGAATAGGACATCCATGCGGTCTTGGTCCAAATCACGCGCGATGCGACCAAGCCTCGCGCGCGATCGATTCAGGACGCGCTGTTCCCGACTGTCCTTGAGCACCAGTGTATCGACGATCACCGTGCTCACGCTCCCGTATCGATGGATTCGTCCGACTCGCTGTTCCATCTCCATCGGATTCCACGGGACGTCGAAATGGATGAGCCGCCGCGCAATTTGAAGATTGATTCCTTCGCCGCCCGACCGCGACGAAACGAGAACTCGACGATCTGGGCGCGCCTTGAATGCATCGATCTCGCGGTTTCGTTCTTCCGGCTTTTGGCCACCAACGACCAGTGATACTGACCCGGCGCCGAGCTTGCCCTGGAGTCGGTTGTACAAGGCGTAAACGGTGTCAACCGGCTGCGCGAAAATGACGAACTTCTCGTCAGGTGCTTCGTCCATCGCCGCGAACACCATATCAAGCTTGCACGCTAGAGCGTCAGTGCGTACCAACTGGACCCCGAGCTCGAGAACGTGTGTGAGGCCTCGCCGAGGATCCTGAAAGACGTCGTCAGCACCGTCCTCGACAATGTCTTGCGCGTGAAGAAGTTCTTGTTCGACGACCTCGATCGGATCATTCGGTTTTCCGCGGCGATACGGCCGCAGCACCAACATCGCGTCGGTGAGGATTGGCTTGCTTTGCCGCGTCAGTCCGGCCCGCAGGGCAAGGCGCACGAGATACGCCAGTCCGGCTTGCGGACTCGATGCACACCATTGAAGCGCCTGAGCGCGACGCCACCCGGCTGCACGACTTCCGGAGATCGGCGTCAACAGTTCATGCACCTTCGAGAGCCATTCGGCGTAGGCAGGCCCCGCATCAACAGCGATCGGAGGATTCACTTGCCGCCGAGGAAAGAGCGGCTGACCATCCCAATCGGTGATGTCGTCTTTGATCCGATAAATCACTCGACCCTTAGCGCCCGATTCTTTGCCGCCTTCGTCCAAGAGCTTGAGCACGTTCCTAAAACGCTCTTCGCTCCCCTGGTGCGGCGTTCCGGACAACAAAAGGACTCGACCTCCGGGCACGAGGCGCTCGCCAATTAAACGCCTCGCCAGGCGCATTCTCTGCTGCGGGTCTGAACCGTCCTCCGACCAATCGGTGAGGTGATGCGCTTCGTCAATCACAATTGCATTCCATGGGCCTGACGCAGCGACCATATCGGCGTTTACTGCGGCACGGTGCATGGAAGCGACAACGAGAGGATCGCTGTCGTTTGGCGTCAACCTCGCTTCGGGTACGGTAGCCGACCACTCGCGCGGCCGGAGGCCCAATCGCTGGAATTCCTCCATGACATTTCGAACGAGGCGCGCCTCCGTCAAATAAAGCACGCGGTATGTCCCGGTCGTACGCTCAGCCAACCGTTTGATAATTAGGCCAGCTTCAACTGTCTTGCCGAGGCCGACTTCGTCGGCGATCATCACTCGTTCAAGGCCGGGACTATTCAGCACATGCTCAACAAGCGATGCTTGGTGGGCGAGCGGCTCGACGGCCGACGAATCGAGAAGGCGGAAACGATCCTCGATGAGCAGCCACAGCGCCTCGAGCCGCCGAATTGTTTTGCGCGTTTCTGTCGGCCACGCATCGGTCTTCTCGAGGCCGGGCTTAGCGAGAAACTCCAAGGGAGTTGGCGGGTGCTGAACATCTATGTCGGCTTCACCGTGCAGTACTGACGGCGGACGTTCGGCGGCATCCAGCCCAGAGTACACGCGATCAGGGAGTGCCGACGTCGTGTAAGTGACAAAACCGAAGGCGCTCGCGTCCGCGACTGCACGAAGTCCAGGCGCTTTCGGCGAACGGATTAAGCTGAGGCGTTCGCGGAGTGCCATGGTTGCCCGTGTGAAATGGTCGGCGTATTCGGCCCGATAGTGAGCAACGCGAGCTTGGCAGCGAATTCATCGACGCTCGCGTTTACTCGGCGTTTCCGCTGAGCATCCGCGCGGCGCGCCTTCGTGATCTGCTCTCCGGTCAGCGTGTCGACAGCGGACTGGATCGGATCATGGTTTTCCTTGAGGAACCCCTCATTCAATTTTCTGAGAAGTTTATTGTAGTGCTCCTTCAGCAACTGCTCGGCATGCTTGCTCGCCTCGTCGATCGCAGACTCGCCACCTTCTTCGAAGGCCTCAATAATGCGATCTCTCGCGCCGGGCCCCTCATGAACAAGCTGTTTCTTCGCCCGCGCGCACACTCGCTCGATTGGCTTCTCTACCGCCGTGCGAAGACCCTTGCTGACACTTGCACGAAGTTCGTCAAGTTGATCCTTAGTCCAAGCGACTGCGGTGCGCGAGTTCGCCTGTAGAATCTTCTTCTGCGCGTCGATCGGCGTGTCCGCGAGAATTCGCTCATTCGTCTGACGCGCAACGTCACACAGTCGCTCGACGAGCTTCAGATCACGGTCCGCAAGCGTCCGGACCTCGGCACGCACCTTTTCAACGATCTTATCCTCCCACTCCGAAGCAATGGAATCGACCATCGCGCTGGTGATCGCATCCGGGTAGTTGATGCCGCGTGAATCCCAGACGCCGTTGCGATTGAATGCGGCTTTGACGCTCATGAAATGTCGACTGCGAGCATCCTTCGAAACGCGCCGGAGTTTCCGATTCCCGGCTAACTCAGCGTTCTTGCATAGAATACTCAATTCGGAGTGCATCGCGCTGCGTAGAACGCCGAGGGACTCGCCGTGGTATGCCGCCATCTCTTCGCGGAGCGGGTCCGCAGCGGCGGCTATCGCGTCGCGAAATCGTTCGTATTCCATTATCGCGACGCCGCGACCCTCCTCATACATCTTTGAGATGGCCCCGAGGTGATCGCCAATCGACGTGGAGAGCGCGCTGCGGAATTGCTCAACGGTTTCCCGACGCCGATTGCTCTCGTCTCGAGCGAGTGACACCAGATATCGTCGGAGATCGGGAATGCTGGTTGCTTCGGGGTCGCGAAGGAACGCAAGTCCATCATCACGCCCACTCGCTATGCTGAGATAGTCCGGCGATGCGACGCAAAAGACCTGCATCGTTCGGCAGAGCTTCGTAACGACGGCTTCTCGGGTCTTTCGCTGGTCGTCAGGAAGGTCCTCGAACGACTTCGATGCTCGGAGCGCATCACCGACCATTTCGCGGATCTTGGCCTCCATTTCGCGGGCTGCGGTGCGGTAGATCTCGTGGCGATCTGGTGCCGGTTCACCATTGTCGCGCGCCTCGTCCGCCAGGTGGCCGTAGCGGTCCCTGGCAACGTCGTCCAAATGCGTGACGGCGAGAACGACTTGAATCGGTGGAATGCTGTCACGTCCACCGAACAAGAGTTTCGTGATAACGCCGGTGCGCTCAAGAAGACCCGCAACGCTTTCCGTTACGCCTGAGTTCCTGAATACCACGATCAGGGCATCGCCTTCGGTGCGAACGAACGACTCGGCCTCCTTCCCGGCCGGATCACCCGCCACGCCAATGCCAGGAAGGTCGATCAGCGACAACCCGCGAAGTGTCTCGGTACGGAGCCTCAGGTGAAGTTCGGCGACGAGAGGAGACATCCAGCCGGCCGCGCGTTGGCGCAGCGCTCTGTTGAAGGGTCCTATTCCGCTCTCGGACGACTCGGACGCCTCTTCGGTCTTGCCGAGGATAGCTTGAATTTCCTCAATCCGTGCCGCGAATCCATCTACCTCTGGAAAATCGCCAATCGGTTTGTGACCCAGGATATTTCGGATGGCGTTGAGCAGGGCAATATCGTTTTGCCCGTCGCCGTTCGTCTCCATGTTTGCCGATCGGAGAATCCGTCTGGCCTGGTCGAGCATATACCGGCCCATCTCACCTTTGTGACTACCGTCCGTTTCGCCGTCCTCTGGCGCGGCCGTAAAGGTAGACAGTGTTGGGCTTTCATCCAGCGCTCCAGCATCCGGTTCCTCAACGGCAAGCCCTTCGACGATTCCTTGCTGCTTGAGATCGCCGCGGAGGTCTAAGAATCGCGCGATTCCGAACGCGAGGCGGTTGAGTTGCTGCTTCCCGTGATACTTGACGACGAAGGAGTTCTCATCTGCGTACGTGACGCGCGTTGCCTGGGCAGTGAGCGGGCCGATCCCGCCGGATGGGAGGGCCTGTCGATCCAGCAAGGCGTTTATGAGCGTGCTCTTACCGACTTGCGATTCGCCGACGAAGCCGATCTTCAGACCGCCGCCACTCGCGAGTGCGCGCTCCAGGAGTTCGGCATTTTGGTCGAGGGCATCGAGTCCGGTTACCTCGTGCTCAGCCAAGAACTCGCGAACCTCGCGCCTATATATGCCGAGCAGTTCCTGTGCGGGGTGGTCCAGTGACATCGCGTCTCCGTCGTCGGGCGCCGTTGCCCACGCTATACGGTAGGGTACCCCACTGACAGTCCGGCGGGGGCGGGACGACGAACTTACCGTTGTTTACGGCGGACTGCCAGGATTCAGCTGCGCGGACACGGGTATTCTTAGAATTTCTTAATACTCGTCGGGATGGGTAAACCAGCAATTAGCTGGATCGGCAAGTCCCGAACCAAGGATCGTGCCTCTTTGCGCGCATGCGTAACTCGACCTTGTCATTGCCAGGGCATCGGACTTGTTCTGCTCCGAGAAATTACAACTGAAAGCGATCGATGCGGCTCCCAACACCGCTTCGATAACAACTCCTTTGTGCTGCGCCTTCAAGACCGACGCATACGTCTCCCAATCCGCAACTTCGATTTGCTGTATTTCACGTCGCAGGGATTTCGTACGCTAGAGCCCTAGTCGATGAGTTGTCGAGCGACCTGCTCTTCGTCAAACGCGAGCGTCGAGCAGTCCGACACTGGCGCCGAATGCGGCATCGGAAACCAGTACGTTGGCGTCAGCGGTGAGCCGCCCTCCGGGGTTTCAATGCCAGGAGATCCTCAGGCCGCTTGCTCTCTGACAATGCTCACCTTGGTCTCCATACAGGGGCGGACATTGAGGTTGCTGGCCCCGATTTGAATCCAGCTATCCGCCTTCTGATAGATGTCCAGCCCTCGGCCGATGCGAATGTGCCATCCGGTATCGGTGCGCAACTCCCGGTCCTGCCTCTCGTCGTCGAAACGCCAGACGAATTCCACGCCGGTGTCGGCGAGACTCTCAGCTAGCGTGCCGAATTTTCGTTCAGCCTCGGCTCTCTGCTGCGTACTATCGGACCCCGTGATCAGAGAGATTTTCTTGATCGTACCAACCTGAACACACAGTTCGCAAAGTTGTATAAAATTCCTTATTTGCTCATCACGTCTGATGTACGGATCCTCGACGGTCAGTTCCTTGGCGCCGGCTAAGTAGGCGCCGAAAAGGGCGTCGTAGGAACAGCCGGTGTCGCCATAGCGAACGATGAATTGTTTGTCGGACAGTCCTACCGTGATGGGTGTACCTACGGTGAGAGCTGGGGAGAAGACGGCCTCCGAATCCTCGACACGAAGCGCAGTCGCAGCGGTTGGTTGGACGCCCGGCACCCGGTCCTGTTTCGTCGCCGCCGTAATAGGCGACAGGCCTCTGTCCCCCGCATTGCGGCGCGGGTTGAGCGTCGCATCAATCCCGCGTGATTCCGGGCAGTGCACTTCCACGAACTCGCCGACATGATTGCGGTAGCCCAAATGGATTTGAGCAAAGTCCTCGTCTTCCTTGCGCTTGTTTAACTGTTCCTTCACGCGCCGCCGTCCCTCCACCGCATAGGCCACATACTCGTCGAATTCGGCGTCGGGACACTCACCCGACGGATGGAGGAGCTTGAGCAACGCGGCCACGGTTTTGTACACCGCCGTCTCATCGCGACCCTGAAACCCGTCGCCGAGTTGGACGCGTTTCTTTACGGCCGCGTAGAAATTGCGATGTTTGTTTAGGAAGTGGAGCGCCTCCGCCATGTAGTCCGTGATGAATCCGTATTCATTCGTCAACAGACTGGACGAGTTCTGCGGTAGTTCCCATCCCGGGATATAGGTGTGGAAGCGGTGAATTAGAGCGATATCGAATTCTGCGGGCAGCGGCTTGAATAGGTCGTACTTCGGCGACGCGACTACGGATGAGATGGAGTCGTAGATGTTGCCGAGGAACACCAGGCTCGCGGGCGCGGTAACCTCCGTCCCCAGGCTGAAGCGCCCGTTCGCCATGTAGTCTTTTAGAATCTGCACGGTCCCGGGATCCTTGATCCGCATACCGCCCACTTCGTCGAACGCGACCACATCCCAGTAGCCGATGATGCCAACCTGTCGGCGCACTTTGTTGTACAGCAGAATCGCTGTGCTGGTCTGGCCGCCGCTGATGAGCGTGGCGTAGGGTGAGAATTCCGAGAACGCGTATGACTTGCCGGTTCCCGGAGGTCCTAGTTCGATCAGATTATAGTTTTGCTCTACGAGCGGTATTAGCCTGGCCAGGTAGTGCAGCCTCTGACGCGGCGTGATCGCTGACGGCTCCAAGCCGAGCGTGGTGAGCAGCGCATCTAACCACTCATCTCGAGTGAACCGATCGCGACCTGCAACGTACGCATCGAAATCGAAACGCGAGATCTGGATAGGCCTAATCTCTTCAATGAAGAAGGTGTAGTCGTCATCTTCGATGGCGTTATAGCCGACGGTGGCCTCACACCAGAGCCCGCCCTCCAGCAAGCGCTGGTTCTCGCGATAGTGCCGGTCGTTGATGGCGATACGCTTGCTGCCGAAGTTTTCCATTTCGGCCCAATGCCGCTTCTCGGCCTCCTTGTGGACCACACGCACCTTGTCGATGAACTTGTGGCTCCCGTTGCGCTGCACGAGCGACTGAGCTGCGTTCGATTCGTTGGGCCGGACAAAGTTGCCTTGAATTGTTTCGTTGACGGCCTGCAGCCCCGCCTCGATCTCATCGGGATCATCCGTCGCGCAATAGCGCGCAAGGAGAAACTCCAGCACGAAAGTGGGGACGTTCGTCCCCTTTTTTACGCGCTGGACGAGATCCTTGCGGACGACTCGCCCCGGGAAGACTTCGTTGAGCTTGGTGCTGAGTGACGTCATTCGAACCGGCACTAGTGGTGAAAGTCGGTGGCGAGTTTCAGCGTTGCAAAGATCTCACCCGTGCCGGGATGCGTTGCACGCAATTCCATTTTGCCGTTGAATCCCTCTTGTATTCGAACCGGAACTTTGATGGATTGGCCACGCGACAAGCGAACCTCGCCGGTCGCTGGATCGGTCACCGTGCTTGATGCAGCCTGCGCAACCCGTTTTCCGGCAGTGTCAAATCCTTCCAAAAGGAAGAACACGTCGGCTGGCCCGAACAGATCGCCGCCAGGGAGGCTGGCTTCAACGGTTGGACGTAGGGTGGTGATTGTACCGGTGCTCGCGCCTCGGTAGGTGAGGAACAACTCCACTCGACCCGCTGCCACTCGTTGACGCGACGGATTCAAAACGACTTGCACCACCGGCAGCAGGCACTCCTGGAGGGAGAGGCCTTCGTGGAAATATCGAACGCCTTTCGTGAATGTGGCCAGTCCGCGCGCCGCGACGTAACGCGGAATCTCGCCTCGGATTCCGACGTGGGCGGCATCAACGCAAATGACCTGAACGTTGGGTTGTCCGTTGCCAAGCAGTGCGCGGTTCTTTACCTCGACCCACTCTCCATCAGCTGGCTTGGGAATAGCGTCCCCGCTAGATACGCTGTCAAACCAGCAAAAGCCGTGGTCCGTGGCCAGTATCGCCATTGAGAAGCCACCGTCCGCGAGGCGATTAAGCGCCTGCTGGATGTCCCGAACTGCTCCGGGGAGGAGGCCAGGCAGATAGTTGGGATTGTTCTCGCCAAGTTGATCAATCTCTGATGTTCTTACCACCAACACCTCGATCTGATCGAGGGACGCGAGATCCTTGGCGGCCAACAACTCTGTCAGCTCCATAGCGCCGAAGCGCTTCGGACCCACCACTTCCCGCATGTAGTCCAGTCGTTGAGGGAGCGCCGGCAGGCTTCGCCCCTTGACGACCGGCACAAGCTCCCCCGACTCCACCGTGACCCGGAAGTCATCGTCCGCCCCCGGCAACAGTGCGGCCATCCCGATTTTCGTGATCGTCGGCAACTGCGCACAGACGGCATTGACGGTCACGGAGTGGCGGTTCGATGCCGCCATGGCCAGCTGCTCTGCCAAATCATATCGAAACGCGTCAATCCAGAAGTACGCCACGCGCTTGCCCTCCTGCCACGGGCTTCGCACAAACTGGTCGTAGATATCATTCGCTCGCAGGCGACCTGAAACTGGCCAGCCCTCCCTGAGAATTGCGTCTTGGAAGGATCGTGTGACGCGATCAATGAGACTGCGGTACGCTTCTCTCGCTTTGGCTAGCGCGTCCGCGAGCGGGCCAGACTCGGGTCGCCCGTCTTGGGCGACCTGCTCCATCAGCCGATGGGCCGTGTCCAGCCGGTGACCATGAGCAACTTGAAAATCCAGCCAGCCACCGACACTCGACGGTGCGGCGGTCCCAAGGACCCGCTTGAGATCCGCGACGCCCCGTAACACCTCCACGCAACAGCTGGCCAGTCTCCACTCGCCAGCACGAGCGCCGTCGCGAATCCAGAATGAAGTAGATCGTTGCGCAACGAGCCTGCCGGCTTCGTCGAGGTCGCCTGCCACAGCCGCCTTCGCGAATGCGCGCAGGAACCAGCGCTCCTCGAACGCGAACGTGTCCAAGACGCCGAAGTCGTCCAGCGCCCCGCAATGCGTCTCCAGTGCCAACTCGTCAGCCACCCGGTTCGCGAACTCCTCGTACGTCTGCTGGGTGCTGCTGCGGTCGCGCAGCGTCGCGCAAAGATCCAGTATAAAACGATGATACCGGTGCGCTGCCCTGGGCACGCCGCTGAGTGCCGCGGGCAGCGCGACTGGGAGATCCGCTGCGAACTCACTGAACAACACATATCGCCACAAGATGCGGCGCAAATCGTCCACGTCCGTCAGGTCTTTCGGCAGTGTAAGGCCGAGCGTTTTGTCGATGAAAGTTTGTAACTCCTTTCGCCAATGCGGTGACTTCTTAAGACGACTCAAGTTTTTCACATCTGCGCAAAGGAAGCGCACGATCGTGTCCTGCGTACCGCTAGAGTCCAGTAGTCCCGTCAAGACGGGCGTGCCGTCCGCACCGGCCAAGAGGCTATTGATCTCAAGAAACGTCGGCTCGCCACGCTGGAACATGTCTTCGATTGCACCCGCCTGCTCGGGGAGAAAGCGCTGGCACAAGGCCAGGTAGCTATCGCCGGCGCCGTCTGGGAACGCTGCGCCGGCCAGCACGAACGGCGTGAACGGATCCATGCACACTGCGTCCGGCTCCAGCGGACGTGCTCTCGGCACGTACAAAACAAGTTGACTGGTATTGGTCTGATCCCGTCCCAGCGCGTCCAGCGCTTCGAGCGCATCCTCACGAGCCGAAATGATGTCGTCGCCAACCTCGATCACTTGGCAGTTCTTCCCAGCCAACGCCCGAGAGACCTCCAGTGAACGGCCTTCAGGATCGAAGACAGTTAGGAGGCGGTGGCTGGCCAACGCTCTTTGCAGGTGCTCTGAGAGGAATTGCTCGAAGCCCGTCATAGCTCAATCTCGAGTTCCATCTCTGGCTCGGGGTTCTTTGCCTTCCCTTTCTTGGCCCTTTTGGCGGGCGCACTCACCTCGCACAAATGCTCAAGGCCGTGCGCAATCGCGAAGGAACGGTCGGTCTTGCACTTCTCGCGCACTTGATCGGGCCGCAGAACGTACGCCATGTGCGCCCAGTCGTAATCGCCCCGTTCCAATTCGATCCAGCACGCCTTCAGGTCCTTCCGCCACTTGGGCAGGCGAAAAAGTTTCCAGAGCGGGGCGGCTGTGATAAGGACGCCGTCGTTCAGATTGGGCTTCCATTTCGGTGCCCAAAGCTCCAGCTCGGTGCGCATCTCAATGAGTTCACGGCGGAGATCTTCGACTTCTTCAAAGCGCTTGCGTTCCTTGGCGCCGCCTTCCTTGGCGCCGAGGACAGTGCGGAGATGGGTGAGTTCCTTCTCAACGTCGGCCAGCTTGGGATTCACGAACTGCTGCACGCACCTGTAGAGCGTGTCCGGCGTGAGGCGGTGATAGTAAATCCAGAGCGTGTAGCTGCCGGAGGCGGTGGAGAGCGGCCAGTAGATAGGCGCTTGTCGGCGGCTCTTGGAATAGCGTTTTAGGTGGTCGGCGAAGAAGCCAGCCGGCTTGCGGAAATAGGCGCGCAACGACTTCACCCCAAGGATCTCGCAGGCTTCGTGTTCGATGGCATCGGCGGTTGAGCCGCAGCCTCGTAGTGAGGTCGCCGTGCCACTCCAGATGATTTCGATGGCCTCGCGGACGCGGCGGTCGATGTCCAGCGGATGATTCGGGTCATCTACGAGGATGCCGTCCCACGGGATGCTGACGGGATACGCGGCGGGCACGTCCTCCCGGCGGGCGGGCAAGCCCTCCGCGTTCTGCAACTGTCCGGGCGGACAGACCGGCAACGGCGCAAACGGATCCGGCAACACCGGCGCGGCCTGCTCGCCGGTCGCATACCTGATGTCCCACCGGCCAAAGGCGCAGCCGAACAGATAGGACATCTGGGCTTCCTCAAGAGCCTCGGCTGAGTAGTCCAACACAAAATCCGAGTCTTCCTCGACTGCGTCCTCATCTTCAGTCAGGCCAGCAACTTCTTTCTCCGCTAACGAGCTTCCGCGCTCCTGAAAACTGAGTGCTTCCAAAAGATCGCGTTCGACGGAACGAGCCTGCTGCTCACTGAAACCGAATGCTTCCGCGATCAACTTCTCAACCGGCTCTCCGATGAGAGACTTGGGCGAAAATGTCAGCGTTTCACCTGCCCTTGAGAAGTCGCGTATTTTGACCGGTAGTAGAAATTCAAAGAAGGGTTCGTGGTTTCGGTAAGCGAGTCGACGTTGCTCAACTTCGCGACTGACCAAGTTTTCAAACAGTGGCTTAGCATCCGCGGAGAGACTGGGCCAAGGGAGGTGTTTCAGAGTTCCGACAAGAAAATTGGGAAACTCAAATTTCTCCCCGTAGAATCTCAGAAAAGCGGAAACCACTCTCGACGCGCACACCCCAATTGATACGGATTCCATGCCGCTGGCCGGGAAAGCCATGTAACGGCTCGCCGAAGGAACGCAGCCACGAGGAACCACATAAGGGATGAATCTTACAGCACGTCTTGTCCAACTGAAGCCGGGTCGGAAAAAGTGCAGTTGGATCGAGTCCTTAAGCATCCAAATATTCGAACGAGGCTTGCCCTTCGAATTGAGATTATTCCAAAGCTCTGCTGCATCGCCTGCCCAGTTGACCAATAGGGTGACTGGGGAAAACCAGGGTTGAGAAGGACCCGCCAAAATATAGGGGACCCACTTTCTGTCTGCCCCCTCACACCGTGAGCCCGCACCGACTTCCCAAAGCGCCCTAACGAATCTCGGATTGTCTGCGGTTGCCAAGCCTTGCCGGACATCTCCGACGGCATCCATGAATGCGGTTCTGCCGCCGAACTTCTCGATTAACGCCCTATCTATCCAGTAAACGAAAGGGGAATCTGGAAGCTGGCGAAATGTTGATTGATCGGCAAAGAAGATTCTGGCGTCGGCACGCGCCGCGGCATGGGCTTCGACACATGTCCGAAGTGTTGCCTGCCGGTCTGGGTCAGCGATCGCCCTGAAGACCGTCGTTAGCGGCGAAGGGGAAGCCCGTTCAATGACATAAGCTGCGGCCTCGACCATCGCATCATCCATCACCCCTTGACCAAGGTCGGCAATCGCACGCACCGCGTGCTCCTTCAGTACCACATTTGAGCGCCATCTTCTGAAACTAGACAGAAAGAAGCATGTGCGAGAGGTGATTGCTCCGAGTTGTCCGCGAGGGTGGAGGCGCTGGAGGAATCGCTCAACAAAGGCACCGAGGAGATCGTTGTAGCTATTGGGATAAGTGAGTTTCGCTTCCGCAGTCCAAGGTTTTGAAAAGCTCCCGAACGGCGGATTCATCAGCGCCACGTCGTACCGTTTGCGGCAGACATCAATGAAGGCGAACCCCCGCGCCGTGTCCTCGGCAAAGAGCCGGCGTTGGAAGCCGCCGCCATTTTCGGCCTGCTCGGCGTAGTCGCGCAACGCGCCGTAGATCCGTTCCTCAATGCGCTCCCAGAAGTCTGTCGCCAGGTGTCGGGGGCCAGTGATCAGGGAAGCCACGGCCTGCTCCAGTCCGCTCAGTTCACGCGCGGTGGCGATTTGGTTCAGTTCCTCGGTGGTGAACAGCTCCGGCGGTTTGGTAGCGAGCTTCTGCCACGCGTCCTTGGCGTCCTCGATGGCGCTGCGGATTTCTTCCTCGATCTTGAGCAGCGAGCCGGCCTCGCCGGCCAGCTGCATCTTGTCGAAGATGGCCTCCAGTAGCCGCAGGCAGACACCGCGTTCCGCCTCCGGGAATTCGCGCTCGACGAATTCGCGCAGTAACTCCTTCTCGCCTGGCATCGGCTCGGCGCAGACGATGTTCGAGCGTTTGATGGCTGGGCGCTCGGCCGGTTTGATGCCGATCCGTTCCCACGTATTCTGCGCCCGTAACCAGAGCGAGAGGCCCGCGATCTGGGCGCAGCGCTGGTCGATGTCGATGCCGTGGACGTTGTGCTCGATGATGAGGCGGGGCACGTCCTTGAGGAAGGTATCCTTGCCGGCGTAGGTGTCGTGCAGGGATTTCATTCCCAGCGGTCGGCTCAGGGTATCAGCGCCGAACTTCTTCTCTAGGTCCCACGCCTCGTCGTAGATGACCTCGAACAGGTCAAAAGCATAGAGGCCGAAGTGCATCGACCCGCATGCGGGATCGAGCATCAGGATGGTGCGGGGGTCTTTGAGCGTGCGGTGCGCGATGAAGACCGGTTGCTTGAGCAGGTCTTCCTGCGAAACGTTTTCCTGCTTCGATAGCTCCGGGGCAGCCTCCGCTGGCTGCAGAAAAATTTCGTTAGGGCCGCGGACAAGGTAGCGGCACTGTTCCGTGAGCTTGGTTCGCCCCAGCGTCATCTCATACCAGATGCGCCCCAACGTGTTGTCGGTTAGAAATTCGACGACGTAACGCGGGGTGAAGAATTGGTTGCGGACGGCCAGCTCACGGCTGTTGCGCGGCGCGGCGGATTCCTCGCGCATCTTCTTCCGCTCGGTCTCGTCATTGTAGTACTGATAGATCCAGCCAATTGTCTCATCTGCTTTCCAGATATCCGCGAACTCCTTCGGAAGCATTTCCGCACGCTCGGCGGCCTTGCCGGAGCCGTTCAGTTCCTGGAGCACTTCCATGAGCGCGTCGTGACGCGGAAAGAGCAGCCCCATCGGACTGAATCGTTCAAACACTACGCCGAGATCGAGCGCGAGCTCATCGAAGAGGCAGTGGAGATAGACGCGATAAGCCTCGTGCGTCTCGCCAAGCGCATTCCCAGCCGACGACATGAAGAGCTGGAAACCTTCGGAGGTGACACGGTTGCGGACGCATTCGAGGACCAGACCACGCTCCTCGCACAGGCGAAGCGCGGCAAGACGGTTCAATACGGTGAACGCTTGCTCGCGAATGACACGCGCAATGTGCTCAGGCTTGGCCGAAGTTCGCGTGAGCGCCTCAGTAGCGGAATCACCCTCCAAATGGTTGATGCGCTCGCGCAGCAGGCGAGCCACTTCCATCTCTTCGTCGCCTAGATGGTCCAGAGCGGCAACAGGCGAGACCGAACCATCGGGCTGGATGCCGTAGAGTTCCTGAAGCTGGGACGTGAACTCGCGATCGAGCACCCGCCGGCAAGCGGCTACGGTGCGCTGTAGGAGGTTGCGAGTCTTCTGATCGAAGGCCATGGGCTACTCGATCTCCAAATCCACCGGGCGGTCGGCATCCGCTGCGTCCTGGAGTTCCTTGATGAGCGGCTTCACCTCAGCACCTGACTCGTACCGGCGGCGGACCTTGATCCGCGTTGGTTCGCGCCCCGCAGGCGCCGACGTGTCCGGCGCAGGTGTCGGCAGCGCGGATTTAACCTCGGCGGCTTCCTTCGCGCGAGCATCCACCTTTATGCGCATACTCGCAAGCAGGCTGTCCGCTTCGAGCTTCCGATTGACGAGCGCGCGCATCCCGTCAAGATTGCTAGCGCTTCCGAGGTCCAAGCCGTCTAGCTCATCCGACAATGTCCCTCGGTCAGCCTCGGGCAGCGTTGCCCATAGAGGCGTGGAGCGAATGGCGTCGCGATGGAGGTTCAGTTCTGTGGTGAATTCGCTCGTGAGCTGTTCCGCCCCGGCCTTGACCAGCAGTTCCAGGTTCTGGAGACGGTTCCGCATGTCCGCCCCTACTGCAAAAAAATCCTCTCGTGATAGGTAGCTCGTGAGTTCAACGCGAAACTGCTCAGATTCGCGAAAGAGAGTGTCTGCAGCACCGATTCTAGGCAGGCCGGGTATACCACGGAGCAGAATCCCGGCGGAGACGGCGGTGACGTCCAGCTTTTGATCAATCGCCTTTCGCACTTCGCGCGCCCAACCGAGATTGTCGATAATCTCACATTCTTCTGCACCAATCACCGTTGGCGCCTCTGAAGCATCGCCCTGCAGAACTTGCAACAGTTGCTTCTGCAACCGCCCGGCGCGGTCGGCGCCCGGCAGGCCGGCGGCGGTGAGTTCTGCAGAGAGCGAGGCGTAATCGCGTTGGAACCTCGGAAAATGCTCCTGCACGCCGCGGCTGACGTTCTGCGGCATGGGAAGAATATTCTGTCCGGTGACGCTGAGGAGACGGTTGGCTGCTCGAAGTAAGGCTTCCTTCGGTACCGTCTCGTCGTTGGTGGCCACGTCAATTTTGCCGAAGGCGTTGTTGTTCTTCAGGCCTTCAACAGCGCTTTCTCCGGGCACCTTGATCCACTGCGACGACACGCGGACGCGGATACGGCCGGCGATCAGAAGCGCGGCGACGAGGTAGCGGGTAGTGTCCTTGAACCACCCAAATGGCGCGCGGTCGAAGTCATCGAGGAGCTTCCGGCCATCGACCTCGCCGTGCTTCTTGAGGTGATCCAGAATCGCTACCAATGCCGGGTGCGCGTCGTCGATGCGAGTGGCGTTGCCCTTCTTCTGCACCAAGCCCAAGGGATCTACAGCTGACGCGATGGTGGAGAGATCCTTGGTATGCAGGAGTCGCTCGGCGAGGTTTGTTTCGACGTTCACAGGCGCTTCCTTGAATCGATGGAAGACGTCGGCCGCGACCTCTTGCACATGCGACTTGCAAGCGGCGAGCAATTCCGTGCCGCGCGTAGCGACTGCCTGCGGTTTGCCTCGGAAGATGAAGCTCCCCTTGAGAAATGCAGTCTCGAGAGCTGTGTCGAGATCTCGCTTGAGTGCCTCGGCGCGCTGGCCTTGGGCGCGGACGAAGTCGGCCACCTCCTTCTCGGCTGCCTCAGTGCGGTGGCGCAGGTGGATCTCCTCGCACTGGTAGATCTCCTTGATCAGATCTCGGATCTGGGAGCCATCCTCACCTGCGAGATAGATGATGTGCTGGTTGGACGGAACACGGGAATCATTGATTCTGGTGGTGACGGTGGCAGCGAGATCTGCCGGTGGAACAGTTTCCAGTTGAAGTTCGATGTCCGATTTCTCGTGGCTGATCGGGATAGGCATCGCTCCTTGCGCCAGCTTGGTCTGCACTTTGACCTTCCGGGTGCGCTCGACCAGGCCAGAGGGATCCGGCGTTAGAATCTCGCGCAAACGATCAACGAGAATGCGGCTCGCATCGGATGAAGAGGGGTGCAGAAGTGTTTTCTCGTTCATGATCTGCGAAACCGCCTCGCTCATGAAACGGAGCGAGTCATCGATCTCGGTGAGCGGCAGGCTCTTCTCCGCAAGCATCTCACTGATCGCGTGATTCACGGTCTCGGAAACAGAAGCCGCGCGAACGTTCGAATGGAGTAGGGCGGAAACGTTTGCTCGGCTCACTGGGAATCCATCAACGAACTGTAGGACTCCGATCGTTTTGGCGGCGCGGAGATGAAGGGAGTCGGCACCAAAGATCTCGCCAACACGGTCCACGGTTTCCACGAGCTGACGATTGGCGCGCTCGATGTCGCGGCGCAGGGTATCGTAGAAGAGATCTGCGGTAGCCAAGGCACCGACGGGCGCGTCCGCCAGAAGCTTCTGGCCAGAACGATACCCGCTGACGTCAACGAGCACGTCCTGAATGACCTTGATGGCGGAGCGTAGGCCTATGCCGCCGGTTGAACGGGCGAGCGATCGCAGCAGCTCCATGAGCAGCGAAAAATGCTGTGGCAGAAATGGATAGAGCCGCGCAAACTCGTCCACCGTGATACTGGACTGCGGAAGCTTGGTATTCTTGAGCTGAGTGGCGTGAAGCAGCCCGCCTTCATTGTCCTTGAAGAGAGAGCGCAATAGTACGTCCGCGGCGGGCGCTTTCCGAAGCAAACGGCGATACGTGATCTCGCGAATATCGGACGATTCGATATCGACGCGCCGGGCTTCGGGGAATCGGTCCTTGAGCTTAAAGAGTGGGCCGGTGACGGGGAGAGTCTGCTGGGCGGTCGCGATCAGCCACGCCTGGCCGAAGCCGAGGTTCTTCAGGTTCTCGGCGAGCCCCTGCATGTTCAGGATCAGCTGCGGGCTTCCTTCCAGGAACTGGCCGACTTCATCAATAATGAAGATCACGCGTTTCGAGGTGGTGCGGCGCTCGACCAGGTCGAGCATTTGCCGGACGCGTTCGTCCTCACCGTAACGGGCGTTGATTCTGACATCATTGAAGCTCTTCGCATCCGGCCAGATATCCGGGTAGAACTCGGAAACGATCCGCGACGCGAAGGTGACGCCAAGCAGGAGATCATTCTTGAGGCTGTCCCACGAACGGCCCTTGGCAACCCCCTCGAATCTTTTCTTGAACGCCTCGAGCTTGTCGTCTTTCTCCAGCATCAGCTCGAGGCGAGCCAGTTTTTCATCTCTGGAGTAACCGGCCCAAGCCATCACTTCATCGTACAGCAGGCGAGATACTCCTTGAGCAGCTGCCTGGACTGACGCGACAGCTGCAAGATCGAGCATGATGACTGTCGCAGGGAACTTGCTCGCGACTGTTGCGAGTTGCTGACGGAGTTGGATGCCAGGGAATTGGCTTTGCAACCATTTCAAGAACGGGTCACCCTTGAGCTTGCGCTTCGGGTCGAAGGCGAAGCCGAGGTACTTGGTAAACGAACTCTTGCCGGAGCCGTAGAACCCGGACACCCAGACGCCTATCTCATGCCCGGATCCAGCGGCAAAGCCATCCGCCAGATTGCTAAGGAGCCGTTCGTAATGCCGTGAGAGGTTGTCTGTAACCTCATATTCGCGAATCTCGCGCTCGAGCTGGTCCTCCGAGGCGCCTGCGTAGTTGATGACGGATGTGATCTGCCGGTCAATCGGCCGGGTTGGATCGAAAAGTTCGCGAATATTGTTCATGCGGATCTCGCCGGGGGCGCTCAGTTGATATGGGGCGATCGGTAGTTGCCATCTTCTTTGTGGACACCGAGGAATCGCCGACTGTAGGCTCCGCCCGCTGTTCCGGGATACAGGATCACGGTCGGGATGGAGAACCGGCCCACCATCCTTTGCTCCACAGCTCCAATCCGCAGGAAGGGGTGAAGCGCTTCCAAGTCCGCAATGAAGAGGACCGACGATGGATCCTGTTGATGCGATTGGATGGCCTGAAGAATCGCTGCTCCCACCACGTCGTCCTGCTCCAGATGCTCGGCCAAGGACTGAACGATTGCCGGGAGGTCGTCGGCGTTCAGCTGCGCGGCCTCAATCAGCTCATCTCGCAGCACGTGGGCGCGAAAGTAGTCGTTGACAACCTGCGTCATGGAAAGGTGATACGGGTGGAACCCATCGACACGCAGCTGAGCCTCCCATTCGGGTAGCCTCTGCTTGACAGAGATGATCTCGTGCGCGGGGAATAGGAGGTAGTACACGGGGTCAAAGCCGGTCGGCCGGATGGACCCCACCCCGTTCCTTAAGAGACTGCGCAACTCGTTGAATTTCTCAGTGAGCGAGCGCATCGATCATTGTCTCCATAGTGTCGTACTTCCACTCGATGCGATGCAAAACGCCCGAGTGTTGAATAAAGAGATGGCCCTGTGTAGCGGCTCTTTCCATTGATGAAGTCACATCTGCGGCGTGCAGTCCGAACAATCCCCAGTCGCAGTGGCGCACGACGTCGTCATCGTCAACCCCACGGAAGTGAAGTTCATAGCCGAGGAATACAACCGTCTCCGGCATGATGAATGTGGGTCGAATCTGGCGATGACCGAATCGGTTGTCGGCGATGAGGTCAAAGTCGACCAGAGTCCCAAGCAGGTAGCGCGTCACGCGTTCCACCATGCTGTCAGACCATCGCTTCGTCAAAGCACCGCGGCTGACCGCCCGCTCGATGAAATCACGCGCATCATCCTTAGTGACTTCACCAGCGGAAGATGCATACTTGAGCCAGAACACTTCGCGAATGAAGTCGTACAGAACACGGTTTGCTCGGGCTGTATAGAGAAGGATCAATTGGCGCAGCAGGCCCCGAGAAGCACCGCGGAGTAGTAACTGCCGAAGCCATGCCGCAGGGCGACCTTGATCGACGAGGAACCGTTGGGCGAAGGCGCGGCCGACCATGTCATCCACACGAACCTGAGTAGCCCTGCCCAACGCCCCGGTGTCGCGCACACGAGCCTTGAGTTCCGCCACGGACATTCCTGGCTGCCACAATTCCAGAAGCTCGAAGGTCTCTGAGACCATACCTTGAGCCTTGGAGAGATTCGTGGTGTACTGAAGCGACGTGGTCATCGCCGTGTACTTGCGAAATAGGGCAGGCACTTTGTGTCCTGCCGAAAGGCGGCGAGATAATGCTTGGCGAGTTCCGACAGACCCGGCTCGGTGAACGCCTCGGCGATCGTGCCGATTTGAACTGGGCCGGCATCGACGGAAATCAGTTCACCGCCTTCCGCTTCAAGCGCCTTGATTGCGTCCGCGCGACTTTGGGGCACGGAGTTCAACAGCCGGTATCCGTCGGCCAGGATGGCCTGCTGAACGAGCATCTCGTCAACCAACGACAGCCGAAAAAGATGAACGCATCGCCGCCTGCCGATTCGGTCGTCGTGCACGCGTTTCGCCGCCGCCGTCGTGGCATTCAACGCCGCATAGACAGCGGCACGAGGGAAGTTATATGCGGCAATGGCAAGTCCGTTTGCCGAGAGGAACGAACTCGACCACCAGTCTGCGAACTCCGCCTCGCCAAGGAACGCGACGGCGATCCTGAGTTTTGCAAATCTCGCGGGAAGCGCGTCTGTCATGGTTTCATCTCACCCCGCGCCTGGCACGAGTCCTGATTCGAAGGGCTCGTGCCGGTGGCGCAGTACCTCGAATCATTTGCGCCAAATCGGCCGCAAAATCGGACGCGGTGATTGCACCGGCCAACACATCGGCGCGCGAGGTACAACCATCCAAGATCCTTGGAAGACTCATTCGGGGGGCAGGATCGATAGTGGAGACAAAGCGCCAAGGCAGAGGCCGCTGCGTCACCGGTTCACGGCGAGAGGACTGCAGCTGCTGCGCCTCCAAGGTATTGCCGGAGTCTGACTGTCGCGAGGCCGATGTCAGTCCTGTCTGACCTAGGTGCACGAATCCACGGCTATTGGATCGCGAACGGTGCAACCCGCCACTCGGGTCACGAACTATTAAAATTTTCTAATGTTGGGTGCACCTTGAGCATCCGGGGCGCTAAGGCGACCTTCGGGACGAGTGTCAGACCCGTCTCGTAGGTTCAAATCATGGCGCATTCAGTTGATTCTCTCGGCGACGCAAGCCTGAGCCCTTTGGGCGCTGGCTACTCGAACGCGGCCAGCGGCCCACACTCCGGTTTGCTCGACTCGCTGGTCCGAGCAACGAATGCGGCGCCGATCGCCCGCAAACGACTGGTCGGCCCCGACATCAACTACTGTCGCGAAATTCTCGTTGCTCTCGCCCGCGTGACCGGGGGGTGGGTTGGCTGGGAGTCTGCGACGCTGCGTACCATCGCGACCGAATTGGCGCTCGTTCCGATGTCACGCCAGGGTCGCCGAGCCGGAACCGATATCGAGATAAACGCGCTGGTCGAGCAGACTCTCGACGACGCGGTCTCGAAGAATGAGAATCACGCCTTCCGCCCACTTCAGCGCGGCCTGGGATTCCGTCGAGCAGTCATCGACGCGGTGCTCGAGCTGCGAACGGCCGGTGTCGCGCCAGAGGAACTCAGGTTCACCTCAGCCGCCGGCGGCCATGCGAGCGAAATCGCTGACGTCCTTTCACGCTACCAAGAGATTCTCGCTGTATCAGGCCTGTGCGACCCGGCCGAGGTACTCCGCTTGGCAATCGCGGAACTCGACAGCAACACCAGCCGGTTGGGTAGCGATCTCCTTTTTGTTCCGGGAAGCTCCGCGAGAGGATTGAGGGGTCAATTGATCGATCGCCTTCTCGCACGAGGCGGTCGTGTGCTAACCGCCGACGCCGTATCCCGCGCGGCCGTACCGGCAGGCATCCTATCGGCAAGGGGTGATCTCCTCCAGAACAAGCCGTCGCTCCTATCGTGGAGTCTTTCAGCGACGTCGCCTAGCCCCGATGACTTCGATCCGTTGGCGGTCACATTCGACCTGTTTGCGTCTTCAACTCCGAGCATAGAACTGACGGAGGTCTTGCGTAGAGCGAGCGCAGAAGGTCTGCCTTGGGACGAAGTCGAAATCGCGACTACCGACCCCGACACATACGGCATTGCTCTCGACGCGCTTTGCCAGCGTGTCGATATGCGCGCGACAATGTTGCACGGCATTCCGATTACGCGGACGCGGTTGGGCAGGGCACTCGAGCGGTGGCTGAATTGGCTGGATGGAGATCTCCCCGCGAGCATTCTGCGTGAAGCGCTCGAGGCCGGCGACACAAGGCCGTCAAACTCTGGCGCGTCGGCGGCAGTACTCGCCCGTGAACTGCGACGCCTTCGCATCGGATGGGGACTAACGAGATATCAACAGGCAGCTCGAGATCTCGAGCAACAGAGTGTCAGTCCGAGCGTGCGTCGATATGAAGACGAATCGGACGAAGAGTTCGGCCAGCGGACCGAACGTCGCCGCAGAATCGCCGTAGCACTTCACGACTTTGTCCAAGACTTATTGGTCTGCCTGCCCGAGACATCAGGGGACGGGACGGAACAGGGCCGGTATTCCTGCGGGGATCTCGCGGCGGCGACGTTACGCTGGACGCGGCTGCTCTCGGTTGACGACGGGCCCGAAAGTCTGACGTTAGATCGGCTGCGCTCGCGGCTCGAGCAGTTGGTCAAAGTCGGTGGTCCGCCGAGCGAAATGGCCATCGCCGTCGCGTCGTTACGCGAGTCACTCGCGGACTTACGTGCGTGGCCAGCTCAGACGAGTGATCGGAAGCCGTGGAGTGCGAACGGCGGAATGGTTCATCTCACCGACATTCGGCACGCAGGTATCACAGGTCGCCGCCGCATCTTTGTCGTTGGGTTGGATGCTCGCCGCGCAAGCAGCGGAAGGCGATCCGATCCGCTGTTGACCGACGAGCTGCGCACGCAGCTCGGTGGAAATCGACTTCCGACCTTGGATGATCGGCGGAACGAGAGCGCATTCGCATTGGCATCTGCTCTCGCCGCCCTTCGCGGGCGGGTGACACTGTCGTACGCAGTCAGCGATGGTGGTGACAGGCCGGAAGCTTCGCCAGCCCCGGTGCTACTGCAATCGCTTCGGCTCATGCGCGCCGATCCATCACTTTCATACCGTGAATTGCGCGCGGAGCTTAGTCCACCGATCTCCGCTGTTCCCACGCCGACATCGTTGGGTAAGCCCGCGCCGCTCGACCGACGCGATGTCTGGCTCGACACGGTCGCGAAGGGTTCGCTGCTGCTCGACGCCAGAAACCTCGCACGAGAAGGGTTCCCGGGATTGAGCGGGGGCTTGCTCGCCGCTGAACGTTCACAGGCGCCCGAGGCGAACGAGTATCACGGAGTTATAGCGCGCGCCGCCGCGGCGTTCGATCCGCTCTGCACGCCAGGCCGCGAAATGTCTCCATCGGAGCTTGAGAAGCTGGCGGTTTGTCCGCTCCAGTGGTTCTACGTCTACGGGCTCGCGCTGAAACCACCCCACGATCCTGAGTACGATCCCGACCGCTGGCTTGACGCGATGCAGCGAGGGTCGCTCCTGCACGACGTGTATCAGTCTTTCGTTACTGAATACCGCGGTCGTCAGAGCGATATACAGGCCCCGGAAGCCCGCGATCACATTCTCCGAATGGTTGATGTGGCGATTGCCGAGTATCGCGAGATCGTTCCCGTGCCTGGCGACTCTGTTTTCGCGGCGGAAGCAGACGAACTGCGCTCGGCGGCAATGACCTTCCTCGAAATGGAGCGCGAGCTCGGCCGGAACGGCGATGGCGCCGAGTGGCTTGACGTCGAATTCGCATTTGGGCGCCTGACTAAACCTGCGGCGTATCGGCTCGTAGATGGCCGCGAACTCCGCGTGCGAGGCCGTGCAGACCGCGTTGATCGTTTGACGAACGGCACGCTGCGCGTAGTCGACTACAAGACAGGATCTACATGGGCCTACAAGAAAGATTCGAAGGTCGGACCGTTTCGTGGTGGACGGCAGCTTCAGCCCACCGTGTACGCGGCCGTGATCCAATCACTGCTGGGAGCCGACGTATCGTCATTCGAATACCGTTTCCCAACGGCAAAGGGAGTCGGTCAGATAACCTCGTATCCGGCGGTCGATCTCCAGATTGGCCAGTCGATCGTGTCGGACTACATAGGCCTCGTTCGCAGCGGGCAATTCATTCCCACGAACGATTCGAGCGATTGCAAGTATTGCGATGCATCGCAGATCTGTCGGGTTGGCCGAGACGACGATGGTTGGGTCGAAGTATCCCCGCGCGCGGCGTGGGCGAAAGCGAATGGCGAAACGATCGAGGCGTATTCCATCATGCGTAAACATCGGCTTCCGCCGGTGAAATAGGTCTCAAACTTATGACGACTCCGTTGTCTGACCTGGTCGACGCGGCCGCGCGAGCGCGCATCGCGACGGATCTGACCACAAACCTTCTCGTCGAGGCCGGCGCCGGCTCGGGTAAAACGACCGCGCTCGTCGAGCGGATGATCGCACTGATCGCCAGTGGCGTATTGGTTGAAAACATCGCCGCGGTCACGTTTACGCGGCGAGCTGCTGACGAGCTGCGTGAGCCTTTCCTGAACGAACTCGAGGCGTCGTTCCGCCGCGCGATCATGTCAGGCACGAATCCGTCGTTCTACGAAGCCGCACTGCGCGATTTGCCCCGCGCATTCACCGGAACGATTCACGCGTTTTGCGGACGACTGTTGCGCGACCGACCAATTGAGATCGGTCTCGATCCGTGTTTTCAGGAAGTCACGGAGTCAGAATGGGAGGACTACAAACGATCGTTCTGGAATGAGTGGCTCGAGCGGGCTGCTCTAACTGATGACCAATCGCTCATCGATCTCCACGCCGTTGGTATCGAACCCCGTTCGCTGTCCGAAGCATTCACGAAGTTCGTCGAGTACTCCGACGTCGAATTCGAAGCAGTCGACACTGCCGCCCCGGATTTCGACGAATGCCGGCAACAGCTCAACGCGCTCCTTGATCGCGCATACAGCGAGATGCCTCAACAAGAGCCAGACGATGGCTGGGATCCGCTGATGGGCCTCGTGCGACGGCTCAGGTTTAACCGACGGACACACGATTGGTCGCGCCGAATCGATTTCTGTCAAGCGATTGGGACCATCACCTCCGGTACGTGTAAGGTCACACAGAAGCGATGGGGGTCGGACAAGGCGGCCAAGACCGCAGCGAAACAGCTCGGAGAAGACTTCGCCGCTTGGACAGACGGCGTCGCACGCGACACTCTCCGGCAATGGCGAGAGCATCGCTATCCCGCAGTGATCCGATTTCTCAGTCGCGCGGCAGAATCATTTGCAAAAGAGCGCAGGAGCACTGGACGGTTGGGCTTCACAGATCTCTTACTGCTCTCCGCGAAACTCCTTCGAGAGAATCCGGCTGCGCGCAACGCCCTCGGACGCCAATACCAACACCTACTCGTTGATGAATTTCAGGACACGGACCCGATTCAGGCAGAGGTTTGCCTGCTCGTATCGTCCGATTCAGATCAAGGCACAGACTGGCGCAACGTTCAACCGCGACCAGGGGGCCTGTTCGTGGTCGGCGATCCAAAGCAGAGCATATACCGGTTTCGCCGCGCCGACATCGAGACATACAACCTCGTGCGGGCCAGGTTTGCCGTATTTGGCGACGTCCTCACGCTGAACGTGAATTTCCGATCGACGAAACCAGTCGAGAAATTTGTCAACGCGCACTTCGCTACGGCGTTTCCGGAAGCCGCGACCGAGCGCCAAGCCGGATTCACTCGAATGGTGACGCACGGTCCGACCGAGGCGGTCGACGGCGTGTTCCGGTACACCATCGATGTCGATGGGCAGGGGAACCAAGAGTTATTCAGAAACGACGCCGAATCAGTCGCGGCGTGGATTGAACAGCGCATCAAGAATGGAGAGCGCGTTGCGGGCGACTTTCTCATCCTCACGCAGACGCGAGCGCCGCTGGAGACCTACGCACGAGCGATCGCAGAGCGTGAGATCGCCGTCGATGTGGCCGGGGCAGAACTTCTGCAGGAATACGAACTGCGTGAGCTGCTCGTGCTTCTCCGCGCGTTGGCTGATCCGGAGAACGCGGTGCTCGTTGCCGCGGTCCTTGAGGGCCTGTTCTTCGGGTTGAGTCCCGCCGACTTGTTCGACGCACACCAGCTAGGCCACACGTTCGCGATAACCGCGCAATCGCGTGAAGCTGAAAGCCCAGTGGGCGTGGCACTCTCCACGCTCAACGGCTGGTGGAAAATGACGCGGCACCAGCCGGCCGACGTTGTGATGGATCGTATTCTCGACAACACGGGCCTGTTGGTCTTCGCTGCCGGGGAACCGATCGGTGAATCGCGCTCAGGCGCGCTGCTTCACCTTGTTGACGAGTTGCGCACCGCAGGATCGGTCAGGGCGATGACAATGAGCGCCGCGATCATCCACATCGAAGCGCTTCTCCAGTTGGAGTCAGATGACACGCCGCTTCGACCGGGACGGACAGATGCAGTACGTATCATGAACCTCCATCGCGCGAAGGGGCTTGAGGCAGAAGTCGTAGTGCTGGCGGCACCGGCAAATTCGCAGGCGTGGGAGCCGGATCTGCATGTGCGGCGAACCGAGCAAAACGCGGCCGCTGGCTGGATGCAAGTCTCCAAGCCAGAGGGATCATACAAATCCGAGATACTTGCGCAGCCACCGAATTGGCAGGCAATGGCCGACGAAGAGCTCGAATTCATCGAAGCCGAACGCGTCCGATTGCTGTACGTCGCGACAACGCGCGCCAAACATGAACTCGTGGTATCTCGTTGCATTCGGAGCAGCGGCAACGCCGACTCTTCGCAGTGGAGCAAGTTGAGCGCAACGCTAAGTGAACAGGCAACCGAGATCACGTTGCCGACCACCGCGTCGACGCCGCGCGCTCAGCCGGAGACGACGCGTGACGACGTGCTGCAGGCGGTGATCCATGCCGCGGAACGCGTACGCGCGGGCGCACGACCAACCATGAGGACGACCACGGTTACCCGCTCGGCGAAGGCCGAGGAGGAGGCTGCGCGGATCTACGACATTCCCCGCGAGCCTGGTCTCGGCGCAGCGTGGGGGCGCGCAGTGCATGGTGCGATCGAGGCAATGGGTCGTGGTCTTTCTGATGAGCCGTTGTCAGTATTCGTGAAGGCCATTGCCATGGAGGAGGAGCTACCCGACGGCAGCTTCGAAAAACTTGAACGCCTTCTTGCTGAGCTTCACGGCACTGAGACATGGACTGCGCTGATGGCAAGCTCTGAGAGTGCCTTCGAGCTTCCAATCATGCGAGCCGAAGTTGATGATCACGGAGTTGTCGTGATCACCGAAGGTGTCATCGACGCAGTGGGCCGCGATGAAACGGGTTGGAAGATCGTTGATTGGAAGACCGATAAGGTCGGTGAAGAAGAATGGGCGAATCGGTCGCCGGCGTATGAGCGGCAGATCGCTGCATACGCTGACATGCTTCGCGCATTGACGGGCGTGCCGGCGTCAGGCCAATTGGAACGAATTCGTCAATAACGGCGCGCATTAGACTTCGTGGTCGTAGTCGCCGACGATTTCGACGCCCAACTCAAATGATTCTACGACGGCGAGGGCACGCCCGACAGAGTGAGCGGCGTGAGTGCCCAGATATGGTCGTCGGCCACGACTAGGTGAGGCCCCGGGCAATCACGGCAATTGGAGGATTGGTCGTATCCGTGCGATGATATGGTCAACGGGCACAGCGCCAAAATACCGACTGTCGAAGCTGCGCGTTGAGTAGGACGAAACAAGCCACACCGTACCGGTTCCGGCCACGTATCGACCACGCGCAAGCGAGGGAAGTGGGCGGTTGTCTGAGTCCCGAACCAGCGGTCGAGAATTGGGCAGCGCGCGGCCGTTCACGGCGATGCCGGAGGAGATCACGTCGATCGTATCGCCGGCGACTGCGGCGACGGTCTTTCCGATCGGCGCGCTCCCGTCGGTGCAGGAGCCGCGCGGAATAAATCCCCGCGCTTTAGCGAAGGCGGCCACCGGTTCGGGAAGGCACATGAGAACGATGGCGCCGCAAACAACTGGAGAATGAGTAATCTGATACACACCGGGCGGGATGCTGCCGGTCAGATTGATGCGAAGACCGGCGGCAAACGACGTCGCAACAGCTCCGATCGATGCAAGTACAACTGCAAACACTTTGGGCGCCCGCCGTCCTGAGGGCTCTCGGCGGTGCGGCTGACGCATTAATGCGATTGGCCGATCGCTCAGTTCTCGCGCGCTGTCGCTGTCAGCCGACCGGGGCATATAGAGGATTTGAGTTAGCTCGGGCGGAGAACTCGACGTCTGTCAGGTAGTTGACTCGCTCCGACAACATCGGCGCCATGCCTTTGACGAAGAGCAGCTGTTGGTCGCGCGGCAACCGGCGGACCTCGTCAGGAAACATCAGGCGACGGCCAGCCTCTGAGGTCGACGACCCCGCGCCTTCCTGATGGTTCGCATTGCGCCCGCGACTAACTCCTTTCGAGTGATTCTCGGACGCCACTCGGATCGTCGACTCACCGGTCATCTTCGACAGATATTCGGCGGTGTCCCAGTCGCTCGTTCCAAACGCCTGAAGCAGATCGACGTTCGCGAGAAACGTGGGCCACGTGTCCCCGTAAGTGCTTCGCAGCTGCGACAGATCCTGGAGCACGAGCCAGAAGCGAACACCGTAGCCACCGGCGAGCCCGATGTCGCGCTGCACGGGATGCATGCGACGCAGGTGCGCGAACTCGTCGAGCAGGAACAGAACGCGCTCCCGAGGCTGACCAGCAGTTCGCGTCACAGCGAGAAGTCCGCAAGCAATCATGAGTCGAAGCCAACGCGCATATCCGTCAATGCGATCCGGTGGCAGGACCAGGTACACCGTGGTCGATTCGCGCTTCAGCGACGAGAAGTCGAACGTCGATGTTCCGAGCACTCGTTTCATTCGCGGGCTGTCGAGGAAATGCGTGTGAGATTGAGCAGTCGAGATAACGCCGCTTCGCTCGCGATCCGCCTTCTGGAGTAGTCGAGCGGCCGCTCGAGACACGAGGCCACCAGCGGCCTCGCTGTTGCTCATTGTCGTGAGAAGAGTGCGAAATGATTCCGGCGCCAGCGTCAGGAGATCTCGCATCTCGGCGAGCGTACGCGTCTCAGGGCGATCGCTTGACGCGACGTGAAGAATCAGTCCTGTGAGGAGGCCACGTGCTTCTTCGTTCCAGAACGACTGATCGCCGCTTTCCTTTCCCTCGGGGAGCACGAGCATGTCCGCCAGCATGCGGGCGTCGTCGACCGCATCCAAACTATTCGCGTCGACGAGGTCGAGGGGATTGTACGACGCGAGCTCGCCGACCAGCTCGAATGGATCGAGTGCGTGCACATCGTGGCCGGCGCTGCGGCGCCATCGAGCCGTAACCGCATAGTTCTCGCCCTTGGGATCGGTGATGAGCGCCGAACCGGGGTGATCCAAGAGGTTGGGAATTACACAACTCACTCCCTTGCCGGACCGAGTTGGCGCGACGGTCAGAATGTGTCCCTCGCCGCCGAGTCGGAGCGTCTGATCGTCGTGTCGCCCGACAAGGACGCCACGATCGCTCATCAACAGGGTTGGCGAACCCCAATACGCAGAGCCGTGCGACATCGTAGGCGACGATGTACCGCGGCGTCGCCAGGCGGCGATCAGAAGAAAGCTCGACCCCAGCGCCACGCCCGCGGCTATTGCCCACGCCTGTCGCAACACACTTGTCGTCGTGCTTGACGCGGAGCGGAGTTGCCAGCCGATGAGTTGCATTGGCGAATAGAGACGACCGGTCGCGCCGACGACGAACGGAATGGCGAGCGCGCAAAGGACGCCTCCGAGCCGATATGCTTTCCTAGCGACGACGGCTGTGATTCCCGAGCCAAACAGCAACAACGCCAACGCCCCGAGTCGCGATCGCCACGCTACGGCAACGACGGCGAACGGTTGGCCGAGTGCCGGCGCGTAATTGAAGCGCCACGCCGCGAACGACGCCGCACATTCGACGGCGAGCAAGAACGCGACGATCAAACCGGCGATTAGGGGGCGCTCATTCGGCGGCTCAGGCGGTTGACGCGAGCCCGCGACGTCACGCACGCCGAGAACACCACCGCGTCCGTTGGCGACGGAGTCCGACACGTCGCTTACCGTTCCCTGAGAGTAAGGGCCGTCGAAGACAAGATCCCCGTTCAGAAAGACATTGAACGTTTGGCCTTGAGGCACCGTGATCGTCGGAGGCTGATCCATGCCGCGGCGAAGAACCTCGAGCGCGACGTTCGACAATTCTTGCCCTACCGCCCCCGCCATGACCTGACCGGTCGTCGATTGTGAGAGAATGCTCGTCTGACGGGGCTGGCTGAGTTGCGCGCCGGCGCCGATCGCGGACAGAAGCAACGCTCTGCCGAATACGCGGAGGGTGTGGTTGTCGACATCTCCCTTCGCTCCGGTCTGGCCTTCGGCGTCCTTCAGCGCCAGTCCGGGAAGCGTCATGCTCCGTCCGTCCGGAAGCATGAGGCGAGTCCATGCGACCAACAGGCGACCTTGGCCAGCCGCGACCTGATCGTCGTACCTGCACATCAACTTCGATCCCTTTGGGATGAGCAAGATGCGCTGGGACCGCGAGTCGAAAACGTCTCGACTCACTTGTCCCATGCAATCGCCCGGAAGGTCTGAGGTGATCGCGGTGAGGAGAATGGCGGGGATCACGGTGCCTGCGCGCAGGACGTAGGCCGAACCAGCGGGCTCGAGACGAGCGACGACGGAGCGACCGCCGAGATCCCCAGCTTGTTGCATGAACGACCGACGAGGGTTCGTCAGCGTAGTTGCCGTGTTCGTCGCGGCCGGTGCAGTCGCGGCCTGCGTTGCGCCGCGCATCACCGAGTCGCCATACGCGACGAGTCGCGATTCTTCCGCTGCCAATGAACCGGTGGACGAGGCGGACGTCGTTCCGTCTTCGCTTTGCGCGGAACCGCTCGCGTCGTTGCGTGCCACAGCAGACTTGCGAAGCGCGGCGTTGAACGCCTGGTCGCGAGGCGGCGCGGTCGACATGCTGCTCTGCAACACCGGCGCGTTGGGAAGTGCAGCGGTCGGGGTCGCGCCGGATGCAGCGGCCGAATATGCGCCCCGCGCGCTACGCGAATATGCTGATGTCCCCGGCATCGCAGTGTTTGTCGAATCCGGCGCGGTCGATGTCGACGACTGCGGAACGGACGAACTAGGTGTCGCTCCAGCCGGAGTCCGAGCGGGTCGATCGAGGAAGGTCGGACTCGTTGATTCCGAGACCGTGGGATCTGTCGCAGACCGAGGAGCGGACTTGGGGTCGTTGCGCAACACGACTAAGCACGCGATGACCGTCATGCCCACAATCAGAGCTGCGACTGTAAGAGCATTGCGATTGAGGCGCTTTGCCAGCGGCGGCGGCGGCGGACCGAGAGTCGAAGCCGCAACGGGTGTCGCAGTCTGACCTCCCAATGTCGGCGGCGAGAAAAGGTCGAGCATCTGTGCTCTGAACCCCTTTTTCATTTGGCGCCTCTTTTTTCCAGGGAGACTCTGCGTTCTTTCCCATCGATACCGGCAATCAGTACGGCGCGGTCGAAGAGGCGATCGGTGATGTACGTATCACCGACAACGCTGTAGTTCAGGAGAGTGCGACTGCCATCCGCGGCGACCGTGAAGAGGGCGGGGGCTTCGCTGTGCCGCGCCGCGTCGGGCAGTTTGATGTAGACGTGTGCGCCGTCGTCGAAGACTTGAGCCGGCTGCCACGGAAACTACTTGTCGCGTTTGATCTCGTAGTTGAAGTTGAGCTGCGTGAAATCGGCTTCGACCCTCGGCGCTACGGGCTTCGCCCATTGCGCGATCGTCTCGTCAGGATAGTAGAAGCGGACGTGCCGCACATACGGATCCTGCGGATTGGTATTCGCGCGCCCAGGCGTTACACGGCAGGGTGGGGAATCCAGCGTGAGATCATAGATGCGACGGTCGGTCGCCAGGACGAGATTAGTCGTCAGTTCGCAGTCCTTGGGCTTCACCACGACCAAAGTTGTGCGCCCGTCAGGTCCGGCCGTCGCTGGCGCGATCTCCCATCGCTCGAGGTCTCCGGCGATGCGGCTGAGAACGATCTCGCCCGCTTGCAATTCGATGATGCACGCTCGGAGCCGCGCGCACGTCACGGTGGGCTGAGAGTGTTCGAATGGGAACGTGACGAAGTTGCCTTCTGTCACCACGCGCGCGACGCCCGTTGTCTTGAAGTCGCGGGTGGCCGCATCGATCGCGTCGCTGTTCGGCGCCGAAGCGGAGCGACTTGTGTCGGTACCTATTCGAGTTTGCTCACGGCCCGACGTCGTCGACGTAGTAGTGGGTGCGGTCGACGGGGTCTTCGGCGACGATGCTGAGGACTGTGCATCGAGCGCGCGCGCTGTACCGGCCGTTGACGCAGCGGCTGCAACCACTGCGATGGCCAATACCCGACCCGGCGTCGGCCGAGTTGCGAAAACAAGCGTCATTGAGGACCTCCAACGCGTGACGGATTCGTGAGTGAGGCAATTGAGTCGCGAGGAATGATTTGACCTGCGACTCGCGTCCACGCGATCGCGACGATCCGTAGGCCAAGAGGGTTGTCTTGAATCGCCTCAACGGTTCGCGGCGGAACGATCTGCAGGGTGACGTATCCTTCCCATGCGGCAACTGCCGCCGAGTCACCAGCGTCCAGCGGTCCAAGCGGGCGATCGGTTTCCAACCATTGAAGTCGCCAAGTCTGTGCACTGCGACTCGCAGTGCCTCGCGATGCTCCAGCAGGTTCCGGTACCTTGAGTGCGCTCGTCAGGCGAACGTCGCGCGCTAGTCGTGCTCCGAGAACCCGGGGATCGTGTCCAGGGTCGCTGAAATACGTGTTCAGAAAACCGGCGGCCGGCGGTGCCGTGAACGCGTAACCCCGGCGGAGTAGATCCCCCTGCGCGGTTCCCGCAACGCTCGGGAGCACCGTACGTACCGCCCGTATGAAGTCGGCGAGCTGCGACGCGATGAGCCGAGCATCCGGAGCGCGCATCTCGTCGGCGCGCGCGACGGCCGCGACGGTTCCGAGGCGGTCGACCTCTACGACGTAAGGGACCGGGTGCGCCGTCGCGGCGAGCCGGAGCGTCGTCAGCGCCTGCAAGACCAGAACACCGCCAAGCGCAAACGCGATCAGTTGCCAATTACGCTTGCCGCGAGCGAGGTCGGCGAAGGCGCTCGCGAATTCTCGGCGAGCATTCTCGACTATCGTGTTGCCGCGATGATCGTGACTGTCAGAGTCCCCGATCTGAGCTTCGTCTGGACGTGCGGCCATTCGGTCGCGATTGTCATTCGCCTCGACTGGAGCAGGACGATAAACCGGAAGCGATTGATTGCGCACTCGGGCCTCTATACCACGACGGGTTCGGAGAGACGGCACGGACGAAGCTCTCACATCTCGATAAGCTGTACCTCGAGATTCGACGGAGCGTTCTTTCCGCTTGGCGGCAGCAATTGCCGTGAAGGTTCATGAGCCCCATTGGCTTGGTTGCACCGCATTTCAAGGGTGCGGGTCCGGGACCTCAGTGACGCTCATGAGTGCTCTCTCGGGCAGATCCCTCGGGTGGATTACTTCGCCACTGGTTTCGGGGCTCAATGGCGATTTCTCCGGGTTGTGCCGTCAGATCCACACTCCTTGGGGGAGACGATCGGTTGGCCGACAAGATGGTGATACAATCGGACTGGCGGATGCCCGAGCGTGCGACACACGCGATTGCAGAGGCAACGTGTATGGCATCAGGGACTATAAAACGCTAATCATTCTTGAGCGCCGATTGTAATGGGCGGTTGGTCGGAAAATGCGCGCAGATTCGACGCCTGGAAAAAATTAGAGCGTTTTAATGTCTCCAGGTGCTTTCGACCGAACGTACGAGCGATACGTCGCAACCAGCATCGCTGGCTCCTTGCGAGCATTCGTTGCGGTCATATGTTCATGTCGTTAAATAGCACCGCACTGCAATAGCGGACACACATGTAGAATCGTCGTCTTGCGCTATGACTAGCGGCAACGTTAATAAGATGCGCATCAGTGCGAAAAACGATCGCCAGGTTCCGCTTTCGGAAACCAATATGAGACGACTCTCACTTCAATTTGCTGCCCCCGCTTTTGCCGCGCTCCTTTTCATCAGTGCCCCAGCCGCGGCGCAAACGACCTGGGGCGTGATCATGGGGGGCGGCGCGATGTGGTCAACGCACTCCTCAGCGCTCGTGGACGCGGGAACAGCGGTGAATCTCTCGCGTCGGTCGTTGCTCACGTCGATGAGCGTTGTGCGCAAGACTGCCTGCTGCGTCGAGTTCTACGGCACCTGGCTGCTTCCAAGCATAGGAGTGACGCTGACCGACGGAGCGACGACAGTGAATGCCGCGCATATCTCGCCGGTGGGATTCCAGGTGGGCGCGAATTTCCGAGTATACCCCAAGTCGCGTCCCAACGGGATCGACAAATATTGGTTTTACGTCACGCCCTTCCTAAGCACGTTTGGCGATGACCGGTCGGCTTCGGTCCAGTTCACCGAAGGAACGCAGACCCGAAGTGCAATCTTCCGCTTTCGATCGACCCTGGGCGGGGGAGGCGGACTGGGTTGGCGCTACATGGACCCGGACTGGCACGTGGGCTTCGACGCGAACGTCAAGCTGAGCCACATGAGCGTGTTCGTCGGCAACGATTCGCGTCTCGACCTGAATCCAACCACGTTAGCGTTTGGCCTGGTTTGGCGGCCGTAACGCGCTTCGTCAAGGTGTTTGTTCATACCGGAGGATTCATGCGATCCGCTTCGCTACGGATGCTGTTGTGCCTCATGTCCATCCATCGGCTGGCTGCACAAACGCCAGTAATCCCTTTCAAGCCGAGCGTCTTGATCCCGGGCTATGCGACAAGCTTGGGTGAAGTGGTGGGAATTGCCGCCGTTGGAAGCAACACGCTGTTCGTATATGCGCGCGGCAGCAGCATCGCTGGCGAAGCCGTTCAGCCGGGAGCTCAGCTGCTGACATTCGACGCGGCCTCCTTGAAGCTTCAGAACACAGTGCATCCGCCTATCGTCAGCCGCTCTCTTGCACAAGCGATTCGAGCGGACAGAGACGAGAACATCTGGGTCGTCGACGCCGGCGCCAATGTGGTGATGAAGCTGACGTCCGCCGGCAGTGTCCGGATGATTCTCGGGCACCGACCGTTTTCACCGATCGCTCCCAACAATCAGAATCCGTCGCACGAGGAATTCCGGCGTCCGTCCGACGTAGCATTCGACGCAACCAAGCGGATTTACGTGGCAGATGCACTGAATCACCGCATCGAGATCTTCGAGTCGAATGGGCGGTGGGTCAAGGAGATCGCGACTAAGGGTACAGGCAAGCCGCTGACCAGTCCACTCAGCATCGCCATAGACGCGAAGGACCGGCTCTTCGTCGCCGAGTCGGGCAGCGATTCGATTCAGATCTACAACGCGGACTGGACGTTCTTCAAAGCGGTCAAAATGCCGCCTTCTTCACAGAAGCCGTCGACAGAGAAGTTCGTCGATGACCCCGAATCGGCCGATCTTGTCGGGGTCGTGGGAGGGCCGCATGCATTGTGCATCTCACCCGGGCCTGATGGAGTGCTGTTCGCAGCGGATGTGAATCCAGGCCGAATCGTCGAGTTCTCGATCAAGGATGACATCTCCGTCGTCGGCGAGTTGGGCGGGCGAGGAAAGGGCGACAACGAGTTTGGTTGGGTGCATGCGATTGCATGCAGGGCGCCGGATCTACTGTTTGTGGCGGACTTGCTGAATTGGCGCGCCGAAAAGCTGGTGTTGTCGCCGCCGACACCGCCGGGCCGCGGCCGGTAGCGCGCGGTGGAGAAGCGCAACCGCGCGCCGACGCTACACCAGCTACTTCTGGAACGCGCGTTCGCTCCCCGCAGCCTAGCGCGGCGACGTCAGTTAATCGACGAGCAACCGCTGGATCGACGTCGGTTTCTGCTGAGCAGCGGATCACTGGGTGCGGCCGCCTACGGTTTCACGCGGAGTCCGCTGACGCCACACTTTGCGCGTAACGGTGCGGCGCTGCTGGTATTCTTCGACCGCTGGGTATGGAAGATCGATCCGGCGCTTTTCGGAACTGCCGCGACGGTGCACTGGACCGAGGGGCCGAATAAGACATTTCTAATTGATCTTCGGCGCGCCGTGCTCCCGGGAACGGACGCCGATGTGTCCTTCCGCGCACGGCTCATTAAGCGCCGTGGCGTCTGGGGAATTCGTATCTCGATTCCCTCGCGACGGTTCGATACGGCGGCGGCGTTCGGCGCGTGGTTGTCCGGCGAGGAGCGACTGGAGGCGTCGGCGTCGGCAAAGCCGATCAAGGCGAATGGCGCTGAATTCACCTTCGACGGGCCCGCGAGCCTGACGGTGAATCCAAGCTTCGGATTTGACTTCGTATCGCGAGGCGGCCGTGTGCGACACGCCGGTTTATTCACGTGCGATGGCGCCGCGCTGAGTCTCGACGTCAATGCGGCCGGTGACGGCGCGCTGCGCGCGGTGGTCGGCGGCGACGAGCACCACGCCACGCGGTTTGAGCTCATCGATGTTCGCGTCGGCGATTCTCATATCGCGCTGAACTCGCACGTGGGGAAAGGGCTGCTGGCGTGCTGCTGCGATGCTTCGCACGCGCTGACGGGCGAGTTGTTCTCGCCGCACGGAAGGGGTGAGGGAATCGTATTGCTCGAAGGGCCGATGCGGTTGCGTCGCGGACTGGCAATCGCGGACGCGTGCCAACTCCGCCTCGAGCGCGGCGCGCTCATGATGGCAATCGGTGGCGACGCGCGGCATCTAGGTATCGCTGGGCGGGTGCAGCGAGCGCCGTACACCATCGATGCTGGACGTTGCCAGGTCACGGTCGCGGGGGACGACGAGCGGCCCTTCTTCATGGATGTGCGTGAGGGCCAGGACAGTCACCTGATCTTTCAAGCACGCGCGGAAGGCGGATGGGTTTCGATTCCGGGGGCGGATCGCGCTGAGCTTGCGCTGCCGCGAGTTCCTATCGAAGTACGGTTCGGACCGGGCGGTAAGACGTCGACCACGCCGTCGGACGAGGACAAGACGCTCGGCGCGTTGATCGTTCTCGACAACGAACCGTTCGTGCTCCTGCCGTTCGAAGGTGCAACGCTTCGCGTGCGCCGCGGCCTCGATCTGGTCGATTTGAAATTCAAGTTCACTGGATTCCGATACCAGGTCATCGACGGGAATGGCTGGCTCGTGCGCTCGACGTGGGACGACATTCCACGAGACCGCCTGCCGAAGACGCCGCCTAATCCTCACACATGGCCGGCCGCGTCAGTGACAGTAGTGTTCCCGCCGCAGCACGTGGCGGAGAGGATCTACGTCGAGGAGGACACGACCTTCGATCCGATAAGCGAGTCGCGCCTTTCGGCGCCGTCGAGAGTGGTGTTCGAGCTCCCAGAAGAGAAAAGCCAGCGTCAGTGGGCGCGACAACCGCTTACCGTGGAGGGGCTCACCGACTGGGCCGAGCTGTGCTTGCATGTCAGCACGCGGGCGCAGGAGCCGGATGTGAACCTCGAGAAGCAATTGTGTGACGTCGGCATCGACGCGGACACGAGGGCAAGCGAGTTACCGGGTATCATCGCCGCCCAGCTGCATCCGCCGAAGCACGACGAGACTGCGTTGGTCATGTCCGGCCGTCTGGTGTTGTCGCCATCGAGATCGGCGAAATGGATCACGCCGCGGCGCGCGCTCGATCCGAGTCATGCATTGCTGTGGCATGCGCGCCTCGATCCGAAGGGCCGGAAGACGGTTCGCGCCCTCTGGTCCGATCTTTTCACACCTGGGACGATCCCCAAGAGTGTCACCGACCAAGATCTACTCCTTCCACTTTCGCAGGCGAACCACTGGGGCTTGCTGGTACAGTCAGGCATTTACGGAATGCCCGCGCTGATGGCTCTCGACGATAAGCGACTGGAGTTTCGGGGCCGGCCCCCGAGCCGAGTGGCGAGACCGAAGGATGTTTACGATATCCTCAAGGACCACGAGACAGGACCGATCGGCAATGAGGCGCTCGGAGAGTCGGGCTTCGCTGTGCCGGTGCCGTTCGAAGATGCCGACATCATTCTGACCTCGCAGGGTGGATCGCTCATCGCGGATTGGGGAGGAGAGCCGCCGCATCTGCTAACAGAGTACCTCGTCAACGTGCAGGGCGTGGAACTCGAGAGGCTCCGCTATCGTTCGTACCTCGGCCGAGACATCCGAGTCGAAGCGGTGGATAAGGGATTCGTGCTCCCGTTGGGAATCCGATGCTCTCACGTGACCATCGTCGAGCGCCGATTCTTCCGGCATCCTAATCGGAAGCTGGGCTATCCAGTGGCTTATCCGATCCGGCGTAATTTTCTCGTGTTCGGGAGACAGCCGGTATCGATTCCCGGGATCAATCACCCGTTCGAGGGGCGAACCTTCCCCGCGAAACAGATACAGATGTTGACGACGAAGTCGCCTGATCTGCGCGACAAGGGCGGTGACAGCCCGACGTTGGTCGACGACAACGGCAATTCATTCTCGCTGCCGGGTCGAGTATTCTGGCCCAAGGTGGCGAAGCCCGCGTTGGGCGCCCCGGACGATGTGGAGTTCCAATGGACGGTGGATGGCGATCTCGCTCCGATTAAGAGCAATCTGCTGTTCGTCGCAAATGGGGTTCTGTCGGAACTCGATCACCTCAAGGCGATCGTTAAGTACTACCGCGCGCTGAAGGGAGTGGATATCGGACTTCGCACCGCGAAGGTGGGTGGAGCGCGGCGCCGCTATGCCGCGGAGCGTAACGCTGGCGATACGTCGTTCGACACGGACTCATGGCTGCTGTCGACGACTGGACGCATCGTTCCAAATCCCACCGGGCGAGCTGGCGACACGGCGCCTGGGGAACAGGAATCGTTCCTGATGGACGCGCCGATGGAAGGCCACGATCAGCCGCCGTTCTATCCAGTGATGGAGAGCGCGCGTATCACGGTGCAGAGTCTCGACCGTCTTCTTGGCCGACCTCAAGGGCTGATCAGCGTCGGGTTCACTCCTCAATACGTGCGCCATGCGTTCGACGGTTCGAATCCGTCGGAGATCTACCTGTCTGTTCTCGGGCCAGACATCGCGCTGGATGTGAGCGGACAGGGCGACGCTGCGGGCGGCGTTGCAAAGCCGAACTCGCTGGTGGTGGCCCTATCGAGAAAGTCTGGAGTAGTCGGTGGGACAAGGGCGCCCGCGCCGGTTCCGCCGCCGCCAAACCGTCTGGCGATGGCGCTGGCCGATGGTCCGAAGGTCTCGTTCGACGGCCCGCCTATGGGCGCGACCGGTCCATATGACTTTACTCATGCACTAGCCGGACGCTTCGAGCCGTCGGAGTTCCTGGGTGGTTTGGCGAATGCGAAGCTCCTCGGTTTGATCCCGTTAAAGCTCATTCTAGCGGCCGTTGGGTTCGATCAAGCGCCGAAGCTGCTCGAACAGTACGGGTACGGGCCGGCGAACGCGATCGGGGACGCGGCGCTCCAAACGCTGAAGCAAATTCTGACTTCGGCGTTGAGTACGCGTGTCAAGAGTGTGGTGGACGGGCTCGAGACCCTACCCTATTTCGCGGAGCTCTATCCGACGCTCGTGCAACAGCTCCGTGCATTCAGATCCGCGGTGAGCACGACAGTGGATGCGGTGCAGCAGGCGCACGACATCGTCGCAGCGTCCGGTGCGGTGACTGGCCTCGTGAAGGCCGGTAACGGTCTGCTCTTGGAGATCGAGCGGACAATCGCACACCCGCTTCCTGACATCATCCAAACCGAGCTCACGGCGTTCAGGGCGGCGTGGTCGGTGTTGCGTACGGGCCTGACCGAAAAGTACTTCGTATTCGGAAACGACATCTATAGCACGGCGATCGAGGGGAACTTCGAGGCGATGTGCCAGGAGCTGTCGGCGGGGTTGGGCGAGGTGCTGTTCGCGCTCGGACCAGACGAGGGGCAGCTCACTGCGGCGGCCGGTGATTTGTGCAAGGAGATCACCAAGGCCCCTGAGGATGCGTTGCGGCGGCTCGAGCGCTCGCTCTTCGTGGAGCAGTTCGGCAAGCCCGTACGAGACATGCTCACTGGGGCGCGTCGACTACGCGCGGAGGCGACCGGAGATTTTACCTGGGCACGCTCGCAGTTTCGGGGGTTCGTTCGTGGAGAGATCCTGTCGCTTCGTCAGACGTATCGGACGGAACTCGCGCAACCGACTGAGGGCGAAGCCGGCGAACTCCACAAAGCGATTGAGGCATTGGTCTCGGCGATCGATAAGGACATGGCAGCGTTCGTCGAACACGCTAAGGGAACGGGCGCGCCGCAAACCACGGACGATGTATCGCGCCGCCTCGACGGGGTTTCCAAGGCCGTTGCCGGTAGTGAATGGAAGGACAAGATCGCAGAGGATGTCGTGAGCCACGCGCTCGCCTTCAAAGCAGCGAGCGCGGGCCAAGCAAACGCATTGCTGACGGAGCTGGAAAGGGCACTCACCGAAAGAGTGCGGGTCGGAATCGTTTACACAACCAGCATAGAGATCAATCGGATCAAGTCCGTACTTGCGGAACAAGGCGCCGTCTTCTCGGCACAGGCGATCAAGCGGATGTTGGAAGTCGTTCAGCAAACGTTGAGCGGGATCGGAGACGCGCTGGACTTTGCGGACATCGCCGCCGCTGGGCGCGCGCTCCCGGGATGGTGCGCCTACGTCGCCGGACAAGTATCGCCGGTACTTCAAGCGATCGACGCCGTGGCACAGTCGACGATAGCCGAATCCGCGGAATTAGTCACGAACTTGTCGGACCTAGAAACCTGGGCGGCGAATATCAAGCTGGACTCAACAACCCTTGCATCGGACCTCAGCGCGGATCTGACCGCGCAGCTGACGCGGGCCATCGCCGGGTTGCGAACGGCGATACAACAGGTGACGCAGACTCGTGGAGAGCTCGACAGGGTGCGTGACCAGGTGATCCAGTTACGCGAACGCGCTGTGGACGTGTGCGCCGCCCCACAAGACCTACTTCGGCCAGTGGCGAGGCTGATGCAACTGCGCGCAGACTCGGCGACGCGCATCGCTCACGTGGTCGAGGGCGTTGTCGCGATGCACGCGCTCATAAAGGTCGTAGAGGCCGCCCCGGCGACTTTCAAGGTTCCGATGTCTCAGGTGATCGACGTTCAGAAGACCGTTGCCCCGATTCAGCGTTTGCTGTTCGGCGTGACAAGTATTCAAGCGGTCATGCAGGATCCGACATGGAACGCGATCAATGTTCTTCTAGAGCCGATCTCCAAACTTCCAGTTGCAGGCTACACCGACGCGCTGAAGGCCCAGCTAGCGAAGGTGCGTGGAAGAGCGCAAGAGCTGTACAGAACCCAGATCGAGATCAGCACGCTACTGGATTTTGCGCGCGAAGTGCAACAGTACTCGTTGGAATACGATAAGCAGCTCGTCGCGCTCGTTGCGCAGACAATGGTATTCGGCGACGACCTGAGGAAGGCGGTGGAGGTCGGTGCGAAGGGCGTCGTCAGCGCGGTGGCGTCGGCGATCTTGCCGGCTCACCGGCTCGCCGTGAACACCCTCGGCACGATCGTCGCGGCTTTCCAGCAAGAGCCGCTACGAATGCTGATCAACCCGGCGATCGTCCGTCAGCTCGATGCCGGTCAGCAGGAAGCGAGCGACGATCAGACGACTCTGGCGTCGTTGACGGGTAATAACCCGAATGTGAGCGACGCCGCGAAGCTCGCAAAGGAGTGGGGTGCCAGAACACCCGCAGTTGTGCGCGTGGTCAACGTTCTCGTCGGCCTCGTTGAAAGTATTCTCAAGGGCGACGTCAGCGCGGTACTCAATCTACAAATCGTCAAAGATCAACTGGCGGCGCTCGAAGCGCAGGCACGCGAGCTGTTGCAAGAGATGGTACCGACACGGGTGAAGTTGAATTACGACTGGCAGACGCAACTCAACCAGTTCCCGGACTCGGACCCTGTGTTTTTCATGCGGTATTCCGCACCGGACGACCTGACGATCAGCGCCGAGGTGAGTGTCGATCTGCTGACGGGCAGGCGCGAAAGCAGCGTGGTCGGCACGATGCGGCCATTCTCGATCAAGTTGCTCGGCGAGCGGCTCGACATCGCGACGATCAGTTTCGAGGGAGCATCGTTCAAGAGCCTGAACGGAAACGCGCCGACGCTCAAGGCGGACATATCCGACGTCAAGATCGGCAGCATGATTCAATTCTTGCAGCCACTCCAGTCGTGGTTGTCTCCGGGCGGAGACGGGTTCTACGTGCGTCCGGTGCTGAATCCGCCGGGACTCGAGGCGGGATACGCATTCGATTCCGATGTCATTCCGCTGGGCGCGATTCTATTCATCAATATCGCGCTCGGCGTCAGCATCCGCTTACCGTTCACCGATCATCCGGCGCTGGCGAGCTTCAACTTCGCGACGCCGGAACGCCCCTTCATGATCAGCGCGCCGCCGTATGGCGGCGGCGGCTACTTCATGATCACGGCAAACGCGACCGGGATCGTCGAGTTTCGGATGGAGTTGGTGTTCGGCGCGGTGGTCGCGATCTCGTTCGGACCGCTGAGCGCGCAGGGGCGCGTGGTTGCCGGCATTTACGTGATTCAGCGCGCGGACGGCGGTAGGACAATTGGTGCTCTCGTCGAAGCGGTGGGCGAGGGGCATATCGCATGCTTCGGCATCTGTGTGTCGATCCGAGTCTTCATGCAAAAGGATGATGATGACGGCGACAGCCTCAAAGGCGGCGCCGACTTCTCCTACAAGTTCAGCCTTGGGCTGACGAGTGTGACGTTCTCATTCCACGCGGGCTATCACGCGAAGAACAACGGGGGAACGTTGGGCGACAGCGGCGGCGTGCTGATGATGAACGGCGTGAATGCCAGAGAGGTGGCCTCGCTTGAGCCGACGCATTACACGTCGAAATACCGAGTGTCGACGCCGAACAAGACAGAAGCCTGGACGGACTATTCGGCCAACTATTTCGCCGGGGACCTGATATGACGCATGAGCACGCTGCGAGGATGGTCGGAGTATCGGTGACCGTCGTCCCCGACGGTATCTGTAAGGACACAGGGCGCTGCCGAATCAGCTTGCGTGTTGTCCCAACGGGCGATCCCGACGCTCCGAAGCTCGTTGATCTCACCCGCTGGCCCGAGGAAGTCGCGCGGATCGCAAAGCACATCCGTCTCAGCGGGGCGCACGTCGTGAATGGCGCGCAGGGACCGGAGCCATCGAATATGGCTTTTGTTCGCGGGTGTTACGGCAACGATGTGGATCTCAAGGCGGCGGAAGCGACGGTCCTCTGGCAGAACGTCCTCGCCGACGGTGAGACGAGCATCGAGATCGGATGCGAGCGGCTGATGTCGGCATTGAGTGGAACAAGTCCAGCGCCACAGCCGACGCACATCGAACACTACGCTGAGGCGAAGCTCGCCGAGTGGACGCAGGGCCTGTCGGACGCCGCATTTGCCGGGACGATTCAACATCGCGCGATGCTTCTCTCGAGCCTGACTGCCAGCACCGACTCCCTGACGGCCCTGCCGTCAGATCCGAGCCGTCCGTCCGCCGGTGCCTGGCAGGAGTTCCATGACACCTGGTTCAAGCGAAAACCAGACGATGTTGCGCGCGACGCGGCAAAGCGAAGCGCCGCGTCGATCGGGGTGCTGAACGCGCGCACGTTTGCAGAAGCGGCGCCTCATCTCGATACGCTGCACGGCAACATCGCGGGCCTCGATCGAGCGATCGAGCATATCCGGAGCCTCAACGTCGACACCCTATTCGCGCCGAGGTTGGCGGGCTCCGACGAGCATGGAGAGGTGATACGGCGCGAGATCGAAAACTTTGAGCGCTACCAGGTGTTCGGGCGTAAGCGAAAAGCCTTGCCGACCGACGAGGAACGGACTGCCGACAACACGCAAGCCGCTCCGATGCGAAAATTTGCCGGAATGCTGTCCTATCCAGCGCTGGCCAAGTATTTCCGCCTGATTCTCGACTTCGACGTGGAGTGGCCGGCCATCCAGGAGAGACTTCGTCCGGGTATGGCGAACCGTTTCTATGGACTGCTGGCGGCAGATTTCGTTGAAGAAACGGCCTGTCCATCTGGCGGGCTTTGGCCGAAAGACGCGATTGGAGTGAATGGTCCTCTCCATTGGACCGCTGTGGCGCTAGGCGCGGGGGCCTTGGGAGCCAGTCCTTATTTTGGACCGTGCTCTCGGCAAGAAGCGCTAGATGGCGACCCAAACAAAGCGGATTGGTTCAGGGACGGCGTGATTGATCTGAGCACGAAGATACAAACCGAGCACGGTAGCGATGATCGCTTCAAGCTAGTGATCGAGGATACGACGACCGCTATCTATAGCACGAAAAAGACGGCCGAAGATGTCGTCGAGGCCAGGAACAACGGAAGAGTACAGGACGACCAGTCGACGCGACTACCCGCTCGCCACTCGAGCGGCATCACTCTGCTCGACAGTTCATTGCTCACCGACACCGCAAGCCAGTCGATCGCGGACAAGACTCTGCGTTTTATCTCCTTCGCCGAGGATCTGCTCGAGGGCTATCGCGTGGACGTCGTCCTGTTGCACAAGGACAGTGATGCGAGTGGGTGGCGCGCGGTAGAACGGTGGCGAACACTTACGGCTCGTGATGTTCGGTTTCCAAACGAGGCCCAGATGCCGCCGGATTTTGCCAAGGCGGTGGCGCGCTTTCGCGATCGAGACGATGGTCGCATTCGCACGGCCACTACGAATACGACCTACGAGGATGATCGGGGCCAAGCGCAGACGATGCAGGTCGACAGCCGTCTCTTCTCGTGGCGTGGCGAAAGTCTCGGCGTTCCGATGCCAAATGGTCCGCGCAAGGTCGAGAAAAGGATCCGCGGCGTCGTTGACGTCGATGGCAGGCTGGATATGGCTGTCGACATCACGTTCTCGGTTCCACGCAAGGGTGAGGCTGGCGGAGACCGTCGGCCTCCGCCGCTCCGTGAGCGGCGTCGCTACATGTTTGGAATGCGCGCGTGTCTGATCAATGGCTGTGGTCCAACGCTCGAAGAGGCGCGAGCGCAGTATACGGCGCGCGGAGCCAAAGTCGTCCTCGGCAAAACAACGGACGAGCCGCTCACGTTCATTCGATACAATGAAGTTCAGGCTCCCGACGTACTGTTGCACTGGACAGATCCTTTGGTCAGCGCGACGGATCCGAAAGTCGAACGCCCAGGAGAGAACATCGACACGATAGTCGTGCGATCGGGAAGGTCGATGGAGACGCCGCTGGCGAGCCGCGTTCTCGTGCCGGGCCGAGCGACATTCGATGCGTCGGAGCAGGCGGGAAAGTTCGATGAACACTCGGGAGACTCTCGCGCGCGCGGCGCGTTCGCTCGCGATATCAGAATCCAGACGTGTCCGAAGAACGGCACATTTCCGATTGCGCGCAACAGAGAGTGGACGACGACCGATTGCGACGGCGACGGCGCGGGAAACCGGGTCTTGCCGGACGCCAACGCCAGTCGGGCGACGCAGTCGACTCAACAGAGTCGCGGGTCAGTGTTCGTTCCGGACTCGCGGGCCGACCGTCCCGAAACAGGATTCTTTCCCGACTCGCTGGGCGGACTGGTGTGCGCGCGGTTTGTGAATGGAGAATCCGCGGCGAACCAATTCGAATCGCTCGCTCAGCCGGTGCCGTTCTGGGAGTTGACGGGCAGTCCGTCGGATGCAGCGCCGATCAAACTCGATCTGGTGCGCGCGCGGCCCAACGAGCATGGCGCGACTCGAGGCTGGTTCACCGCTCGCGGCCGCACGACATTGGACGGATACCGCGGCGGCGACGTGGTTGCGCAGCGGCTTCAGGTCTCGCTCAAACCAGGAGAAGATGTAGAACTGGAACTCTGGGCTCATGTCGATCCCAAAGCGGGATGCGACGTTCACGCGGTGTTGTGCGATGGAATGACCGCTCTTGCCGCGTCGCATCGACACGGGAGGACGCTAGGATTGCTGACAGCGATGTCCTCAAGCGGAGCGCGCGCGCTTCGGAAGCGCTTCGACGTGATGGCTCGAATGGACGACGCGGCGCTCAACGCACTGGAAGAGATTCTGTGTCTTGGCCCAATCCCACGCCTGAATAACCGACGGCGCGTCCGGCTGGTGCATGCGGTCGACGTGCCGCTGCGATCTCCCGCGTTCACCGGACTCGTTGCTGTGGTCATGAATGTGGAGCCCGAGAATTCAAAGAAGACGGACGAGGAAAATCGGGCCTTGTCGACGTGGAGCCACTACGTCAACGCGCACGAGAAAACGCCGCTGGGCGACTGGCAGAGCCAGCCGAACGGAACGACGACGTTCTTCGCGGGCTCGCTGCAGGTCGACCGTCTCTCGACGATCTCGGTCCGTGCCGAGGGAACATGGTGCGAGCACGATCCCCAGTGCCTGAAGCGGGACGCGAAGGGGCGGTGGAAATTCATCGCGAGGCACGCGGCCCCTGCGCGATTGTTCGAGATCACGAGTATCTCGCGGACCGACGAGTTCCGGAACCAGGACGTTTTCCTGGCCTATGACGACGCGGCGAACACCGGTCAGAAGCCCGTGCGAGCGCTCGCGCACTCGTTCCCGGATGCGAAGGCACGGCGCGTGAGCGTCTCATTGGTCGGAACCTCACGGTTCACTGACTTTTTCCCGCAGGAAACCAGGGCAGAGCGCGAGACGGCGGCGCAGGGCATCGGGAAGTACGAACGCGCGTCGGACCATCCCGTGGAAATCTGGGTTCGGTCGACGGTGCGGCCGCAGCATCCGGACGTGGATAAAGTGCTTCCCGTGTTTCACTGGGAGCGCTCGAAGCCGCTACGGGAACACGTCACGTGGAGCCGCGATGCTTCGGTCCGCGTCTACCTCGACCCCGCGACATGGCCGTCCAGCGGAGAAGGAGAGCGCATAGCGGTCACCTTCGGTCCGTTCAAAGAGGGCTTCCAGCCGCTCGATCTCGAAGCGTTTGACCGCAAAGTTGGCGCATTCGGCCAGTTCGTGACGCGATGGGGCGCGGATCCGATTCATCTCAGCGGGAAGTTGGACGATCTGGTTCCTATCGACGCGATCGATTGCTGGCAGTCGAAAACGGAGCGTGACGAGCGCAAAGGGGTCGACTGCTGGCAGACAACGTCGGATCTGAGCTTGCCCTATGGACTCGAAGTGAAAGTCAACGGGTGGGACGCGATTTACGAGCACACGCTACCATCCGGATCGCCGATCAGCGTGTTCGGCGAGAACTTCATCAAGGGAGCGACCGTAACGGTCAACGGTTTTCCCGCAACAGACGTGCGTGTCGAAAACGACATGATGCTAAAGGCGACGACGAGCGCGACAGTCACGGTGCCGATTCATGTCGAGGTGAGGAATCCCGATCTCACCGTGAGTATCAGGTCGATGGAGCCGTCGCTGGACGAGATAGAGGGACGGTGGTACGTCGATTTGCACATCGATTCGCAGGGTAGCTACTACCCGTTCGTGCAACTCGGCATGGCGCGATATCAGCCGCATTCGGCGCCGGGGCTCGAGCTGTCGCAACCAGTGACGGTTTGGGCACAGGTTCCGGCGAGGCGGGAGGGCTGTGTCACGTTTCTCAAGGACCGATACATCCTGGTCGAGCACTACGGCGTTGGTTTCTACGGGCTTTCGGACGTCACAAACCCCAAGGATGGTGATGTTCCGTTACTCGACCTGCGCGTGATGCGGGCGTCCGAAGTCGGACACGTGGAAGCAACGAATGACGGCGCAATCGCGTGGAAGCCGGCGCTGGATGAACGGCAGCAAGTGGTCGAAGCAGTTGGTTGCAAACCGATTTTTAAGGATGGGCGCGTGTGGTGGCAGCACACGCTGCGGCTACCGGCGTCAGCGGACGCCACGCGTTACGGTCTCCTCATCGAAGAGGTAGAGATGCTGCAGGCCGACCCCGATCCTGTCGAGTATCCCGGAGAGATTGATTACACGCAGGGAGTCACGACGACGCTAGTGCGTCGCAGTCCGGTCTTCAGTCAGACCATCGATCTCGGCGAGTGAAGCGCCCCACAGTCTTTCTTCAATCGAGGCCTCCTCATGCAAACTTCGATATTGTTCGCCTGTGCTCTTGCGCTCTGTCCTTTTGCGGCCGCGGACGCGCAAGCCGATTGTACCGAACTTGGAAAATACCGCGACGGACCGCTCTTCCAACAATGGAACGCGGCCATTACGAACGCGGATCTGTACGCGGCGAACCACCTCGACGTCGCGGCGATGCGTAAGCAGCTTCTCAGTGACGCGACCTGGCAGACGAGCGACTGGTTGCTGCTGACCGGTATCATTGCGTCCAGCGTCAAGACGACAACGGACCTAATCGGGAACCTCGCAGCCTTTGCTCCCGAAGAAGGCCTGGTGACCGGCACCGCGAGCGCTATCAAGAAGGCCCTCGAGGCGCAGGAGTTGGTCTCATCGGCTCAAGAAGATGGTCCCGCAACGGCGATCGGGTTGTATGTCGCCGCTGAAATGAATCCAGTGGGCAAAGCTACGAAGGCGATCTACAAGCTCGGTCGCGACGTTCACGAACAGGTCTATCTGCCGAAAGACCGTGACGAATTGAAGGAGACGATCCACCGGCAACTCGACAACCTTGACGCGGCGCTGGCGAAGAACGATGCGTTTTACAAAAAGTGGGCGAACAAGGCGGAAGCGCTGAACCGAATTCACCAGGGGATCGACGCGTACGCGCTCGCCAACTGTGGTCAGCAGCTTCGGAGTCGCGGAGCTTTGAAAGCCGATGCCAAAGCGGGACGAGGCCGACGTGGCACCCCCGCCACTGTTTCGTTTCCGGGAAGAAAGGAATTGAGTGACGTACTCAACGCTAATTGGGGTGGGCCGCTGGATCAGCCAATGAAGACGCTCATGCTGAGGACCTGGCCGATGTCGGTCATTTACTATTTGGCTCCCGCGGGGCAGACATCAGTGGCCGTGGACTTGGCTGATGCGCGCTGGAGCGCGTGGGATAAGGTCGCCCCTGCCGATGCGGGGCAGTCGGCCAAATATGGCAAGATCCTTTCGCTGGAGTCAATCGCCGCTGGCGCTGACGGGCGGTCGGACGAGGCTGCCGTGTTCTGTCGCCTGGCCGCAAAGTTTCGCGGCAGAAGCTGTTGAGGCCTTCAACTGCTGGTCTATCCAGGTGCATACGACTTGACCCGTGGACGTCAGTTCATTGTCGGAACATCAAAGCCGTGTTGAGCTGAGGTGCTACTCCAACGTGGCAGGGCAGTCGACCCGGCGCATGGTGCCCTTATGATGAGACAAACACCACCAAATTCTGCTCGTGGTTATTGTCTCCACGTCGTCTGAGGAACTCTCGAGCAGTTTTGGCTTGCAGTGCGTGGCAAGAGAATGTGCCGCTCGTGCTGCTTGCATTAACGCTCGCTCCGTCATCCCGCCCGCCGCGCGTCCGTCTCACTTTCGTACCTCTTGACGGCATCGTCACTCGCTGAAACGCGCTTGGGTGCGGCGGCATTCGTGCGTGCGCGTTCCGTGTGCAACCGCCGTACGCCCCCCGCACCAGCACACAAGATCGCTCCGCAGGAACGCGAATGCGCTGTTGACTGAAAGCGCATTTCGAGGGCCACGACGCAAGTTGATTGGTTAGCTAGCTGTTGTTGATATAGACGTTGTTCACTGAGCTATACGCGGCTGGCGGGGGTTTGAAAGCCGAGCGCGGTGTGCCGTCGTTCGGTGTTGTAATATGCGAGGTGAAGGTCCCCCGATTTCGTAGACACCCAATTAACCCTGTTACGTTCAGGGTCGAGGTGTCGAATGCAGGCAAGACGAAGCAAGCAGCAGCAACAGAGTGCCGGGAGTCAAACGCGACGGCCTCGTCGACGTTTCACCCAAGACTTCAAGCTT